>Ga0181581_10003385_pt1 | contig 12472 bp, 7 predicted proteins | sample 071ome_22_FD_132433 | JGI IMG/M metagenome (GOLD analysis project Ga0181581, IMG submission 132433) | Coastal salt marsh microbial communities from the Groves Creek Marsh, Skidaway Island, Georgia - 071404AT metaG (megahit assembly) | ecosystem: Environmental > Aquatic > Marine > Intertidal zone... | reverse complement strand
AGTTAGAATAATTCTTTCTAATCTTTTGATATTCAGGCAAATATCTTCCTGCTTGACGCATAAACCATACTGGTGGGATAGAGTTAGGCTGGCGATTAAGAGCCTTCATAAATTTAGAATCTTTCATTTATGAAACGAATTGTATGATACTTTTAGCAGCTTCTCTTCCTTCCCAGATAGCAGTTACGACTAAATCAGACCCTCTGACCATATCTCCACCTGAAAAAATCTTTGGATTAGAAGTCTGAAATTTTAATTCTTGTTTTTCTGGAGCAACCACTAAGCCAGATTTATCAATGTGAATTTTAAAATCATCAAACCAGTTCGCTGGACTAGACCTAAAACCGAAAGCAATTACAACTTCATCAGCAGGATAAATTGTTTCACTACCTTGAATTGGAACAGGTACCCGTCTTCCATTTTGATCAGGTTCACCTAGTTTAGTTTGTATGGTTTTAATGCCTTCAACCTTTTGGTTGCCAATGATTTCTATTGGTTGGATATTAAATTTAAATATAACACCTTCTTCTTTAGCGTTGACAACTTCTCTTCTGGAGCCAGGCATATTTTCCTCATCTCTTCTGTATAAGCAAGTCACAGATTTTGCTCCTTGTCTTATAGCAGTTCTATTGCAGTCCATTGCAGTATCTCCGCCACCCAAGACAACAACATCCTTCCCATTCAAATTAATGTAGTCAGATTCTTTTTGTTGAAACTTTAAAAGATGGTTTGTATTTCCGATTAGGTAATCAATTGCTTTGTGTACTTGCGGCAAATCTTCTCCTTTAAATCCTCCCTCCAAGGAAGTGTAGGTTCCCATACCCAAAAACACCGCATCATACCTCTCATATAATTTTTTGAAAGAAATATCTTTTCCAACTTCTTTATTAAGATGAAATTTAATACCCATTTCTTCAAGCAGTTTTCGACGTCTTCGAACCACGCTTTTTTCAAGCTTAAATTCTGGAATTCCAAATGTCAGCAAGCCACCAATTTCTGGGTGTTTGTCATATACATCACAATTAATTCCAGCTCGTATCAGCACATCTGCGCACCCAATGCCTGCAGGCCCAGCCCCAACAATTGCAACCTTTTTATTGGTCCAAGTCCTACTACTTAGATCAGGCTTCCACCCCATTTCAATTGCAGTATCTGTTATATATTTCTCAATGTTGCCTATACTCACAGCACCAAAACCATCATTGAGAGTACAAGCTCCTTCACATAATCGGTCCTGAGGACAAACCCGACCACACATCTCTGGCAGAGAATTTGTTTGGTGGCATAAATCAGCCGCCTCCATAATATTGCCATCGTTGACGAGCTTTAACCAATCCGGGATATAGTTATGAACAGGACATTTCCACTCACAGTATGGGTTTCCACAATCTAAGCAACGATGAGATTGATTTGATGCCTCGGATTGGTTGTAATCACCATAAATTTCTACAAAATTAATTTTTCTTTCTTCAATGTTTTTCTTTTTTGGATCATAACGACCAACATCTAGAAACTGAAAATCATTTTGTAGAGGAACATGCTCTACGTACTCTGATCTCGATTTAAAATTTTCAGAAGATTGTATGGTTGATACAGGAATAGTGCTCTGGCTTAAAAGCTCTTTGCGCCATTCATAAAGCATGACTTTTGCTTCTTCCAGATCCGTAATGGGGGCAAATGATTTGGTTTTATATTTTCTATTCAATCTAATTTTTCCATAAAAATATGGAGAGCGCGGCTGAGTAAAAAGCAATAAACCTTTTTCAATTTGATACTGTTTATTTTTTACGCTCATAAATTTTTTTGTTACATCTAGTATGTATGACATAGTATGACATTATTGTGTTAATATGCATAATTCAATGGCGCAACAAAACTCAAATATATCGCTTTACCAAGAATCTCAAGCCAAGGATAACTGTGGTTTTGGGCTGATAGTTAATCGTCATGGAGAGCAAAATAGAGAGGTTGTAAAACGCTCAATTGCTGGCTTAACAAGTATGACGCATCGGGGTGCGATTGGGGCAGATGGCAAAACTGGTGACGGCTGCGGTCTTTTATTTGATTTAAATCAAAAGTTTTTCCATGAAAAAATTAAGAAAGAATTTAAATTTCAATTACCCGAATTATTCGGCATAGCCCAAATTTTTTCATCCGCTGATCTTGATAAAGATCTTCCTGCAATTAAAAAAATATTAGAATCTGAAAATTTAATCTTTCAATGCATCCGAGAGGTACCGATTAATAAGTCTGTTCTCGGTGAAATAGCTCTCGAATCTCTTCCCAAAATTAATCAAATATTTATTACACCAATCTCAAAGGATTTTAATAAAGAGAGGTTTGAGTCATGCCTTCTTCAAGCTAGAAAAAAAATTGAAGAATTGCATAACAATGATGAAAAATTATATATCTGTAGCATGTCTAGCCAAACCATTGTTTATAAGGGTTTGATGCTACCTGATGCAATTAGTAAATTTTATGAAGACTTATCCAAAAAATCTTTTACTGCCAAGATTTGTTTATTCCATCAAAGATTTTCTACAAATACTCAACCAAGGTGGCATTTAGCTCAACCTTTCAGACTGCTAGCTCATAACGGAGAAATCAATGCGATTCGTGGAAATAGAAATTGGGTCAAGGCTCGCGCCTCAAAATTCTCTACCCCCCTTATCCCTGGTATAGGTCAATTCAAATACCTTGTTAATGAAGCAGGATCGGATTCATCTGCCTTAGATAATATGATTGAGCTGCTTGTTAAAGGTGGAATAAACTTCTTTAGATCAATTCGTATGGTATTACCTCCTGCCTGGCAAAATATTCACACCATGGATCCAGAGGTCAGAGCTTTTCATGAATACAATTCTATGCATATGGAAGCATGGGATGGTCCTGCGGGGATTGTTATGTCCGATGGCAAGTGGGCAATCTGTGTGTTGGATAGAAATGGTTTAAGACCAGCTAGATACCAAATACTCACCAATGGAATGATCACAGTAGCATCTGAAACAGGCATTTATCCAGTTGCTGATGAAGAAATTCTTCAAAAAGGACGATTAAGCCCAGGTGGGATTTTTGCAGTAAATACTGAGTCTGGTGAAATCCTAGATCAAAGGATGGTTGATGATCAATTAAAACAAAGAAAGCCTTACCGAGAGTGGTTAAAAAAATCTGCCATTTATCTTGAGTCCTCTTTAGATGCATTTGAGGGTCCAGGAATCAAAAAAATTCCACACTCAGAATTTATAAAATCATCAAAGCTATTCTCTCTGTTTAATGAAGAGAGAGTGTCTGTTATAAAACCACTTGCCCTTGATGGTATTGAAGGTACTGGTTCGATGGGTGATGACACAGCCTTGGCAGTTCTAAGCTCAATGCCAAGATCTATATATGATTTTTTTAGGCAACAATTTGCACAGGTAACGAATCCGCCAATTGACTCTTTAAGAGAGTCAAGCGTTATGTCCCTGGAGGCATGCTTTGGGCCTGAGTTAAATATTTTTGAAGAGTCAAAAGATCATGCCAAAAGAATTGTGAGCACATCCCCAGTTCTGTCACATAAAAAACTTTTAGCCTTACTAAAAAACCCTTATTTTTCATCTAAAAATTTTGATCTGCAGTATTCAATGCAATCAAACCTTAAGGATGCTTTGCATGCATTAACAAAAAAAGTTGTAGCTGCTGTGCAAAAAGGTGAAGTAATCATCCATTTAAATGAGAAATTACCTGATAATAATAAGCTATCAATTAATGCTTTACTTGCAGTTGGTTGCATACATCAGGAACTTGTTAAGCTTGGCTTGAGATCTGACGCTAACTTAATCGTGAGCTCTGCCACAGCTAGAGACACTCATCAAATAGCATGCTTATTAAGTTTTGGAGCCACCGCAGTTTTTCCATGGCTGGCTTTTCAAACTATATTAGATTTAACTCATCGCAAGGAACTAAAAGGTAGTCCAACAGCTAATTGTGCTCGATATCGAAAAGGTATTAATAAGGGGCTTTTAAAAATTATTTCTAAAATTGGTATCTCTACAATTTCAAGCTATCGAGGCTCTCAATTGCATGAAATTGTTGGCTTAAACTCAGATGTTGTTGATTTATCTTTTACTAATACTGTGAGCAGGGTAGGCGGAAAGACCTTCGATGATCTAGATGCTGAAATGCGATCTTTGAACAAATATGCGAATTCTAATGTAAGTGAAATCGGCCTTGGAGGATTATTAAAATTTGTTCATGGTGGGGAATATCACGCCTATAACCCTGAGGTTGTAAAAAAACTTCAAGAAGCAGTTAGCTCAGGCTCGCAACAATCTTATGAAGATTACGCTAGCCTTGTGAATGAAAGAGATCCCGCAATGCTTAGAGATTTGATGGAGTTAAAATTTCCCTCTAAACCAAAAAAGGTTGAGCCCTATGATACAAAAGAGCTACTAAAAAAGTTTGATTCTGCAGGTATGAGTCTTGGTGCCTTATCTCCAGATGCTCATGAAACTCTAGCCGAAGCGATGAATAGCATGGGTGCAAGATCAAATTCTGGAGAGGGTGGAGAGGCCAAAGAGAGATATGGGACCTCAAAGATGTCAAAAATAAAACAAGTAGCTTCAGGTCGATTTGGTGTAACGCCTGAATATTTAGTGAATGCTGAGGTATTGCAAATAAAAATAGCGCAGGGCGCAAAACCAGGCGAGGGTGGACAACTTCCCGGAGGTAAAGTAAATGGGTTAATTGCAAAACTGAGATATTCAACCCCTGGAATTACCTTAATATCCCCACCACCGCATCATGATATTTATTCTATTGAGGACTTGGCTCAATTAATCTTTGATCTAAAGCAGGTAAATTCAAAAGCATTGGTTTCTGTGAAGTTGGTTTCTGAGCCAGGGGTTGGAACAATTGCTGCTGGTGTTGCTAAGGCTTATGCAGATTTAATAACTATTTCTGGTCACGACGGTGGAACGGGTGCAAGTCCTTTATCTTCAATTCGTTATGCGGGCTCTCCGTGGGAATTAGGTCTTTCTGAGGCTCATCAAGCTCTTAGGGCCAGCAATTTAAGGCATAAAGTGAGATTGCAAGCTGATGGCGGTTTAAAAACTGGATTGGATGTAGTCAAAGCTGCAATTCTTGGAGCGGAATCATTTGGTTTTGGAACTGGGCCAATGATTGCAATGGGCTGTAAATATTTAAGAATTTGCCATCTAAATAATTGTGCTACTGGCGTGGCAACTCAAAGAAGAGATATTATTGATCATCACTACATTGGCGAGAAAGAAAGAGTCGTTAATTATTTCTCTTTTATAGCAAAGGAAGTACAAGAAATTTTAATTAAATTAGGGGTACCTAACCTTGAATCCATTATTGGCCAAACACAGTACCTGAAAGATATTACCCAAGAAAATCCCTTAACAAAAAACATAGATCTCTCTCCAATTTTATACTCTGATAAAAAATCCACTGCTCCGCATTACTGTAATACTTCTTCAAATGATCCATGGGATAAAGGCAATTTAAATGCAAAGATTCTTCAAGATATTAGATCTTCAATTGCTCAAGATCAAAAATCTTATTTTCATTATAAGATTTCGAATCGTGATAGGTCTGTTGGAGCGCAGGCTTCTGGTTTCATAGCTTCTTTATTTGGTGAGAAAGGGTTGAAGCACAATCAAACTCTTAACTTTACTGGATCTGCAGGTCAAAGCTTTGGTGTATGGAATGCTGCTGGACTAACTTTAAATTTAGATGGTGATGCAAACGATTATGTGGGCAAAGGCATGAATGGAGGCAAGATTGTAATTTCAAGTTCTGCTGATTATGCATCTCAAGCAGATCCCACCGTTTTAGTGGGTAACACAGCATTGTATGGCGCAACAGGCGGGGAGCTTTATGTTGGTGGATGCGTAGGTGAAAGATTTGCTGTTCGAAATTCTGGAGCTTCCGCTGTTATTGAAGGTGCTGGAGATCATTGTTGTGAATATATGACAGGCGGACATGTAACAGTTTTAGGCAGTGTCGGTGCTAATTTTGGAGCAGGCATGACTGGAGGTTTTGCATATGTGCTTGATACTGATAGAAGGTTTTTTGATCAATGCAACAGAAGCCTAATTAACTTAGATAGAATTGTTAGTGAAGAAATGGAATCTCATAGGAAGTTTTTAAAACAAATCCTTGCGCGTCATATCAAAGAAACTAAAAGCGAAAGAGCCAAGCTCATTTTAGATGAATTCGATAGATTTGAGCCATCATTTTGGCTAGTATCACCTGCAGCTTTAAATATCCAAGATCTGTTGAAAGCAACTACAGCTAACGCAGCCTAGATTAGTCTTTTAGCCCTTTTGAAAGGTTTTTTGCTTCAAATGAACTGATTACTATTGCATTTGATAATTTATTTAGAAGTACAAGATTTAATTTACCTTTTTTAATTTTTTTGTCTCTCAAAATAAAGGGTTTTAATTCTCTATACTTATATTGTTTGAGAGATAGATCAAATCCATATTTTTCTAATAAAGCAATGATTTCTTGGAGTTCTTTTTTAGAAATTAGATCTTCTAAGTATGAAATCTTAGAGGCAATCTTCATTCCTTTAGCAACAGCTTCTCCATGAAGAATTTTTTTATATTTACCATGTGCTTCAATAGCATGCCCAAACGTATGGCCAAAATTTAAAATTGCACGGATACCATTTTCTCTCTCATCTTTTGAGACAATCTTTGCCTTAGTTTGGATTGATAGATAAATTATCTCTTCGATGAGGCGAGGATCCATCGACAATATTTCATCAGCATGCAACCTGAGTAATGAAAAGAGAGGTTTATTTTGAATGAGAGCATATTTGATAACTTCTGCTAATCCGGCCTTGAATTGTCTAGTGGGAAGATTCTTAAGTACTGATGTTTCTATGATTACACCTTTTGGGTTATAAAATGCGCCAACAAGATTTTTACCTGCTGTAATATTAATTGCAGTCTTGCCGCCCACTGAAGAATCCACCTGAGCAAGGAGGGTAGTAGGCACTTGTATGAATTGAATGCCTCTTAAGTAAGAGCTCGCAACATAACCAGAAATATCTCCAACAACTCCACCTCCCACAGCCATTATCAAATCTGTTCTATCAAAATTATTATTTGCTAAAAAATTTAATATTCTCTGAAAGTTTTGAATGGATTTAGCTTGCTCTCCATGTTTCAGGATAATTTTAAAAACTTTTGTTGATGGCTTGCAGACAGCAACCACTTTGTTAAGGATGTTTACTGGAACTCCATCATCTGAAATAACGAGAGTTTTTCTATGTTCTTTAAGAAGCGGAGCTAGATTTTTTCTAGAAATAGCTGCTTTGCTGATTACAATTTTGTATCTATTGTTTTTTTGCCCTGCAAATAGCTCTTTAGCCATAATTTTTTACGAGCTTCACAATTTCGTTTGCAACTTCTGAGCCACTTTTATTTTCGGTATTAATTATATGATCTGAGACTTCCTCATAGAAAGCTTGCCTTGATTGCTGGAGGTCTGCCAATACTTTTTCAGGGTCTTTGCCTTTAAGTAATGGCCTATCCTTATCTTTCATTGTTCTCTCAACTTGAGTATTTAATGGGGTATGCAGATAGAATACTGTGCCTCTTGAGGCCAAAAGCTCTCTATTCTCTTCTTCGATAACGATACCTCCACCTGTTGCAAGAACAATTGAATTTAATGCAACCATTTCTTTTAAGGTGGCGGTTTCCCTTTTCCTAAAACCTGCTTCACCCTCTATGTCAAAGATCCAATCTATGGTTACGCCTGTGCTTTCTTCAATCTTTGCATCAGTATCATGAAAATCTAAAAAAAGCTCACCCGCCACTATCTTGCCAACAGTAGTTTTTCCTGACCCCATGGGTCCAACAATAAAAATATTCATACTTAGTTTTTTAAGTTGCTGATTCTATCATTTATAGGGGTAAAATAATTCTAATTCATGCATCAAAATATTTCAGAGTTAAACTTAAAATTATCACTATTTAATTTGTATGTTTATTAGATTGATAAATTTGACATTATCGGTTGCCCTGATTGGGACACTTTTATCAATATTGGTAATCGGAGTAGGATATCTTTTTATTAAACCAAGCCTTCCTGAAATTGATTTAGTGGATGAAGATGTTTTGCAAATACCGCTAAAGATCTTTACTTCGGATGGAGTGCTTATTGGAGAGTTTGGCGATCAAAAGAGAAGAACGATTGAGTACGAGGACATACCGCTTAATCTTAAAAATGCATTTTTAGCAGCTGAAGACGATCAATTTTTTCAGCATGATGGTATCAGAATTTCGTCACTAATTAGAGCTGTTTATCAAATGGTTCAATCTGGAGAAATTGTAAGTGGTGGTGGCACAATAACAATGCAGGTTGTTAGAGGCTATCTATTATCCCGAGAGCAAAAAATACTTCGAAAGATTAAAGAGATTTATTTAGCCTTTGAGCTAGAAAGCAACGCAAGCAAGGAAGAGATTTTTTCTTTGTATTTAAATACTATCTTTTTAGGCAACAGATCCTATGGAGTTGAGGCTGCAGCAAATAAATATTTTTCTAAATCTATTAGCGAACTGACCCTTGCTGAATCTGCATTGATTGCATCTTCAGCCCAACTTCCATCAAGAATCAATCCTATTCGCTCTCCAGATAGATCGTTAATTAGACGTAATTGGATTTTGGGAAGAATGTACAAGCTTGGATATATTGGCAGAGCTCAGTATTTACTTGCAAAGTCTGAACCAATTAACTTAACACGATTAGATTCAAGCTTTGCACTGGATGGTAGATACATTGCTGAGCTTGCGAGACAAGCAATAATTGAACGATACGGCTTATCCGCTTACAGGGATGGACTGTCAGTATTTACTTCAATAGATTCTGCCTTACAGCAGGCTGCTCTTGAGAGTATTACTAAAAACTTGTATGCCTATGATAAACGTCATGGCTGGAGAGAGCCCATAAACCTTTTATTAAAAATACCTGAATTTATTTTTGAAGAGCTTCAAGCTGGTAATTTAGATATTTTGTATGAAGAGTCTAGTCAATTTGATGAATTGGGCATGCAACAGCTGAACATATCTATTATAAGAGATTATTTTTCTGAGTTTATAATTGAGGGTAAGCATTCAGGCGGAATAGTAATCGATGTTAAACCTGAAAGAGTTATTTATTTAAATGATTCTTTTCAATTACAAAGCCTCCCTTGGGATGATTCATATAAGTGGGCTAAGCAAAAAATAGATATTAATAAATTAGGTCCTAGCCCTCAAAATTTTTATGATATTCTTCGTGTGGGAGATTTAATACACCTAACAAAAATAGATGAAAATTATTTCCTTGATCAAGTTCCTGATGCTGAAGTAGCATTTATTTCCTCAGATCCATCTAGCGGGGCGATTAAGACCTATGTTGGAGGCATAGATTTTTCAAAAAGTAATTTTGATAGAGTAAAACAATCATACCCACAGGCAGGCTCGAGCTTTAAGCCTTTTATATATGCATCTGCTTTTGCTAATGGCTATAGCGCATCAGACAAAATAAATGATGCGCCCATTATATTTGAGGACTCTAATTTAGAGAGTAGCTGGAGACCAGAAAATTATACTGGCAAATTCTATGGACCTATTAGACTCAGAGAGGCGTTGGTGCAGTCTGTAAACTTAGTTTCAATAAAGCTATTAAGAGAAATGGGTATCTCTAAAACCCAAAATTATTTATCACGGTTTGGCTTCCCCGTATCGAGACTAGCTCCAGATCTATCATTAGCACTTGGGTCATCGAGCTTTTCTCCTGCTGAGATGCTTAGGGCATACAATATATTAGTTAACTCTGAGGATCCTAAAGATTTATTTTTTATTGAGCGGATAGAGGATAGAAATAAGAACACTATTTTTGAACATTCCAAAATAGAAGACAAGAAACAAAATATAGATGGTTTTCCTTGGTTCCAAACTCAGCTCACTGAGAAAATCCAACCATTTTATTTATTGCCACCGATTACAAATGTTATAAAACAGCCCATTGATCCTAGGGTAACTTTTATTACTAAAGATATACTGCGTGAGGCTCTTTCTAGGGGAAGCAATGGAAGAAAAACTAAGGTATTGAATAGAAGTGATATCGCAGGTAAAACAGGCACAACCAATGACGCAATAAGCACTTGGTTCTCAGGCTTCCACAATGATTTGGCAACAACCGTTTGGGTTGGGACTGATGACTTTTCTTCTTTGGGGAATAATGAATTTGGCTCCACTATTGCTTTGCCTGTCTGGGTTGATTTCATGCAAATTGCCTTGCCGAGTCTTCCTGAGGAAGAGTGGAAAATTCCAAAAGGCCTTTCTTATGTTAGGGTTGATCGTGAAACAGGAAAACCAACTGAAGAAACTAGTGATAATGCTTACTTTGAGCTATTTCTAGATAAAGTAAATTAATTTTTAAAAATACTGGTAGAAATAAGCAACCAATAATTCTCAATATAGCTGCTGGGTGTTTCCTTAAATTTGTTTCTGATAAATCTCGAAATTATACCCTCCATAATTGAGGTAATAAGATGGGCGCTTTGACCTGAGGTGAGCAGTAAAGACTCTTTTTTTAAAGATAATAACTGCTTGATCACTAGTTCTAATCTTTCATAAAACTGATTAACAGAATCTATTACATTTTGCTCGCTAGGTCCTAAGGCCTCCCGAGATAGAATCCTTGCAAAACCTTTATTTTTTTCAAGAAATATTGCATAAAAAAAGAATATCAATCTAACTTTCTCCTCAGGCTCAATTTTAGTATCTTTTTTTATCTCCCCGACTTTTTGAAAAATTGTTTGGTCACAAAATGTGAACAGTTCTAAAAAAATTGATCTCTTGCTAGGAAAATGTCTATAAAGTGCAGCTTCTGTTATTCCGCTTTCAGCGGCTAAAACAGCCGTAGTAACTTTCGTAGCATCTCTTTCCTCTAAAAGCTTAGCTAAGCTTTGGAGAATAATCTGTTTCCTGTCTTTAGACATAGGTTTAGCTTATATCAATCTGAATTGATTCATCAATTAATTTTAATTGATCAAAAAACATATTTTTTATTTCTTCTAATCTAGCAGGTGTATTGGCTTCAAACCTCAGGACAAGTTTTGGTGTGGTATTAGAGGCTCTTAATAAACCCCATCCATCCTCAAAGTCTACTCTGAGACCATCAATAGTTAGTTTAGAGCCACCCTTAAATTTTGCTTTGCTAACAAAATCTTTGACTAGTTTAAATTTCTTTTCATCCTTTACATCAATATTTAATTCTGGAGTTGAATAAGCTTTAGGAAGTTGATTTAAAATAGAGGACAGCTGCTTATCTGAGTTTTTCATAATTTCAAGTAATCTAAATGCAGAGTAGTGGCCATCATCAAAACCATACCATCGATCATTGAAAAATATATGACCACTCATCTCACCGGCAAGTGGCGCATTAGTTTTTTTTAGCGTATTTTTAATATGAAAATGACCTGTTGGAGATATGACTGGAATGCCCCCAGCATCACTGATGATCTTGCCGAGGAGATTTGTACACTTAACATCAAAAACTATTTCTTTGCCAGGATTTTGGCTCAAAACTTCTTCAGCAAAAATCATCATGAGTTGATCAGGAAAAATAATGTCCCCTTCCTCAGTTACAACTCCCAATCGGTCACCATCTCCGTCAAATGCTATTCCCACATCAGCAGAATGCTCTCTTACTGTTTGAATTAAATCTTGCATATTTTCTACTTTCCCAGGATCAGGATGGTGATTAGGAAAGTTGCCATCAATTTCACAATACAGATCAATAACTTCATGTCCCAAAGAGCGCATGAGTTTAGGCGCAATTTCACCTGCTGCTCCATTCCCGCAATCTACAACTACTTTAATTTTCTTTTGATTTCCCCCACTTTGTAACAATACTTCTTGGATGTATTCATCCATTAAATCCTTCTTAAATATTTCTTTACCCGTGTGTGTTTTTTTGATTGTTTTATGAGGAGGCAAATTTAAGATCTCAAGGCCTGAAATAGAGCAATCATTAATTACCATTTTAAAACCATTATGGTTTTTTGGATTATGGCTACCTGTAATCATAATGCCAGACTTTGAAGGCAGTTGTTTAGCTGCAAAATACAGAAGCGGGCTGGTAACAATACCAACATTAACAACATGAATACCTAGAGACTGAAGTTCCTGGGACAGAAGGTTTAATATCTTCTCTCCAGATAGTCTTCCATCTCTTCCAAGAGCTAATTCGTTTATATTTTCATCCTTGCACTTGCTTGCAATTGCATGAGCGATAAAATTTATGGACGTTTCATTAATTTGGGTCGGAACAATTCCCCGAATGTCATATTCTCTAAATATGGATTGATCAATCATAGGAATTTTAATTTCATTATCTAGGTTGTTTTGTCATAATAACCGAGACTTAAAATCATACACAACATGTTTCTGAATACCGACTCAAAATT
>Ga0181581_10003384_pt1 | contig 12472 bp, 8 predicted proteins | sample 071ome_22_FD_132433 | JGI IMG/M metagenome (GOLD analysis project Ga0181581, IMG submission 132433) | Coastal salt marsh microbial communities from the Groves Creek Marsh, Skidaway Island, Georgia - 071404AT metaG (megahit assembly) | ecosystem: Environmental > Aquatic > Marine > Intertidal zone... | reverse complement strand
TACCAAAATACGCATTGAAGGCAGGTTTAAGCGTTAAGTTTGGCCCTTCCCTAAAGCGTCAGTCGATTGCAGCTCTATCGAACTCAGGTAATGACGGCTTTAACCGTTTAGCACTCTCTGATGCACGTAATGAAGCAGACACGGCCAAGCAAGTCGCTGCTGCTGCTCTTGAAAGAGCAGCAAACTCCGATGCTAAAGCTGAAGCTGCTACTCAAGAGCTTAATGAAATGAAACAGAAAGTTGCAGCACTAGAAGCATACAAAGATAAAGTCGACGTGATCTTTGCTGCACTTCAAAATAATGAAGTAAACTTAAATCTGGCTTCGCTTAGACAGTGAAAAGAAGGCTAACAACTGAGTTTGTAGGCTGAATTTTCTCCCGGTGATTATGCATGAGATAATTGGCAAGATTAGTGCCGGGATATGATACTAGTTGCTAGAGGGGTCAAATTTGTTTGAGATCAACCTGAAATTAGGTGTGTATGAAAACTCAACATCCTTTGTAGTTTTTAGCAACACATTCTCGAGCAAGTTTTTGCGCCTCTACAATTTGTGCTGGCGTCATATTTTTCTCAATAAAATCTCTGTTATTGACGCCTTCCGGTTGCCCATTTGATGCAGCAACATTGAACCACATATACGCCTTTACATCATCCTTACTGACACCACGGCCTGTCGCAAACATCGCTCCAAGATTCGACTGGGCAATCGGTAGCCCCTGTTCTGCGGCTAAGCGATACCACTTCATGGCTTCATTAAAATCTTGTTCTACACCATGACCATTTTGGTACATGAGGCCGAGACCATATTGACCGTCAGGATGTTTTTTTTCTGCCGCTAAGCGATACCATTTCACGGCCTCATTGAAGTCTTGCGACACGCCCTGACCATTGCGGTACATCATGCCAAGACTGACTTGGGCTACTTGATCTCCTTGTTTTGCCGACAACTGGAACCATTTCGCTGCTTCGTTATAATCTTTTACAACACCTATACCCCTCTGGTATAAAAATCCGAGGTTGGTTTGCGCCCTCGGATCACCTTGTTTACCAGCCAATTCGTACCACCTTGCTGCTTCTTTGAGGTTACGGGGGACACCTGATCCCGTTTGATACAAAAGCCCTATATTGAATTGGGCAACTGTTAATCCTTGTTCAGCCAAAGGAAGCCATTCCCGTATTGCTGCTGCGAAATCACCACTTTTCGCAGCTTCCGCGCCCCGCTCAAAATTTTGAGCTCTCAAATCAGTGGTTGCGCCCAGCGCTAGAAAGAGACCAATAACTAAACTACAAAGTATGTATTGCATGTGTTAAAGCCCTCACCTTCAGAAGGAAAGATCACTTGCTTTCAGTGTCCAGCATAGTGACCAAATCAGTCCATATCAAAGACACGCGCCCGGTGCTGATACGTTATTTCAACTGGAACATTGTAGCGCAACTAGTAGCAAAAATTAAAAACTTTGGCTTACTTAGATCTGCTATTAAATATTTTTTTAATTATTATCCTAATGAATTAAATCCCTATTCTCCTGAGATCCTTACTCTAGAGCGCCAAAGTGCAGGAAGTGAAGCGCGTCGCACTTTTCTCAAAGATGGTGCTAACATTAAGTCTTCTTGTGATCTGCTAGACATTTTTACTTCCAGTAAATTGCTAAGAGAAAATCTAATTCCTATCGACAATTCTATGTCGCTAGAAAATAAGTTAGTAGAGGCCTTAATATAGCCCTGGCCTGTTCTGAATGGTCTCTCAATTTGACTGGATAATAAGAATTCACTATCGCTGTATGAAACGGCACCTACGGCGTCATTTTTGCCCAGAATATCAAAGAAACGCATTCCAATACCTGCATATATGCCATTGGTACCTAGACCGAGGGACCGCAACATCTCGGATTTTTCATCCATAACTAAATTTGTCCGAGACCAAACAATTTCAGAATAATCAGGCGTTGAAAAGACCTTATGACGGTCGAGGGTCAGATGGCCATTTTCTTTAAGATGCTGCAACAATAGACTTGGGGTTATGCTGGCTTCATCAATTATGGCACCAAACTCGTAAGAAAAATTTGAGTTAAAAGAATTTCCATAGTTCAAAGTGATTTCGGCTGGAGTGTAGCTTACACTGCCTTTTTGCGGCTGGGGCTGAAGAACTTTAACTCCTCTGTCCTCCAATAAGGAGGTGTAAAATAGAGCAGAGGTATCTCCATACTTGATCGCGTCTTGAACTCCATCCGGAGAAAGGATCTTGAGAAAGCGCGTAATTCCGTCGACGCGTGGCTCCCAAGTTAAGTTAGGTTTTGTTGTTTCTCGCCCTGAATCATTTGTCGGATCGACTAAAGTCAACCTATCCAAGCCCCCTGCGATGGCGCAGCTTGCCCAAATTGTACTGAACACAAAAATAATCGCACTTTTAGCGAACATTGTTTATGGCTAATACCGATAAAGCAATGTTTCCGAGAATGCGCGAAGCTACTTCAGTGAAACTTAGAGCACTCAAGCGATCTGTTTTTGGGGGAACAACGATAACGGAGCCTGGAGGAATAATGCTTTCCCCTTGCGCCGGTTCACTCTCACCATTTGGTAGGACTATATACGATCGGCTGCGATCTGCTATTCGGGTTAACCCACCTGCAGTCGCGATGTAAGAGTTAAAGTCCTTGCTCTCTGAATAACTAACTACTGTATCCTTTTGAACACTTCCAATGACAGATACATGGCCAGGGCGTTTGGGTATTACCAGGACGTCACCAGACTGCAGGTAAACAGGACCAGACTTGTCGCGTTGTAGCACGTTTACTGAAAAGCGGCCTGTGACTTCTTGTCGGCGTAATTGTTGTGCATATGATAACACAGCCTTTATTTGTTCACCAACGCCGCTCTTGTCCTCAGCTTGAGAGACGCTTAACACTGCCTCTTCAACTTGGTTTGCTAAAAGATTATTGCTCTCTCTTTGAGATTGCTTAAGAGACTCTCGCGTGAATATTGCGCCTAGAGGATATGCAACAGAGGTGAATCCTCCTGCGCGCTCGATAATACCATGGAGGGTTTCATCTCTTCTTATCAGATATTTGCCAGGCCTCGTAATTTCTCCTTCTAAAGTCACAACCCCTGTAGCAGCATCATTTATGTAATTTGGAATATTTACAGAATATTGGCCGGCAAGCTGTATTGAGCCTGGATGCACATTATTCAAATCCACCACATCAATTTTATCAATAAGAATTCGCCCATTTTCAATTTTATTCCTGACGATTTCAATTCTCTTCGTGTCTGCACTTTTGATTAGCCCACCTGCCGCGGAGACAAACCTATCAAGTGTGATATTGTTCGCAATTGGATAGAAGCCTGGATATTCGACTGCTCCAGAAATAAAGCGCGACGATGATAAGATTCTTTGAATGTTGATAGGGCTGTTATTACTAGTCTCACTTGCTTGAGATGTTTTTTTGGCCTCTCTGATTTTGGCTGAGAGACTTTGGTTTTTATCTGAATAACCAGTTTTTTCATCAATGCGATCTGAAAGCGCTTCCATCGCCTCAGCCCCAGCAAGTTGACTGTCAGAACTAGACTGATCATCACTATGTAAAACAGACCTTAAATAAGCATGAGAAAATATCTGAATTTTGTCGCCAACATTAATCTTTCTAACAAATGTTTCAGACTCAAGCTCTGCGGTATCTAAGTTCTGGGTTTTCCAAAAACCTCGTTGCTGATCAAAAGTCGAGTGAAGCGCAAAAAGAGGATAAATTTCAGAATCATGAGTGGCTTGGAATAGTTTACTATTGGTAGTTACCAGATCAGATGGGACTCCAACGTGCTCGAGAGAACCATCGATATATAAACTCAGAGCTGAAGTTTGAATGTCTTTTTTTAGACCCTGGTCAGATCTAAAAATTAACTCCTTCAGACCAAAAGCACTAAACAGCCTAACGCTAGTTGTTTTGTTGTTTAAGCCTAATGACTGGTTCGAAGTTAACGAAGTGACTCTAAAACTGCTCGACGAGGATCGATCATTGGATAATATCAATACAAGATCTGATAGAGTGCTTGAAACTTCGTATCCAATAAAATCCATTATGATGGAGGGTGTTAGGTCAGAAATTGCTGGCAGAAAAGCGATGATGCGATCATCTAACATAAGCTGGAATACGCCGGCTCTTGAAAATAATCGATTGATCGCTGCCCACTTGTCGGATGCTTTCATAACCTGATCGGTTACGAATGACGGCCTCGTATTTGATCCGTTTTCGAATGACGGTCTCGTATTTGATCCGTTTTCGAATGACGGCCTCGTATTTGATCCGTTTTCGAATGATGGTCTCGTATTTGATCCGTTTTCGAATGACGGTCTCGTATTTGATCCGTTTTCGAATGACGGTCTCGTATTTGATCCGTTTTCGAATGATGGTCTCGTATCTGGCATGCCCTGCTGCACCCGTTGAGAGACTTTTGACAAAAACGAATTGGAAAATAGATGTAATTTGTCTCTCGAGTTTACAGAAAAGGTTTGATTACTTGACAACATTGAATTGAGACGGAAAGCATTTGCCGTGCCCAGACCACTTTCGATAATAAAAAGATCTAAATTGGTATCCGGCTGGATGCGATAGAATGGACGTAGCATTTGCCTGAACGATATATTTTTTTCTGCAGGGACGAGGCCGATTCTAATTCCATCAAAGAAAAGTTCGGCATGGTCAGAGCGTTCAACCATTCCTTTTAAAAAGCTGTCGAGCGTGCTTGACTGATCGCTGACCAAACCGTTGTACGTGCTTGACTGATCGCTGACCAAACCGTTGTATGTGTCTTGGTTTAAAATTAAAACTGTGGAGCCAGGCGAAACAAAAAAAGATGGGTCGTTAATTTTACTCCGCAGATTAATCGCGCGTACTTCGCCAGTAGAGGGAATGATTACAAGGCAATAATCTAGGAATGCGTCCTGCTTCAACACGGAACCTTGCTTCAACGCAGTTCCAAGTAGAGTGGGTTTAGAAACCGACAGTTTATATTCGCTTAAAACAGCACCAATAATGTTAATGGCTTTGTCATATTTTGTTTCAATGAATCGTAAATTTAAAACTTCTCCAGCTTTTAACACGCCAGATGGGTCTACCTTACGGGAGGTACTTATTCCGTTCTCACCAAAATACAGAACTTCGAACTCTATTCCAGGTGGAATGATTTTAGTGCCAGTCAGTTCCAGAAGTTTTGAAACTAAAATATCATTATCACTGTCTTTTAATTCATAAATTCCTGGATTTGCAACTAACCCAGCAGCTGCAACAGTCTTTCCTTGAGTCCCAACAAAAACACGGGAAGAGTCGATCACTAAAGGGTCCACGCCACCGAGCGGACTTTGTAAAAAATCATAGAAGTCTACTGTTTGAGTGTTACCAACATTATCAATCAAAAAGATTTGTCTTAAAGATCCAGTGTCGGAAACTCCACCAGCATAAGCTAACACCCGACTTAAAGGAGTGTAAGCAGGAACGGATACCGTTCGTGGGCTCTTTACGGCTCCACTAATCTGAACTGCTATGAGACGTGCGGTGTCAAGCGATACAAAAACAGCTGCTGAGGCATCATCAATTTGTAAAATATCAAGCAGTCTTTCTTCGGCCTCAACGATACTCATCCCTGACACTGTAATGGGAGCCAGATTGGGCAGTATCAGACTGCCATCAGTTTTAATTTTATAACTGTCGCTGCTCTGCGTGCGTCCTCTAAGCGTAATTCGAACAACATCTCCTGGTGCTAAGCGGTAATTTTTGCCGATTGTGTTAAAGAAAACCAAATTTGGATCTTGTTCCTGGGAAAATTCCTTAGCCCCATAAACTGGAAGTTTTTCACCTGCCAGGACTCCATAATATCGTTGTATAACGCTCTCAGCAGTTTCAACAGGAGCAACACTTTGAACCAGACTATTTGAATCCAATCGCACATCGTCTGCATTGAGCTGCCTGGCGCTTGGAGATGAAGGCATTCCTGATTTGAAATTTCTATTATTTTTTTCGTCAATTTTTTTTGTAATATCTTTAAGTAAAGCGGGGTTATTTTCTAATAAGATTTGTTGTTCGATTGTTTGAGAATGGACGTGATTAATAAATCCAAATAAAATTAAAATGCTTAGGGTAAGTCTACCTCTAATCATGACTTAAACGCCTTCCTAACAAGAACGAATGCAGCTCCCAAAAAACTTCCCAGTACGACTGACAGAGCTAGGGTCAGCGATGGTTTCGGCGATACAGGATCAAGAGATATGGTCGGGGCCGTGAGAGGTTTTGCAACAAAATGAGAGCCCCTTGATGCAAGAATCAATTTTTGATCCTCCTGCGCTATAAGAGTTGCCAAAGCTTCTCGGTGTTCTCTGGCTCGGGCTTTTGAGAGTTGGATTTTATAAAATTCCATAGTTTTTTCAGAGTTAGCAATGTAGCGCTTTTTAAGAAGTTCATCTGTAAAATCAGAAATGCGAACCATTAGTTGGGCAATCAATTCTGGATCAGACGAATTGCTTGTTAATTCTGCAAAACCAAAATCTTTGTTTTCAGATATATCAATCGTCTTTTTAATCCAAGCACTTAGCCGACGATCATCTGGCGGTGAGTATAATTTTGCAGAATTTCCGGTTAAGGCTGATTTGAGTGAACTTAGTATGGTGATTATCTTATTTTTGGGAGGAGCCTGATACTTGCCCAAGTCATCATTCCATTCAGACTTGAAAATTGCCTGCATGATTGAATCGTCTTCGAGTACAAAGTGCGCAACTTCCTCAGAGGCCAGTAAAAACTTGTAACTAAGAAAATCACTATTTGAACTACTTGGAAGATTGATGCCGGCCAATGCCGCTAGTCCCCCAAGGCCACCTACATTTAGCTTTTGGTCACTTTGTTCTATAGGTGCGATAGTATAATTCACTTCATACTTACGGTCGGTAATGTTGAGGTAAACGATAGCTATCAATAAGCATAGTAACGTCGAAATTATTATGTAAACTCGACCAGTCCAAAGGTTTAAAAATAACTCTTTAAGATCTAATTCATCTGCCTCTGTAGTGCTGCTTCTTTCCATAAAATCTGTGTCCTAAAATTACTAATTTGTAAGCCTCGGGAGTATCTCATTCCTCGATAAAGTGGGCTGACGTAATCACTAAACTTTTAGCGGAGCAAGCTGCATCAAGTGGGATGTATGCCGTAATGCGTTGAGTGAAAATACCATCAAGTTAAAGATATTCTTATCAAATGTAAGAATTGGCGGAAAATAGGCTTATTTTAATTCCATGTCGATTACTTTTGTTCTTGAAACACTTCCCAAGTGCTTGTTTAAAAATGGGTCCGCAAAAATCCAATTACAGTCTGCAGTTTTCGAAAGCCATTATCTCCCAACTAAATGCTTATTGGGTCGTGAAGAAAAATCTCTGAATATGAGCAGAATATAAAATTTAACAGTGTTAGTTCTGAGAGGCTAGATATGGTTAGGGCAGAGGACGAAGGCCATGTAAAAATAATCAAAGGTAAATATTGTAAATGTTGATCAAAACTTATCGCCAGCTTCTTGAAAACAGTCTTTTCCTTGAGGCTCATTGCATCGGATGCATGCGTTTTGAGCCTATAGATTTGGAGCGCTTAGTTGCAGAAGGAAAAGCCGATAAGTCCTTCATAGGTTTGAAACCAACTTGTTCATTATGTGGTAGAAAAGGCGAATTTCAGGTTCGTCCTATTGGAACAATGACAGGCAATGGTTCTTTGGAAACAGAATAATTGTTGAATTGTAGGCGGCTCATTAATTTAAGGTACCCACACTTCCTATCACTGTGAGAACACCATTCGGATCTCTGCGCACGAAAATGATTTCACCTGATGCAGCGGAATGTCCTGTTAAAGCCGATATATTTACCTGGTGGGTTATCAGAATTGTTGGGACTTCTAGTGACGCTTCACTGATCCATAGTCGCAGTTCTTGAGTTTGAGCATCTTTGCGATCAAAATTTTCAAAAAATGAATTAAGAGCGGAAAGTTTAGACACCTGCCCAAAATTCATTAAATGAGCGGTTTCAAGGCATCTACACCAATGGCTCGAGAAAATAGCGGGTTCGTTAATCCCATTCAACCTAAAAAGATCTCCAATTTTCTTAGATTGGAGCCGTCCATCTTTGTTGAGATTTCTTTGAGTTTGACAATCACTTAGATCGAACTGCCTAGGGTCACTATATCCTGGTGCAAGGGCGTGACGGATTATTGCAAAGTGATTGCCGGAGGCCAAGGCTTCCCATAAATTATTGGCGTGAGCATCGCTAAGGTCGGCTTTCACTATTGTTAGGCTCAAAAAAACACAAGCTAAAATTTGTTTGGTCCGAGTAATATGCATAGGAAAAATCCAAATTATAATTCTAAGTATAAAGTAAGTATAAGTAACTAAAAAGTTCCTTCGCAGAATAATTATGTCAATATTTTACAATAAAAATTTGCCCTGAATCAATTTTTATATTTTTTGAAAATTATTCAATTTAAATTTATTCTTTTTGAGGAGGTCTCGGAAAATTTCCTAGATTTGAATATAAGCAAGCACAACGGGATAGAATGATGAAAAAAGTTGATGTCGTCATAGTTGGTGCGGGTTTCAGTGGGCTTTATTTGCTGTACCGACTAAGAAATGAGGGATTTTCCGTACGGTTATTGGAAGCGCAAAGCGGCTTGGGGGGCGTATGGCAGGCCAATCGTTATCCAGGTGCCAGAGTCGACTCGCACGTCCCCAATTACGAATATTCGATGAAAGAATGTTGGAGTGATTGGGTTTGGACTGAGAAATTTCCTGGCCAAGAAGAGTTGGTAGCTTATTTCGAACACGTTGGACATAAACTTGATCTTATTAAAGAAATAGACTTCTCGACGCGAGTTGAGGCTTGTTGCTATGACGTTGATGGTCGGTGGAAAGTCAGCGTCAATAATGGCGATGTGTACGACGCTAAATTTCTCGTTATGTGCACTGGTTTTGGCTCTAAGCCGTATACTCCAGACATAGCTGGTTTGGAGACCTTTTTAGGAAGTATGCATCACACTGCTCTTTGGCCTAAAGCGGACGTAAACCTGGCCGGGCGTAAAGTGGGTGTCATTGGAACAGGTGCGAGTGGTGTGCAAGTTATCCAAGAAGTAACGCCAGTGGCTGAGAGCCTCTGTGTGTTTCAACGTACTCCCGTGACTGCCTTGCCAATGCAGCAGCGCAGGCTTGACCCTTTAGAACAGGTCTTGGCAAAGCAGAAATATCCAGAACTTTTCAGGCGCAGAAATTCACCCCCAGGTAATTTTTGCGACATCTTTCGGTTAGATTTGGGTGCATATGATGTCTCAGAAGCCGAGCGCCTGAATGTCTTTGAAGCAGCCTGGAAAAAGGGCGGATTTAATTTTTGGATTGGTACTTTTAATGACATTTTAACAAATGAGGCTTCCAATCGTGCAGCCTATGATTTTTGGCGTGATAAGACGCGAGCTCGTATAGTTGACCCTTCAGTTGCAGATATACTTGCGCCTATGGACCCGCCCTATCCTTTCGGCACTAAGCGTCCGTCTTTAGAGCAGAGTTTCTATGAATGTTTCAACCAACAACATGTGAGGTTGATTGATATTAACCAGACACCCATTGAAGCCATTCTACCGACCGGCCTTCGCACGACAGCAGAAAATTTTGATTTGGATGTACTGATTTTAGCAACGGGTTTTGACGCCAATACTGGTGGGTTGACGAGTATTGATATACGTGGACTGGAAGACAGGAGGCTGGCTGAGGCATGGGTTGATGGTGTTAATACACATCTTGGAGTAGCCGTCCCATCTTTTCCGAATATGTTGATGCTATATGGGCCACAAAGTGCGACTGCATTTTGCAATGGGCCCACTTGTGCTGAGTTTCAGGGCGATTGGACTTCGCGACTTCTGAAGTGGATGCGTGCAGAAGGATACCATGTATTTGATGTCTCTAATCGTATGGCGGAAGCATGGACCAAAAACTTGTCCGTCCTCGCGAATGAAACTTTGTTTGGGAAGACCAATTCTTGGTATATGGGCGCCAATATTCCAGGGAAACGCCGACAACTTCTGAATTATCCAGACGCTGATGCCTACAGAGACCAGTTGCGCAAATGTGAGGTAGATGCCTATTCAGGTTTTGAGTTTAAACGGTTAACAGTGTCGCAATGATTGCCTAAGAAAATAAAATGAATAAATGGCGGGAATGTTATTTGCGCGTTCACTGTTATTAGAGAGCTTGCGCGGCTATCTAATCAAAAAGCAATCTGTTTCATTAATGAAAATTCGAGCTTCTCGTTCTCATGCTGGAAATTCTCTAAGTTGGAGGTGTTTTTCTTGTAAGACAAACCTAACGATCCAATTAGTCCTGATGAAAAAGTTTCATGCCCTATCCAGCCGATGTCTTGCAATACTTTGTCCATTTTGAGAACAATGTTTAATCCAGCTCCGTATCCTATATCAGATCTCTCTTTAGTGCTTGATACAAACGGATCAGGATCGTCAAAGAACTTGTAATCGATATTTAAATTCAGGCTCGCAGTTGCCGTACTATTAATTGGTGCGGACAAAACGGTTCCATAGCCGAATTGAGTGAAGCTATTGAAATCTATGTCTGCAAATTTTCGGGACATTTTAGCAACTGAACTAAATTGTAGCGTTGGTGTGACCGGAAATGAAAAACCTGTATTTAACCCGTAGTTATAGCCATCACTTTCATTGCCAGTAGTCGTTCGTGCTGTATTTTGAAAATCTTCAAATGCACCAGAAACCTCGCTGAAAATGCTAAATTGTTTATCTAAGTAGGCAAAATTTCGTGATCCTTTAAATCTCACATCGTAGATATTCATGAATTCTACGTCGTCGACGCGAACATTAGTCATCCCGGCAGAAGTTTGTAGATCAAAAGTTTTCCATACGGTTTTAAAGCCAACCTTTGGGACAATCGCGATTGTATCAATATTGTTTAATTCTTTTTGATTGTCGTAAACAAAAGCAGAAGTAAAAAATATTTCATGCGCATCAACAGGATTAAGTTTTGTTTTGTATTCCAGGGCTATTAAGGACAGAAGCCCGAGATCATCTTCATCTTCTCCCTGGTTATCAAAAAATAAATCGATTGCTCTAATTTGTGATGATGATGGGTTGCTATTTTTATTTGTATCATAATGCAGGCCTAAGCTAAAAATACTGGACGCAGACCATAATTTCCTTTTTTCATAAATAAGATCCAAATATTTAGTGATAATATCTTTGTCTTCGACAGGTAAATCTCGTGTTTTTAGGAATAAAAGTTCGCTTTCTGCTTCAGAAAAACTTCCAAGTCTAAAAAAAACGATTGCTAGCAAAAGTCGAGCTTTGTCCACTTCTGGATTAATTAATAATATACGTTCTAGAGAAATGGTGGCCTTCTGAAATTCTCCATCATTAATCAGTTGTTGGGCGTACTTTACTGATAACACAATATTGTCAGGGTCGGATAAAATATCGGTATACTGGATCCTGCGTTCGACAGTTTGGGCGTGCACGTTCCCTGCCGGCAGAAACAACGCAAGCATTTGAAAACAAACCACTACGGCCCATAGAATGCGCGAGCTATCACGCATTAAGCGTTGCTCCATAAAATGAAAGAGTTTAACATTTTGTCTTAAATAGAATCTAGTACCATGTCTGTTGCTCGAGGAGCAAATGATGCATTTTGCGCGGTGGTTTGCGTCCTTAATCCTAATCGCTCTTTGTGTTTTCTCATGGACTCAAGTTTATGCAGTTCAAGCCGGTGTGGCAGCTGGAGTAAAAGGGAAAGCTACTGTTGAGGGAAATAATCGGCCTAAACCCGAGGCAATCAAATCGGGTGGCGCAATACTGACAAATGACACCCTGGTTACGGGTGCTGACGCTAGGATGCAAGCCTTATTGGTGGACGAGTCAGCTCTCACTCTGGGTCCAAACAGTTCCCTCACGATCGATCGCTTTGTGTTCGACCCAAACAAGGGCTCAGGCGAAATGGTCGCTAACATGGTGCGCGGTTCTTTGCGCTTTGTGTCTGGCCGGTCGGCCGCTTTAGGAAAGCCACAATTTAAAATTAAGACACCGGTTGGTGTTATGGGAATTCGGGGTACATCTGCAATTGTAGTTGATAGAGATGAAGGGCGCTCATTTTTTATGGGACTGGTAGGGCCAGGTCCTGAAAATAATGTGGGTTTACCTCCATCAAAAATTGAATTTGCTAATGAATATGGTTCCCAGACAGTTGATAAAGCCGGCGTGGGGTTTTTTGTTGAGGTAAACCAGCCTCCTGGAGACCTTATCCCTGTACCATCTGAAATTTCTAATCTGTTTGTAAACAAAACCCCAGACCCTGCCGTGAATGAGCCTCAGGATGAGGGTGGTGAAGAAACTGCTCAAAAAGAAGAGCAGGATGAGGGTGGTGAAGAAACTGCTCAGAATGAAGAGCAGG
>Ga0181581_10003383_pt1 | contig 12473 bp, 9 predicted proteins | sample 071ome_22_FD_132433 | JGI IMG/M metagenome (GOLD analysis project Ga0181581, IMG submission 132433) | Coastal salt marsh microbial communities from the Groves Creek Marsh, Skidaway Island, Georgia - 071404AT metaG (megahit assembly) | ecosystem: Environmental > Aquatic > Marine > Intertidal zone... | reverse complement strand
TCTTAAAAACCCCGAAATCGCTCCTTCAAAAAGCTTGGAAAACCTGAAGCGCTTTGAATTATTACTCATTTCTAATCCCAGTGAACCTTTTACTCAAACTGAAAAATTAGTTTTGGATCAATACGGATTACAAGGAGGAAAATTGTTGTGGCTGGTCAACGGTATGGGTATAAATCGAGACAGTTTATTTAACCAAGCTACTAAAACTTATGCGTTACCGCTTGAACTCAACCTAGACGATTATTTTTTTAATAAAGGACTCCGTATTCAAAAGAGTTTGATTCAAGACCTGTATTGCGCTCCCATTGTTTTGGCAAGTGGCAACAACAACAACAACAACACCCAATACCTCCCCTATCCTTGGGTGTACTACCCTCTCACCGAACCCGAAGAAACAACTATTGGAAAAGATTTGGGCCCAATTTGGTCTCAATTTGCTAGTCCCCTAGAACCCCTACCCTCCAATCTAAAAAAAACACTCTTATTACAAAGCTCAGCCTTTACAAATACCCCTCCAGTTCCTACGCTCGTCACTTTAGAACAAGCAACAGAAAAAATTAAACCTTCCACCTTTGATGAGCCTTCCAAACACATGGGCTACTTGATAAAAGGAACACAAAGCTCTCTGTTCAAAAACCGGATTAAACCTTTTAACCCGAAAGAAGTAATTGAGGAAGGAACGGTTGAATTGATCGTTTTCTCTGACGGAAATCTTGCAGAAAATCAAACTGAAAAAGGAACGCCTTTAGCCTTAGGTTTTGACAAATGGACGAACAACTTTTATGCAAATAAACGTTTACTGATGAATTCCATTCATTATTTAATGGCCAACTTTGAACGCCTCAAGCTTCGCCAAAAGGCATGGAATATTCCACTATTAGATTCTAATAAAATGGAGAGGAATGCTTCCTTTTGGAAAGTAATATTATTAGTGCTGCCGTGTCTTATTATTTTACTTTTGGGCTGGACCAATCAGTGGCTGAGAAGTAAACATTTCTCGGGCTAACTGTTGATAAGTTTGTTTTATCATTCAATGGTTTTCGGATATCTTTGAGTTTTATGCAAAACATACGTTCCAGCATCAAATAAAAAAGATACTATAATATAAACACCACCACTCATACCCTAACAGATGAAATTTATTGTTTCCAGTGCGGCACTTCTTAAAGAACTCCAAATGATTGGAGGAATTATCAACAGTTCCAATACACTTCCTATTTTAGATAATTTTTTATTTGAAATCAATGGAAATACCCTTACACTGACTGCTTCAGATTTAGAAACAACTTTTTCTACTCGTCTCAACGTAGAGTCGGAAACAAACAGTACGATTGGACTTCCAGCAAAACTACTATTGGATACTTTAAAAACCTTTCCAGAACAACCACTGACCTTTGTCAAAACAGAAAAAAACACGGTAGAAATCAGTGCCAACAACGGTAAATATGCTCTAGCCTATGTTGAAGGTGATGAATTCCCAAAAGCAGCACAACTCACCGATGCTAAAGCCACACAAATCCCAAGCGGCGTCTTACATACTGCTATTAGCAGCACTTTGTTTGCCAGCGGGAACGATGATTTAAGACCTGTAATGAGTGGGGTCTTCTTTCAGTTTTCTTCGGCTTCGTTGACTTTTGTAGCTACAGATGCTCACAAACTGGTACGCTATACAAGAACCGATCTCAAAACAGAGGAAACAGCTGAGTTTATCATGCCTAAAAAACCCTTGCAGTTACTCAAAGGCATACTTCAAGGCGTAGATGAAGAAATTACCATAGAGTACAACGACACCAATGCCTACTTTCGGTTTGGAGATTCAAACCTTACCTGCAGATTAATAGATGGAAAATATCCAAACTATGAAGCTGTCATTCCCAAAGAAAATCCAAACCAAATGCAGGTTAATCGTATGAGTTTTTTGAATTCTGTACGCAGGGTGAGTATTTTTTCAAATAAAACTACTTACCAAATACGTCTCAAAATCGCTGGTGCTGAACTTCATGTTTCCGCAGAAGACTTTGACTACAGTAACAGTGCCGAAGAACGATTGGATTGCGATTATCAAGGTGACGACATTAAAATTGGATTCAATTCTCGCTTTTTAATTGAAATGCTAAACGGACTGGAGTGTGACGATGTAAAACTTTCTATGTCCCTCCCAAACAGGGCAGGGTTATTAACTCCACTAGACCATACAGAAGAGGGCGAAGACATTACCATGTTGGTCATGCCCGTTATGCTAAACAACTAATATCTATAAAGGATTTCTAAGAAGAAGCGGCAACCTGTTCCGACAAGCGTTGGTAGGTTCCATTTTCTAATTTTTCTCGAATTCCAGCAAATGCTTTTAGTGTTATTTCTACATCCTCTAGAGAATGGGTTGCTGTAGGGATTAAACGAAGTAAGATCAATCCCTTAGGAATGACTGGATAGACCACTATAGAACAGAAAATACCGTAGTTCTCTCTTAAATCTTGAACGAGAGCCATGGCTTCAGGAATACTCCCTTTTAAATAGACCGGGGTAACACAACTCTGGGTTGTACCGATATCAAATCCATTGGCTTTTAACCCATTTTGAAGGGCATTGACGTTTTCCCATAGTTTTGCTTTCAATTCGGGGCGTGTACGCAATAGCTCCAAACGCTTTAAAGCTCCTTTTACCAACTGCATTTGCAGGGATTTAGCAAACATCTGAGAACGCATGTTGTACTTTAAATAGTCAATTATTTCTTTGTCTGCTGCAACAAAAGCTCCTGTGGAAGCCATTGATTTTGCAAAAGTGGCAAAGTACACATCGATTTGGTCCTGAATTCCCTGTTCGTTACCTGCTCCTTTACCGTTTTCACCTAGGGTTCCAAAGCCGTGGGCATCGTCCACTAAAAATCGGAATTTATATTTTGATTTTAAGGCGGCTATCTCTTTTAGTTTTCCTTGTTCACCACGCATCCCAAATACTCCCTCTGAAATAACGAGTATACCTCCTCCCGTTTGCTCTGCAACCTTAGTCGCTCTTTGTAAGTTTTTTTCAAGGCTTTCTACATCATTGTGCTTGTAGGTAAAGCGCTTACCGATGTGCAAACGAACCCCATCTACAATGCAGGCATGAGCATCCACATCATAAACAATAACATCGTCTTTTCCCACCAATGTGTCAACCGTAGAAAGTATTCCTTGGTAACCAAAGTTGAGCAAGTAAGCAGCTTCTTTGTCCACAAAAGCAGCCAATTCGCTTTCTAATTGCTCATGAAGATCCGTGTGACCGGACATCATTCGTGCACCCATAGGATAAGCTGAACCGTATTCTGCAGCTGCTTCAGCATCTGCTTTACGAATTTCAGGTAAATTGGCAAGACCGAGATAATCGTTCACACTCCAAGTGATGACCTCTTTTCCTTTGAATTTCATGCGGTTGGAAATAGGTCCTTGCAATTTTGGAAAGACAAAATACCCTTCAGCTTGGGATGCCCATTTTCCTAAAGGACCTTTGTTCTCGTGAATTCTGTCAAATAAATCTCTCATTTTTTGGTAGTTTGTTCATTTACGTACTCAATGTGTTGTTGTGACTCGTGATCGGAATCAAAAAATCCTTGTTCTTCCATCCACTCTTCACTGTAAATTTTACTCATATAGCGTGAACCGTGATCGGGGAACATCACCACTACTTTACTGTCTTTCTTAAAGTAATTCTCTTCAGAAAGCTGAATCACAGCCTGCATCGCAGCACCTGAAGTGTAGCCTACAAACATTCCCTCCGTTCGTGTTACTTTTCTAGCTGTATGGGCACTTTCCTCATCCGTCACTTTTTCAAAACGGTCGATATATTCAAAATGGGTTGCAGAGGGAATGAGATTTTTACCTAGGCCTTCAATACGGTAGGGATATATTTCTTTGGGATCGAACTCCTGGGTTTCGTGGTATTTTTTTAACACAGAGCCGTAGGCATCTACCCCGATAATCTGAATGTTGGGATTTTGCTCTTTTAGGAATTTTGCCGACCCTGAAATTGTTCCTCCTGTACCACTACTGGCTACCAGATGGGTAATTTCACCGTTGGTTTGCTCCCAGATTTCTGGGCCCGTAGTTCTGTAGTGTGCCTCTACATTGAGTTCATTAAAGTATTGATTGATGTAAACGGACTCTTTAATTTCACTGTGTAATCGCTTGGCAACTTCGTAGTATGAACGTGGATCGTCTGCGGCTACATTGGCAGGACAAACATGTACTTGAGCTCCCATTGCACTCAACATGTTAATTTTATCTTTAGATGATTTTGAACTTACCGCGAGTATGCAATTATAACCTTTGATCATCGAGACCATAGCCAAGCTAAATCCTGTATTTCCAGAAGTCGTTTCGATAACAGTAGCGCCAGGCTTAAGAAGACCTTTGCGTTCTGCTTCTTCAATAATGTGGAAGGCAATACGGTCTTTATTGGAATGACCCGGATTAAAAGCTTCGAATTTTGCGAAGTATTCCCCCTTAAACCCTTCTACCATTCGGTTGAGTTTGATTAGAGGTGTGTTTCCTATCAACTGTAAAATATTCTGATAGGCATTCACAGTTTTATTCATATTTGATTACTTCGTAAGATGTGCAAATTTAATGAAAAAATAATTAGTCTGCTCTACCTTCCAACTGAAGCATAAAAGCATACTCTTTTGCTACTTCTTTTAACGCATCAAATCGTCCAGAGGCACCGCTATGACCGAAGTCCATATTGGTCACCAAAAACAAAACATTGGCGTCTGTTTTGTACTCGCGCAACTTTGCCACCCATTTTGCAGGCTCCCAGTACTGCACTTGTGAGTCGTGATAGCCCGCAGTTACCATCAAATTTGGATAGTTTTGCTTTTTGACGTTGTCGTAGGGAGAATAGGAAAGCATATAATCGTAATAGGCTTTGTCGCTGGGATTGCCCCATTCGTCGTATTCTGAAGTCGTCAGCGGTATGCTCTCGTCCAGCATGGTCGTAATCACATCTACAAAGGGTACTGCAGCGACAACACTCCGATACAGTTCGGGGGCTTCATTGAGAATTACACCCATCAATAGTCCACCGGCGGAACCTCCCATAGCGTGTAAATGCTCTGGGCCAGTAAACCCTTTATCGATTAGATATTGAGAAGCATCTATGAAATCGTTAAAGGTGTTCTTCTTTTCCATCAGCTTACCGTTTTCATACCACTGGCGCCCCATATACTCTCCCCCACGAATGTGAGCTATAGCAAAAATAAAACCTCTATTCAACAAGCTTAATCGATTGCTAGAAAAAGTAGGATCGACGGTAGAACCATAAGATCCATAGGCATACAAAAGTAAGGGAGTACTACTGCTGTAGGCCACCTCTTTGTGATGCACCAAGGAAATAGGAATTTGAACTCCATCTCGACTCGATGCCCAAACTCGTTTTTCGATGTAGTTGTCAGGATCAAATGATGGGTCAACCACCTCCCGCTGTTTCAAAACTTCTTGGGTTTGTGTGGCCATATCAAATTCAAAAAGTGTGCTAGGCGTTTTTAGGGATGCAAAACCATATCGGAATTTAGTGGTGTCAAAACTGGGATTATATCCCCCAGAAAGGGAATAGGTCTCTCCTGCTACAGGTATAGTATATTCCTCTGTTCCATCCCATCGTTTTACCTGGATACGGCTCAGTCCTTGTTCTCTTTCTGTAACCACCCAGTAGTCTTGAAAAATTTCAAAATCTTCTATCAAAACAGCTTCCCGATGCGTGACGATATCTGTCCAGTTTGAGCTTTTCGGGGTAGAAATGGGTGTTTTTGAAATTTTGTAGTTGGCAGCTCCATCTTTGTTGTTCAAAATATAGAAATGGTCTTCAAAATGATCTACGGAATATTCCAGTCCACGGGTGCGCTCTTGAATTAATACGAAGGGGGCCAGAGGTTCTGAAGCTTTGATGAATTGGGTTTCTGTTGTTAGGGTGCTGAAAGAAGAAATAAAAACATACTCCATGGATTTAGATTCTTGGACATAAACCGAAAAGGTTTCGTCCTCTTCATGAAAAATTAATGGATCCAATTCATTCGGCGCATGAATATTGTGTCTAAATATTTTTTCAGACCGCAGTGTTTGCGGGTTTTTTTGCACATAAAAAAAATGTGCACTGTCTGCTGCCCAGGCAGTACCTCCTGTAGTATTTTTAATCTCTGTTTCCAACAGTTCCGCTGTGGTTAAATCTTTTACATAAAGCGTGTATTTTCTTCGCGATTGTGTGTCTATACCATACACTACCTTGCTGTTGTCCGGACTGACGTTCATCCCCACAAGTCGGAAATATTTATGTCCTTTAGCCATTTCGTTACAATCAAAAAGCAACTCCTCCGATGCTGTTAAAGAATCTTTTTTTCTCAAGTATATTGGATATTGTTTTCCTTCTTCATATCGGGTGATGTACCAATAACCGTTCAGAAAATAAGGAACAGATTCGTCTGTTTCTTTGATTCTTTCTTTGAGCTCTTCAAAAAGGTCTTCTTTAAATTCCTCAGAACTTTCGGTCATTTTTTTGTAATAGTGATTTTCTCGTTCCAAGTAGTCAATCACTTCAGGATTTTCACGTTCATTCATCCAATAGTAGTCATCGACTCGGATGTCCCCGTGTTTTTTCAGTTGATAAGGCTTTTTCTCGGCAGTAGGGGCTTTAATTGAAGTGTCGAAATTCATCGCAATTTTCTTTTTACAAGCTGATATGGCAAAAATGATACTTGTGATTAAAATAGCCTTACGCATGGTCTTACATTTTTGATAAAGTTGTTAACAAATAGTGGTGTTGATCTTCGGTATAGTCCCTGTGAGTGACCATCCGTAATTTTCCTTTTCCCAATCCAATAATGAGGATGTTTTTTTCTTTGAGCTTTTGAATAAAAGCAGTTTCATCCAACCCTTCTTTTAAAGAAAAAATCAAAATATTGGTTTCTACAGGCTGGACTTCTTCTACGAAGGAACTGGATCTAAGGACTGCTGCTATTTCTTGCGCCTTTTGATGGTCCAGTTGTAGGTCTTTACGGTGGTGTTTTAATGCATAACTTCCCGCGGCTGCCAGATAACCCGCTTGACGCATACCTCCGCCAAAAATTTTGCGGATGCGCAATGCGTCTTGCATCTGTTCTTTTGAACCTACTAAGACAGAACCAACCGGACAGCCCAATCCTTTACTAAAACAGAGTGAAAGGGTATCGAATAAGGCTCCGTACACTTTGGGGTCCTCTCCAGTAACTTCAAGTGCATTCCACAGTCTGGCACCGTCCAAATGCAATGCTAGTCCTTTTTGACGGCACAAGCGGTTGATGTCTCTAACCGTTTTTATATCGTAAACCGCCCCTCCCCCTTTGTTGGTTGTGTTTTCCAAACAGACCAGCGTCGTTTTGGGGCTGTGGTAAAAGTCGGGTGGATTGATACAGGCTTCTATTTGTTCCGCCGTTATTTTTCCTCGCTCTCCTTGAATCAATTTACAAGAGACCCCCGAATTGAAACTTACCCCTCCCCCTTCGTAGTTGTAGACGTGTGCATAATGATCACAGATCAGCTGTTCTCCAGGTTGGGTATGCAATTTAATTGCCGTTTGATTGGCCATGGTTCCAGATGGAAAAAACAGGGCCGCTTCTTTTCCAAAGAGGGATGCTACTTCCTCTTCAAAAGCATTTACTGCAGGGTCTTCTTTAAAAACGTCGTCTCCCACCTGAGCAGAAAACATGGCTTCTAGCATGCCTTCAGAGGGTTGGGTTACGGTATCACTTATTAAATTGACCAGCATAGGCGTTAAAAATCACATGAAAACGATCCGATAGGCGACCCATCAGGAAGACGCTGAGGTTTGGGTGGGGTAAAATCGCTTGGGGATTGAAAATACCGGTCTATTTGAGCACGATACACTTCTGAAAAGTCCTTTACCTCCTGCCCTGCCAACCAACGATCCAAAGCAACCAGTTGTTCGTGAACTACCGCTTTTACTATGGGGTTTGCTCCAGGCTGCTGTCCAAGATACATCATGTGTTTTAAAAGAACAGACTTCACAACGCTATTGAGTTGGCTCTGATGTGCCGCTCTAGGCTTTAGTTTAAAATGCTGATTTACAAGAGCCTCTAGGGTTTCTTTTAACGAAAGTTGATTGGTGTCAAAACCGTATTGGGTCACCAAGCGGTTGGCACGATCGGGATGGAGTAACATCCCCAATAGCGCATCGCTCAGACTGTTTGCAATCCCCAAATAATCGAAAGCGACACCTGCTTGAGAAAGGAAATTTTCTCGGGTTCTGGGGTTAGCAAAGGAACGGGGTGACAATAGCGTTCTTAAATGCTCGGGGACCGCGAGCGCTTCAGGTTTTAAAGCATTTAAATACCCCATCAAAGCGTTGCGCTGTGTGGTGGCATCTACCGATTGTACTTGATAGGCGATAGGTCCTTTTACGGCATAATCATAATCTACCCCTCCTATCAATTTAACGACCGCCTCTACCTGATAACGGTGAAGCAGATACATCGGTACAAAACGGTCTTCCAAAGCACTGTAAGGCTCTCCCTTTCGAAGGTGTTCTAACGACAATTGTTTTAAAGCTTTGGAACGAATCTCCATAAGTCGGGCTAGCTCTGTGGTTGCTTCGGCACCGTTGTCCCAAAGATGCGCTTTGGGGTGGGCGCCTCCTACAGGGCGAGCATCACTGTCTGAAAGAAATCGATGACCCGAAGCAGCGCTTTGTTCTAAAATTTGGTTTAAAGCGGCTTCCTCATCTGTTCCCTCTGGAAAATCACTGTAAGCATAGGCCACACTAACTTTGTCCCAATCACCGATACCTACCTCATAGGCATTGGCGATAGAAAGAACACCTTCGTTCATTTCGATATTGGGATGGGGATAGTCCATCACCGAAGTTCTGTGATTAGCACTTGCGGCAAAGTTGTGGGCAAAACCTAAAGTATGTCCAATTTCATGCGCAGACAGCTGACGGATGCGGGCCAAAGCCATTTCCAATGCTTCATTTTCCTTATTGACTCCTTCTGCAAAAGGAGCTTCGAGCAATCCTAAAGCAATCATAAAATCCTGTCGGATACGAAGACTTCCCAAACTGACGTGTCCTTTGATGATTTCCCCTGTACGCGGGTCAGAGACACTTGCACCGTAACTCCATCCGCGTGTAGAGCGGTGAATCCACTGGATTACATTGTAGCGCACGTCAAGTGGATCTGCGTCGTCGGGGAGTATTTTTACCTGAAAAGCATCTTTAAAACCAATGCTTTCAAATGCTTGATTCCACCAGCGCCCTCCTTCCAGTAAAGCAGAACGAACGGGCTCTGGAGTTCCGTTATCAAGGTAGTACACAATAGGCTCAACCGCTTCGCTTACTACCGCTGAAGGATCTTTCTTTTCCAAACGGTGTCGGTAAATGTATTGCCTTTTGGTGGGTTCACTTACCGGAGTTGTGTAGTCGTAAAAGGTAAATGCATTGGCACCCGAACGCGGATCAAATTGACGTGGCGTGTAGTCCAAATCAGGGAGCTCAACAAAAGAATGGTGTTGGTGTACAGTTATCGCATCGGGCGTGGGTGTTACCCCTCGAACCATATTTCCTGTAGCTGTCCCTAAAAAAGTGAGCATCATATCAAATTCGATGTTTTTTGGAAAAGCTTTGGTGCGTTCTAAAAACACAGCAGAGCGGCTTTTATCAACACTGTAAGATCCTTGTTTGCTTTGTTTTAATCGCTTGCTTACCCCGTGTGCGTCCTGCATCAAAAAAGGAGTAAGATTGATGACATAACCCGAATTGTTGGACTCCACTATGGGAAACCCAAAGAGTACCGACTGAGCAAAAGCCTCTTTGATGGAACGTTGCTCCAAAGGATTGTCTGAAGTAGAGCGGTAAAGTAAGTTTGGTTGGATCAACATCAGCTTGTTTCCCGACTTGGAAAAATACACCACGCGTTCGTCCCCCAGCTGTCCGCGATCCAGACCCAAGTCGTTGTTACCGATTCCAGAACTCAGACTGTTGACATAAAGAAACTCTTTGTTCAACTCCTTTACGGTCAAATAAAGTGCGTCCTCCTTTTCGTTGTAGTTGAAATTAAAAAAACCGGTATAGGCTTCCGTACCATCCAAAACGGAGTTAGGTTTTGTTTTGTTTTTATTTTGAGCCTGGAGGGTCCCCTGTAATAAAATACCCAATAATAAGAGCGATAGTGCTTGTTTCATCTGTTGCTATTCGTTTTAATACAGCATTGAACCTTCCATAATTGTGCTGTCGATGTCTCCTTTAATAGAAAATCCTGGAGATTCTACACTGTATTTTTTAATGTAGGTCAAATTACTAAAAACAAATGAGATGTTTTTACAATTTATTGCAGTAGTGGGAAATCAAAAGTGGATACGGACACCCAAACCCTCTGCGGTAGCCACTAGACTGATTTTCTGTGCTGAAACTGCCCCACTTTTTTCGTTGAAGCGCTTGGCGACCTCTTCGTAGCGTTCATTTAGTCCTAAAGAGACCAGCAAACCCACAGCTGCCAATCCAGCTCCTGCTACAAGCTGCCGAGTACTTTCTATCTTTCCACTGGCCGTATATCGCCCTATTTCATAGCCCACCATAGCACTTCCCGGTAAAATCAGTAAAGAAGCTAAGGTCTTTTTGTTTTGGACTTTTTGAAACAGCCGAAACGCCTCTGGGCTTTTAGACAACAATTGCTTTAGCCCCTCTGCTTTAAGGGGAGTCTCATCGAGATAAAAATGAACACCCTCATAAACTAAATGTTGACCAAAACCAAATTGGGAGAATAGGCATTATAACTGTACTGGGCTTGTTGACTTTTCCGACATTGTTTACAACTATACCTTTGTTTACCGGTTGTTTTTTCCACACCACTTTTCCAACAAAAACCACCACAATACTTACAAATAACTTTTGTAATATCAGAATCTGAAACTTGAGGGTTGTATTTTTCTAATTTTAAAGCTGTAGCGGAACGATATTTCTTCTTGTTGGGGGAAACTATCGATGTTTTTAGATTTTTCAAAGGGGCTAAAGATTTGAGTTTATTGGGGGAATCTACTACTTTTTTAGTAAATATCAGAGTTTGGAATATTACCCAAATGACTGAACATTGGAGTCGTTGTCATCGCAGTCAAATGCTTTATCTGCATATCCTGGAGGCTTAAAACATCCAAACGCAATATTGCCACTGTATCCAGTTTGTCCACCTGAATTTCTAAAGTCCTCTTCTACCCGAATAAGATCATCAGCATCTTGAATATTTGATCCAAAACCGTCTCCATCACTGTCTCTAAAATAAACATTCCCCGTACACTGCCCAAAGACTGGATACCCTCCAAAAAGAAGGAGAAACAGAACAAAAAGTAGGTTGCGATTCATGATTTTTAAAAAGGGCAGTATCAATTTAAAAATGAATCGGTGTTTTCAGCAACTTTTTGTCGAAAAAAAGAAGTGCTTCGCTAATTTTAAAGCCCTTATTTGGCCTTTTGTCCCAAAACTTATTTAATATATTAATTTTAGCTTTTTATACTCAAACTTTTCAGAGCTTAGAATTCATTTTAAAGTGTTTGTTCAAAAAAAGCCGCATTTTAAATTTTTTAAGAATGAAACACTGAATTTTTTCACTAACTCCGTTGAATTTTAGCGAAAAAAATCCTGTATTTTTGAAAAAAAATACGGATGGTCTCCACAGAACAGTACAAAAACTTAATGGAACGCCTGGGTGCCTTAAGGCGGTATCTTTGACATTGATGCCAAGGAGATAGAAATTCAGAACGAAGAAGAAAAAACACTAGCCCCCGATTTTTGGAACGATGCCCAAGCTGCGGAACAGCAGATGAAACTGTTACGTACCATAAAAAAATGGGTTATTGATTATAACACCATTGCCCAACAAGCCGAGGAACTGGAAGTTTTAATGGAGTTCGAAAAAGCAGGGGAAGCCACCGCAGAAGAAGTCCATGCCGTATATACCACTGCGCTAGAACTGCTCGAAAACTTAGAATTTCGAAACATGCTTTCTGAAGAAGGAGACGATCTGAGTGCCGTACTACAAATAACGGCAGGAGCGGGAGGAACGGAAAGTTGCGACTGGGCCGAAATGCTCATGCGAATGTACCTGATGTGGGGAGAAAAGCGAGGCTTTAAAATCAAAGAACTCAACCACCAAGCGGGTGATGTCGCTGGAGTTAAAACGGTTACCTTAGAAGTTGAGGGTGCCTATGCTTTCGGATGGTTGAAAGGCGAAAATGGCGTCCACCGTTTGGTACGCATCTCCCCTTTTGACAGCAATGCCAAACGGCATACCTCTTTCGTTTCTGTTTATGTCTATCCACTGGTGGATGACAGTATCCAAATTCAGATCAGTCCTGCAGATTATACTTGGGAAACCATGCGTGCCAGCGGTGCGGGAGGACAAAACGTAAACAAGGTAGAGACCGCTGTGCGCTTGCGCCACCACCCCACCGGAATCATTA
>Ga0181581_10003375_pt1 | contig 12489 bp, 6 predicted proteins | sample 071ome_22_FD_132433 | JGI IMG/M metagenome (GOLD analysis project Ga0181581, IMG submission 132433) | Coastal salt marsh microbial communities from the Groves Creek Marsh, Skidaway Island, Georgia - 071404AT metaG (megahit assembly) | ecosystem: Environmental > Aquatic > Marine > Intertidal zone... | reverse complement strand
TGTAAGTCAGTATTTTTCTTACTCCCACTCAATAGTGCCGGGGGGTTTGCTGGTCACATCATAGACCACACGGTTCACGCCTTTTACCTCATTCACGATACGGGTTGCGGTACGCGCCAGAAAATCATGACTAAACCCATAGCTCTGGGCGGTCATCCCGTCGGTAGAGGTTACCGCACGCAACGCGCACACATATTCATAAGATCGCGCATCGCCCATCACCCCAACCGTCCGCACTGGCAGCAATACAGCAAAGGCTTGCCAAATCTCGTCATACAGGCCGGCTTTGCGTATCTCGTCCAGATAGACAGCATCTGCCTCGCGCAATATATCCAGCTTTTCCGGCGATATTGCCCCTGGAATACGAATGGCAAGGCCGGGCCCCGGAAAGGGATGGCGGCCGACAAAATGTTCGGGCAAGCCCAGCTCGCGCCCCAATGCGCGCACCTCGTCCTTGAACAGCATTCGCAAGGGCTCGACCAGCTCCAGAGCCATATCCTCTGGCAAGGCGCCCACATTATGATGGGATTTGATGGTCACCGCATTACCGCCAGCGGCCGAAATGGATTCAATCACATCCGGATAGAGTGTGCCTTGTGCCAAAAAGCGGGCATTTTTGATGCGTGCGGATTCCGCGTCAAACACTTCGATAAAGCTCCTGCCAATAATTTTGCGCTTTTGTTCGGGGTCATCCACCCCGTCCAGCCGACCTAAAAACATTGCAGATGCATCATGATGGATAAGCGGGATATTATAATGATCGCGGAACAGACGGACAACTTCATCTGCCTCGCCTTTACGCATCAGACCGGTATCCACAAACACACACGTCAGCTGATCGCCTATTGCCTGATGGATAAGCACAGCAGCAACCGAGCTATCAACCCCGCCAGACAGGCCGCAAATCACATTGCCATCGCCGATTTGCGCCCGTAACGCTGCTATCGCCTGATCCTTATAGGCTGCCATCGACCAATTGGCATCGACCCCGCAAATCTGCAAGGCAAAATTACGCAACAGCCCTGCCCCGCCATCGGTATGAACCACTTCGGGATGGAACTGTACCCCGTAATAGCCACGCGCCTCATCAGCAATGACCGCATAGGGTGCCCCGGCAGAACGGGCAATCACCTGAAAGCCGTCTGGCAAGGCAGAGACATGATCGCCATGACTCATCCAGACAGACTGGCGCGAGGCAGCTGGCCAGACTCCCTCAAAAAGCGGGCTATCGGCAACAACTTCCACCTCTGCCTGGCCAAATTCCCGGCTGAGGCCAGCTTCGACTACCCCGCCAAGCTGATTGCACATGGTTTGCTGGCCATAGCAAATGCCCAAAATTGGCAGGCCTGCATCAAAAACCGCCTGCGGGGCGCGCGGTGTATCGGCATGGGTAACTGAATTTGGCCCACCGGACAGGATAATCCCGCCAATATGGGACAATGCCCCCTCTTTTTCCAAGCCCTGAACAGAAGTGCTGGGCAGGATTTCAGTATAGACCCCTTCCTCGCGCAGACGCCGGGCGATGAGCTGGGTTACTTGCGAGCCGAAATCAATAATCAGAATGGCATTTTTCATCATGGCGTTCCCAAAATCCTGCGCTGTTACATACCTGGCCGATAATTCGGGGCTTCCCGGGTGATGGTCACATCATGTACGTGCGATTCTTGCAGACCCGCCGAGGTGATTTTCAGGAAGGTACAATTTTTCTGCATATCAGCAATGGTCGGATTGCCAGTATAGCCCATCGCCGCGCGCAAACCGCCTGCCAATTGGTGCAAAACCTGGCCGGCTGCCCCCTTATAGGGCACTTGACCTTCAATGCCTTCTGGTACCAGCTTTAAAGGCGTGGATACTTCTGCCTGGAAATAGCGGTCGGCCGAACCTCTGGCCATCGCCCCCATAGAGCCCATCCCGCGATAGGCTTTATAGGAACGCCCCTGATATAAAAATACTTCGCCCGGGGTTTCATCTGTACCGGCCAGCATAGAACCAACCATCGCAACCGATGCCCCGGCAGCAATGGCTTTGGCCAGATCGCCTGAATATTTAATACCGCCATCTGCGATAACCGGCACACTGGCATCTGCACATACTGAAAACGCGTCAAAAATAGCGGTAAGTTGCGGCACGCCCACCCCGGCAATCATTCGGGTGGTACAGATAGAGCCAGGCCCAATCCCGACCTTTACCGCATCCACCCCGGCATCTATCAGGGCTTTTGCGCCATCTGCTGTGGCGATATTACCGCCGATAATCTGGGTGGTATTGGATAATTTGCGAATGGTCTGAACCGCGCCCAAAACGCCTTCAGAATGGCCATGGGCAGTATCGACCACCACCACATCTGCCCCGGCAGCTATCAGGGCTTCGGCACGGCGCACCCCATCAGGCCCTGCCCCGGTTGCGGCCGCGACTAGCAACCTGCCCTTGTCATCTTTCGAGGCTTGCGGATAATTTTCAGCCTTTTCCATATCCTTTACCGTGATAAGGCCAATACAGATATTCTGATCATCGACTACCACCAGCTTTTCAATACGATGTTCATGCAACAGGCGGCGTGCTTCTTGCGGGCTGGCAGATTCAGTCACCGTAATGACCGGTTTTGTCATCAAATCGGCAATTTTCTGATTTTTATCGGTGGCAAAGCGCACATCACGGTTGGTCAGAATACCGACCAGCTTTGCCTGTTCATCCACGACCGGAACACCGCTGATTTTATTTGCCGACATCATGGCCAGCGCATCGCCCAGTGATTTGTCCGGCGTGATGGTTAACGGATTAACCACCATACCCGCTTCAAATCTTTTTACCGCTGCCACCTGGGCGGCCTGCTCTTCAATGGTGAAATTTTTATGGATAACCCCAATACCGCCAGCTTGTGCCATGGTAATCGCCAGGCGATGTTCAGTCACGGTATCCATCGCTGCCGATACCAACGGCAAATTCAGCTTTATCTGGCGTGTCAGAAAAGAGGATATATCCACATCTGCCGGCAATACTGACGAATGGCCAGGCTGTAACAGAACATCATCAAAAGTAAGGGATTCTCGGATTGTTGGCGTAGTCATCAATTTGTCCTTAGATGCAAAGCAGGTGATGACGCCAGACATTACCCTGAAGCGTGCCAGATATCCAGTTGAAACTGCATCCGCCCGCCATAAAATAGTGTTTTTATCGTGCTATCTATGCGTCATCTGTATCCGGGGCGGGTTTAAAGCCGGTCGCCAGCAAATAGGTCTCGACAGATTCGGCGCGGCTGGCCTCTGGTTTCAGATAGCGCACCTTGTCAAAACGCTGATTCAATAACGTCATAAAACCGGCATCTGCCCCGCCGCGAAAGGCCTTTGCCAGAAACAGCCCGCCTGGCTGAAGGATTTCGTTGGCAAAATCCAGCGCGATTTCCAATAAAGCCATAGTGCGTAAATGATCGGTCTGGCGATGGCCTGTTGTGGCGGCCGCCATATCCGAGAGTACCGCATCTGCCTTGCCGCCTATCCGGCTGGCCACTTCTTCCAATACGCCTTCTTCGGTGATGTCGCCGACCATAATATCTGCCCCGGGTACCGGGTCTGTTTCCAGCAGGTCTATTCCGACCAGGATGCCCTTGCCCGCATCCTGCCTGCATTGCCGGGCAACCACCTGCAGCCAGCCGCCCGGCGCACAGCCCAGATCGACCACGCGCATATGCGGTGTTAAAAATTTATGCTTTTCATCCATTTGTTCCAGCTTTATCGCGGCACGCGAGCGATAGCCTCTCTTTTTGGCCTCTGCCACAAAGGGGTCGTTTAGCTGGCGGGTAAGCCATCGCTGGGAAGAGGGTTTGCGTCCCCGCATCTTTTTAGGCTGGCGCGTCAAGCCTGCTTTTGAGCGATAAGACCGCCCTGAAGAGCCTTTTTTATCCCGCCCTGAACCCTCTGCCATTGTCAGACCACCTAACCTGAAACTGTCTTTTATGCTGAAAAAAACTATACGCTGAAAATAATGGCTACCACAAGGCGCGAACAAATCGCCCTACCCCGCCCAAAACCGCATGGATATCGCGGCCAATCCCCAATGTTGCCGGTACAACAAACAAAACAAGGGCAGTGGTAAAAGCCAGACCAAATACAATGGTAGTGGCCATTGGTATCAGGAACTGGGCCTGCAACGAGGTTTCAAACATCAGCGTGCTTAACCCCCCTATCGTGGTCATGGAGGTCAATAAAACCGGTCGTAACCTGTCGATTGTGCCTTGTATAATCGCCTCATCATGGGCGCCATCTGTCTCATTCAGGCGTCGCTCTATGGTTGCAACCAGAATAATGGAATTATTCACCACAATCCCCGATAGCGCGATAAGGGCAAATAAAGAGAGGATATTAATATTCATCCCCATCACATAATGGCCAACCACCGCCCCTATCAGGCCAAAGGGGATCATGATCATCACCGCAAAGGGGCGTGTCCAGCTGGCAAATACCCATGCCAGAATAGTATAGATACATAACAGGGCAAGGATGCCGCCACTAGCCATATCAGCAAAGGCTTCACCCTGTTCCTGATCGCGCCCGTCAAAGCGATAACGCAGATTATTTTCATCCGTATAGCTGCCAAACTTGCCGGTGATCAGCGCTTCTTTTGCCCCTGTTGTATTGATGATATCGTCATCGAGTTCTCCTTGAATGGCAACCTCGCGGAAACCATCCTGACGCCGGACAATGGCAAAACCCAGACGGCGTTCGATGGTGGCAACATCGGCAAGCGGGACATAATTGCCTTGCGGAGTTATCAGGCGCAAATTGCCCAGATTATCGGTAGATACCTCATCTTCTGGCAATGCCAGACGCACTGTGACCACCTCGTCGCCGCGTGGAAAACGTCTGACGACCGCCCCGTCCAGAGAGGCACGAAGCTGGCTGCCAATAGATTGCACACTAAAGCCAAGCGAACGACCAAGGGGCGAGAGGCGAATAATACGCTCTTCTGCCCCGTAATTCAGATTTTCCTCGATATCTGTTGTGCCGGGAATGGAATCGGCGATTAGAATAATATCCTGTGCGGCTTTTTTCAGCCTCTCCAGATCATTGCCCATAATCCGGATATCCAGCTCGCGGCCGGGTGGCCCGCCTTCGGGTGCGCGCACTATCAAACGCTCCAGGCCAGGCATAGGCTGTATTTCTGCGCGCAGGGCTTCGACAAACTGGGCGGAACGCACATCACGCTGGTCAGCGGTGATCAGCTCTATCATCATCCCGCCGCGCAAATCATTTGCCCCGCCTGTGGCTTCCTCTTGATTATCGGTAATATGCGCACCGGTCGCCGAATAGGCAAAGGAAACCAGATCATTGCGGCCATCTGTCAATTCTTCTTCTACAACGGCCAATGCGCGTTCTATTTCATCGACCATGCTTTCTGTTTGCTGGCGGGTAGATCCAGAGGCCATTGTCATGCTGACATAGACATTATCGGCTTCGGGAGCAGAGAAAAAGACAAAGCCGACACGCCCGCTCGACATCATCCCGACCGCCAGGATCAGCATACCGATAGCAAGACAGAGGGTGGCATATCTAAAGCTCAGTGCAAGGCGCACCAGACGGCCAAAAATCTGATCTCTGAAAAAGTTAAAGCCTGCATCAAATTTGCGCCGGAACCAGGAAGGCTGTGTTGATTTTCCTGCCCCGTGATGGGCCAGATGGGCAGGCAGAATAAAGAAACATTCTATCAGGCTGGCTACCAATACCGCACAAACCACAGCCGGTATTGCGCCAATGATAACGCCAATTATCCCCTTGATGGTAAAGAGGGGCAAAAAGGCAGCAACGGTTGTCAACATCGCTGAAATAACAGGCGGGCCCATCCGCTTTGCCGACAAAATGGCAGCTTCCTGAATGGGCAGATTTCGCCTGATGCGTAAATGTTCAGCGTGTTCGCCAATTACAATTGCATCATCAACCACAATGCCCAGCGCCATAATCAGACCGAATAGCGATATCATATTAATGCTCTGGCCTGTAGAAAACATCACCCCGAATGTGGCCAGAAAGGCAACCGGAATACCCACTGCCACCCAAAAGGCGATACGGGCTGGCAAAAACAAAAACAATACCAGCATCACCAGCAACAGGCCGAAAAAGCCGTTTTCAATCAGCAGGAATATCCGCTGCGAGATCAAATCGGCTGCCACATTATACTGGGCAACCTCCAGCCCTTGCGGCAGGGTCATCTCTTTTTCGGTCAAATAGCTTTGAACAATTTCATTGGTTTTGAGAGAATCGCTTGTCTTGCCACGCAATATATGCAGCTCTGCCGCTGGCATCCCATTATGTTCCAGCAACACAGCCGGGGTTTCAAAGCCGTCTGTCAGCTGTGCAACATCGCCCAGGCGAACTGCACTGCCATCCGCGCGTATCAGGATTTCAATATCACCATATTCCGCAGCGGTTTTTCGCAAACCGATAGAGCGAACCCGAAGCGCCCCGTCGGCAAATCGGCCAGCGGGCACATCCACCGAACTGCCCGCAATGGCAGCCGATATATCATTCAAGGTCAGCCCCAGCCGTGCCAATTCGGTTTCGCTGATTTCAATATGAATTTCTTCATCTGGCAGGCCGCCCAATTCAACCTTGTCCACGCCGCGTTGCAACAAATCCTCTTTCATGGTCTTGGCATGGTAACGCAATGATTCCAGGCTGTAGGGGCCATAAAGCACAATACGCGAGACAGTATCAAAGAACTCGGCCTTGATGATATCGGGCGATTCAGCTTCGGCGGGGAACTCTACCTGTCCAACAGCTGCTTCTACATCTGCCAGCGCTTTTTGCATATCCGCGCCAAAGGTAAATTCGACTTGCGCTGTCCCCACCCCTTCAAAAGAAGATGACATCACCTTTTTCACATTGGCGATGGTGCGTAATTCCGGCTCTAGCGGCTGAATAATATTGCTATCCACATCTTCAGCTGTTGCCCCTGACCACTGGATACTAACCGCAATAATTTCAACATCCACATCAGGGAAAAATTGCTTATTCAGGCGAGTTGCCGACATCATGCCAACGGCCAGCATGATGATCATAATCAAATTGGCGGCGGTGCGATGACGGGCAAAAAATTCTATAGCGCTGCTAAACATGGAAATTCAATGCTCTTTTATCTAGGATGCGTTTGCCAGACGCGCGATACGCACCCGCGTTCCATCACCAATACCTGGCAGGCGGGTAGCAAGAATTTCTTCCCCGTCCTGAATATCACCTGTGATTAAAATACTGCCTGGACTGCGATGCAGAACCGATATGGTACGGGCACGGGCACGGCCATTTTCTATAACATAAATGGTATTTCTGCCAAAGACAGCTTCTTCTGGCACAGAAACCACCTGGCGATAGGACTGGCCGACATATTGCACCTCGACAAAGGCACCGGGCGGCAAGCTGCGTGCGGCTTTTTCAGGCAATTCGGCATATAGCCTGCCGCCGCCTTCTGATCTGTCCACAATGATTTCAGAACGGCTGATAATTGCCTCTATTTCTGCACTGGCAGTGTCTCCAGATGTCCATCTTAGCTGAACCGGACGCCCGACCAGCGTGTCAATTTTCTGATAAATACCCACCGGCACAACAAAGCTGACCTCCAATTGCGAGAGATCGGTCAGATGCGCGACCAGATGGCTGTTATTCACCTGATTTCCCAGTGCCAAATCCACATTTGAAAGGGTGCCATCAAATGGGGCAGTCAGCACTGCATCTTCTTTATCCTTTTCATGACGACGCGCGACAACGCGGTGTTGTGCCAGCCGTGATTTTGCCTGATCAAGCAAATTGGCAGCGACCGATACCGCCAATTCAGCTGCATCAATCTCCGCTTGCGAACCGACAGATTTTTTAAACAGGGTACGGGCACGCTCATACATTCTGCTCCGCACCTCCAGCTGGGTTTCCAGCTGGCTGATTTGCCGTTGTTCAGCCGCCATCTGCACCTTGACCTCTTCCAGCGCAAGAGCCGAGCGTTCGCTATCCAGCCGGGCAAGCACCTCGCCCTGCTTGACATCAATGCCATTTCGAAGGCGCGCCGATACCGAAACCACCTCGCCTGCCACGCCAAAGCGCAATTGCGCCCCGCGCCCGGAACTGACCGTACCAAAGGCCTGTTCGGTCGGGCTGATATCCCGGATTTCGGCGCGTACTGCCTCAACCGTCCAGATTTGCTCTTCAGGCGGGCTGGCTACCACTTCTTTTTTGGTGCTTTGCAGATAGGAATAGCCTGCCAGAAAAACACCCAGCACGATGACGGCAACAAATGCTTTTTTTAGAAAATTTAGCATCGGTGAAATTTTCATCTATTGATATTCCTTATTGCCTGTTTTCCCCAAAAAAGGGACATTCCTGATAGAGGCATTTATGTACAGAACCGGCTTGCATACAGGCCGCAGCGCAAAACGTTTAATGACTGAATAAAAGCCAGAGGATAGCAAAACGCATTTTGAAGCGATAAAGCAGGTAAAATACCCGCAAGAGCACGTTATTTTTCCTCGCCGCAACAGGGTGATTTTCGCCAATGTTCTGCAGATTTGCCAGCCGATATATTTTGTTATCTTCTTATAAAACATTTCTATGTTTATTTATAGGGGGTAAACCAGCTATCAGACCAGTTTGACAGAAAAAACTTGCATCTGGCCGAGCCTTGTTCACAAGTTGTTTGGGGCTTTTGACAAGCGGATGTTTTTTAGCATCTCAGCACGCGCCTTTTTTGCAGATTTAGGAATAACAGATGCATTTTATTCAAAAACAGGGTGCGATCCTGGCTGCATTACCTGCGCTGTTTCGTTTAGCTGCGCCGATTGCAATTGGTCAGCTTATCTCTATCAGTATGCTGACCGCCGATTTCTGGATGATGGGAAGGCTCAGTGCCTTTGACCTTGCCTCTGGCTCTCTGGCGGTACGGGTATATCAGCCCTTTTATTTTCTATGTCTTGGCCTGTTAAGCATTATCGCTTCTATGGTCGCCCAGTCTATCGGGGCTGGCCGGCCGGAAATCGCCCGCCGCATTTATCGTCAGGGGCTGATATTGGCCTGCCTGCTAGGCGGGGGGTTAATGCTGCCTATTCTATTTGGGGCAGATATTCTTATTCTGCTTGGCCAGGATACAGACATCGCAAGCTATGCGACGCCCTTTTTCATTTATGCTGCAATTGGTTTTCCTTTTACGCTGATCTTTTTGACCATGCGGTTTTTTACCCTTGGTCACAGGCGTATTGGTGCGCAATTAATCGCCTCTATTTTGATGCTGGGGCTGAATATCATATTGAACCCGCTTTTGGCCTATGGGCTGTATGGTATGCCGGAAATGGGGCTGGCAGGCATAGCCCTTGCCACTACTCTTAGCTATATGCTGGCCTGCCTTATTCTTGGCAGTTTAATTGGATTGCGTGCTCCTTTTTCCGAAACAAAGCCCTATCAGAACTGGTGGCGGCCTGACTTTGAGTTGATGAAAACCATGTTAAAGGTGGGCGGGCCAAATGCCTTTATTGTTGCCTCCGAGACAGGGATGTTTATTGTCGCGGCCTTTATTGTTGGCCTGTTCGGGGCAAGTGCGCTGGCAGCCGTTGCCATTGCCAATCAAATTGCGGCCGTAATGTTTATGTTACCGCTTTCCATCTCGCAATCCTGTGCGATTATGGTTGGGCAATCTGCCGGGGCAGGCCGGCTGGAAGATGTGCGTGCCTTTGGCTGGGCAGGCGGCCTGGCCGGGCTGGTCATTGCGCTGCCGTCAACGCTGTTGCTGGCTATTTATCCCGAAACCCTTGCACGGATTTTTTTGCGCGATGGCGATCCGCTTGGCCTGGAAACTCTGGGGATTGTTGTACCGATGCTGTGGATTACTGCCCTGTTTCAGGCCAGTGACGGGGCACAGGCGATTTTCACTGCAAATCTGCGCGGGCTGAATGATACACGGATGCCCGCATTTTACGGGCTGATCTGTTTTTGGGGGGTGGGCATTGGTTCCGGGGCTTTTATGGCCTTGCATCTGGGCTGGGGGCCGGTATCTGTCTGGTCCGGCCTTGCGATTGGCCTTAGCTTGAATGCGCTGATCCTGACCGCCAGATGGCATCGCCAGCTGCGTCTTATTCGTGATGGCCGGCGCAAATTGCTGGAAACATCGGCCAGCTAGAAAAATGGCTCTATCTGCCAGAATAAAAAGAACTGTCCTGAACAGGCGGCGAGGGCTAGAATAAATTATGGAAAATTCCTTTTGTCAGATACCGGCCATGCCAGCCAGCTGTCAGATACAGCAGCAGCAAAGCTGGCTGCAGGAAATAGAGACGATAGAGGCGCTATCCGGCCTGTCTGAAAGCGATAAAACCCGCCTTGCCGCCATTATCATCAATAGCAGCCATTTGCATAGAATGGCTAAATTATTTGCCGCAGATATTCCAGATATATTCTCTGGCAAGGCAGAGGATATACTGAAAAAAGCCAGAGAAGAGTGGCAAGAGGCGATGAAAAAAGCCTCTACAGATGAGGGGCTGGCAAAGGATTTGCGCGCCTTTCGCAATCGCTGTCATTTTACCATAGCTCTAAGCGAATTATGCCAGAAAATGGATATAAGCACGGCCTGTAGCCGCCTGTCTGAATGTGCAGAAATCGGCCTGCAAGGCGTGGTGGATTATTTACTAGCTTCCGGCACTGCTTCTGCAGATACAGAAATCGCAGCAGCCAGATGGGTTATTTTAGGGCTGGGCAAGCTGGGAGCAGGCGAGCTGAATTATTCCTCGGATATCGATGTGATTGTGTTGCATCAATTCGCCCCGAACAGCTCAGAAGAAAGCTATGACAAACAAAGCCGCCATTTTATTGGCCTGACGCGCCGGCTGGCAAAGATTTTATCTGAAGATACAAGAGATGGCTTTGGCTGGCGCGTTGATTTTCGCTTGCGACCAGACCCGGCTGCCACCCCGCTTAGCCTGTCCTATGCGGCGGCGGTCAGCTATTATGAATCAACCGCTCGGTCATGGGAGAGAGCTGCCTTTATCCGTGCGCGCCCGGTGGCAGGCGATATCGCACTTGGCCAGCAATTTTTAACCGCGATTTCAGCCTTCATCTGGCGCAGAAGCTTTGATTATACGGTGATAGATGATTTGCAAATATGGCTACGCCATCTTGCCCCTGCACCAGGCTATTACGGCTTTGATGTAAAATTGGGGCAATTTGGTATCCGGCATATAGAATTGCTGGTGCATATTTTGCAATTGCTGGGCGGGGGACGACATCCTGAATTGCGATGCCATAATACCCGTACCGCGCTGAACAGGCTGGTCGGTCTGGAATGGCTGGATGCCGATCAGGCGGCCGCCTTGAAACAAGCCTATTTCAAGTGGCGCGAGATAGAACATCGTGTGCAATATTTGCGCGATACCCAAACCCATAAATTACCCAGAGATGCCAGTAGCATGGCAGATTTTGCCGCATTTTGCGGCTTTGTGGCAGCAGAGGAGCTGGTCAGTGCCATACAGGATTTGCAATCCGCCACCCAAAATGCCGCCCATCATCCTATCTTTGATAAAATGGTGGAACGTGCCCAGACCCGGGCAGCAGAAATGGCCGAACCGCTTGCCAGTGCCGCAGATTATGAATTATCGCTGGATTGGCTGGCCTCTCTCGGCTTTTCCCGGCCACATGATATCCGCGATATTATCGATGGCTGGGATAGCGGGCGAACCCCTGCCACCAGGGGCGAGCGGGCAAGGCAATATCTGTTTCGTCTGCTACCAGAACTGCTTACCAATTTTGCCAAAGCCGGCGACCCGGATGCCGCCTTTGCCCATTTTGCCGATTTTGTGGCCGCCTTGCCAGCCGGGGCACAAGCCTTTTCCCTGCTCTGCCAGCACCCCCAGCTTGCCAGCCTGATAACCGATATTCTGGTAAAGGCCCCTGCCCTGACAAACACTATCGGGCGGCGCACCGATATTCTGGATATTTTTCTGGAACCGCATTTTTTTACGCCCCTGGAAGGGAGAGAGGCACTGGCCACCAGCTGTCCTGAGTTACAAGAAGATGAGCCTGTCGAGCTGTATCTGGACAGGGTAAAACGCTGGAGCCATGAAGCCCGCTTTCGTGCCAATGTCCATATGCTGCAAAAAATCACCCCGGTTAGCGAGGTATCTGCCCATCTTTCAGCCATTGCCGAAATATCTGTTCAGGCCGTTAGTCGAGCCGCGATACAGGATTTTCAATCCCGCTATGGCCGCATAGAAAACAGCCATCTCTATATTGTTGCCCTTGGCAAGCTGGGATGCCAGACCATGACCGCAAGGTCTGATATTGATTTGCTATTTATCTATGATGGCACAGCAGATACCCAATCGGATGGGCCGCGCGTACTGGGAATTTCGGCCTATTATATCCGGCTGACACAGCTGATTATCAGCTGGCTGACGGTCGCCAGCCGCGAAGCCAGCTTGTATGAGATAGATACACGGTTGCGGCCGGATGGAAAATCAGGGCCAGCTGCCACCCA
>Ga0181581_10003374_pt1 | contig 12490 bp, 10 predicted proteins | sample 071ome_22_FD_132433 | JGI IMG/M metagenome (GOLD analysis project Ga0181581, IMG submission 132433) | Coastal salt marsh microbial communities from the Groves Creek Marsh, Skidaway Island, Georgia - 071404AT metaG (megahit assembly) | ecosystem: Environmental > Aquatic > Marine > Intertidal... | reverse complement strand
TAACGCGGACAGCTAATGGTAAGATAACTTTAAGGCGCCTTTTAACGCACACTGCTGGATTTGTTTATGAGCAGTGGAACTCAGGCATGAACCAATGGATGCTTTCCACTGGCATAGGTAGGAGTGATTTTTATAACAAGCCTGCCCTCTGCCCGCCGTTAGGTTTTGATCCAGGAGAGCGCTGGGAATATGGAATAAATATAGATTGGGCTGGTAAGGTATTAGAGGCTGTAACAGGCCAAACTCTTGACACCTATCTTCAAGAGAATGTCTTGAAGCCTCTAGAAATGACTTCAACAGGCTTTGTACCAGATGATATTCAGCGCTCACGAATGGTTGGCGTTCACCAACGGATCGAAGACGGAAGTATACAGCCCGTTGACTTTGAGCACCCACGAATATCAGGCGCTGCGTATACTGGCGGAGGGGGAATGTTTGGGTCGGCGGAAGATTACGGCCGCTTTATGCGTATGCTCCTTAACAATGGATCTTTAGACGGAATTCAAATTCTAAAGCCTCAAACCATTGATTTGATGTGCAAAAATCACATCGGTGATCTTGTTATGACTGGGCTACCAACTACGCGTCCAGAACTCACAAATGCATTTGACTTCTTTCCCGAAGTTACAAAAAAGTGGGGTTTATCCTTTATGATTAACGAGCAGGATCTAGCTGGTCGTAGACGGGCAGGCTCTTTGTCATGGGCTGGGCTACGCAATAGCTACTTCTGGGTCGATCGGACCAGCGGGATAGCTAGCGGTATTTTCTTTCAATTATTGCCCTTTGCTGATCCTCAAATATTGCAAGTATACGATTCATTCGAACGCGGTCTTTATGCCGCGCTTGGAAAAGAATAATTGAATATTGAGGTACTTGCGTAAAACAAACGCCTTTGGCATCTTCCGCGCTCTTCGACTAACATCATCTAAGGCGAAGACTGATTAAGCTGCCGTAGCTCAGGGGTAGAGCACTCCCTTGGTAAGGGAGAGGTCCAGAGTTCAAATCTCTGCGGCAGCACCATCCGTTTTAATACGGACTAGGAGGGGTGGCCGAGTGGCTGAAGGCGCACGCTTGGAAAGCGTGTATACGTTAATAGCGTATCGAGGGTTCGAATCCCTCTCCCTCCGCCATAAAACTGTGCATTGATGAATTATTGTTAATATCCATCCATAATTTCATATTCAAATTTAATATTTGTTCTTTAATAAAGATTAATAGCCTAACCCACTTCCTACGCCAAATAGAGCAAGATAATCATAATGACGCCTGATGAATTAAAAGTAGCTTTGAGCGCAGAATTGGATTTCTTTTCTGATGCCTTGAGAGAACATAAAACGGTCACCCAAGATCAAAAAATTATTTTCAGAAATGAAACTATAGCTGAACGGCGCAAAAGAATATCTAGAGAATTGTTTGCAAGATTGCATGGACAGGTTGCGCATGGAGCTTTCGCGGGTATGAAATTAGATTCGGCGCCAGCTTGGGGGCGCTCTGATCTAGGGGCTATGTTGTTGGGTTGTTATGAGCTTGAAATCATCGAGGAACTGCACGGGGAAGAGTTTAACAGTAGAAGTCACTTCGTCGATATTGGAGCTGCAGATGGTTATTATGCTGTCGGTTGTCTTAGAAACGGACGTTTCAAAACAGCAGATTGTTTTGAAGTAACTTCCGCTGGGCGCGAAACCATCGCAAGGAATGCAAAAGTAAACAAAGTTGATGATAAGTTGCGAATTTTCGGTGTTGCTGACCAAACATTACCGAAACTACTTGGGGACACTAATTGGTCTGACACAATAGTATTGTGTGACATTGAAGGCGGAGAATTTGACCTGTTCAACGATACTTTTCTCAGAGAATTAAAAGGTGCAATGATTTTGATAGAGATCCATAATTGGGTTGAAGATTTTTGGGAGCGTTATTCTAAATTTCTCCAATGCGCTTCTAGCCACTATTCAATACGCTTTATCGAGCGCTCCTCTTTTCCAAAGCATAAAATACCGGAACTTCATGGCCTGTCAGACGACAATCGTTTGCTTATGCTATCTGAAGGACGACCGAACGTAATGCGTTTCATTCAACTAATTAGTTAAGTGTAATACCTTTCAAAAAATGTTAACCTTTCCGCATTTTGGGAACAGGAAGTAATATGTAGGAAGACGTTATGGCCACAGAGAGATGTGGAAACAAAAATAAAATCAATCCAATCGCGGTTATTCCAGCCAGGGGAGGTAGCGTTAGAATTCCAGGTAAAAACCTCGCTGATTTTGATGGACATCCTTCTATTGTCAGGGTTATTCATATCGCTCTTGAAAGCTCTATTTTTAATAGAGTAATCGTAACAACAGATGATAAGAACATCGCTGATCACGCCTCAGCGGCTGGTGCTGAGATAATAAAACGCCCCAATCACTTGTCAGATGGCTTCACACCTATCCAACCAGTCGTCGCCCACGTTATAGAGGCCGCACCTCAGGCAACACACATTTGCTTGATACTTGCTACAGCAGTTCTTCTTCTTCCTGAGCGCTTGAATAGTGCAATGACTATGCTTTCCAAAGATCCACAGCTAGATTTTGTAATTGGTATCCGAAAGTTTGAAAGTCCTCCTCAGCGCGGCTTTCTTCTCAATGACAAAGGATACGTAGAGATGCAGTCACCCGAAAACTTCAATAAGCGCTCGCAAGATTTTCCAGCTTTATATCACGACGCAGGTCAATTCAGTTTTGGTAAACGGGATGCATGGCTGTCAGGCAAACCATCTTTCATGATGCGCACTCGAGGAATTGAATTACCGAGATGGGAAGCGGTTGATATCGACGAACCTGAAGATCTTGATTTTGCCCGTTTGCTATTTAATTCTCAGAAAAAAATATGAACCAATCAATTTTGATACGATGCGATCTTTTTGAAGGGTCTGGTGCGGGTCACTTAAAGCGGTGTTCCATTCTTGCAGATGCTCTAAAAAAGCTAAATTTTTTACCTATATTCGTACTGGACAAGCAATCCGATGTTATACCGATAGATTTAACTTATCCCATAGAATTTTTGGAAAGTGAATTTGAAGAAAAAGCCGATTCACTTGCTATGCTAAAGCTGGCTAAAACACACAAAACCCAAGCTGTTATTGCCGATAGCTTCCGGATCACGAAAAAATGGATAGCAACACTACAAGCAGAGAAAATTCTGGTAGTTCTGATAGATGATTTAGGTATTGGGTCTAATGCGTCATTACGAATTGATTACAGTCCAGCCGCCATTAGGCTTGATGGAAATGCTCTGCAATTATTAGGACCCAAATATTTCATAACTGACAGTCCAGTTTTGCGGCCTAGAAACCCTAAGGCAAAAAGCATGATACTTCACGCGGGCGGAACAGGAAATTTTGCTCCCGCTAGAGAGGTTTATGCAAAAAGCATAGAAATCGCAAAAGATCGCGGAATTAGCGTAACATGGTTAAGCCCAAATGAATGGTCATCTAATTGGCTAAAAAACTCTGGTTTACTAGCAAACAGTCATGTCATTTTGGGTTGGCAGAGGGGCCGGAACAATCTTTGGTCAAACTTCGATATTGTAGTTGGACCAGCCAGTACTTCTTTATACGAAGCAATTATGCAGGGATGTTTAGGTGTAAGCTTCCCAATTTCTCAGACGCAAGCCTCAATGCGAGAAAATTGGGCTGCTATTGGTCACACTTTACACTTAACTAGCTCAGAGCTTGAGAACCCAGAGATTGCTTCAGCAATCTTATTACTGGCTATTGATCATTTTAATAAACTCCGCACCACTCTTGATGAGTTCGCTATTAATCTTAACCAAGACGGAGCGCAAAAAATTGCTTCGGTAATAGAAGCTATAATTAAAGGCAATGCTCCAGAGATTGCCTTACCCACAAGGAAGTCAGACATGATCCGCCCTTGCGATATAAGGGACGCTTGCGCCTTCTTAAACGCAAGAAACACGCCCTATGTCAGAGCTCTATCTACAAATCCAAAGCATATCATCAGCTGGCCTGAACATTTACGTTGGTGGTTGCAAAGTGATACAGAACGCTTCGTCGTCAATTCATCCGGCAAGCCTTTAGCGTATTTTTGGCATAGCCCAAGGACTATAAATGGAAGAAATTATCTAATTGGTGGATGGTTTCCTGCCAGCGATCAACCAGCTTTTGCAGCAGGCGTGAGGCTAATTGATTGGCAATTAGCTCACTGTGCTAAATACTTTCCGGATCATACCTGGCTGGCAACCATTAATAAGGAGAACCGTGCGGTGTTAGCGCTGAACCGCCGCTATGGTTTCGTCAATGCTGACATGCAGAGTTTAGAAGACTTAAACGACCTTTTTCCTGGTACAACTGATAATTTTATCGTTCTGCAGCGAAAGGCACGGATTGAATGATCAAACCGTTGAGGATAGGCATCATTGGTGGTGGAGTAAATTCCGCGATCGGGGCGTCGCACATATCAGCAATTCGAATGGATGGGAAATATAAAATTGCTCAGTGTCTTTTCTCAAGATCTGAGCAGCAAAACCAATTAAGTCATCAAAAATATCAAATTCCTTGGTCTGGCCACTGTGATACATTGGAAACCTGGTTAGATGAAAATATTGGGAACTTTGATCTTCTAGCCGTTTTAACCCCATCAACCGAACACTCAAGTCACATTAAGGAGATAATATCACGAGGCATTTCGTTTATAACGGAAAAGCCAGTCGGTTGTTGCATATCAGAAATTGCAGAAATCGAAAGTTCTCTAAGAACACAAGATCAGGTAGTAGCTCGTTTCGTTCACAATTATTCTGGCTATCCGATGTTCCGCGAAATGGTTTTGCGCCTCTCAAGTGGACGAATTGGAAAAATCCATTCTGTGCGCGTTCAAATGCCGAGTGATGGATTTGCTCGGGAAAAAATTACTGGAAAACCCCAAATCTGGCGTCAATCTGACCCAGAGGTGCCTATGATTATGTTAGATTTAGGCACTCACATGCATCATCTCGTTACTATGCTAGTTGGGAAATCATTATCAAGAGTAAAGGCAAGAATGCACTGTCTCGTGAATAAGCTTGAGGTAATCGACAATGTTGAAATCTGGGAGGAGCGTTCTGACGGGATTTCCATAACTTACTGGATGTCAAAAGCGCACCTTGGACCCAAGAATGGACTTCGGATAGCAGTTTATGGTGAAGACGGTTCGTTGATTTGGCATCAAATGGACCCTGATCATTTAATAGAAGTTGACATAAATTCTAACCGAACACTTGTTAACAGAGGATCAATTAGTGCCGCAGCATCAAGCCGAGATCGTTTCAAACCCGGACATCCAACGGGTTTTATAGAGGCATTTGCCAACTTTTATTCTGACCTTGCAGATGATTTCCATCGTCAAAGCAACAAGTGTGGAAAATCAACCTGGATTTGTCCAATTGAAGATGCGTTCGAAGGCATTCACTTCCTTCATGCTGCGGCAAGCTCCCACCAAAATGGTCAATGGGTCGAGATATGATTAAACAAAATTTATTGGATACATTGTTTGATCCATATAGCCCTAACGTGCCTGCAATTTGTGTAGAAATGAGCGGGAATCATCAAGGCAGCGAAGAGGCAGCTATTCAGTTTGCTAGAGCAGCCAAGGATGCTGGTGCAGATCTTTTGAAGCTGCAGGTATACCGTCCTGATACGATCACAATTAAATCGGATCGAGAAGATTTTAGACTTTCAAAGGATAATGACTGGGCAGAGTACGGTACTTTGTACTCACTGTATGAGCAGGCCCACACCCCGTGGGAATGGATAAAGACTATTTTCGTCGAGGCAAACAGTATTGATTTACCAGTATGGGCCTCGCCATTTGACCCCAGCGCTGTGGAGCTCCTCGAAGAACTGAATTGCCCCTATTACAAGATAGCGTCCCCTGAGATAACAGATCTTGGCCTGATTGAAACTTGTGCTCGCACAGGAAAGCCTATCGTAATGTCCACCGGACTTGCTAGTGTTAATGATTTGGATGATGCAGTTGAGGTTGTGAGTAAATACGGCTCACCACTGATGATTTTAAAATGTGTCTCAGCTTATCCTACTCCAGTACAGGATATGAATTTGGCTACCATTCCGTGGTTAAGAGAAAAATATGGCTGTGCAGTCGGTTTGTCTGACCATACGCTTGGCGCTGAGGCGGCGTACGCAGCAACCGCACTGGGCGCGGCTATGATAGAGAAACACTTCCGGTTACCCGATGATAATTCGTCCGTAGATGCAGCTTTTTCTATGTGTCTTGATCAATTGCCTGGGCTCAAGGCGTCCTTATCAGCTATTCATTCAGCTATAGGCGAAGCAACAATGGAACTTCCAGAAATTGCGAAACCGTCACTCAGTGGGAGACGGTCACTTTATGTCGTAAAAAATATGAAGGCAGGCGAAGTGCTAACCAATGATAATGTTAGGTCTATCCGACCGTGTTTTGGCATGGCGCCTAAATATTTACCACTTATTTTAGGCCGCAAGGTTACTCGCGATATATTGGCAGGCGAGCGTATGGCATGGGACCTAATTGAAGGCAATAAGGAAATCCAATGAACAGCAATATTATTCGTGATGCATTCATTTCTCTCAATTTAAATGTGCCTTCTGACGATCAAGTATGCATCTATAAGTCTGGCTTGATCGACAGTGCTGAATTAATGCAACTTTTACTTGAGATCGAAATGGAAAGTGGCAAGCGCTTAGATTTAGCAATACTCATGGAAGATGATATTTCATTAATTCGCCTGCAAGAGATCTTGGATAAAGTTTAATGACTGAAGCGATATGGGTAAGGTTTAAGAAGATTGCCCAGCGTAATGCAGAAAAGGCAGCAATTATTGAGCCGGCGAGTAACAAGAAGCTTAGTTATGAAGAGCTCGCATTAAGGGCCGAAGATTTTGCTAAGTATCTTGCAAAACGTTCGGAAGAGACACTAGTTTTTATTGGAGAGCCAGACCTCGAAGCCTTGCCTATCGTCATGGCGTGTGCAGCAGCCAATTGGTGCTTTGTGCCACTCAGCGACCGTGAACCAGAAGACAGACTGCTGAAGGCAGTATCCCAGCTGCCTGGACCAATAATTTTAGTGAGCTCAGGTGGCTTTCTGGGTATGGAGACAATTAATCTAGAATCACCATTAAAGGAGCTGGGGCTTTGCTGGCAAATCCTTCGAACTCAAAATAAAAAAGCATCTCCTCTTCCCTTTTTGGTAACACACTCTTCCGGATCAACAGGTCTCCCTAAGGCGATTGCTTTTTCACAAGAGACAAAGTTACACCGGACTCTTCAAAGCATAGAGCTTTTTTCAGTAACGGAAGCAGATGTGATACTCAGCCCCACTCCTCTTCATCATAGCCTAGGACAAAGGCATTTCTTCATTTCAATAATGACAGGTGCTACCTTGGTAAAGTCTTACCCGTTCAGCCCAGCGACCTGGATTGAAGCTGTGACAAAGTTCAATGTCACTTTTGCTATACCAGTTTCAACTCATTTAAAGATCCTTCAATCAACCATTTTAAAAAATCCTGAAATTCTAAACAGTTTTAGATGTATTGTTACTAGCTCAGCTCCTGCCGAACCCGAATTTAAGCGCGCTATATTAGATAGCGCGGAATTCGAATTCTGGGAAATCTATGGTATGTCTGAAACAGCATGCGCAACATCGGTGCGCTATGAAAAAGGTCACCCAACCGATAGCCTTGGGCTAGCAATCCAAGGTACCAAAATAAGAATTTCGGGTGACAATCCAGATGGCAGTGGAGAGATTGAAGTTCTGAGTGACTGCCTCTGCGACGGATACTGGGGAGACCCCGAGAGGTGGTCTGATGCGTTAACTGAAGATGGATATTTTCGCTCGGGTGACCTTGGGCGACTAGATGATAAGGGGCACCTTATCTATCTAGGTCGCTGCGATGAGAGTTTTACAAGCGCCGGTCTCTCTGTATTTCCAGCTGAAATTGAAGGCATAATCGCAGAACTAGGAGAAATCATAGATTGTGTAGCTTTTGGAATTCCAGACGACATCTTCGGAAATTTAGTTTCTCTTGCGTTTATACCTAGAGGAGATCTAAGAGACCAAGACTTGATAAAGCATGCCAGAACCAAACTACCAAAGTATATGTGGCCAGTTCGTTTATTTCGTTGCCAAGAATTCCCCTTGTTGCCAAGTGGTAAAGTTAATCGAAAGGCTCTAGTAGAAGAATTAAGCGGCAAATTGAATACGAAATCCTGAAATAAAAAGCCCTCTCAGTCGGGCAAAGTTCAAGGTCACGAGACTTATAGACCAATGACTGTCAGATCTACAGCCAATACGAATGAAAGGGTTCAAACGATCACTGCTTGAATATCCAGAACGAATGTGTATCCAACCAAGATGGTGAAAAATTACATCATCGTGCAATCAAGTTGCTAATCTGTTGAAAGAAAGTATGGATGGTTCAAAAAGAAGATATTTACGGAACCTGGCAACTCGTCAAAGGCAGTTGTAAGGACAGCGATGGTAAGCCTCTTCCATCACCTTACGGTGGGCCAGAGGCAATGGCATTCCTGTCTCTTCGAAGAGACGGAAGAATGGTATCTGTTCTGTGCGATAGCAGGATTAATATTCCACCCGGCGAAGAACGCGAGTATACTTCTTATTGCGGAAATTATTCTTTTGATGGTGTAACATTAATCACACGGGTTGATGCATGTTCTGACCCAACTCGCTTCGGAACTGACCAAGTTCGAAAAGTTCGGATAGATAATTCCTTGCTTATTCTCTGCCCACCGCCAAGGGTTAAAAATGGTAAAACAGAGTTCCGAGAGATGTTTTGGAAAAAGATAGCGGATGAGTAGTAGGCTTACTCTATGGACATGTTCGAAAAATGTTCTGAGGGCCTAGACATCAAAAAACATTCACCAGTTTTTGCTGAAAGAAAACCTGGGCATTACTTTTTTTCCAAAATACCATAGATATGTGTTCTTCGATACAATCATCTAATCTCGGATCAACCCGTAGCACGACAGTCATGTTAGTAAAAACCAACGCAACTCTACCAAATTGTGGATTATAGAGGCACATGGCTTATCTATATATGCCTATGGAAATAGCCGCGAGAGAGCTTGATTCACGATTGCTAATCGCACTCTTCGCAGTCCAGCATGGTCTTGAGGTTATTGCTGGACAAAAATGGCTACTCCAAAAGAATGCCCGTTGGATGCCAAAGGGATTATGGATTTTCAAAACATTAACACCAGGCGACGCCAAAAATATGCGCCGAATAGCAAAACTTGGCCACCGCATTGCCGCTATTGATGAGGAAATGCCCGGAATTGGTGATGGCAATCAAAGGTTAAGGTGGGTTGATAAGCGGTCCGTTGAATCCACTGAGGCAATTTTTTGTTTGGGAGAAAAACACGTAGCCTCCATGATGCGAGAATATTCTGAGCATGCGGAGAAACTCATTATCACAGGTAACCCTCGTTGGGACTTTTTGAGACCTGAACTTAGAAAAATTTATGCAGAAGATGCAGATCGACTTAAAAATAAGCTAGGCCGCATCTTACTGATCAATACAAATATTGGTGGACTAAATTCCGCCAAAAAATCATATGAGGCAAATATAAAAGGGCTAGTCCGTGACGGCAGAATAGACTTAAGACGTGAAGAGGATCGGACTTTCGTCAACGCAGGCAGGGCATGGGAAGAGGCAAATCTCGCTGCCATTGCACCTCTAGCACGCAGGCTAGTGGAAGAATTTCCTGACCATACAATTGTTCTTCGGCCACATCCAACCGAAAAGATAGAGACATACGAAAAATTACTTCGTGGTGAGAAACGTGTTAAAATTTTGAGGGAAGGTCCAGCCGCTGTTTGGCTGTTAGCCTCAGAACTATTGATCCACACAAGTTGCACTACTGCAACCGAAGCCTTTGCATTAGACCAACCTTCGATATGCTTTCAAACTTCTCCTTCTTTGATGCACAATTATTTCCTCTCAGGAGATCTAAGCGAAATTGCAAACAGTGAAGATGCCGTCGTCAATAAAGCAAAGGAAATTTTAGGGGGAGCTGTCGACAAAGATGCTAAGATTAAACAAAGTTTGGTCTTTAATAATTTCTTTGCTGCCCAATCAGGCCCATTAGCAGCCGAACGAATTGCTCACTATGCGGCCTCTGCTTTGTCGGCAAGACACGTTGAAGGAAGTCCTACTTGGAAACCTGGTCTGTTTTTTAGACGAAAGTGGTTCCCCAGCAAATTTCAAAAGCGAATCTTTCCAATGCTTTCAGAAGAAGACTTAAGGTCCCGCCTACTCATTTTATGCTCAATGATCGATGGGATTCCCATTCCAAACGTCCGCAAAGTTGGCGACGGACAATTTCATATTCATCCTTAGTATTGTGTTAGATCGAAACATCCATTTTGGGTGATCTATTTTCTGATCAGTTCAGTATTTCATGTAGGCTTTCGATGACTTCTGTCTGCTCCTGATCTGACAATCTAGGAAACATAGGTATAGAAAGTGCAGAACGGTAATAAGCTTCCGAATTAGGAAAATCACCCCAATCGAAACCCATCTCACGATAATAGGGCTGAGTGTGGACTGGGATGTAGTGAATATTTACTGATATTCCTCGCTCACGCATCGCTTGAAAAACCTGCAGGTGGGTCAAAGGGGCTATAGCATCCAAATTCAAACGAATAATATAAAGATGATAAGCTGAGCGAGACAATTCTGCTTGAAAAGGTGTTATTATCGGTAAGCTAGCCAGTTCTTTATCGTAAGTGTTGGCGATTACATGACGCCTTGCTACATAGTCGTTTAATCGCTGCATCTGACTAATTCCCAGAGCAGCCTGCAGGTCAGTCATTCGGTAGTTATATCCCAACGAAATCTGCTGATAATACCATGGCCCATCCGGTTTTTCGGTCATTAATTCGGGATCGCGAGTTATCCCATGACTTCGATACATACTCATTTTATCGGCCAGCTGGTGATTATTGGTAACAGCCATTCCACCTTCAGCTGTAGTAATGATTTTTACCGGGTGAAAGCTAAAAACTGTAATATCACTATATGAGCAATTCCCAACCGGCTGGCCAAGATACTGTCCACCGATTGCGTGAGAAGCGTCCTCTAAAATCTTAAAATCATAACGATGTGCAAGCTTACGTATACCTCGCATATCGCAGGATTGGCCGGCTATGTGGACGGGGATCACAACTTTTGGGAGCCGCCCATTCTTTTCAGCAAGAACAAGTTTTTGCTCCAAGGCATCAACTGACATGTTGTATGTAGTTGGATCGATATCTACGAAATCAACTTTTGCGCCACAATAAAGGGCAGCATTTGCAGATGCAACGAAAGTATTTGGAGACGTCCATACAACGTCTCCTGGCAGTACCCCCAATGCCAGCAATGCGATGTGCAACGCAGATGTAGCGCTATTAACAGCTACAGCGCGCTGCGCCTCACAATACTGTGCTACCGCCTTTTCAAAGAGTGGTACAGCTGGACCTTGAGTTAGAAAGTCTGATTGCAACACCTCAAGAACAGCTAACAAATCGGCTTCTTGAATATCCTGACGGCCATAAGGTATCACGGCTAAATCTTGCCAATCTCGTTGATGTTGGTGTTTACCCATGCCATCAACTCCTGAGGCGACATCCACTCCTTATTGCTATCACTTCTATAGGTAAACCCTTCAGGCACCTTCACACCATCCTTTATGCGCTCAGGTGAAGTTGACCAGTCATTAATCGCTGGCAATATTTTGTAGTGTTCTGGATACTCAAAGGTATAGAAAGCGTCTTCTTCACCAATCATCTGCTCGTGTAATTTCTCTCCGGGACGAATACCAATAATCTTCAGTTTACAATGCGGCGCTAATGTTCGCGCCAGATCAACCATCAGCATGGATGGAATTTTTTTTACATAGATTTCGCCACCTATCATATCTTCAAAAGCATGCCAGACTAAATCAACACCCTGCTCTAAAGTTATCATAAAGCGGCTCATCCGCTCATCTGTTATAGGTAATACACCAGTATCCTTAACTGACTGAAAAAATGGAATAACTGAGCCTCTTGAGCCCATTACATTTCCATATCGCACAACCGAAAACTTCGTACCATGTTCACCTGAATAAGCATTAGCCGCTACGAACAACTTGTCAGACGTTAGTTTGGTAGCTCCGTACAAATTTATAGGACTGCTGGCTTTATCAGTAGATAAGGCAACCACTCCCTTCACACGCTTATCTATTGCGGCATCAATCAGGTTCATAGCACCGTTCACATTAGTTTTGATGCATTCAAAGGGGTTGTATTCTGCTGTTGGAACAATTTTTGTGGCTGCCGCATGAACAACATAATCTACACCATCCAGCGCGCGGTATAATCTATCGCGGTCCCTAACATCTCCAATGAAGAAGCGAACGCGCTTATCGTTCTCAAATAACTTGGCCATTTCCCATTGTTTCATCTCATCACGC
>Ga0181581_10003366_pt1 | contig 12504 bp, 10 predicted proteins | sample 071ome_22_FD_132433 | JGI IMG/M metagenome (GOLD analysis project Ga0181581, IMG submission 132433) | Coastal salt marsh microbial communities from the Groves Creek Marsh, Skidaway Island, Georgia - 071404AT metaG (megahit assembly) | ecosystem: Environmental > Aquatic > Marine > Intertidal... | reverse complement strand
CCTTCTCTCCATAATTGAGCCCTGCTGATACAAAATAAACCTGTATCTTCACGAATAATATATCTTCTTACTTGACGTGATGAATAATCTGCCATCCAGTCTCTTACTCTTTTCCAGCTACCATCTTTTTGTTGCTCCCAGAAATTCTTATGAGTAGCATGCCCAGAAAACACACTATCAAGATTTGGATTATCATTCATTTTTTTGATTCCCTCTATAATCCACTTTGGGTTACGAAAAATATCAGTAGCAGTCAAAAAAATTGCTAGTTCAAATTTTCTACCAATCATTTCTTCATAAGTAAGCAGTGCATGTTTTAATGTATCCTCTGTTGTAGCAAGATCGTCAGCAAGATGTGATGGCCTAATAAATGGAACTATTGCTCCAGAGTCTTTAGCAACCTGAGCTATCTCTTCATCGTCAGTGGTAACAATTATGGTTCCAATAACTCCGGTTTCTTTTGCATGTCTTATTGGTCTTGCAATAAGAGGTTCATTATCAATTAATTTAACATTCTTACGAGGCAAACCTTTTGAGCCTCCTCTAGCAGGAATAATGCAAATAATATCTTCTTTAGAAATATTCAAAACATTTACTCCTTTGATAACAAAGCAACAATATTGTTTCTATTTCTAATTGTTGATTGACTTTCAATTTTTATTATCTTAAAACCAGAATCAGTATAAATCTTCTCTAGAACATTTATAGAAAAATACCAAAGATGTTGAGCCATAAACCTATCATGCTTTGGAAGTAGATTTTTAAAATCAATCGAGTCTGGCACTTCAATATATAAGTACCCACCCTTGGACATATCACTATAAATATCAGCTAAAAAGCTTATTGGATTAATTACGTGCTCCAATACCTGATTACAAATAATGAGGTCAAACTTTCTATTAAAAATACCTCTACTGTAATTTCCTATATGAACAGGGCAGTTAAGTTTTCTGCTTGCAATTTCTGCAAAAACAGGAGTTGGCTCTATGCAAAATGGAGTCCAAGATAAGTTTTTTTGTAAGAAGGTATACAAATAAACCCCTCCCCCTGATCCAATATCTAAAATAGCGCCACCTTTAGCTAAATGGTTTGGAATATTATCAATTAACCACTCTACCTTGAAGTGATTTTCACTTTCAGATATCGGTAATGAGGTAATTCTATCAAAATAGTCATCGGGAGTTTCATTTCTAAAGGAGACATCTCTGAAATTTTCATATAAAAGTTTTAATTCAGACTCCTCAAGCTGAGGATCATGATAAATTAGGTTACAGTTATTGCACTCTACCCATGATCTATTTATTTTGTTTAATTCTGAATTAATAATTGTCAAATATGGATCTTCAAACTCTTGTTTTGCGACAAGAGTTTTCTCGCCTGAGTTACATAATTTACAATTATTTTTATTCATAACTAATTTATATTTTTGACATAATTTCTCGAATATCGCGCAAACTTTTATTAGATTTAACTGCATATTTATAGGCTAAAACTGCTTGCTCTAAATTCATTTCAAGTCCATTAAGTGTTGGTAGATTATTCTTATCTGAAATTTCCAATAGTTTTGTTTTCAAAGGTTGATAAATAATGTCAAATACAATCGTCGATTTTTTTAATTTTTTTAATTGTGTCTCGCTAAGTGGAGATTGCATTTCTTGATTGCCAAAGCCTACGGAAGTACAATTAATAACTACATCAACGGTATCAATTATTTTATCAATCTGATCCCAATTACCCCAATTAACGTTAATTTTTTCTGCAAATTTTCTTCCTTCTTGAGAACGTGAAATAACTATGGTGGAGTCGGCATTAGCAGAGAAATAAGATGCAACCGCCTTAGCAGCACCTCCTGCACCTAAAATCATAATAAATTTAGATTTCAAAGTTCCAAACTTACTTTCAAAAGTTACTAGTGATGCTTCACCATCAGTGTTTGTTCCTTTTAATTTACCTTTGTTATCTCGATACAAACAATTTACTGAACCTATTTTTTTAGCTTCTGGTGTAATGTTTTCCCCTAACCATTTAAATATTGTTTCTTTAAATGGCACAGCTATAGCTCCACCAATAAAGTCTTTATCCATGCTTAAATCATTAAGGAGTTCAATAATATTATCTTTAGTTACATCCAAAGGGACCATTGAATAGGGTAGCCCATCATTTTCAAAGACTTTATTCCATAATTTTGGTGAACGAGCGCCATTAGAAGGATTCTCGCCAATAATTGCTGCATATTTATCTAGATGAGATATGTCTATCTCATTTTCAATTAGTGAGAGATTCATAATTTATTAGTCCAATATAAATCGGTCATAGCTGGCTTTTGCTACTGCATCCATGTTTATCATTAAATCATGGAAATCATCATAGTTAATTGGTTGCAAAGGATCCACTGCTGCATTCTCAGGATCCGGATGAACTTCAAGCATTATTCCATCGGCGCCAGAGGCAACACTCGCTAATGCCATAGGTTTAACCCATGGCCTCCAAAATGTTGCATGTGATGGATCAGAAACAATGGGTAAATGGGTGAGCTCTTGGGCTGCCGGTATTACCTGTAAATCTAATAAAAATCTTGACGTGGCTCTATGAGTATGGGGAACGCTGACACCACGTTCACAAAGAATAACTTTTTCATTACCTTCGACTAAAATATATTCAGCAGCACCAAGCCAATCCCTTAAAGATGCACCATAACCTCTCTTTAACATTATTGGCTTGCCAGTTTTTGCACAAGCTGTCAATAAAGGGTAGTTTTGCATATTTCTAGTGCCAATTTGCAATATATCTGCTGCTTCAGAAATTAAAGAAACAAAGCCTTCTTCCATAACTTCTGTAATTATTGGAATTCCTGTCTTCTCCTTAGCGCTTACAAGCCATTCAATTCCTTGCTCACGAGTTTCGTTATATTTTTTACTTCTATAAGGAAAGCTCAGTGGCTTAAATGCGCCGCCACGGAGAAAATGAGCACCAGATTTTTTAACATTAGTTGCCACATCTTCTATTAATTCCTTTGATTCAACCATATTAGGGCCTGCAAAAACAGGTATAAGATCTCCGCCAAATTCGACACCAGCAACTTTAAATTTACTCTTATGGGTATCGTTTTTCTTAGCTGCAAGAGGAAACTTTGTTTCCATATCTTCAAGACTCACATCCTTACCAGGAAACTTGTTTTCAATTATCATTTTAATTCCTTATTTGTCTACCTAATCTTCTTGAGATAGGCTTATCTATGAGTTTAACCCAACATTGATCCTCATCACTTTTATAAAGTGCATGCACTATTTCTGCCGTTTTTATTGCTTCATCTGGAGAGACAAGAGTGTCTATTTTATTATCCAGAAGAGTGTCAATAACATTTTGAATAAGCGGTCCATGGCTGACACCATATCCCGTTTCAACCTCCTGCGAAAAATTTTCAGCAACAAATTCATCATCTAGATAAGATTCTATAAATTCCCAAGTATCAATTTTATTAAGAGCAATGCCGCCAACTACAACCATGCCTTTTTCTCCAACAACTGATAAAGATGCTTCGAAATCTTCTGGTCGGGCTGCAGTAGTGGCCTCAATCGTTCCAAGAGCTCCACTTTCAAACTTCATAATTGCAACCAGAGTATCTTCTGCTTCAAGACTATTCAAGCGATTAGTTATTGTTGCATTAACTGACTCAATAGGCCCTAAAAGCCAATTAATAGCATCAACATGATGAATTGCCTGTTGGTTTATTACGCCTCCATCTTGAGCCCAAGTACCATGCCAGCCATCTTCATAATAATCTTGATATCTGCACCATCTTATTCGAATAGTGGCTGTAATAATTTTTCCAAATCTATTTTCTTTTATGGCTTTCTCCAAGGCCATAATTGCTGGATTAAGTCTATTTTGAAATGCCGTTCCATACATTAGATTTTTCTCATGAGCAATTTTTTTGAGCTCTTCAGCTTGAACAGGAAGCATCGTAATAGGTTTTTCACAGAGCACATTGCAATTGTAATTGAATGCAATCTTAGTATGTTGATAGTGAAGCCCGGATGGCGTTAATATAAATACTAGGTCAGGATTTTCATTTTCCAACATTAGCTCAAAGCTTTGATAAGATCTTGCATGAAAATGATTTGCGAAATAGTTAGAACGATCAGTCAATACATCACAAAAGCCAACAAGATTCCAATTACAAACAACGCCTGAATCAAAGATTTTTTTATAGTGTTGTGCAACACGACCACATCCTATTACTGCAATACTAATTTTCTTGTCTTTCATTACAACAATAAATCTTTCTAGTTATAAATTTTTATCAATCAAACTTGCTAATTCCAGTTCTTTACCATTCCTAACTGAAATCACAGAACAAGGGTCATTCATCTTAACAACTCCAACCTTGCCAGAAAATGCATTATTATTACGCAGAGAAGCAACATGCATGACGCAACACAAACCCAATAGTCCAATTATATTTTGTGAATCCTTTAGTGCTTTTGGCATGGTTAGGCTGGCTTCTGATTCGAGCAACTCAATTTTATTCATACTTTCTCTTATAATGCCTCTCATTTCAGTCATTCCAGCAAACACGGTGTCGTACCCTTCAGATATAAGTTTTTCAATCATTTCATCAATAATGGTATCAGGTCGAAAGGGGTAGATTTCTTCCAATAAAACAACAAGATCATAATTTCTATTACTTTGTTCAAGCCAATCTAGAGTGTAAGTGATGATTTCAAGTACATCGATATACGTTTCTGATAGTTCATCTGGTCTTATAAAGGGCGATTCTACTCCTAAACTCTTTGCCAAAGACTGTGTTTCTTGGCTATCAGTTGCAACAACTATATCAGTAATAAATTTAGAGCTCTTAGCCGATCTAATAGTCCTTTCTAATAAGGGAATATTATTCATTAAACAAGATTCGCCTTTCATTGGAATGACTGCTAATATTCTAAGATCAGTAAGTTCTTGGTAATTAGAGGCTATACTAATGTTCTCAAGGCCTTCTAATATTTTTACAATGTTTTTTGCTCTATCTGGATTTAAATCTTGATGAATACCGTGCCAATGATAAACACTTGATTCAGGTTCATAGATAATATTTAAACCCTTAGATATTACTAACTCTCCCCAAACACGATCTTCAATATTCGATACCTTCTCATCAAAAGGGTACTTATTCCAGATTTCTCTTCTAAAAGCACTATTAGCATTATGAAAGAAAGAGTCTTTAATTTGTATTTTCTTATCTTTGCCAAAAACTGTCAGTAAATCTCTTTTATCTATGTCGCTAGAATATGATAAAGGCTCTTGTCTGCCATATACTCCGGCCACATTTGGCTCATCAAGGTCTTTAATTAAATTTCCAAGCCATTGATTATTAACAGGAATACAATGACCAGATAAACAAACTATATACTCGCCAGAAGATGCCCGAATCCCGTCATTAATTGCTTTGCCAGGAAGAAAGTTTCTAATTTTAACCAGCTTAATCGGAAATTCTTTCGCCTTTAAAACGGTACGATCTGATGACTCATTGTCAACAATTATCACCTCAAAATTTTGATATTCTTGTTTAAAGACATTTTTTAGACAAGAAGAAATCCATTTTTCTTCATTTTTGGTTCTAATTATGATTGATACAAGTTTAGAACTCATTTTTTTATTACGTTAATAATACTCTGGGAAATTTTTTGATATCCTTCTTTTGTATAATGACCAGGAACTTTAAAAGGAAAAAATTCTATAGGGTCTCTATATTTAGAAAATAGAATCTTGTCTATATCTATCACCTGAACTCCTTGTTTTTCTAGTTCGCTAATCATTCTCTCTTTAAGCAAATAATCGTCTTGCGCAATGCTCATTTTAGTGTATCGGCTGAATTCAGGCAAATAAACAAAATAAAAATTTCCTCCATTTTCTTCTGAAATTTTTTTAGCTTTTAAGATTATTTCTATAAATAATGTATCATAAATTTCCCTGTCTTTAGTCTGCTCATCCAAACTAAGCAATGCACGAAGCTTTGTTAATTTGATAAATTTCAAATAGTCTTTTCCTTCATTCTTAATATGATATTGCTGGATTTTGTTATCAAGATATTTATCAATCTCTTTTTGCCTATTTGCCAAATCTTGATTAAATTTTGGATTTAAATATTTCACCAATAAATTTGACTCTTTTTCTTGATTGAGGTTTACTATATCGTTTCCTTCATAATAAAGCCATAATATATTTTTTGGCTTAATTAACTTAGAATACTCGATTAAACTACCTAGCTCTGACAATGGACCATTTCCTCCATTACCAATATTTAGTGATTTATATCCAAACTGACGAATTACCGATGAAATATTTTCATCCGACTGCACGCAGGCACCTTGAGTAAAAGAGTCTCCAATTAGTAAGAAATCTAATAGATAATCATTCCAAACAAAATCAGGATTATTGAAACCAAATCTATCAGATTTATAGGTCATATACTCTCCTGACTCGTTACAAAATAGTGTGTGTGCATGTGAAATACCCCCCAGAGGAAATATTGAATTATCTGCAAATTCAAGATGAACAGCTGGTGACACAGTAGGAACAACTTTTAAGCCCTGATTTAACATATCTTTATATACCGTATATTTGTCGCGATTATCAAATTCAATCCCCATTGATTTAGCTTCTCTTGCATGAAGACTCAAAGGATTTGAATAATTTTCCAAATAAAATTCTACAAAATACAGGCTTAAAACAACACTTGCACTTGAAATAAGAAGACTTATTCTTATTTGCTCTTTTAATTTAATTAAGAACAAAAAAAATATTACACCGAGAAGACTAAAGACATAGTATTTAAAATAAATGTTATGCCTCATTCCAGAGAAAAAAATTTCTGAACGATAATAGGTATAAAAAAACAGGGAAATGAAAATAATTAGCCCAATTTTCGATATAAGTTTTGACATCTTTTTTTCTTTACCAATAAGTTGCAAGATCCAAATATTTAATGACTTTTATAGTTAATCTTTTTTAATATAAAATTTTGACAATACTAAATATAGACTTCTCTGAACTTTCATCACTGACAAAATTTTGATTAGATCCTGCCATAATTGTCATCATATCTCACAATATCATCTTCTCCAAAATACTCACCTGATTGCACTTCTATTATCTCTAACACCTCATCATGAGTATTTTCAATACGATGCTTAGTTTTTTTTGGTATGAAGGTTGACTGATTCTCTTTTAAAAAAAATATCTTACTGCCGGAGGTAATCTTAGCCACTCCTTTAATAATAATCCAATGCTCTGCTCTTTTTTTATGAGACTGAAGTGATAGTTTTTCGCCTGGATTTATGTGAAGTCTCTTTACTTGAAAATTTGAATCTGACTCAAGAGAATCGTACCAACCCCATGGACGATAAACCTTTCTGTGGAGCTTATATTCATAACGGTTCTCATGATTAAGTTTTTCAGTAATTATCTTAAGATCTTGCGACCCATCTTTACTTGAAATAAGAATTGCATCTGGTGTGTCAACAATCACTAAATTATCAACTCCCAGTGTCGCAATCATTTTGTTGTTAGCATATATATAACTATTAGTTGTTTGTTCAGAAAATACATCCCCTCTAATTACATTATTTTTTTCGTCTTTATCTGATATGTCATAAAGCGCAGACCATGATCCAATGTCATGCCAATTAGCATTCAGAGGAACTACTACTGCTTTATCAGTTTTTTCCATTACTGCGTAATCAATAGATTCTGCAATTATTTGATTAAATGAATCAGGGTCAAGCCTAATGAAATCAGAATCAATTATGGCTTTCTTGACCGATAACCCAACCAAAGAAGTCATTTTTATATCAAATAAAGATAATTCCTTAACAAAAACTTCCGGCTTAAACATAAACATACCACTATTCCAAAAATAATCGCCGCTATTAGAAAATAATTCTGCATCTTTTTGGTTAGGCTTTTCCACAAAAGATTTAATTTCAAATGCATTTTCAATTTTTTCTCCTTTATGAATATAGCCATAACCAGTATTTGCACCAACAGGAGCCACTCCAAAAGTAACCAACTTACCATTAGATGCATGCTTAATTGCACAGTCAATTGCATTATAAAAAATTGAAACATCCTCTATTATATGATCTGCTGAGAGAACAAGTAATATCTGATCCCCCTTATCCTGTCGACAAGTAATAGAATAGAAAGCTGAAGCCGCAATAGCTGGTGCAGTATTTTTGCCCACTGGCTCAAGTAATATAGTTGGGTTTTTTATATCTATTTGTTTTAGTTGTTCTGCAACCATGAAACGATGACTGCTATTACAAATAATAACTGGGTTAGCAAGACTTTCAACCCCTTTTAAACGGAGTAAAGTTTCTTGTAACATTGTATGAGTATTGATGAGTGGAAGATACTGTTTAGGATGCTTAGCCCTTGATATTGGCCATAAGCGTGAACCAGAACCACCAGAAAGTATTACAGGTATTATTTGCATTATCTTACATATTTTACAAGGCAATCAAAGCATTGGATTCTGAATCTTTTTTTGATTTTTTTGCTAATCAACTATCAATATAAATTACTTAAAAAAAATTAATTTAATAAATCACGAAATTGAAAATCGCTAATTCTTATTTACCTTGTGAATATATTAAAATTTAATTGGGAATACTATTTTGTAATTAAGTTTATGTTTTAAAAATTACAATCTTCCATCTGATTCATCAGCTCTTAGAAGGTATTTAATATCATAAAGTACATGATTGTCGTTACCGTATAATCTAATTTTCTCTACTGATAGCTGTTTGAATTGATCGTGCGCGACTGATAATATAATGGCATCATATTTACCTACTGTAGGTTGATCTATAGTCTTTATATTATATTCAAGAACAGCCTTATCTTTATCAACCCAAGGATCATAGACATCAACATTGCAATTAAAACATCTAAACTCTTCAACTAAATCAACTACCCGTGTATTACGAAGATCAGGACAATTTTCTTTAAAAGTTAGTCCCATTATTAATATATTAGCACCTACAGTATTAATGCTCCGCTTTATCATTAATTTTAAGACCTGATCTGCTACATAAGCTCCCATGCCATCATTAAGTCTTCGTCCTGCAAGAATCATTTCTGGATTGTAGCCAACCTCTATAGATTTATGAGTTAGGTAATATGGATCAACGCCAATACAGTGTCCCCCTACTAAACCCGGCCTAAATGGTAAAAAATTCCATTTTGTGCCTGCCGCCTCCAATACCGCCTCTGTATCTATATTTAGTTTGTTGAAAATAATAGCAAGCTCATTTATAAGAGCAATATTAACATCCCTTTGGGTGTTTTCAATAACCTTAGCAGCTTCGGCCACCTTTATAGAACTTGCCCTATGTGTGCCCGCCATGATAATCTGTTGATAAAGAGCATCAACTTCCGCAGCTACCTGAGGTGTAGAGCCAGCTGTGACCTTTTTAATAGTCGACACACGATGCTCTTTATCTCCCGGATTAATTCTTTCAGGAGAATATCCACAATAGAAATCCATATTATATGAAAGGCCCGATTGTTTCTCAAGAATTGGCACGCAAACCTCTTCAGTAGCTCCTGGATAGACTGTTGATTCATAAATAACAATATCACCAGTTTTGAGAATTAAACCTATTGAACTAGATGCTTTTTTTAATGGAGTAAGGTCAGGTCTTTTAAACTCATCAATTGGTGTTGGAACTGTAACTATAAAAATACTACAATCTTTGATATCTTCAAGATTAGTTGTATATCTTAAATGAACCGCATCTATTAATTCCTGGTCGGTAGTTTCAAGAGTTGAGTCGAAACCATTTCTTAGATCACTAATCCTAGACTGATCAATGTCAAAACCAACAACTGCACGGAATTTTCCGAATTCAACAGCGAGTGGTAAACCCACATACCCCATACCAATTATTGCTATTTTTTTATTACTCACAAGATTCAACTCCTTTATTCCAACCTTATATTTAAGAATCCTTACAAATTTTATTTAGATTTTTTGCACAATCAATACAATACGTGCATTCAAATGAACATATCATTGCATCTGAAGAATTGGATAAGACCTTATTGCAAATCTCACACTCTGATTTCATCTCTAACACGCTTCACTCCCACTCAATAGTTGCCGGTGGCTTGCCAGAAATGTCATAGACAACCCTTGAAACTCTATTGATTTCATTGATTATCCTATTTGAGACTGTATCCAAAAAGTCATAAGGCAACCTGGCCCATCTTGCAGTCATAAAATCAATGGTTTCAACAGCCCTTAGCGAAATAACAAAGTCGTATCGTCTTTCATCTCCAGTGACGCCAACTGACTTAACTGGAAGAAAGACAGCGAAAGCTTGATTAACCTGATGATATAAGTCCGCATTATATAACTCCTCCATGAAGATATTATCTGCAAGTCTTAAAATATCAGCATATTCTTTTTTTACATGACCTAGGATTCTTACACCAAGCCCAGGTCCTGGAAATGGGTGTCGGAATAACATTTCATAAGGGATACCTAATTCAACCCCTATTTCCCTAACCTCATCTTTGAAAAGATCTCTTAAGGGCTCCACGAGTTTAAAATTTAAATCCTCAGGAAGGCCTCCTACATTATGGTGAGATTTGATCACCTTGGCTTTTCCAGTCTTAGATCCTGCAGACTCAATTACATCAGGGTAAATAGTTCCCTGTGCTAGAAAATTGATGTCTTTCAGCTTCTTTGCTTCATCATCAAAGACTTCAATAAAACATCTTCCAATAATTTTCCTCTTAGCCTCAGGATCTGACTCATCAGATAGGGCAGAGTAGAATTTCTCTTGGGCATTAGCACGAATGACCTTAACGCCCATATTTTTTGCAAAGGTTTCCATAACCTGATCGCCTTCATTGAGTCTCAAAAGTCCATTGTCGACAAAGATACAAGTTAACTGGTCTCCCACTGCTTTATGGAGTAACGCAGCAACAACAGATGAATCAACGCCGCCTGACAAACCCAAAAGTACTTTTTTATCACCAAGTGTATTTTTTAAGGTAGAAATAATATTATTAACAATGTTCTTAACAGTCCACTCTTTCTTACAGTCGCAAATATCTGCAAATCTTTCTAGAATTTCTTTACCTTTAACAGTATGAGTAACCTCTGGATGGAACTGTAAGCCGAAGAAATTTTTCGAGCTATTCTCTATTGCTGCGATTGCACAGTTTGAACTGGATGCAACAAGCTCAAAACCTTCTGGCACTTTGGAAACCTCAATTCCATGACTCATCCAAACATCTAGAGATTGTTCATTGCTATTTTTGACAATATGTCCAAGTAATTTACTATCAGCATAATCAACATTAACTCTTGCAAATCCGTATTCATGTTTGCTTGCTGATTTAGCATCGCCACCAAGTTGGACAGACATGGTTTGCATGCCATAACAAATTCCAAGAATCGGAATATTCAGTTCAAAAATCATTGGATCAACTCTTGCAGAGTCCGTATTAGTCACTGTGTCTGGTCCTCCAGATAATATTATCCCTTTAGGTTCAAACCTTCTTATGTAATCGAGATCAATATCAAATGGAACCAATTCAGAAAATACGCCAATTTCTCTGATTCTTCTAGCAATTAGCTGGGTGTATTGAGAGCCAAAGTCAAGAATAAATATTTTATCTTTCTGGATATCAGACATAAGTGAGATAGTGATTAATTTGAATGGGTAAATTATATAATCTTAAACAATTTTTAATAAATTACTTCAATAATAATGAGCAAAAATAAAATTCACTCTGATAATGCGCCTCAAGCTATTGGAACCTATTCTCAAGCTGTATCAGTAGTTAGCGGTACAACAGTATATTTATCAGGACAGATACCACTTATCCCTTCAACAATGGAAATGGTTAGTGACAACATTGATGACCAAATCAAACAGGTCTTTGAGAATCTCAGATCAGTTTGCATAGCGGCTGGCGGAAGTCTAAATGATATTGTTAAACTTAATGTTTTCCTAACAGACCTGACCAATTTCTCAAAGGTAAATGAAATTATGGCAGGCTATTTTGATGAGCCCTATCCTGCAAGAGCGGCAGTTGGAATTAAAGAACTCCCAAGAGCGGCTTTAGTTGAAATGGATGCGGTAATGGTAATTAGCTAGCCATCAAAATGTCTTCTTTACAAGATCCAATTATATCGCTTCAGGGGGTTGGATCGAAGTCTCAAGCCAGACTTAATCAGTTAGGTATATTTACTCTAGAAGATCTACTTTATCATCTGCCAATAAGATATCAAGACAAGACAAAATTTCATTCATTGGACAACTCACAGGTTGCAGAGGAGGTTCTAATTGAAGGTGAGATTTTAAAAATTGAGGAGTCTTTCTCAACTAATAAGCATTTAATTGTCTCTTTAAATAATGACTCAAAACATGAACTAATACTGAGATTTTTTCACTTATCTTTCTACCAAAAAAAACAACTTGCTAGGGG
>Ga0181581_10003362_pt1 | contig 12507 bp, 13 predicted proteins | sample 071ome_22_FD_132433 | JGI IMG/M metagenome (GOLD analysis project Ga0181581, IMG submission 132433) | Coastal salt marsh microbial communities from the Groves Creek Marsh, Skidaway Island, Georgia - 071404AT metaG (megahit assembly) | ecosystem: Environmental > Aquatic > Marine > Intertidal... | reverse complement strand
TGTCGGTACGCGGACCAGCAAATTCGCGTTCATGAAAGCAGAAGTGCTCGAAAGAAAGGTGCTGGTCATCCGCTTCGACGATAAGGGGATCGTTCAACAGGTAGAGAGACTCGATAAAGAAGACGGTCGCGATGTTCAGGTCGTGGATCGGAAAACGCCGACCAAGGGCAAGGAGCTGACGATACTGGAACAGCTTCTGGGCAATGTGGGTCGGTTTGGCGGCGCGCCCGCCGATGACGGGAGCGCGGGTCTCTGACCGTCAACCCGGATGTCCCCGACCGATACAGGCGGGTACAAAAAAAGCCCCGGCGAACCGGGGCTTTTTTCTTGGTCTTTGTTTGACGATCAGGCGGTGCCGACGACAGCCAGCAGCAGGATCGCAACGATGTTGATGATCTTGATCATCGGGTTGACCGCGGGACCCGCCGTGTCCTTGTAGGGATCGCCGACAGTATCGCCGGTCACCGAAGCCGCATGGGCGTCGGAACCCTTGCCGCCATGGTTGCCGTCTTCGATGTACTTTTTGGCGTTGTCCCAGGCACCGCCGCCGGCCGTCATCGACAGCGCTACGAACAGCCCCGTGACGATCGTACCCAGCATCAGGGCCCCTAGTGTCGTGACAGCGGCCGCAGGACCGCCGATCCACTTGATGACGACGTAGACGACGATGGGTGCCAACACCGGCAACAGCGACGGGACGATCATCTCTTTGATCGCCGCCTTGGTCAGCAGGTCAACCGCACGGCCATACTCGGGGCGCGCAGTCCCCTCCATGATACCGGGGATTTCCTTGAACTGCCGCCGGACCTCAACCACGACTGCCGCCGCGGATCGGCCTACCGCCATCATAGAAAGCGACCCGAACAGGTAAGGCAGCATGCCGCCGATAAACAGACCGATGACCACATAGGGATCCTGCAGGCTGAACTTCACCTGCGACGCGATCTCCGGAACATAGTGCTTCATGTCTTCGGTATAAGCCGCGAACAGCACCAGTGCCGCGAGTGCTGCCGAACCAATGGCGTAGCCCTTGGTCACGGCCTTGGTCGTGTTACCGACGGCATCGAGCGCATCGGTGTAGTTGCGGACTTCTTCCGGCAGCTCCGACATCTCGGCAATACCGCCGGCATTGTCGGTGACAGGTCCGTAGGCATCCAGAGCCACGACCATACCGGCCAGCGCCAGCATCGTGGTCGCGGCAATGGCAATGCCGTAGAGCCCCGCCGAGAAGTAGGCAGCCAGAATACCGGCTGCGATCACGATCACGGGCAGCGCCGTGGCTTCCATGGAAACCGCCAGCCCCTGAATAACGTTAGTAGCGTGGCCGGTCTCGGACGCCTTTGCGACACTTCTGACCGGGCGGTACTGCGTCCCTGTGTAATACTCGGTGATCCAGATGATCAGGCCGGTTACCACCAGTCCGACAATGCCGCAATACAGCAGGTGACGCGCCTGAATGGATCCGCCTTCAAGCGGGATCGTAGCCGAGAAGCTGCCGAACACCAGGTAAACCGCGACGCCGATCAGGATCGCCGACAGAACCGCCGATGCGATAAAGCCCTTGTAAAGAGCGCCCATCACGTTGTTGCTGCTGCCCAGCCGGACGAAGAACGTGCCGAAAACGGAACCGATAATGCAGACGGCGCCGATAATCAGCGGCAGCAGAAGCATCGTTTCCTGGGCAGGTCCGGTGAAGAACACGGCGCCGACCAGCATGGTCGCCACGATCGTCACCGCGTAGGTTTCGAACAGATCCGCGGCCATGCCGGCACAGTCGCCAACATTGTCGCCCACGTTGTCCGCAATCACCGCGGCATTGCGGGGATCGTCTTCCGGGATACCGGCTTCGATCTTGCCAACCACGTCAGCACCGACGTCGGCGCCCTTGGTGAAGATACCGCCGCCGAGACGCGCGAAGATCGAAATCAGAGACGCGCCGAAGCCGAGGGCGACAAGAGCTTCGAGAATGTGCCGCAGGCCCGACGCATCGTTGGGATCGTAAATGCCTCGCAGAACCATGTAATAACCGGCGACGCCCAGCAGACCGAGCCCGACGACCAGCATGCCGGTGACGGCGCCCGACTTGAACGCAACGGTCAGGGCCGGCTGCAGTCCGCCGGTGCGGGCAGCATCCGCCGTCCGCACGTTGGCGCGGACCGAAATATGCATGCCGATATAACCGGCCGCGCCCGACAGAATGGCGCCGAGAAAGAACCCGATCGCCGGATAAATACCGAGCAAAATGCCAAGCAGAACGCCTACAACGACGCCGACCATGCCGATCGTCATGTACTGGCGATTCAGATAAGCCTGCGCGCCTTCCTGGATGGCGCCGGCGATTTCCTGCATTTTTTCATTGCCGCCGGATGACGAGAGCACCGAGCGACTGGCGAAAATACCGTAGAGGATCGCGAGAACGCCACAGGCGAGCACAATCCAATATGCGTTAGACATCTTTAAGATCCTTGTTCTATCAGGGACTTTCGGCCCCGTGAAGCCGCGCTACGCACCTCCACCCCCTGGGGCCCCTAAAACCGCGCGGAACATGACAGAAGAAGGGATTCAAGGCAACACCGCTGACCAATTCGGCGGAGATGCGAAAAGTCGCGCCGAGAGGCTACGCGGCGGACCCTTCCGCCGGGGATTTACGTGCGCTGAACCTTAGCCAGAGAGTCGTCAGAAAAACCAACACGACCAGCGGTGCCATCACCAGATTGACCGCCGACCAGCCGATCGAGTGCTGAACCGCGCCCGACGTTACCGCGCCGACCGAGATCGTTCCCCAGATGAAGAAGTCGTTCAGCCCCTGCACTTTGGCTTTTTCTTCCGGCGTGTAGGTTTCGGTCAGCAAGGTCGTGCCTCCGGTAAACAGGAAGTTCCACCCGATGCCGACAAGCACCAAACCGGAAAGGAAATTGAGGAACGTGATCCCTGAAACATGAATGACGATGCTGGAGCCGCACAGCACCGCGCCTGCGATCAGTATGTTGTGGACGCCGTAACGCGTGATCAGATGCCCTGTGATGAACGCCGGCGCATACATGCCGAGCACATGCGCCTGGATAACGTAAGATGAATCCGAAAACGTAAATCCGCAGACGCCCATCGCGATGGGCGTAACCGTCATCAGGAACGACATCACCAGATACCCGAACGTCGCCGCACATACGGCGATGATGAATTTGGGTTGCCGGGCGATTTCCGACAGCGGTCGGCCGCCTGATTTCCGCTGTTCCAGCGTGGGTCGCGGAATATCGATAAAGCTGACGATGGTCGCGACGGCCAGATACACGACGATCAGCGACAAATAGACGCCGGCAAACTGCGCCGGCAAAAGGTCCGCCGTGTTGCGTGCCAGGGTCGGCCCCATGAGCGCGGCGACAACGCTGCCGGCCAGGACGTAGGAAATGGCTTTGCTGCGGAATTCGGCAGTCGCTACATCGGCGGCCGCGAACCTGAAATAGTGACAGAATCCGTTGAAGCTGCCCGTCAGGAGAGATGCGAGACAAAACAGGGTGAAATCGCCGGATATGATGGCATAGGTGCCCAACGCACCACCGCTCGCACCGATGGCTGAACCTGTAACAAATCCGATTTTCCTCCCGACGCGCCCCATATACAGCGACGCCGGAATAGTGGTCAGCGCCATTGCAACGAACTGCAATGCAAGCGGCAGTGTCGCCAATGCCTTGTCCTCGACCAGCAGAATGCCGCCGATGAGAGGCGCGCTCGAGATGATCGCCGATGTCGACGTCATGAATAGTGCCTGACAGGAGGCAAGCAGGAGGACGTTCCTGCGGACGGAAGAAACACTCATGTGCCGGAACTTACGCCACTGTTCCGTCCTGGCAAATTCAATTTTTTGCAGAGCAGGGTCACAAATTTATGGCGTGCGACCGTGATACACCTGCTGAACGACGATAGACGCTATCTTGTCCCGCCCCACCGCATTGGTCGCGATTTCCAGTAACTTCTTCTTCAGTAATCCAGTGCTGGGTACCAGCGGTTCCTGGGTGCGATAGGCGATCAGACGGAAGAGCAGATCGTAGGTCCGGCTGCGAATCATCGTCAGTCGGCTTTTGACGTAGTCGCGATCGTCTTCGTCATAAAGTTCGAGCGAGATCATCAGCGTGAACTGCTGCTTCACGTTGTTCCTCGGCATCATGGGCACGTTGAAAGGCTGCATCGAGATGAACTGGTTTGCCGACAGTCGTCCCTTCGGCCCGCCGCCCTTGGCGGCAAGCGCAGTTTCGCCTGCCGCCATGGCAAACAACATCAAGGCCCAGGTCAGTACCGCGAGAGGATTGTTGCGCGACATCCGTCTTCCCCAACTTCGGATACCGGACATTCGCAGCGGAATGGAAACAGAGCGTTAACGCCATCTAAAAATGTCGGTATCCCGCCTTATCCAGGACTATTTTCTTCCCGTCGCGACCGGTTATCCTGACGTCCGGCGGGCCGTCGAAAACCCGACCTATTCTGGTTACCGGCACACCGATCGCGCACGCTGCGGCGGTAATGTCGTCTGCTGCACCGGGCCGCGCCGCAAACACCAATTCATAGTCGTCTCCTCCCGACACTATGTCTGCGAGGCCGACAAAGCCTTCATCGAGGTACGTACGCGCCTCGTCCGACAGCGGAATCTCGGCGCCGCTAACCTCAATCGACACCTTCGACGCCGTACAGATGTGCCCCAGATCGGCCGCCAGCCCGTCCGATACATCCGCCATCGCGGATACCAGCCCGCGCAGCGACATGCCGAGCGAAACCCTCGGGTCGGGCGTCTGAAAACGTTTGACCAGCGCGTCCTCGCCCCCCCCACCGGATTGCAGATGCCGCAATCCCATCGCGGCATCGCCGATCGTGCCCGATACGTATATGTCATCGTTCGCGCACGCGCCGTCGCGGGTGACAGCCTCGCCGGCAGGCACTTCCCCTATCAGAGTGGCGGTCAGATTCAGAGTATTCCGATGATGGGTAGTGTCGCCGCCGAAGAGCCGGATATCGAATTCATCCTGATCCGCGCGCAAGCCATCTGCGAACCGGCGGATCCAGGTTTCGTCAATATCGGGCGGAAGCGTGAGATTCAGAAAGTATCCCACCGGTCGCGCGCCCATCGATGCAAGATCGGACAAATTCACCCGTAAGAGCCGGCGGGCGACGACATCCGCCGTTTCGGTTTCCAGAAAATGAATGCCGGCAACCATGGTGTCCGTGGTTACGACATAGTCTTTTCCATCTGTCTGCGGCAGGACGGCCGCGTCGTCCAGCAGGCCTAGCGCACGCTCATCGCCGTCGGTCAGCGGCGCAAACGCCGAAGCGATCAGATCGAATTCACCTGGCTTTCCAGGGTCACCCGTCACGGCTCCCGTCTCCAAATTCTTCGGCGCGAAGGGAATGCGCTATACGATCGAGCATCCCGTTCACCATGCCCGGCTCCTGGCCATCGTAAAATGCATGCGCCACATCGACATATTCGGTGATAATCACCCGCGCCGGCGTGTCGGCACGGGCTTCCAGTTCATACACGCCGGCCCGCAGGATGGCGCGCAGAATCATTTCCAGACGGTCAAAGGTCCACTTGTTCGAAAGTGCTGCGCTGACGACCTCGTCTATTTCGCTGCGACGCGTCGCAACGCCTCGAACGATTTCGCTGAAAAGGTTCTTGTGCGGCGCGACGTCTTTCTCGGTATCGAAACTGTCGCCGAGGCGAAATTTCAGAAATTCCTCAAGCACGGCGTCGGACGACGCGGAGGAATGATCTATCTGGTAGAGGGCCTGCACCGCCGCCAGCCGCGCCGCGCTTCTCCGTGCGCTGCCGCCCGATTTCTGCGGCTTGCGCTCGGCCGTTTCCGTCATCGCGGATACAGATTGAATTTGCGTTTCATATCGATCATGGCGAGACAGGCACGGGCCGCGGCGCCGCCGCGATCGTGCTGATCCCGGCTGGAGCGTGCCAGCGCCTGTTCCCGGTTTTCGGTCGTCAGCACGCCGTAGCCCAGCGCGATCGCGTATTTCAAAACAAGATCGTTCAGACCGCGCGCGCTTTCCTCGCAGACGTAGTCGTAATGGGACGTTTCGCCCCGGATTACGCAGCCAAGCGCGATGTAACCATCGAACCGCTTGCGGTCGGACGGATAGTTATAGGATTCGATCGCCATCCTTATCGCGCCGGGAAGCTCGAAGCTGCCCGGCACCTCGAAGCGCTCGTAGGTCGCGCCGGCCTGATCGAGCTCGATCAGGACGCTTTCGACCATGTTGTTGTTGATCTCCTCGTAATAGGGAGATTCGACGATCATAATGTGCGGGGCGTCGCTCACAGCGGGTTACTCCTCGGTCGCTTTGATCGGGCGTCGGTCGACGACCGACAGGCCAAAGCCCTCGAGCCCCTTGATCGCCCGGGTACGGTTGGTCAGCAGAATCATATCCTTCACCCCGAGATCCACGAGAATCTGTGCGCCAACGCCGAAATCGCGCAGCGCGGGAGGCGCCGTCTCGCGGCCTTCTTCGCTCGACACGGCCACTTCGGTGGAAGCCGCGACCGGATCGGTCGGCACGCGGTGCCGGGCACGCACCTGATTGGAGAGTTTCTCGGCCCAGGGTTCCCGGATGATCACCACAATGCCCGCGCCTTCTTCGCCGATGGCGCGAATGGCGCCTTCGAGCTCGTTGTCGCGCTGATTGGTCGTGTCATGGATCATGTCGTCCAGAATATTGACGGCGTGCATACGCACCAGCACCGGTTTGCCGGCATCGATATCGCCCTTGACGAGCGCCAGGTGCTCCGCGCCGGACACGCGGTTGCGATAAACGATCAGCTTGAAGTCGCCGCCGTGTTTCCGGGTGATCCGCGTGGTGATGGACCGTTCGACGATGGAATCGTTCTTCAGACGATAAGCGATAAGGTCCGCGATCGTCGCGACTTTCAGGCCATGAAACTGAGCGAATTTTACAAGATCCGGCAGCCGCGCCATCGTGCCGTCTTCGTTCATGATCTCGCAGATCACGCCCGACGGATTCAGCCCCGCCAGCCGCGACAGATCGACGGCCGCTTCGGTATGGCCGGTGCGCACCAGCGTACCACCGTCCTGCGCACGCAGCGGAAAGACATGCCCCGGGGTGACGATATCGTCGCGGCCATGCGACGGATCGATCGCAACCGCAATGGTGCGGGCGCGATCCGATGCGGAAATGCCGGTCGTCACCCCTTCCCGTGCCTCGATCGACGTCGTAAAGGCGGTTTCGAACTGGGACCGGTTGTCGTTGGACATCAGCGACAGGCCGAGCTGATCGATGCGTTCGCCGGTCATGGCAAGGCAGATAAGTCCGCGACCGTACTTGGCCATGAAGTTGATCGAATCCGGCGTCGCCATTTGCGCTGCCACAATCAGATCGCCCTCGTTTTCCCGGTCCTCGTCATCGACGACGACGACCATGCGCCCGTTTCGGATGTCTTCGATCACATCCTGTATCGGCGACAGAAAATCCGCCAGATGTTCCTGGGACGCGGCGGCCGCTTCGGCGACTTCGCCCTTGCCGACCACGGTGAATTTATTGTCTGCCAATGTCTCAGTCCTTTCCAAGAAGACGGGCAACGTACCGCGCAATGGTATCGATTTCCATGTTGATCCGGTCGCCGACCTTGCGCCCGCCAAATGATGTGGCTGACTGCGTATGACTGATGATGTTTACGCCAAATTGGTTTTCCTGGACTTCGTTGACAGTCAGAGACACCCCGTCGAGACAGACCGAGCCCTTGGGCGCAATGTATTTCGCAAAATCGGCGGGGGCTTCGAAGGTGAAACGGACGCTGTCGCCTTCGGGCTGCATGTCGACGACCGTGGCAACCGCGTCAACATGGCCGGATACGATGTGTCCGCCCAGCTCGTCGCCAATACGCATGGCGCGTTCCAGATTGATCCGCGTTCCTACTTCCCAATCGCCCAGCGCCGTTTTGTCCAGTGTCTCGGCGGAGACCTCGACCGCGAACCAGCCCGAACCTTTTTCGACCACGGTCAGGCACGGGCCGGAACAGGCAATCGACGCACCGATATCCACGTCGTCCATGTCGTACGCCGTCTCGATCTCGATCCGGGTGTCGCCTTTCCGCTCGATGGCGCGCACCCTTCCGACATCGGTCACAATTCCCGTAAACATCCGCTATCCTCAATGCTTGCGCACATACGTTTCAATTAGATCGTCCCCTGCAGGACGGGCGGATACATTGACGAAGTTCGCTGCCCAGTCAAGCTCCTCGACGCCGAATGCCGAAGTGACGGGGATGCCGTCACCACCGATTACCTTCGGCGCCCGAAACCAGACAAGACGGTCGACGAGATCAGTCCTGAAAAGGGCGGAGATCAGACGTCCGCCGCCCTCCACCATCAACCGCGTGATCCCCCTGTCGCCCAACATCGCCAGTGCAGCGGCGATATCGACATTCCCATCCGCATCTGTCCCGGCCTCCATGATCGAAACACCGACGGCTTCGTAGGCGCCGCGATCCTCCAGCGCGCTGGCATCGCCGACGACAAAAATTGTGGGGATTTCGGATGCCGAGACGACCACCTCGTGCGACGAAGGAACCGGCGCAGCGCCGCAGATAACGATGCGGGCGGGCGATGCGCCCTCCTGTCCCGGCAGGCGGCAGGTGAGAGACGGGTTGTCGGCGATGGCTGTCGCGCCGCCGACCATGATTGCATCGTGGCGTGCCCGCATGCCGTGGCCGAGCGCCCGCGACATTTTCCCGGTAATCCACCGGCTGGCGCCTGTCGATGTGGCGATCCGGCCATCGAGAGACGTCGCAGCCTTGACCGTAACCATGGGCCGGCCGTCACTGACACGGCGTAGAAATCCCTCCGCCGCCAGCCAGGCGTCTTCTTCACAAAGACCCTCGCTCACTTTGATTCCGGCATCTCGCAACAGCTTCATGCCGCCGCCGTCAACTCGCGGGTCGGGATCGCGGACGCCGACGATCACCCGTGCGACACCGGCAGATATCAGTGCCTCCGCGCAGGGCGGCGTTTCTCCGTGATGGGCACAGGGTTCCAGAGTAACGTAAACATCTGCGCCCGCCGCCTGGTCGCCCGCCTGGGCGAGAGCTTCGGTTTCCGCATGGGGCCGCCCATCCGGCTGAGTCCAGCCACGGCCAACGACGCGGCCGTCCTTGACGATTACGCAGCCGACGGACGGGTTGGGGGCAACGTTTCCGTGACCGCGACGGGCGAGCCCGATCGCCATCCGCATGAAACGCTCGTCATTCAACTTCTTCCTCTTCCGGCTCGTTCAAGCCTTCGACAAAATCCTCGAAGTCCCGGGCTTCGCGGAAATTCCGGTAGACCGAAGCGTAACGGATATAGGCGACCTGATCGAGCTGCGACAGCGCGTCCATGACAAGCTCGCCGACCTGCTGCGATGTGACTTCCGTCTGTCCCGAACTTTCGATGCGACGAACGATACCCGTGATCGCGCGCTCGATGCGTTCGGGCTCCACGGCTCGCTTGCGCAGCGCGATGCTCATGGACCTCGACAGTTTATCCCGGTCGAGCGGCTCGCGACGGCCGCCGGCTTTGAGCACCGTCAGTTCCCGCAATTGAACGCGTTCAAACGTCGTAAACCGGGCGCCGCAGGCTGTGCAGGACCGGCGGCGGCGTATTGCCGTGCTATCCTCTGTCGGACGTGAATCCTTAACCTGGGTATCGTCGGACCCGCAAAACGGACACTTCATCTATCCCCTCCCCGCCGAGCGCCTTACTGGCCCGGATAAATCGGAAAACGGGCACACAGTTCACCCACTTTTTCCCGAATGGCTGCCTCGACAGCCGAGTTGTCGTTGCTGCCGGACGCGAGCCCGTCAAGCACTTCAACGATCATCTCGCCGATTTGGCGGAATTCCGCTTCGCCGAAACCGCGCGTCGTCGCCGCAGGCGAGCCCAGCCGGACACCCGACGTGATCGTCGGCTTTTCCGGATCGAACGGGATGCCGTTCTTGTTGCACGTCATGCCCGCCGCCTCGAGGCTCGCCTCCGCGACTTTACCGGTCAGCCCCTTGGGACGAAGATCGACCAGCGCGAGATGCGTATCGGTACCGCCGGACACGATATCAAGACCGCCGCCCGACAGTATCTCTGCGAGGGTCTGTGCGTTTTTCACCACCGCCGCCGAATACTCCTTGAATTCGGGGCGCAGCGCTTCTCCGAATGCGGCCGCCTTGGCTGCAATCACATGCATCAGCGGGCCGCCCTGCGTTCCCGGGAAAATCGCCGAGTTCACCTTCTTTGCGATCGCTTCGTCGTTCGTCAGGATCATACCGCCGCGCGGACCGCGGAGCGTTTTGTGGGTTGTCGTCGTTGCGATGTGAGCATGCGGGAACGGGCTGGGATGAGCGTCGCCCGCGACCAGACCGGCAAAATGCGCCATGTCGACCATCAACAATGCATCCACGGAATCCGCGATCGCCCTGAATTTCTCGAAATCGATCCGGCGCGGATAGGCGGATCCCCCGGCAACGATGATTTTCGGTTTATGTTCCGTCGCCAGCCGTTCGACTTCATCGAAATCGATCAGGGCATCTTCCTTGCGCACGCCGTACTGGACCGCGTTGAGCCATTTTCCCGACAGGTTTGGTGCGGCGCCATGCGTGAGGTGTCCCCCGGCCGCAAGGGACAGTCCGAGGATGGTGTCTCCGGGCTGCAGCAGTGCAAAGTACACCGCGCCGTTCGCCTGCGCGCCGGAATGCGGCTGCACGTTGGCGAATCCACAACTGAAGAGTTGTTTCGCGCGGTCGATGGCAAGTTGTTCGGCGACATCGACGTATTCGCAGCCACCGTAGTATCGGCGCCCCGGGTAGCCTTCTGCATATTTGTTCGTCAGGACCGATCCGGATGCTTCCAGCACCGCCCGCGACACGATGTTCTCGGAGGCAATCAGCTCGATCTGATCCTGTTGGCGGGAAAGTTCGGCCGCGATCGCCCGGTTGAGATCGGGATCGGTGTCAGCGAGAGACGCGCTGAAAAATCCGTTATGCGTGTTCTTCGCCGCATCAGCTTTGGACATTTTGTCGAGTTGCTCCTGATTTCCACTAAAGCGTGTTACGCGTTTAGCCCAGTTTTTTCACCCGTCGCGCATGGCGACCACCCTCGAATTCGGTTTCGAGGAAAAGCGAGGTCATGCGCCGGGCAAGAGGTTCAGCTGTTTTCCGCCCACCCAGGCACATGACGTTCGCGTCGTTGTGCTGACGGGCGAGCTTTGCCGTCTCCTCGTCGTAACATACCGCCGCCCGAATACCCTTGTGACGGTTTGCAGCGATCGAAATTCCTATTCCGGTGCCGCAAACAAGGATACCCCTGTCAGCCGATTCGTCCGAAATCGCCCGGACGAGCTTGTCCGCGAAATCGGGGTAATCTACGGACTCTTCACTGTCGGTTCCAAGGTCGAGAACCTCGCGACCGGCCGCCTCGATTTCTTCTTTAATCGCCTGCTTCAGGACCCAGCCGCCATGGTCGACAGCGATCCCAATCGTTTCTTTTGACATCGGACTGATATTTCGAATTCGGATTGCCGGTTACTACCATATCTCGCGGGAACAAACCAGCACGCCACTAGGTTTGGACCGTTCGCAGCGCCCCAATGCGCCGAGCGATGCTGCGGGAACCGTTGCAGTGCCTTGAAGCGGTAAGTTTAGTTGGATTAAGTCGGAAAAGGGAAAATCAGGCAAATTCATACACACAGTTAACGGAAACAATACTCAATTAATTGAAAACATTATTTATGTTTGACAAAAATGCAGGTTCATGTAATTACCGCTGCGAACATCAAATCATGACAAAGGCACCAGGACGAATGTCAGCGCAAGAAGAAAATCCGCAGAAAAACGCCGAAACCCTGCGTATGGCAGTCGATATCGTATCCGCCTATGTGGGAAATAATTCCGTTCCTGCAAATCAAGTACCGGAAGTCATCAATACCGTATATGCATCGCTCGCTTCGATTGATGGATCGGGCGCACCTGCGGAGAACAGCACTTTAAAGCCCGCCGTACCGGTGCGCCGGTCGATCACGCCGGACTACATCGTGTGCCTGGAAGACGGCAAGAAACTGAAGATGCTGAAACGGCATCTGCGGGCCGTATACGGCCTGTCGCCTGAAGAGTATCGCGCGAAATGGGGACTGCCTGCCGACTATCCCATGGTTGCGCCGAATTACGCAAAGCAGCGATCGGCCTTTGCCAAACAGATCGGTCTGGGTCGCAAGAAGGGCGAGAAGGTCGGCAGCAAACGTAACCCCGACTGAACGGCGCAACAAGCAAGCACAAAAAACGCCCGGCCTTTCAGCCGGGCGTTTTCCGTTGGACGCAGCGTCGTTTACTTGTGGTAGTCGTATTTGCCGTTCTTCCATTCGTAGAACACATAACCGGGCGCCGAAACGTCACCCTTTGAATCAAAACCGATCGCACCGAGCACGGTATTGAACTTGGCGGATTTCAGCGTCTTGATCACCTTCGGCGTA
>Ga0181581_10003360_pt1 | contig 12509 bp, 12 predicted proteins | sample 071ome_22_FD_132433 | JGI IMG/M metagenome (GOLD analysis project Ga0181581, IMG submission 132433) | Coastal salt marsh microbial communities from the Groves Creek Marsh, Skidaway Island, Georgia - 071404AT metaG (megahit assembly) | ecosystem: Environmental > Aquatic > Marine > Intertidal... | reverse complement strand
GCTCGCCGGCATTTTCGGTGGCGTAATCGATTTTCTGCTCGACACTCGGAAGGGGGATACCTTCAATGTACTCTATGAAGAAAAATTCCTGAACGGCGAATACATCGGATACGGAAAAATCCTGGCAGCCCAGTTCACTAATCAGGGCGAGACTCATACAGCCGTTCGCTATGTAAACACTGATGGTGATTCCGACTTCTATAATCCTGAAGGAGAAAGCATGCGCAAGGCTTTCCTGCGCAACCCGGTGGACTTCACACGTATCAGTGACGGTTTCAATCTGCGACGTAAACACCCTATTCTCAATACCATTCGCGCACATAAAGGGACCGACTATGCCGCACCACGGGGTACACCTGTAGTGGCAGCCGGGGATGGACGTGTCACGTGGGCATCAAGAAACGGTTCATTCGGCAAACTGGTTGTCATTCAACATGGTGATCGTTTCCAGACCAAATATGCTCACCTGAATGATTACGCCAAAGGCATCAAAAAAGGCAACCGGGTGAAACAGGGTCAGGTGATAGGTTATGTCGGTTCCACGGGCGGTGCCACTGGCCCACACCTGCACTATGAATTTCTCATGGATGGGGTGCACCGGAATTCCCGAACAATCCACGACAAATTACCAAAAGCAGAATCCGTTCCCAGCAATGAAATGCAGCGTTTCAAGGAACAGTCACAGATACTGATTTCCCAACTGCAGGTTCATCTAAACGATACCACCAAGATCGCCCAGCGCTCACCCTGATGGCCTCTACCATATATATAGGCATGATTTCAGGCACCAGCATGGATGCCATCGATTGCGCCCTGGTGGATTTCAGTGAAAAGATCCCAAAGCAACTTGACTTCATTAATACTGAAATCCCCGATGATTTGAGACAAAAACTGCTGCATCTTTGTGAGAACCATCAAGGGCAAATCCCCCTGCTGGGTGAAGCTGATGTTGAGTTTGCCAGAATCCTGGCCCAGGCCGTGGAAAAAGTTCTGGAACGCAATCACCTAAAACCTTCACAGATTGCAGCCATAGGAAGCCATGGACAGACCATACGCCATCATCCCCGTCGTCGGAATTCATCCACTCCTTTTACGATACAGATTGGCGATCCCAACACGCTGGCAGAACTCACGGGCATAACCACCATCGCAGACTTTCGGCGACGGGATATGGCGGCCGGCGGCCAGGGCGCTCCGATTGTTCCAGCATTTCATCAGCGGGTTTTTTCCAGTGCCGAGACCGACCGGATCGTCCTGAATATAGGCGGTATTTCAAACATCACTGTATTGAAGCGCTTTGGTGGCATCACGGGTTTTGATACCGGCCCCGGCAATATGCTGATGGATTACTGGGTGCAGCATAAACAGGGACACCCCTATGACCGCGATGGCGGCTGGGCCAGATCAGGGGAAGTCAATGATGACCTGCTTGCAGAACTGCTGAACGAACCCTACTTCCACCTCCCCCCACCAAAAAGTACGGGTAGGGAGTTGTTCAACGGTCATTGGTTGCAGGAAAAACTGGACACACTGGATCTCAGGCTGAAGGCCGAGGACATCCAGGCAACACTGCTAGCCCTGACCGTTTTCTGCAACAGTACAGCCATTAAAAATCTACTGGAATCCGGAGAGGTTATCGTCTGTGGTGGCGGCGCCCACAACGGATACCTCATCTCAGCCCTGGCTGAATCACTGGAAAGTTTCGACGTATTTGGCAGTTCGCGACTGGGCATCATGGAAGACAGCATGGAAGCCGTAGCTTTTGCCTGGCTTGCCCATCAGACTTTGCACCAGACACCCGTGGATTTCACGGACATCACCGGTTCTTCACACCCTGTAATAGCTGGCGGCGTGTATTACGCGGGCAAGAGGAGCCGGTAATTCGAGGTACGGCGCCCCGGGAAAGATCGCTTCGCGGTCAATCCTCGTAAGAAATCTTCGATATATTTGATCAGGAGCTCAGGGACAGCGCTCTTCGCGGTTCTTCCCGTGCAATGAGGCGCACACATCATTCCACCTGCGGCGGTGCTACTCCAATTCTCGTGCAGATTGAAAGCTAGATGGAGAAAGACATACCGCAACCACAAGTTGTGGTTGCCAGGGGATTTTGGACAATGAATTTCGAACCTTCCAGCCCTTCGGTGTAATCCACTTTTGATCCCACAAGGTACTGAAAACTTAGAGGATCTACGAGCAATACAGCGCCATTGTTGTTAATGACTGTATCATCGTCATTGATGCTCTCATCAAAGGTAAAACCGTACTGAAAACCCGAACATCCACCGCCCGTGACAAATACCCGAAGCTTGAGGTTGGGGTTACCCTCCTCATTGATCAGTGAATTCACCTTGCGCGAGGCATTGTCGGTCAGCGAAATCGCGACCGCATCATGGGTACCGACAACAGGATCGTTTACGTTTTCTGCAACAGTCATGGGAGCTCTGGAAAAGAATGAAGCGCGGGAGATTATCTAAAACCTGAGCGTTTTAGTCAAGTATTGCAGGGATCAGGTGTTTTCAACAACGACAGAGGCCTGTACCTCATCCGCTGCGGCACTCTTCTCCTGGCCCAATTGGCGCGGCTTGAAATCAGCAGTGGAACGATGTGTCAGACTGCCGTTGACCTCTGATCCCATCACCATCTCAATCAGGTGATAATACACATTACCCACCACCCTGGCCTTGGCGGCCAATTCCAAGTGCTGGGATGAATGAACATCACCTTCCACCAGACCGTTGATAATGACTGATGGAACCTTGATTTCACCCTGGACAAGGCCGCTTTCACGAATACGCACTTCAGCAGACGAGTCCTCATCTGCATAGATATTTCCGCGGATTTTTCCTTCCACTTCCAGCACGCCGCTGAAATGCAGGTCGCCTGTAAGTTCCGTCGCCTTGGATATCAACGTGGTGATGTTTTCTGTACTGAATTTCTTCTTCACATTAGCTCCACTTGTCCTGGTTTGCTGCGGTCCTATTCAACAACCCAGGCAAAACTTTTCTGGAACGTTTTGCCATTCTTGCCTTCATCAACGGCCAGAATCTGGACAGCGACAGGCTCAAAGTCCCCCGGGAGAATCAATTCCCCTTCGATATTCTGGAAATACCTGAACTGCAACTTGATATCCAACTGGTCTTCCTCAGTGGCCAGGCTGCGCAGGGGCATGGAAATTTCCTGCTTGTCCCGACTACCCAGAATATTCACATTGGTATAGCCGCTGATCACATTATCGTTGTTTCCCAGCTGACGCAGCTCCAGGCGATACCGGATACGTCCGGGCTCATCCGTAGAAACCAGATCCAGACCGCCAATCATCATACCGGTGTCGGCATTTTCCGGCGACATGATCTGCTTGTAGAACAGCACATCCTCCTGCAACTGGGAAATGGTTTCTCTCAGATTCATGATGGTTCCCTGAACCTCATCGAGCGCCTGTCTGTCCACCAGGCCTGCCTGCTCCCTGTTGATGAGCTCCTGGTTCAGCTCTTCCATTTGCCGGCCCATGACCGCCACCTGATCAAGAAGCTGATCCCTTTCATCCCGGGCATCACCATTGACGAAGACACCGCGGTTATAGCCGTAGAGATAAAACCCGCCCCCAGCAATCAGTATCACCAGCACAATAGCCAGGCGTACCAGCGCTGTCCGCCATGGCTGATAGGGGACAACGATCATCCTCAGCTGTTTACTGCCTTTTACTGTTGGCGTTTTGCTCAAGAACCCGGTCTCTTTTCTCGTTTATCCGTGCTGCTATTCACCTGAATTTATCAACTACGGCAGGGCTGCCACTAACGCCAGGCCGGTCGTCTCTGACAGGCCAAACATTATATTCATGTTTTGTACGGCCTGTCCTGCGGCCCCTTTCACAAGATTGTCTTCTGCTGCCAACACCACCACGGTATCGCCAGCCTGGGGGCGGCACACGGCAAGCTGGAGCCGGTTGGTTCCACGAACACTCCGGGTATCCGGGCTCATGCCGGCTTCCAGGACATCCACAAAGGGCTCATCACGGTATGTTTCTTCAAACAAGCCCTGCAAATCGACACTGGTATCCAGCAAAGTGGCATAGAGGCTGGCCTGGATACCACGAATCATCGGAGTCAGGTGCGGCATGAATACCAGATTAACCGGGTTCGCTGAAGCCAGGTTCAATCCCTGAGTGATTTCCGGCAAGTGCCGATGACCATCAATTTTGTACGCCTTCATGCTCTCACTGGCTTCACAAAGCAACGTGCCTATAGCTGCACTGCGCCCTGCGCCACTGACCCCTGATTTACAATCTGCGATCAGCCTGCCGGTATCCACCAGCCCGTTTCTCACAAGAGGCAAAAAACCCAACTGAACTGCTGTCGGATAGCAACCTGGATTGGCAACAACCCTGGCACCTGGAATAGCGGCCCTGTTCATCTCGGGTAGACCATAAACAGCCTCTTCAAGAAGCTCGGGACAGGCATGTTCCATCCCGTACCATTTGGACCACAGGGCGGCATCCTTGATGCGGAAATCTGCTGACAAATCCACCACCTTCACACCTGCATCCAACAGGGCAGGCACCATGGTCATGGCTGTGCCATTTGGTGTGGCAAAAAACACCACATCGCAGTTCTTCAAAGTCTCTTCCGAAGGCTCCACAAAAGGCTGATCGACAAAGCCGCGCAGATTGGGGAACAGGGAGGACACGGGACGACCCGCCTCTCCTCTTGAACTGACTGCCTGTAATGAAACATCCGGGTGGTGTACCAGCAGCCTTAACAGCTCCTGCCCGGTATAGCCTGTTGCTCCAACTATGCCTGCCTTGATCACCTGATTTCCCCTGTATATCAATGAATTACACTCGAGGCCTTCGCCTCGGGGCCGCGTATTATAATGGACATCATCACGAATACCAGTATCTCAGCCGCAACGGAAAGTCAGCTGCCAGTATCATGTAGTACATTTACGCTGACCGCTCCCACACCGTTTCAGCCCTGAGGGATGTAATGATATCATCTGCCTCTTTGTTTGGACGCCAGGAACCCCGGAAATGCTCTGGTTCAAAGCCCTCCATATCATTTCAGTTGTCTGCTGGTTTGCGGCCATTTTTTACCTGCCCCGCCTGTTTGTCTATCACGCCATGAGTGAGGATGAAGCCAGCCGGGAACGTTTCAAAATCATGGAGCGCAAACTTTACCGGGGCATCATGACGCCTTCTGCGGCCATGACAATCCTGTTTGGCGCCATCATCATTGGCTACAACCCCCAGTACTACCTCTCTGCCGGCTGGATGCATGCCAAGCTCTTTTGCGTGGCACTGCTGCTGATTTATCACGCCCTATGCTGGCAGCACCTGAAAAATTTCCGTGATGACAGGAATGAGAAAAGCCATGTGTACTTCCGCGTATTCAATGAAATCCCGGTGGTATTGCTTATCGTCGTTGTCATTCTCGTTGTCGTTAAACCTTTCTGATACAGGAACCCTTCATGTCTGCGGATACCTTTCATTCCCGCTCAGCTGAACTTTTTACCTCTGCCCAACAGGTTATACCAGGCGGCGTCAACTCACCGGTCAGAGCATTCAAAGGTGTTGGCGGCAATCCGGTATTTTTTCAGTCAGGCAACGGCGCCTGGCTGACTGATGTCGATGGCAACCGCTACGTGGACTATGTTGGCTCCTGGGGCCCTCTGATTCTGGGGCACCGCCATCCGGCTGTGATGAAGGCTTTACAGCATCAAATGGAACTCGGCCTGACCTTTGGCGCCCCAACGGAAAAAGAAGGCCAGCTGGCAGAGTTGATCACACACCTGATCCCTTCCATTGATTCTGTCCGCCTGGTCAATTCGGGTACGGAAGCCACCATGAGTGCTATCCGCCTGGCTCGCGGTTTCACCCGTCGGGACAAAATCGTCAAATTTGAAGGCTGCTACCATGGTCATGTCGACTCATTACTGGTTAAAGCCGGCTCAGGCGCCCTCACGCTGGGCTCACCTGACTCCTTGGGAGTACCGGCATCCACGTCTGCCGAAACCTATGTCCTGCCTTATAACAATCTGGACAGTGTGGCCGGCCTGCTTGAACAGTCTGGCAACGAAATCGCCTGTATCATTATCGAACCTGTTGCAGGCAACATGAATTGTGTTCCACCCGTTACTGGCTACCTGGAAGGCCTGCGAGAACTCTGTAATCAGTATGGCGTAGTTCTGATTTTTGATGAGGTCATGACAGGTTTCCGTACCGCCCTGGGCGGCGCCCAGTCTGTGTATGGCATCACCCCTGACCTGACTACGCTGGGTAAAGTGATCGGCGGCGGCCTGCCTGTTGGTGCCTTTGGCGGTAAAAAGGAGATCATGGACCTGTTGGCACCAAGCGGCCCGGTATATCAGGCAGGAACACTGTCAGGGAATCCATTGGCTGTCACTGCCGGCATGGCGACACTGGCAGAAATCAGCAAACCTGACTTTTTCGAAAACCTGGCTGCTAAAACGACTGCGCTGCTATCCGGTCTCAAGGCACGGGCGGAGGCTGCCAATATCCCCTTCACCACCAACCAGGTGGGCGGTATGTTTGGCTGTTTCTTCAGCAGTGAAGAAAAGATATCCTCCTTCGACCAGGTCATGGCCAGCGATGCGGATCGCTTCAGGAAATATTTCCATCTAATGCTCGAATCCGGCATCTACCTGGCGCCTTCAGCGTTTGAGGCAGGCTTTGTGTCAGCCGCTCATGGCGATGAAGAAATCCAGCTCACACTGGATGCTGCCGAAAAAGCATTTTCAGTACTTTAAAACAACGACAAAACGACAAAGGGAAACACTATGAAGAAGTATCACGTCTATGGCATTGGTGCCGCACTGGTCGACAAAGAGTTCGAAGTCCAGGACAGCTTTTTTGAACATGAAAGCATCCAGAAAGGCATCATGACCCTGGTTGACGGGGAATCCCAGCAAACCCTGCTGGAGCGTCTCACAGAACGTTTTGGCCTGAAAAAGCGTGCCGGTGGCGGTTCAGCTGCCAACTCTATTTACGCCATTTCCCAGTTTGGCGGCAATACCTTCTTCTCCTGCAAAGTGGCCAACGACGAGTTTGGCGATTTCTATGTCGAAGAGTTGGGTGACCTGAATATTCACACCAACCTGGATGGCAGCAACCGTGAAGATGGTGTTACCGGTAAATGCCTGGTCATGGTAAGCCCTGACTCCGAGCGCACCATGCTTAGCTATCTGGGCATTTCCGAAACGCTTTCCATCAAAGAACTCAATGAGGATGCCATCAAGGATTCCGAGTATCTCTATCTTGAAGGTTACCAGGTGACCTCTGATACCGGCCGCGCTGCCTGTATCCACGCCCGCAAGATTGCTGAAGCCAATGGTGTAAAAACGTCCATCACCCTCTCCGACCCTGCCATGGTGCAATTTTTCCGTGGCGGCCTGCAAGACATGATCGGTGATGGCGTCGACCTGGTGTTTGCCAACGACGTTGAAGCCAAGGAATGGGCAGGCAAGGAGACTGTCGAGGAATCCATTGAAGAACTGAAGAAAATCGCCAAACAGATTGTTGTGACCTGCGGCTCCAAGGGAGCCCTGCTTTTCGATGGTGAGAAAAACATCCAGATTGCCCCTCACGATGTCAAAGCTGTAGACAGCAACGGTGCCGGTGACATGTTTGCAGGCGCTTTCCTGTATGCCGTGTCTTCAGGCCATGATTTTGAAACAGCAGGCAATCTTGCCAGCCTGGCCGCTGCGACAACCGTCAGCCATTTCGGCCCCCGCCTGTCTCCGGCACAACATGCAGAGATCAAGAATCAGATCATCAAGTAACAACTTTTTCTGATCCCAATAAAAAAGCCGGTGTTCCTTCGAGCACCGGCTTTTTTTGTGCCAGGTTAAAAGATCAGGCCATGGATGCCTTGTCTTCGTCTGTCACGTCTTTCATGCTCAGGCTGATCTTGCCGCGATCATCGATCTTCAGCACTTTCACGATCACTTCCTGTTTTTCCTTCAGGAAGTCAGTGACATTTTCCACACGCTCCTGAGCGATCTGGGAAATATGCACAAGACCATCCTTGCCAGGAAGGATGGTAACGAAAGCACCAAAGTCTACGATCTTGGATACAACACCTTTGTAAAGCTTGCCGATTTCCGCTTCAGCGGTGATCTCTTCAATCATGGCCACAGCCGCATCACGCGAGGTAGCATCTTCACCGTAGATCCTGACATTGCCGTCATCATCGATGTCGATGGATGCACCGGTTTCTTCCGTAATGGAGCGTATAACCGCACCACCTTTGCCGATAACATCACGGATTTTGTCCGGATGAATCTTGATGTTGGCCATGGAAGGCGCGTACTGGGAAATCTGGCCAGGAGCAGAGATGACCTTGTTCATTTCACCAAGGATATGCATCCTGGCGTGATAGGCCTGCTCAAGGGCAGTTTCCATGATCTCTTCAGTGATACCCTGGATCTTGATATCCATCTGCAAGGCAGTTACGCCGTTGGCAGAACCAGCCACTTTAAAGTCCATGTCGCCCAGGTGATCTTCGTCACCCAGGATGTCAGTCAGTACAGCCACACCATCGTCTTCCTTGATCAGACCCATGGCGATACCCGCAACAGGCGCCTTGACCGGAACACCGGCATCCATCAATGCCAGGGAAGTACCACAGACAGAGGCCATGGAGCTTGAACCATTGGATTCAGTGATTTCAGAAACCACGCGAATGGCATATGGAAACTCTTCTTCGCTAGGCAGTACAGCGGCAACACCGCGACGTGCCAGACGGCCATGACCGATTTCACGACGCTTTGGACCACTCATGAAGCCTGTCTCACCCACACTGAAAGGAGGGAAGTTGTAATGCAGCATGAAATGATCTTTCTTGGTGCCGCTCAGGTCTTCGATGATCTGCGCATCACGCAGGGCACCCAGTGTGGCAACAACCAAAGCCTGGGTTTCACCGCGGGTGAACAGGGCAGAACCGTGAGTCTTGGACAGCACGCCAGTTTCAACGGAAATGGCACGAACTGTTTTGGTATCACGACCATCGATACGTGGCTGGCCAGCAATGATATTGCGACGAACAACCTGTTTCTCAACAGAAGCAAACGTGTTCTGCACTTCGCCAGCCTTGACCGGACTCTCACCTTCTTCAACAGCCAGCTGGGCTACAGCCTGATCGCGCAGTTCCGCCAGTTTGTCCTGACGCTGCATCTTGTCTGAAATCTGGTAAGCGGCCTTGATACCTTCACCAAAGTTATTGGTGACAGCACTGATCAGGGCTTCATTTTTCACTGGCGGCTGCCAGTCCCAGGCAGGCTTGCCGGCAGTAGCGGCAAATTCATTGATGGCCTGGATAACAACCTGCATTTCCTGATGGGCAAACAATACCGCACCCAGCATCAGGTCTTCGTTAAGCTCTTTGGCTTCAGACTCCACCATCAGAACAGCAGACTCGGTACCAGCGACCACCATGTCCAGAGAGGAGCTTTCCAGAACCTCATTGCTTGGATTAAGCAGATAGCCATCGGCATCGTTATAACCGACACGAGCCGCACCCAGGGGTCCGGCAAACGGAATACCGGAGATGGCCAGGGCAGCAGAGGCGCCAATCATGGACGGAATATCAGGATCCACATGCTTGTCTGAAGAAACAACAGTACAAATAACCTGTACTTCATTCATGAAACCTTTCGGGAACAGCGGACGAATCGGCCTGTCGATCAGGCGTGAAGTCAGTGTTTCTTTCTCGGTAGGACGTCCTTCCCGTTTGAAAAAGCCACCCGGGATTTTACCGGCGGCGTAAGTTTTTTCCTGGTAATTAACAGTTAAGGGAAAGAAGTCTGCATCTGGGTTGGCATTTTTTCTGCCAACAACTGTGGCCAGAACAACTGTATTGCCAATGGATACCATAACGGCACCTGTAGCCTGACGGGCAACTTTGCCAGTCTCCAGTACTACAGAGTCGTTGCCAAATTTGAATTCTTTCCTGATGGGATTAAACATATCTTTTTTCTCTTTATCCAAAACGTACGATCCTGGCCAGCCCCATGCTGGCCAGGAAATTAGAGAACCAGTGATTCAGTCTTCATAGACCTCTTCAAGGATTCAGGACTAGCGGCGCAGACCCAGACGTTTGATCAAGTCAGCATAACGATTAACGTCTTTCCTTTTCAGGTAATCGAGCAGCTTGCGACGGGTATTTACCATGCGGATCAGACCACGACGTGAATGATGGTCGTGACTGTGCTCCTTGAAATGATCCTGGAGCTGATTGATGTTGGTGGTCAGAAGAGCAACCTGGACTTCGGGTGAACCGGTGTCACCTTCGGTCAAGGCATATTCGCTGACAACCTGGGCTTTCTGTTCGGCTGATAAGGCCATTTTCTATCTCCTGTGAATATGCAGTAAAAATCAAACTTCCCTTTCATTCAGCATAACCATGCATATTTATAGTTATCTGATGATCATCCTTGCCCCTGCTGCCCTCAAAAACCGGAATGTCCGGTCCCTGCTCGCTTCAAGGGGTGCGTACCTTACCATAGATTGGCACCCTTATACAGTAAAAATAGGGGGCCAGATTCAGATAACTAATTGAATTTATTGAGGGAGGCAGGAGGCAGGAGGCAGGAGGCAGGGACGATGATTGCTTTCCTACGTTTAACGTCAAGACTATTTTCCTGCTCAAGGTAAAAATACAATCCAGAAACCCAAAACCTCCCAGAAACAACCCTGTCTCTTGTCTCCTGCCTCCTTTATCCCGCACGAAGTGCGGTATTCTAGGTATTGAAAAGCCTCGCCGGGGCCAGGCGTCCGTCTTCCAGCACCTTGCCAATACCGAAAAACTCTTCTTCTGTGTAGAGCCTGATCTGTCCGGCTTCCGGCATACCCTTTACAGAAACAGCCTGCCCTTGACGCAGGACATCCGCCACAGCAACAGGCAAATCAACCCTGGGTAAGGTATCCAGAGCCATATCTGCAGGAAACAGGTGTTTGTCCAAAGCTTGTGCCCCGGCAGCAGCCTCACTTTCCAGCGTATCCAGGGTAACCGCCTGATCCAGGTTGAAAGGCCCTGAGGCCAGCCGTCTGAGCATGGTCAGGTGCGCCCCAACCCCTAACAGGTCTCCCAGATCATCAGCGATACTGCGAATATAGGTGCCTTTCGAGCAGTCAACTTCCAGATCAAGCTCATCCCCTCTGAAGTCCAGCAGCCGCAGATCGAAAACCGTGACTTGCCGTTGTTTGCGCTCCACTTCCTTACCCTGTCGAGCCAGCTTGTAAAGGGGGACTCCCTGATGCTTGAGCGCAGAATACATGGAGGGAACCTGGGTGATTTCCCCGCGAAAACTTTCCAGGGCCGTTTCGAGCTGCTCAAGGCTTACAGGGGTTTGGTTCGTGGAAATCATATCAGACTCGGAATCTCCACTGGCTGTTTTAACCCCTAATTTGATCGTAGTGCGATAGCTTTTATCAGCATCAAGGAGGAACTGCGAAACCTTTGTGGCTTCACCAAAGCACAGTGGCAATACACCTGTGGCCAAGGGATCGAGACTGCCGGTGTGGCCAGCCTTGGCGGCATCCAGCAATCGTTTGACACGTTGCAGGGAACGGTTGGAGGACTCACCGGTTGGCTTGTCCAGCACGATGATGCCGTTGATGTTCCTGCCTTTGTTTCTTTTACCCAACTGCCTATCCAACGCCGGAAGACATGCTGCCTCCGGTACTTACCATCAATTGCCTGTTCAGTGAGAGTCTTCGTCGTCTTCGAGGTGATGATCCCTGAGGTCTCGTGCCAGGGCTTCATCTATCAGCCCCGTGAGATATTCTCCACGGGCCAGGGAATCATCAAAGATGAATTTGAGTTTGGGAATAGTCCGAAGACTGATGGTCTTGGCCAGAAGCGTGCGCAAATACCCGGAGGCTTTATTGAGGGCAGCAATACCGTCAGCCGCTTCCTGCTCACTGGACTTTCCCATCATGGTAACAAAGACATTGGCGTGCGCCAGATCCTTGCTCACCTTGACGCCCGTAACAGAAGCCATACCAACCCGGGGGTCCCGGATTTCATTCTGGATCAACAGGGCGATCTCCTTTTTCAGGAGATCGGCAACCTTGTCGACACGACTGGATACTCTTGGCATGCAACAATGAACTTGTCTGAGGTTACTGGCAATCAGGCCAGGGTTCTGGCTACTTCCTTGCGGTCGTAAACTTCAATCTTGTCGCCAACACGGACATCAGTATAGTTTTTCACGCCGATACCACACTCCATGCCGTTTCTCACTTCCATGGCCTCATCCTTGAAACGGCGCAGTGATTCCAGCTCACCTTCGTAAATCACCACGTTGTCACGCAGTACACGAATAGGTTTGTTGCGATAAACAATGCCTTCAATGACCATGCTGCCCGCGATGGAGCCATACTTCGGTGACATGAAGATATCACGCACTTCGGCAACACCCAGGATTTCTTCCTGCAGCTCAGGCGCCAGCATACCGCTCATGACAGCTTTCACATCATCAATGAGGTCATAGAT
>Ga0181581_10003345_pt1 | contig 12533 bp, 16 predicted proteins | sample 071ome_22_FD_132433 | JGI IMG/M metagenome (GOLD analysis project Ga0181581, IMG submission 132433) | Coastal salt marsh microbial communities from the Groves Creek Marsh, Skidaway Island, Georgia - 071404AT metaG (megahit assembly) | ecosystem: Environmental > Aquatic > Marine > Intertidal... | reverse complement strand
GGTGCATAGATCATCCTTGATCTCGGGTGGTAATGATTGCGCGTCACGGTTGTCTAGCGGTCGCGCGTTTCTGTTACTCCGTGCCGGGGGGCTGGGCATCGAGCGCGGCATCGAGTGCCGCAATCTGAGCTTCCAGCGCTTCTAACCGCTCGCGCGTTCGCCTGAGCACAGCGACTTGAGCATCGAATTCCTCGCGGCTGACAACATCGAGCCGCGAGAGTGCCGATCGCAACAGGCCCTTCGCGTTCTGGTCGATTTTGCCTAGCAGTGGATCATCGCTTTTCGTGAGGCGTTCGAAAAAAGAATTTGAGCGCAGCGTGTCTGCTCTGTCATTGGTCATAGTGTCGCTTCCACATTATGGCTACGCCTTTCGAATCGTGCGCACGGTGGCGCACCCCACGGCCTTTGATTGTGCTTGCCCTATGGCTCCACCAAAGGGCACCGCTGAGATTCTCAATGTAGCGCACTCGCTTTCGTGCTGACACATCCCATCGCGCCAAAACTGGTGCGCAGTGCGCACTGGTTTGGTGCGCCTGTAGCCGGCGCAGCGACCGAACATACCCCCTACGCTAGGCGCAATATAAAGATAAAACATTGATTTTAATAATAAAGTTTTTGATTGGCCCGCGACTCGCAATGTCGTTGACGGGGGCGCGGCGTAGCCAGCTCCGCTCGGTTACGACCCGAAATGATTGATCAGTAAACCGCTTCGCGACTCAGGAGACATCGAATGAAGGTTTTGAAATACACACTTCCCGCGCTGGCCATCGCTGGCATCACAAGTTTTATCGCCCCGGTGGCGCACTCAGCCGAAATTAGCGGCAACGTGGCTCTGGTTTCTGACTACAAATTCCGTGGTATCTCGCAGTCCGATAGCAAGCCGTCAATTCAAGGCGGGTTCGATATTGCGTTCGATTCCGGGTTTTATCTGGGCACCTGGGGTGCGGCTGTGGACTTCGACTGCGCGATCGATACCTGTGGTGGTGCCAACGGTGGCCTCGAACTTGACTACTACGGCGGTTACTCCCACAGCTTCGAAGGTGGGTTGGGCATCGACGTCGGCTACATCTACTACGACTACCCCCAGGACGAGGGCATTTTGGGTGACTACGAAGAGATCTACGCCAATGTGAGCTTCGGCGGCTTCTCAGCCGGTGTCGCTTTCTCCGACGAGTATTGGTTCGAGACCGGCGAGATCGTCTACCTGAAGGCCGGCTATGACTTGACGCTCCCAGGCGATTGGGGGCTGAGCTTCCTGGTCGGCCAAGTCGATTATGACGTCGCGAGCTACGTCGAGACCGACAAGCACGTGCATTGGTTGGTGGGCTTGAGTAAGTCATGGCAAGGCATCGACTGGAGCCTCACGTACGAGGATACCGACGTCGATGACAGTGAGTGCTATGGCTACGACTGGTGTGATGCAGCACTTATTTTTGGAATGGCGAAGAGCCTATAAAACAAACGCCGCCTGAGAGGGCGGCTTTCATCGGAGGTTGCCATGAAATTGGTTACTGCAGTGATTAAGCCCTTCAAGTTGGATGACGTTCGCGAGGCGCTGTCCAGCATCGGGGTTCAGGGAATTACGGTGAGCGAGGTGAAGGGTTTCGGTCGCCAAAAAGGACATACAGAGCTGTATCGCGGCGCAGAGTATGTCGTCGACTTTCTTCCCAAGGTCAAAATCGAAATCGCCATCGCAGATGGCATGGTCGATCAAACCATCGAGGCCATTTCTAAGGCCGCACAAACCGGCAAGATCGGGGACGGCAAGATTTTTGTCTCCAGCCTCGAACATGTCACCCGCATCCGAACCGGCGAGACCGGCGAAGAAGCGCTCTAACCCTGAGCCTTGGAGAACATTCTCATGGAAAACGATATTTTTCAGTTGCAGTACGCGCTGGACACGTTCTATTTCCTCGTTTGTGGCGCACTGGTCATGTGGATGGCCGCTGGTTTCGCCATGCTCGAGGCGGGATTGGTCCGCTCTAAAAACACGGTCGAGATTCTGACCAAAAACGTCACGCTATTCGCGGTCGCCTGCATCATGTACATGGTCTGCGGCTACAGCATCATGTATGGCGGGGACATTCTTTTAAGCAGCATTACGGGTTCCGGTGTCGTCGAGGGTGAAGACCCTGCGACCTATGCCCCCTCGGCCGATTTTTTCTTTCAGGTGGTGTTCGTAGCCACTGCGATGTCGATCGTCTCGGGCGCAGTCGCAGAACGAATGAAGCTGTTTGCGTTCCTGGCGTTTGCCGTCGTGATGACAGGATTTATTTATCCCATGGAAGGTAGCTGGACCTGGGGCGGTAACCCGGTGTTTGGTATGTACACCTTGGGTGATCTGGGCTTCCTGGACTTCGCGGGCAGTGGCATCGTGCACATGGCTGGCGCTGCGGCCGCGCTCGCGGGCGTCATGCTGGTGGGTGCGCGTAAGGGCAAATATGGCGCTAATGGTTCGATCAACGCTATTCCCGGCGCGAATCTGCCACTTGCTACGTTGGGCACCTTCATCCTCTGGTTGGGATGGTTTGGCTTTAACGGTGGTTCCGTATTGGCCACTGCGTCCGTCGACTCTGCCAACGCCGTTGCGGTTGTGTTCATGAACACTAATCTTGCCGCCGCCGGTGGCTGTATTGCGGCGCTTCTAGTCGCCAAGATGCTGTTTGCAAGGCGGATTTGACGATGGCACTGAACGGCTGTCTGGCCGGATTGGTTGCGATCACCGCAGGCCCCGATACGCCGTCAGCATTGCAGGCGACGTTGTTTGGTGCACTCGGTGGTGCCTTGGTGGTCTTCTCCATTACCACATTGGATAAGCTCAAGATCGACGATCCGGTCGGCGCCATATCCGTGCATGGTGTGGTGGGGCTGCTAGGTTTGCTGCTGGTCCCCGTCACTAATGATGGCGCGACTTTTTCGGGCCAGATTATTGGTGCACTCACCATCTTTGGTTGGGTATTTGCCACGTCCCTCGTTGCCTTTTTCGTGATCAAGATGGTCATGGGCCTCCGCGTCTCCGAAGAAGAGGAGTACGAGGGCGCCGACCTCAGCGAATGCGGTATGGAGGCTTATCCCGAGTTCGCCAAGTAATTACCCTGTCCTCTCATGGCAGTTTGGGCCCTTCGGGGCCCTTTTTTATTTTCTGCTGGCGCGAAATTGATACGCTTTGGGAAGCGCTTTGCCTGACCCCCTCACGACGCACATGGCCGCGCCGCGGTCACTCAAGATCTGCTCGTTGCGCTAGGGCTGCGAGAAAACCGCTTTTATCGCGGGGCGATATCAGCACGCCGCGGCCCTGGCGAGTTTTGATCGCGATGCGATCGAGGGAGAGCGCCATGCTTGCCAGCGGGTTGCGAGTAGGCGTCGCTGCCCGAATCTCGCTGAGCGGTATTGCCCGCCAGAAGGGCCCGCAGCGGACATGCAAGGTCGTGCTGGTGAGCTCGTAGTCGGTTTGGCGAAAAACCGAGATTCCTAGCATCCAGCCTAATAACATGGCGATGAGGTCATACCACTGGCGATCTGCGCGCAACAATAGTTCAGCGGTGCCGGCGGCTAATCCGCCGAACAGTAAGCAGGGGATCCACCAGTCCACCCTCGAATCAAAGCGTATCGGTTGGTGCATTTACTCCCCCGGAGTCGTCATCTGATCTTCGGCCATTGCGAAAATGTACCGGGGGATCATAATACGCTCTCATCGATGCTGAGGCGCCGCCATGAAATTAGTCACTGCAATTATTAAGCCTTTTAAGATGGATGACGTGCGTGCCGCGTTGTCGGACATCGGCGTGCAAGGTGTGACCGTGACTGAGGTCAAAGGTTTCGGTCGTCAGCGGGGGCACACTGAGCTGTATCGCGGTGCCGAGTATGTGGTGGATTTCTTGCCGAAACTCAAGCTCGAAATCGCCGCGTCGGAGAGTCAAGTTGAAGCTATTGTTGAGGCGATTATTGCGTCTGCGAGCACCGGCAAAATTGGGGACGGCAAAATTTTTGTGGCGCCGCTTGAGCAAGTAGTGCGCATCCGTACCGGAGAAACTGGCGAAGAAGCTATTTAAACGCTCGAATCACTCAGGCGTTTTTAGGCTGTAAACAGCCGCGGGCAGCTCGCTGAGCTGCGTCACCACCGGACAGCCGATCGGGCTGGTATCACCTGCAGGGTTAAACCAAATCGCCTGTGCGCCCGCGTCAATGGCGCCGGCCACGTCGTTGTCGTGGCAGTCGCCAATGTGGACCACTTCACGCGCAGCGACGCCAGCCGCCGCGAATGCCTGATGAAATAACCTTGGGTCGGGCTTGCTGACGCCAAATTCTTCCGCCCGCCAGGCAAAATCGAAACAGGCGCCGATCGGCGTCTTTCGGACATCCGCATTGCCGTTCGTGAGTGCGCCCAAACGATAACGCTGCCGGAGCGTGGTGAGCACTGTGAGAGCGCCCTCGTAAACCGCGACTCGATGGCGGTCTTCATAAAATCGCGCAAATGCCTCGCTCGCGGCGTGATCCGCCTCGATCGGCTCAACGCCATAAAAATGCAAGAGTTTGCTGATAAAACGCCGGCGGAACTGACTGATGTGATGCGCCAGTGCTGGCTCCTCAGTGAGCAGAGAAGTGCGGATTTCGGCGATTTGTTCTCGCGGTGTTTGGCGCAAGTCAAGCGATGGGAAGCGCGACTCCAGATAATGCCATTGGGCCGCTTCCGCTAATTCGAGTGCGGGTTTCACATCCCATAACGTATCGTCAAGGTCAAAGGTGATCAGGCGGATGTGGTCGCTCACCCTGCGGCCTCGCAGGCACGGTCGCTGAGACGCAGCAGCTGAGTCATTGGCAAGCAGGAAGCTGGCTGATGACTTCGGCGAGATAGTCCAGAAACAGTGTGCCATCTTCGGGCTGGTATCGTTGCGTGTCGTGAGAGCCCACGGCGAGAACGCCGACGATATCTTCACCCTGGCGCAAACAGGAGACAGCCGCGGATCCGTCGCCAGACGCATCGGCAAACAGCGCTGTCATCTCGTCATGGCGCAAGACCCCGGAAACGCCTTCCCCGCGCCCTGTGAGCTTTCTGGCTACCGATTCGCCGGCGCTGGGCGCGTCATCCTCGCCAAACCAGATTAACGTCCCCAAGTCAGCGCCAAAAGTATCCGTAACGTGTTGACGCCAAAGTTCAGTGATATCTGATTTATCGCTCGCGGCGAGAAGCGCCAGAATGGTGTGTCGCGTGGCCTCCAGCAGTCGGTCGTTTTCCCTGCCAATATCGGTGAGCTCAGCAAGTTTTTGTCGCGATGCGATGTTGCGCTCACGCAGGATGGCGACTTGTCTCTCAACCAGAGACACCGCACCTCCGCCGCCATGGGGCAAATTGAGCGCCGCCAGCAAGGCGGGCCGTTCCTGCAGGAAATCGGGGTTGTCGCGCAGAAATGACTCGACCTCTTCGGGATGAATGCCTTGTGTCATGGGTTACTTACTCCGGGTTTACGCTGCGTGACGCCACGTTTTGTCACGCTGGGAGGTCGTTTCGCTACGCCTTTAGGTAAATGGTACCGTCAAAGACGACGGCTGTGGGTCCGCCCAACCATACCCGTGATTCCCCACCCGCCCACGAGACGTTGAGCTTGCCGCCGGGTAACTGAGCAGTCACCTCTGTATCGAGTAGCCCCAGCTTCATGCCGTGCACCGCAGCTGCGCAAGCGCCGGATCCACAGGCCGCAGTCTCGCCGACGCCTCGCTCGAAGACCCTGAGGCGGATATCTGAGCGCGACAGCACCTCCATGAACCCGACGTTGACCCGCTCGGGGAATCGCTCGTGGGTTTCGAGCAGGGGCCCCAGCGATAGCACGGGCGCCTTGCGGCAATCATCCACCATAAGAATCGCATGAGGGTTCCCCATTGAGAGGGCGCCAATTGAAAGCGCTTGTCCCTGAACGTCAATCGAGTACTGACTGGTGACTTGGTCAGCGAGAAATGGGATGCGGTTCGGTTCAAAGTCTGGCGCCGGCAGACCCGCAAAAATACGCCCATCCTCCGCAACGTTAATTTCCAGTGGTTCACCGTCGGTTTGTAGCGTCAGGGCGCGTTTGCGGGTAAGTCGCTTCTCGCGCAGGAAGCGGCCCATGCATCGTGCACCGTTGCCACATTGTCCGGCCCTTGATCCATCTGCGTTAAATACGGTGTAGCGAAAGTCGGCCTCGGGATCATCCGGGGGTGTGATCACGAGAACCTGGTCACAGCCGACGCCTTTGTGGCGATCGGCAAGTCGCCGGAGTTGCGCCGGGCTGAGCTCTACCGCCTGTGAGACGCCATCAATGACCACAAAGTCATTTCCCGCGCCCTGCATTTTTGTGAAAGCCAGTTTCACGATGCGGCCTCATTGGGGATACGCTCTCGAGCCCACAAGTCCGATAGCGTCTCGCGCTCGCCGATCAGGTGCATGTCATTGCCCTTGACCAGTACCTCAGCCACCCGAGGCCGACTGTTATAGCTCGATGCCATTGCGAAGCCATAAGCGCCGGCGCCCATCACAGCCAGCAGATCTCCCTCTTGCAGCACCAGCGATCGTTGCTTCCCGAGGAAATCCGCGGTCTCGCACACAGGTCCCACAATATCCCAGTCGTGAGCGACACCTTCGCGGGGCGTCACGGCTTGAATGTCCTGCCAAGCCCCATAAAGCGCGGGCCGCAGCAGATCATTCATGGCAGCATCGACTATGGCAAAGTGATGCTGTTCGGTCTGCTTGAGAAAAAGTGTTTTTGTCAGCAGCACACCCGCCAGCGCGACAATCGATCGACCGGGTTCCAAAATCAGTTCGAGCGAGCAGCCCGCGAGCTTGTCGCGGATAACGCCAATGTACTCGTTGATGGTCGGTGCGTCTGTCTGATAGCTCACACCAAGCCCGCCACCGAGATCAAGATGCCTAAGAGCAATACCTGAGGCGGTTAGCTCGCCGAGCAGGCCCAATAAGCAGTCGATTGACTGTTCAAATGGGGCGACGTCGAGAATCTGACTGCCGATATGGCAATCAATGCCGACGGGATCCAATGCGGCGTGCTCCGCGGCGAAGCGATACAGGCGTCGAGCTGTGGCGATATCGACGCCAAATTTATTTTCACGTAAGCCTGTAGAGATATAGGGATGGGTACCGGCGTCGACATCGGGGTTTACTCGGATTGATATCGGCGCGATCTTCTTGAGCCGCTGTGCTGTATCGGCAATTGCGCTCAGCTCTGCTTCTGACTCGACATTGAAGCAGCGAATCCCGAGTGCCAGCGCGCGCTCAATTTCGAGGACCGTTTTCCCCACGCCAGAAAAAACGACTCTGGTGGGGTCACCCCCAGCCAAAACAACTCTTTCGAGCTCGCCCAATGAGACAACGTCAAAGCCTGCCCCGCGTTTGGCTAGCACATTCAGGATCGCCAGATTGGAGTTGGCCTTGACGGCGTAGCAGATGAGATGTGGGGCGTCGCCGAGCGCCGCCTGATAAGCACCCAAGGCATCTTCGATAGCGCTCTGTGAATAAACATAGCAAGGTGTGCCATGCACCTTGGCGATACGCTCAAGCGATACTCCCTCGCAGTGCATCACACCACTGTGTCGCTGGAAGGTGGTCATCAGGATTCGCTGACGCGGGCCGGATCCGGTTCGGCGGGACGCAAAGGCCCCTGCTGTCCGCAGGCAGACAGCCACAAGCACACTAAAACCGTTAATACCGCTTTCACGCGTTGACCCCGGCAAAACACGCAGTATAACAGCGCATTGCGCCTTCCCGGTCATTGCATACGCATCGGCATCAGGACCGGTATAGTGGGGTCATTAGTTGGCAGGGGAGCGCGGGGAAGCATCGATGGCTGGCAATCGTTACTACGAACTTATTGAAGACACCTTTGAGCGTGTTGAGAGCGCGCTGGAGGCATTGCCTGATGATGTCGATATCCGCAGTGCTGAGGGCGTTATCAACGTGACCTTCGGGAACGGCATTGTCTTTGTCTTGAGCCGACAACCTCCCACCGAGCAGCTGTGGTTGGCGACGCCAGGTGGTGGCTTCCACTATGTGTGGGATGACGCGGCCGCAGCGTGGCTGGACACCAAGTCAGGCGCCGCCTTTGAGTCATTTTTTGTTGAGGAATTGGCGAGTCACACCGGCTTATCCCTCGCGTGGGATTCGTGATGGGATCAGCGTATGCCCGCTATCCCTGAGCCACTCGCGGGCGGCGCCTGGCCACAGCCGGGTGAGCCGATGATGGAATTTTTGGCGTGTCCGCGCCATATCGCGCCAGGCGAGCGCTGTCGCGGCGGGCTTACCGCGCCTTCAGCGCCTCTTGAGCTGACAGGGCCGCTGTGCGCACTCGATTGGGGGCCGTGCCGCCAATATGATCCCGCGCTGATACTGACCCCTCGAGTGTGAGCACATCGAAGACGTTTGCGCCGATCTCAGGATGAAACTGCTTCAGCGTATCTAGGGACAGCGCAGCGAGATCACAGTTATTTTCGATGCAGTGCGCAACCGCGCGGCCGACGACTTCGTGTGCGTCCCTGAAGGGCAGTCCAGTTCGCACCAGATAATCCGCTAAATCCGTCGCCGTGGAGAAGCCTTGCAGCGCTGCCTCGCGCATGCGCGCAGTGTTAGCAGTGATCGAAGGCACCATGTCGGCAAAAGCCCTGAGGCTATCGTTGAGAGTGGCTACGCTGTCAAACAAGGCTTCTTTGTCCTCTTGATTGTCTTTGTTATAAGCCAGCGGTTGGGACTTCATGAGCGTCAACAGCGCGACAAGGTTGCCCGTCGCCCGTCCGGATTTACCGCGCACAAGCTCGGGCACATCTGGATTCTTTTTTTGCGGCATGATCGAGGAGCCCGTGCAGAAGCGATCGGGTAAGTCGATAAAACCAAACTGGGCAGAGGTCCACAGAATCAATTCTTCGGACATGCGTGAGAGGTGGCTCATGACCAGCGCAGCCGTGGCACAAAATTCGATGGCAAAGTCGCGATCCGATACTGAATCGAGGGAATTGCGTGTGGGTCCGTCGAACGCGAGAGCATTCGCAGTAGCCTCGCGATCAATCGGGAAGGTTGTGCCCGCCAAGGCGGCAGACCCGAGGGGGGACAGGTTGAGTCGCTTGCGGCAGTCGACCAGGCGGCCGTAGTCGCGATCGAGCATCTCGTACCAGGCCAGTAAGTGATGGCCGAAGGTCACGGGCTGCGCGACTTGAAGGTGGGTAAAACCGGGCATGATGGTGCCGGCATGGGTTATTGCCTGCGCAACGATTGCTGATTGTAGTCGGGTGATTTCACTGCAGGCATTATCGATTTCAAAGCGCAGGTATAGCTTCAGGTCAGTAGCGACTTGATCGTTTCTTGACCGCCCCGTATGCAGCTTTTTGCCGGTATCGCCAATCAGTTCAGTAAGCCGCGCCTCGATGTTCATGTGAACGTCTTCACGCTCTACGGACCATTCGAATGTTCCGTTTTCGACTTCCTGCGAGATCGCGGTCAGCCCTGTCTGGATGGCGCTGTTTTCGTCGGCGGTGAGCACCCCTGTCGCGCACAGCATATCGGCGTGCGCGCGAGAGCCCGCAATGTCGTGATGAGCCAGTGAGCGATCAAAGGCTTGCGAGGCGGTAAATCGCTGCACAAACGCATCGGTCGGCTCGTTGAATCGCCCACCCCAGAGTGTTTGGCTTTTGTCCTGTTTGCTGTCGCTCATGTTGTGTTGTCTTTCAGATCTCGCACACGCGGAGATTCTAACAGTGGAGGTGCCGTCAGAGCTTGTAGAGAGAGCGGTGAAATGTCGCGTCATGCTAGACTGCGCCGAAACAGGGGGAACCACGTGTCTGAATCTATCGTGATCGCCACGCGAGAGAGTCCACTCGCGCTGTGGCAGGCGGAATACGTCAAAGCGAGACTTGAGTCGGCGCATCTCGGCCTTCAGGTAACGTTGCTTGGCATGACCTCCCGGGGCGATCAATTATTGGACAAACCCTTGTTCAAAGTGGGCGGTAAGGGGTTGTTCGTGAAAGAACTCGAAACCGCGTTGCTCGACGGCCGAGCCGATATCGCCGTGCATTCCATGAAGGATGTCCCGATGGAGATGCCTGCGGGGTTGGTGCTGGGCGTGATTTGCGAGCGCGAGGATCCTCGGGACGCGCTAGTCGGCAAGAGTAGCTTCGATGCACTTGATACCGGGGCACGTCTCGGCACGTCGAGTTTGCGAAGGAGCTGTCAGTTAGGTCGATATCGCCCAGATCTAGACATCGGTTTCCTGCGCGGCAACGTCAATACGCGGCTGGCCAAGCGCGACAGCGGTGAATTCGACGCCATTATTCTCGCTTGCGCGGGTTTGATCCGCTTGGGTTTCGAAGACCGCATTGGTACTCCGATTGATCCGGCGCTATCGCTGCCGGCGGCCGGGCAGGGTGCCGTAGGCATCGAATTCCGCGATCGGGACGATCGCGTGCGCGAGTTACTCGCGCCGCTTCATCATGAGGACACCGCAACCCGCGTGCTTGCAGAGCGCGCGGTCGTAAGGCGCCTTGATGGTGGCTGTGATGTTCCGATCGCCGCCTATGCTGAGTTAGAAGGCCAGACACTGTGGCTACGCGCGCGGGTCGGCGCCGCCGATGGTGGCACCCTGCTCGAGGCGGAGGCACGCGGCAGCGATCCTGAGGAATTAGGCCAGGGTGTCGCGGATATGCTGCTCGCTCAGGGTGCTGAGGCATTGGTTCGCGCCGCGCGGGCATGACAACGCTTGTATTGACGCGGCCAGCGGCGGATTGCCAGCGGCTTGCAGGGTTACTTGACGCACACGGTTTTGCGACCCTCTTGCTACCATTGTTGGCGCTGGAACCTCTCGCGCCTGAGCCGGTCCCGCCACCCCTCGGCGATACACCGGCAATCTGGATATTCATTAGCGCCAACGCGGTGAGGTTTGGCTTGCCGCTGCTGGCGCCTGCGCTTCGCGGCGCAGGTGCGCCGTTGTTGATCGCGGTGGGCTCAAGAACGCAGTCAGCGCTGAGAGCTGAAGGCTTCGACGCCATCGCGCCCGCGCAACCGGATACCGAGGGCTTGCTCGCCATGCCCGCACTCGCCGCACCGCTTGATCGGCCTATCGTAATTGTGAAAGGCGAGGGCGGGAGAGAAAAACTGGCCGCGGAGCTGGGCGAGAGGGTAGGTCGAGTGGTCGAGTGGTCCTGTTATCGCAGAGTCTGGCCAGAGGTCGATTTATCGCCACTGGCCAAGTCGGACACGTCATGGGTTTTCCAAGGGAGCAGTGGCGAGACGGTGAGTCGAATGTCGACATTATTGGCTGGAGCCGGTCGAGAGGATCTGTTCCAATTTCCGGTGATGGTGCCGTCTGACAGGGTCGCAGAGATTGCGTCGCGCTGTGGTTGGCAACAGGTTGTGCGCGCGGCGGACGCCAGCGACGAGTCCGTGCTTCAGGCGCTGCAGCTGATGACTGCGAGTGGAAAATATCATGAGTGAGTCGACTAAGGCCCCGCAGGTACCCGAGGCAACGCCACCCGCAAAGCGCCCACGGCGCTGGGGCGGGATAGTGTGGTTTCTGGCAGGCACCGCGACGCTCCTTGCGATGGTGGTCGCCGCCTATGGGTTGGCATGGCCGTGGCTACTCGGTCAATGGCAGCGGCTCGACGCGCTCGAGCAAAGTATTGCGGCGGCCGAAATACGAGCAGAGCAATCACCTGATGTTCAGGAAATGGTTAACGGCTTGATGGAGGCTCGCGTGGCGGAGCAGCGCACTCGCGCGCAACGCGACTGGCAGGGGGATCTGGCAAATTTTCGGGCGCAGCTACAAGCCGAGCGAGCAGAGTCGGTGAAGCAACTCAGTGGCCGCATGGGGCGCGTCGAGGATCAGCTGGATCGGTTGCTTGCGGTAGATCGGCGCGCCTGGCTGGGGCAGGAGGCCGTGTTTCTCGTGCGTTTGGCCAGTCAGCGTCTGCTTGTCGCCCGCGATATCGATGCGGCCATGGCGCTGTTGACGCAGGCGGACGGTCTGCTCCTGGACACGGGCGAACCTCAATTCGAAGCGGCACGTATGGCGTTGGCACAGGACCGCGCCGCGCTGGCGGCGATTCCGCGGGTGGATCAAGTCGGTTTGTATGCGCGGCTGGCAGCGCTGGTGGAGCAGGCAGCGCAATTGCAGTTGGCTTTCGAGGTGAGTGAGCAACAGTCCTCATCCGATACGACGGCCCACGGTGGGTGGTGGGCGCGAGCGGTCTCAGGTTGGCGCGCGGCATTGGCTAAATTATCGGACCATTTGGTGATTCGCAGACGGAGCGACGAGGTCGCCAGTCTCATGACGCCCGAATGGGCGGCCCTGGCGCGGCAGAATCTGCGGATGTTACTCGAGCAAGCGCAGATCGCGATGCTCAGCGCCAATCAAGCGTTGTTTGAACAATCCTTAGTGCGCTCTGGTGAATTTGTGCAGTTATTTATCGAGCACAACCCCGACCGCGTCGGCAGCATTCAGGCGGAACTTCTATCGCTGCGTAACGAATCAGTGGCGCCCGCCCTCACTGATTTAACTCGCACCCGC
>Ga0181581_10003333_pt1 | contig 12550 bp, 10 predicted proteins | sample 071ome_22_FD_132433 | JGI IMG/M metagenome (GOLD analysis project Ga0181581, IMG submission 132433) | Coastal salt marsh microbial communities from the Groves Creek Marsh, Skidaway Island, Georgia - 071404AT metaG (megahit assembly) | ecosystem: Environmental > Aquatic > Marine > Intertidal... | reverse complement strand
TTTCCGCGCGACGACTGGTTTGTCTAACATTCAATAAGTGGCGGTGAATGAAGTAGTAATTCTAGCAAAATTTGTCAAGGCAGCGCGAGAGCATCGGTATGAAAAAACTACTGTACTTGTTTTACATGAATGATCTCCGTTCTACGCTCGTGAACGGTGAGCTACGCTACTTTGCTCGCGACTTTTTTCGCTTCTTCAAATGGCGAAGGCGTCGTCGGCGTTGAATTTTTTGAAGCCGCTCTCAACTTGACGCGCTTGACGTACTCGTCGAGTAATCGGTTGATTTTTTGTTTCCGCGAATCCGACAAAAATGACGTCGTGCCCTCTTCCGTGTTTTGGTCAAACTTTTTGGGCACGGTGGTCGTGATTTTGTGCATGCTTTTGCGAAGAATAATCTTAAACTGGCCCTTGGTGAGATCGGCGACGTTAAGCGTTGACTTGATGAGTTGGAGCACTCTCCGCGCGAGAAGAGTCTCCGCGACGACCTTTGGCGGTTTGGGCTTTTGACGAGTCCCTCCGGCGGGGCTCTCGACGTTGCATATCGAATTTGTCTTATCGACCGAATCTTTCCCTTTCACGGTGAGAGAAGAACTCACGTCTGAACCAGATGGATTTTTTTCTTCGCGCGGCTTCACGGGTTTGCCGGGAAGGCAAAACATCGGTTCGGCGTCCTCGCGTTCCGTGGAGTCGCTCGCCGGTTCGTCGCGAGTCACGACCTCACGTATCCTGACCGGCTTACCCGGGAGCATGAAGACCTCGTCTTCTCTTTCCTCCTCCTCCTCCTCCTCCGTCTGCTCCGCCTCCTCGACCTCCGTTTCCTCTCCGTCCGATTCGGGTTCCGGCTCGGTCAGCTTCACCGCACGACCGGGAAGCGCGAACACCGTCGCTTCCGGTGGCGATTCGCGCACGACAGCATCGTTGCACTCCACCGCCGCGCGCGTGATGGAATCCCATGGATTCGCTTCGCTCTCCTTGATGGGCGTCTGTTGCATCACCTCGCCCTCGTCGGCGTCCGTGTCGGCGACATCTTCGGTGTGCGCGATGACTTCCGTCACTTCAACTGCGAGGACCGGTTCGCGTTGTGTCACGTCGTCATCTTCGTCGTCATTCTTCTTCTTCTCCGGAAGCGCACGTTTCGGTTTGCTACTGGGGAAGAGGAATTCCAACGGAACCTCGGTGACTTGCGGCGAATCTTCGACATCCGTCTCCGCGACGTCATCATCCTCCTCATCGTTGTCGTGGTCGTCGTCGTCCACGAGCGGTGCGACCGGAAGCGCGACCAAATCATCGTCCAACAACGACGGCGTGGGTTCGTACTTTGGTTTGGGTTTTCTCGGACCTCGTTTCTTCTTGACGCGCATCACCTGCTCGAAACCGCCCAAATCTCCCACCGGTCGTCTTTTCGAGCTCGGAAACATCATCGTCAGATCCATCTCGGGCTCTTCCTCGTTCGAGCCATCCTCGACGCCGTCGACATGCCCCAAATCGTCCTCCTTCTCGGGAGGCTCCGCATCGGTCGCGGTCGTTTCCGCGTTTGCGTTCGCCTCCGCCTCCGTCACCCTCGCCCCCGGCGCGTCCTCGTCCTCGTTCTCATCCTCGTCGTCGACCACGAACTCATCCACGAGCGCCTTGAAATCATCATCCACGAGCTCATCTTCCTCGCCGAGTTCCACCGTCGCCGTCGCCGGTGCCGTCGCCTTCCCCGTCGTCGTCGTCCCCTCGACCGCGTCCCCTCCGCGCGTCTCCGCGACGCCCCGCTCGAAATCGATCACGATCGTCCCCGGTTCGCGTTCCATCGGCGCGCCAGCGAACAAACGCTCCGCGATCTCCCTCGCTCGCATCACCGACGCCAACGCCTCACCATCGCGCGCGTCGTCATCGGCGTAACCGTCGTCCCGGTCTCTCTCGCCCTCGCCCTCCCGCGTCCTCTCCTTCTCCTCCGCCGCGCGCCTCGCGCGCTCGTACGTCTCGATCGCCGCGTCCCTCTCGCGCACGTACATCTCGCGATGCCTCGCGCGCGCGCCACCGTCTCGCGCGCCGCCTGCCCGCGCGTCGTCGCCGACGTCGTTCAGAAACGCAAAGCCGTCGGCGCGCGCGTGTCGCGCGATCGCCGTCTCCTCGAACGCCGCCCCCTGCCGCGCGATGTACTTGCACACCAGACGCACGTGGCGCGCGACGACCTCGTCGTCGTCGTCGCCGTCGCGCGCGCGCGGTCGCGCGCGGTCGCGCGACATGACTATCGCGGCGTCGAATGACGACAGAGCGCGTCGACGCGGGATCGACAAATGTCGACGGTCGCCACGCGCGCGACGCGCGACGCGTCCACGCGAACGGTGGATCGACGCGCGCGTCGTCGTCGACCGCGACGCGCGGCGACGACGACGCGACGCGCGGCGACGCGCGAGGATGACGTGGACGCGAGTCGGTCTCGGGGTGCCCAGTGTGACGACGCGAGGACGCGCGAGGACGACGCGCGCGAGGCGTGGACGCGCGCGTCGGCGTGCGCGATGGTGAGCGCGATTTTTATGACGTCGATTCCCGCGCCGGTGGCGGCGGTGGCGGTGCGGGCGGTGGAGGAGACGACGACGAGCGCGTCTTGGCGCGGATTGTCGACCGACGGCGAGAACGACGACGAAAACGACGCGTGGCGCGGGCGAGCGGACGATCCGACGGCGCGCGAGGCGCCGGAGATTGATCTTCGAGATGGGCCGGTGGACGTACCGACGCCGAAACGGTTCGTCGAGCGCGATGGGACGTACACGACGAGACAGTCGGCGCAACGGTTGACGGCGGGCGAACGCGAGACGGTGAATCTCTTCAATAACGCGAAATCAAGCGTCGTGTACATCACCAACGTCGCCGTGCGTCGAGATGCTTTCACATTAAATCTCACGGAGACGCCTCAGGGGGCGGGATCGGGGATCGTGTGGGACGATAGGGGACACGTGGTGACGAATTATCACGTCATCGCCGGCGCGAACCAGTTAAAGGTGAGTTTTCTGCCGGGGAAAGGGGGCTTGCAGAATCAAAAGGTGTACGACGCCGCCATCGTGGGGTACGACGACGATAAGGACATCGCCGTGCTCAAGGTGTCGGATCCCGAGGCGCTTGGAGAGATGAAACCTTTGACCATCGGGACGAGCGGCGACGCCATGGTGGGCCAAAGAGTCTTCGCCATCGGGAATCCGTTCGGGTTGGATCACACGCTCACGACTGGGATCATCAGTGGATTGGGACGTGAGATTCAGAGCGGAAACACCGGTCGACCGATCGATGGGATCATTCAGACGGACGCGGCAATAAATCCTGGGAATAGCGGCGGTCCGCTGTTAAACTCGAGCGGACAACTCATCGGCGTCAATACGGCGATTTATTCCGCCTCAGGCACGTCGAGCGGCGTTGGATTCGCGCTTCCGAGCGACATGGTGAGCGGAATCGTGGACCAGCTCATTCGGTTCGGTCGCGTCACGCGACCCATCTTGGGGGTGTCCTTCGCCCCCGACGGCGCGTTGGACCAGCTCGGTTTGGGCGGCGTCTTGGTCCTCGACGCGCGCGCCGGCGGTCCCGCCGATCGCGCCGGCGTGCGCAGCACCACGCGCGACGAGACCGGACGTCTCATCTTGGGCGACATCATCGTCGAGCTCGCCGGGTACCCGATCAACGACTCTAGCGATCTCTTCCGCGCGTTGGACAAGCTCTCCGTTGGTCAAATTGTCGACGTCAAGCTCGTTCGAGGCGTTGACAAGGTCACCACGCGCATCGAGCTCGACGACATCAAGGACATGAAACCACCGACGCCGTCCAACGTCATCGTTCCCATGCGCGCGTACAAATCTCCCGGCGCGCCGTATTGACCGCGCTCGTTGTAAAACCAAGCCGCACGCTGTATTACAATTAATTATTCCACATCCGAGGCGCTAAATCGCGGCATCGCACCGCTGAGAAATACCTTACCCGTGATTCCTAACGTTCCCGCGACGAAGAACGCGACGTCTCTAAACACGCTCACCGGTCCCGCTCCCGTCTCCAACGCGCCGATGAACCGACTGCTCTGCATGATGGCGGCGGTGGGCGGTTTTCTGATGTTTTCGTACGTCTTCAGCGCATCCTTGACGGTTTTATGCTCGCGTCCAACCTTTGCTAACTCATTCGCGACGCACAGCGCGTCTTGCATCGCCTGATTCGCGCCTTGCCCGAGAAACGGCGGCATCGCGTGGCACGCGTCGCCGACCAAGGCGATGACGCCGTCGGCGTCGCTCCACGATTCCAACACGTCGTGATAATGCACACCGACGTCGAAGAATCGATCGCACGCCTCGGCGACGTCGATCGCGCTCCGAGGCATGCCCTTCTCTCGCATGAGCGCGATCGCCTCTTCCTTCGCCGCCGGTTTGGCGCGCCACGCGCCGTTTTCGTCGCGTGCGGCGGCGTCTCGCACGCACAGCGCGATGTTGTGCTGCTTCTTCGACGCGTCGTCCCCACCACCCGTGAACACGAGCATGTACGCGCCGTCCGCGAAGAACTGATGCGCGGTGTTCACTTCGCTCGCATCTCTCGCGTCCGAACCCGCGGGCGTGCACCCGAAGACGATGCGAATACCGCTGTACCTCGGCGGCGTCTCGCCTCCGTCCACCGCGCTTCTCGCCGCGCTCTCGATTCCATCCGCACCAATGACGAGATCGAATCGCGCTCTCTCTCCATCCGCGAACTCAATCTCTGCCCCCTCCTCCGCGCCGAGCGATCGCACGCGCGTCACCTCTCTCCCGAACACAACGCGGTCGCTCGGCAACGCGTCCGCCATGGCGCGTTGTAAATCCGCGCGCTGCACCGTCCCCGCCAACGTTTTCCCTCGTTCGCTCACTAGCACCGCGCGCGACGCCGCGTCCGACTCGATCATCTCGTGCACGCGAACATCGAATAATTGCTGCCCACCGTTCGCGCGTCTCGCGACGACGCGTCGTAAATCATTCGCCAACGCGGCGTACTCGTCTTCGAGCCCGAGCTCGCACAAGACGCGCGCGCCGCCGTTGAGATTAAACCCACCGCCAACGTTCGGTTTAATACCGGACGCGCGATCGTACACGACGACGTCATCGATGCCTCGTCGACGAAGCGCGAGCGCGGTGGCGAGACCGCTCGGACCGCTTCCCACGACGGCGATGCGTTTGCCTTCCCACCACTCGCTCGCCGATGCCGATGCCGATGATGCGTGCGCTCGCGCGTGTCTCGTCGCGGTCGCCGCTCGACGACCGCGCGCACGCGGCGAGATGGACGCGACCGCGCGTGTTCTCGTCGTCGCCATCGCACGCGACGCCGACGCCGGGAGGGGACGCACGCGTGAATGTGATGTAATTTTCGTGTTTGCAATAAAACGAGGCGACGTCTTCGTACGCGTTTACACGTGCTTCTTCGACGCGGCGGCGGCGGGTGACGCCGGCATCGCGCGCTCGTCCTCGTCCTCATCGTCGCTTCTGACGTCCTCGGCGTTTCCGGTGACGAGCACGCGATGCACGACGTTGAGAATGAGCTTGAACCAATACACCTGCAAGCCAAGAATAATGTACAGCAGCGTCACGCACGTCCAGTAGCCGACGCTGGGCTCAAAGTACCGTCGAGCCTCGATGTGTGAGCTCCACACGACGTACGGGTACATGACGAGACGCATGATAAAGAATGTGACGAGGAATAGCCCGAAGAAGACGTCGGCGCCGAATTGGAACTTTTTATTGCGTCTGGCGTCGCCGACGTACTTGGAGCACTTGGCGAGGTGGAGGGGCACGTCGGCGGGATCCAAGACGAGCATGATGACGGCACCGACGCGTGTCCATCCGTACGCGTAGGAGACCCAGATGACACCGATCGTCGCCACGTGATGGAGTTGCATCTCCCAGAAATCCTTGCGTTTGTGTTCCAATAAAACGTTGACGGCGCCGGCGACGTAACGCGCGCCGTACGCGAGGTAATAACACCGCAGCGCCCCGTCCACCGCGAGCGTCTTTGTCGGAAATCCGATCCACCACGACGCCGACGGCCAAAACCACGATTGTTTGGGCACGATTCTCACACCGAACGCGCTGAACGCGCCGTAGGTTACCGCCTCGAGCGCGCTCTGCGCGAACTTTTCCACCTTCGCGCGTCTCGACTTTGTCCTCGGCGCGCCGTCGTTAAATCCCATGAGCGCGCTCGCCAACGGTTTCACGATGACGGTTCGTAAAAACCAATTGAAGACGAACATGATGACGGCGTACGCGCACGCCATGCGGAGATCGAGCGCGCCGTGCGGCGCTCGCACGAGCGCGCGCGCGGCGTTCCCATTCGCCGTTTGTGAATTTTCAAAGGAGATTACTCTCGCGAACGCTTTGGCGTCCTCGACGAGCGCGGCGAGGGCGCCGCGCCAGGACGCGTCCAGCGGCGCGGCTCTTCGCATCATCGCCCGGCGACGACGCGCGCGCGCGACGGTCGTCGTCCACTGACGCAAGCGTGAGCCGTTATCCGAACTCGACAAACCACGAGACGAAGGACTCGCAACGAGTCACGATTCAAGACAAATGAAGGAAGAAAACCCGTGATTCGCGCGCGACACACCGCGACGACGCGCGCCGTCTCTCGCCATGTCGCGCGCCGATGAGCTCCGAGCGACCGCCAAGGCGTTGTCCGCGTCCGGTAAGGGCGTGCTCGCCGCGGACGAGTCCACGGGAACCGTGGGTAAGCGTCTCGCGTCGATCGGCGTGGAGAACGCGCTCGAACATCGCGTGGCGCTTCGCGAGCTCTTGTTCACCACGCCCGGATTTGAGACGTGCGTGAGCGGTGTGATTTTATTCGACGAGACGATTCGTTCGACCGGGAAGAGCGGGGCGTCGTTCGTGGAGACGCTGACGTCGAGAGGGGTGATTCCGGGGATAAAGGTGGACGCGGGCGTCGTCGCCCTTCCGGGATCTCCCGAAGAGACGACCACGGCTGGTTTGGATGGACTCGGCGAGCGGTGCGCGGAGTATTACGCCATGGGCGCGCGGTTCGCGAAGTGGCGGGCGGTGTTGAAGATTGACGTCGCCAAGGGGTTTCCGAGCGCGTTGGCGGTGACGGAGAACGCGAACGCGTTGGCGAGATACGCGACGATTTGTCAAGAGAACGGCTTGGTGCCGATCGTGGAACCGGAGATTCTCATGGATGGCGATCACGACATCAACGTGTGCTTTGACGTGACGCGTCGCGTGCACGATGCGGTGTTTTCGGCGTTGCGGGCGCACGGAGCGCAACTCGACGGGATGATTCTCAAGCCGAACATGGTCACGGCTGGCTCGTCGCACCCCAAGGCGCAGGGATTCGACGATGAAGTCGCGGAGATGACCGTTCGCGCGTTGGCGGAAGTTGTCCCGCCCGCGGTGCCGGGCGTCTTGTTCTTATCCGGCGGACAAACCGAGGCGCAAGCGACTGATCGATTGGCGTTGATGAACAAGAAGGATTTCCGAATCGCGCCGTGGACGCTCTCCTTCTCCTACGGCCGCGCGCTCCAAGCGAGCTGCCTCAAGGCGTGGGGCGGTAAGGCTGAAAACGTCAAGGCGGCGCAAGACGCGTTCGCGGCGCGCTGCAAAGCCAACTCTGACGCGGCGAAGCGATGATGATGAAACTCTCCATCGATTCTTTTTCTCTCGACGTCTCCTCTCGAGCCGCGACCGCGCGACGCTCGAGACCCGACGTCTCGTGTACCACATACGTGTGTAGTCTCGGTAATCAAGACGCACTCCATTCACTACGCGCGAACCTTTCGATTCACGACGTCGCGCACGTGTCGGCGACGTCGACGTCGAATCGAAACCCAAACCTGGCACCGACTTCATTCGTCGACGCGATGACCTCCGCGAGCGTCGTCGCGCTCCCCATCGACGTCTGGTCCCACGTCGCGCATTTTCTTCCCGTTCGCGATCGCGTCGCCCTCCTCGTTGTGTCCGTTGCGACGCGAGAAGCCGTCCTCCGCGCGACGAAGCGACGCATCTCCGATTTTCTAGACGGACGCGGCCACATCTTTCACATTCCGGGCGGCGCCGCGCCGTACGCGCCGTGCTTTGACGTCGAGGCCAACGCGGCGTTTGCGCGTGGGCTCTTGCGTCACGCCGAGTACGTGTTGCCGTGCGCGGACGCGGGGGCGGTGCTGCTCGCGGCCATGAGTTCCGCGTTTGCCGATTCATTCGACGACGTTCTTCGCGGCGCGCCGGCCGTGACGGAGAGCGAACGCACCGATGCGGTGGCGCGATTCATGAAGATGGCGTCGAAAGATATGAGTGATCGCATGAAGGGGAAGATGGTGGGGAAGTTTTTGCAGTTGGACATCGATCTGTTGGAGAAGGAGGATGCGGGGACGATATCGATCGAAACGCGGCGCCAAGATTTCGACGCGGAGGACGAAGACGAACAGCAATTCGAGCGATCGGACACCGAACGATTGCTTTTTCGTGCGAAAATGCGAATATTCGTCATCATTCACGTTGTTTTGGGGTGTGAGACGCTCGCGCACTTGCGATCGGAGCACGATCCAGACGCGGGATATTTAGAGGCGCACTTCAAGTGGCAAGCGTTTGTCCGTTCGTTCCTCGGGTTGCTCTCGACTCGAGAGAGCACGAGCGTCAGTTTGTTGCGCACTCTCGGAATGCCGAATTTACGTTGGTACGCGCTTCGAGTGACAAAAGTTTTGGCAAAGAGACGCGAGGAAAACAAGGGCGAGAGTGCGATTTCAATCATGGTGAAGATCTTCGGACTCAAATCAATCGAGGAAGAGATGGAAGCTTATTCGATGAACAGCATCAAAGCTTTTACCAATATCGAAGCTCTCGAGACGGTGGATGATTTCAATTTCAATCTCGGAGAAGTATACAGCCCGGCGGAAGTGTTCAACATGAACATCGTCGCTCTGGGCAAATTTCTCGTTCTCATTCTGAGAGAGACCAATTTGGACAAAGCGTCGTTTGCCGCCATCGTGTCTGACCTCACGAACGATTGGGACCCGACGTTCACGCTGATACTGCTCGGATATCTCTGGGAAACGTGTCCCGAAACGGAATACGTTTTGAAGGATTTTATGGCGACTTGCTTGGTGCCCGAACCGATCGACGGCGACAGTACGCAACTGATTGACCTCTCCGCGGTGAGAATCGGGAGAATGTTCCTTTCGTTGTTCGAGCAAAGACACCACGTGAGACTGACACCGACGACGTGTGTGTCCATGTTTGAGCTCGCGTCGAGCGCTTGGAGTGAACGCGATCGATCGCGCGTCGTCTGGTGCATCCGTTATAATTGTCACGTTGAGCAATATTTGAAGCTCACCACGTGCGAAGGCGAGTGCTGCGTCAACGGTGTCAACGAAAATGTGCTCGCTTTGATTTTATTCTTGATCGATCACAAAGGAAAAGTCATCGTTCATGGAAAACGGTCATGCACAGAAATTTTGAAAGTGAAACGCGCCGACGACGCCGCGGATTGCGCGCGAAAGAAGTCTCTGTGCGGACTCGCGGAATACGCCGAGCACGAACTGGATTTATTCTCACAGCGCGAGGAAGCACGACTGCGCCCACACGCTTGGCTCACTCGTGCCGTGTGATCGATCGTCTTCAACGCGTGAGCGAACGCAAACGTGATGATGTATGAAATGTAGAGGATGTAACGATTGGCGAATATAAACTGTAACAAACGGTTATCCGACGAGTCGTCGCCTACGCGTCCTTCTTCGCCTCCTTCTCCACCTTCTTCGCCCCGAGTTTTTCTAAAGTCTCGATAATCTTCTGCACGTTCGCGCCCCGAATCTTCTCGTCGTACGGCTCCCCGTCCGCGCCGTAAAAGGCGAACGTGGGCATCGCCGTCACTTGGTGGGCGCCGCTCACCGCCGAATTTTTATCGACGTCCACCTTTAAAAACATCGCGTCGTACTCCTCCGACATGTCCGCGTAGATCGGCGCCACTCTCTGACACGGTCCACACCACGTCGCCGTGAAATCCACCACCACCGGCCTCTTCGCCGCCTTGGCCTCGGCCAACGCCTCGGCGAACGCCTCCGCCGTCTCGCACTCCACCACCTTCTTCTTCTCCACCGGCGGCGGCGGTTTCGCGAAGAACGACCGAATCGTCGCGCCGATCATGCGAAAGATGATCCACATCGCGAAGATGCGCACGTGTCTCGGCAACTGCGCGCGCGAATCGTCGTCGAGGTCGCGTCAACGAGTCGTCAGTCTCGTCGTCGGCTCAACGTGCATCTCCACACCTTCGCGTCTCACGCGATACACCGCGCGCGACTCGCGTCACGTCGACGCACCTCATCAAACTTAGCCTTGGCGACATCGCGCAGGGTGATCAACGCGTCCATCATCCCGTCGTCGTCGTCCTCTGGCGCGGTACCGAACGCTCGTCGTCCGAGTGCACTCGCCGTCCACATCACGCTCGATGACCCCCTTCCAGCGACCGTTCATGACCCATCACAACAAACCACCGATCACGACCCACGCACGAGTCCCTCTCAGTACAACATGACACCGCGTCGAGTCCTGACTCATGAACATACATGTTTTATTCGGACACACGATACGTACGACACACGCATAAAGCCATGTCGATCGCACACACTCCCCTCGACAACGCACCGGCGCGCCGCGCGCGAATTCGTCGCGCCGCCGCCGCCAGACGCGGTCGCGACCGACATGCTCCTGTTGTTCGAGACCCCGGCGGGGTACTCGCTGTTCAAGGTGAAGGATGAGAAGAAACTCTCCGACGTCGAGGTACGCGCGACGCGAGACGCGAGGGACGAGCGACGCGACGAGAGGTGACGCGGGAGAAAAAAGGATGGAGGGCGAGGGTCGACGGCTGATCGAGCGAATCGAAGGTTTCGACGCGCGCGCGCGCGAGTGGAGGCGAGAGAGACGCGGGTCGGGGTCGTGCGCGAGACGTGGGAGAGTGTGTACGAACGATGGACGCACGTGAGGGACGCGCGCGGGTGGGTGCGCGCGCGTGGGGGAGGATGGGAGGATCGCCGCGGCGGAGAATTCTCTCGAGCGAGGGCGGCGGCGCGCCGACGAGAGGTGGACGATGTGTGCGCTCGTACTGACCCGTGTCGCGTCGTTTTCGGTGAATGCGTAGAAATTGCAAGATGCTTTCAGCACGGTGGAGGGTGCGAAGAAGATGGTGTCCATGAAGGCGTTCAGTAAGTTTGAAAACACGACGGAGGCGCTCGCGGCGGCGGCGACCCTCGTCGACTCCAAGGTTGGCAAGAATTTGAAAAAGTTCTTGTCCAAGCACGCCGAGGGCGAGACGTTGGCCGTTGCGGATTCAAAGCTCGGTGCCGCCATCAAGGAAAAGCTCGGTATCAACTGCGTCGCGGACAGCGGGGTGATGGAACTCATGCGCGGCGTGCGCTTTCAACTGAATGAACTCATCGGCGGTTTGACAGATGCCGATCTCGCGCCGATGGCTTTGGGTTTGTCGCACTCCCTGTCGAGATACAAACTCAAATTCTCTCCCGACAAGGTTGACACCATGGTGATTCAAGCCATCGGCTTGCTCGATGAGCTCGACAAGGAGTTGAACACGTACTCGATGCGCGTGCGCGAGTGGTACGGTTGGCACTTTCCCGAGCTCACCAAGATTATCGCCGATAACATGCAATACGCCAAGGCTGCGAAACTCATGGGTGATCGCGCGAACGCCGCAGGCTTGGACTTTTCCGGAATCCTCGACGAAGACGTCGAGCAAGAGGTGAAGGATACCGCCATCATCTCCATGGGTACGGAAATTTCTGAAGAAGATTTGAGCAACATCGGACAGTTGGCGGATCAAGTCATCTCGTTGAGTGAATACCGCGCACAACTTTACGACTATCTCAAGGCACGAATGAACGCGATCGCGCCGAACCTGACGGTTCTCGTCGGTGAGCTTGTCGGTGCGCGTCTCATCTCGCACGCCGGTTCCCTCATGAACCTCGCCAAGCACCCGGCGTCGACTGTGCAAATTTTGGGCGCCGAAAAGGCGCTTTTCCGCGCGTTGAAGACCAAGCACGAAACGCCAAAGTATGGTTTGATCTACCACGCGTCTCTCATTGGTCAAGCTGCGCCCAAGTTCAAGGGGAAGATTTCTCGTGTGTTGGCTGCCAAATGCGCCTTGTCGATTCGCGTCGACGCCCTCGGCGAGTCTTCGGAAGCTACCATTGGCGTCGACGCCCGCGAGAAGGTTGAAGCGAGACTGCGCCAACTCGAGGGCAAGACGCTCGGAGAGGCGTCCGGAGTGAAGAAACTTTCTGGGGACATCAAGAAGCACGACAAGGATCGCAACGCGGACGCTCCGGCGCTCCTCACCGCTCCGCGTTCTTACAACCCAGACAAGGATGCGACGAAGAAGGAAAAGAAAGAAAAGAAGGAGAAGAAGGAGAAGAGAAAGGCTGAAGGCGATTCTCCGAAGAGTGCGAAAAAGAGTAAGAAGAACAAGGACTAGATGTTCACGCTCGACGACTCTGCGTCAAACTTTCTCTGCGTCTAGCTTTCTCGTGTATCATATCAACAGTAGAATCGGTTTTTTT
>Ga0181581_10003329_pt1 | contig 12560 bp, 12 predicted proteins | sample 071ome_22_FD_132433 | JGI IMG/M metagenome (GOLD analysis project Ga0181581, IMG submission 132433) | Coastal salt marsh microbial communities from the Groves Creek Marsh, Skidaway Island, Georgia - 071404AT metaG (megahit assembly) | ecosystem: Environmental > Aquatic > Marine > Intertidal... | reverse complement strand
TTCCCCAACCGTCGCGTCCCCGCGTGTGCCCTCGTCACACACGGGTACGTACGCATCTATCTCGCCATATTCATGATTTCAATACGTACCGATCATCCGAGAGATGGTCATATGACCATCTCGGGGATCTCGTACTGGAGCGTGAAAACCGCCGTGAAACGTAACACTGGCGTCGGTGCCGAGCGCCCGGTCGAACGGTCCCCGCGAGCGCGACGGATGGATGGGTGTGAATTTCAAACGTCATTCACTCGTCGGACGCCGAGACGCGCCGCGACGCGCGAACGATGCCGCCGAAGACGACGACGAAGAGACCGTTGAAGACGTCGAATGGACCGTCCGCGAAGAGACCGGCGAAGAAACCGGCGGAGAAATCCGCGATGGTGGATGAGGATGCGCGCACGTTCGATGCGAATGGGGCGTGCGCGTTCCCTCTGGAGGCGTTGTCGCGAGAGAACGTCGAGCTCGCGAAGGTGTACGAGACGCTTCTTCGGCGCGAACGAGAGATGGAGGTCATCATGGGGTAGCTCGATCCCGCCGGTGAACCGTCGCCGTTTATCTCGATAAACGGTGTGGAGATGGACGCGCCCGTGATGAGCGACGCGCCGGGCGCGCCGTGCGGCTTGCACAGCGAGTGTTTCTGGATGTTCGTCATGCGATTGGTCGGCGCGTGCACCAGCGGTAGTGTGAGTGGTGATGCGCACCGTTTATCTATGGTTTTGCAGGCGGCGCTGAGCGATGTGAAGAAAGCGAAGAAGACGTGGAAGAAATATTTCGACAAGATGTTGGCGCTGACGATGGTCATCGACGAGTCCGACTTTGAGATCGACATGTACATCGACCGCGGGTTCGCTCCGACGGCATTTTTTGCCAATCTCGCGTCACTATGGCGCGAAATACTGTCAGACGACGGACGCAAAAACTTGAAGGCGGCGGGAGTCGCCGACAAACGTGTGCGCGGCGCCGAGACGTGGTGCGCAGCGCTGAAACAAAAACTTGAGTCCGGTGACTCCGACGGTCCAAAGATCAAGTTCGATTACGCGCCGAAGACGACGACGTCCAAAGGAAAGAAGCGATGAGCGAGACGCCATCGCTCGCGTGGCGCCCGACCGCGCCTCGCGTCTTCTACATGTATCACGTATCCATGCATACCAGTACTTCTCATGTCATATATACCACATGTCCGATATACATTCACATGCACATGCCCATAGTCGAGCATCAAACGCCCCATCGATCCACCGCACCGCACCTGCACCATCGATCGACCTCGCGCGGTGGGTCGCGCGCCCGACACGCCTCTTCGACGCTCGTCGCGATGATCTCTCACGTCCAAGCCTCCGACGATTTCTTGTGGCAAGTCACCAAGAAGCACACGTGCTTCACGCGCGTGTCCACGTCCGGCCACGGCGCGCGATTCAGCGCCGAGCCGGGTAACGTGACCGCGGAGGTGTCCTTCAAGGCGAGCGGGTTGGCGAACTCGAAGACGATCGATATTCAAGAGCTCGAGGGCGCGAAGCGACCGGCGTCGACGTGCAACGGGAAGAAATTGGCGGGGACGTTCCACTCTCAAGCGGGAGAGGTCAAGGCGTGCGCCGCGGCGACGCGTCCGGACTTGGCGGTGCGTGAGGAATCGTTTAGGGTTTTCGAGAGGGCGAGCGACGCGCGGGGGAGCCCAAGGAGGGCGGTTGTTGGACGCTCTGAGGGAATCATCGCGCGTGGGTGATGGTTTGAACGTCTTTTGCGACGCGTGGGGGTGTTCGACCGCGGATTGGAGCGTTTGATGTCGCGACGCGCGAGGCGGAGGCGCGTCTCGGGAGGTTGAGGGCGACGACGAGGGACGCTGGACTGACGCTCAAACTGTTTCGTTTTATGTCTCCTTCGCAGGCCAAGGCTCTCGCTCGCGTGAGCAACATTCACAAGGCTGGTAGAGTGAAGGCGGCTTCCGCGTAAACGCGATGGCGATAGAGTCTGCGCGACGCGCCCGTCTCGGCGCGCGCGCGTAGACGTCCCGACGTCTCGACGTACTAGCGGTTGAAATGTTTAACGACGCGCGGTGAGGCCGCGAAACCAAAACGATTATCATCTATTACACGCGCGGACTTTGGTTTCGCGCTTCGCGTCGGTAATTGGCGCGCACTCCCCCTTCTCTCTCTCTTTCTCCCCGTCGCGCGTCCCGTGGAGTCGCCTCGCATTCAGTGGGCGCACGCCTTATCGCGCCGCGCGCGTCGTCTCCGCGAACGCCGGGAACGCGAGCGCGCACGATGACGCGAGACGAAAATGTCGCATCCGAGATGCACCGCGCGCCGTCGAGGCAAGAGCTCGAGGATGCGGCGCACGAGAAGGAGCTCGCCGAGAAGATAGCCGCCATGAACGTCGCGCAGCGTTTGCACCACAGGCTCGGCTTCTCGGACACGTTCTTGAGCGGACCGAAGTACGCGAAAGAATCGTACGAGTATTACCGAGCCAACCCGATGAAACTCAAGGCGGAGATTCTGAGCGGGTTGACGGTGGCGGTGGCGCAAGTGCCCGAGTCGGTGGCGTTTTCCTTTGTCGCGTTGGTGGACCCGGTGGTGGGGTTGTACGCCACCTTCTTCATGGGAATCATCACGGCTCTGATCGGTGGGCGACCGGGGATGGTGAGCGGCGCAGCGGGGGCGATGGCGGTGGTGGCTGTGCGAATCATGGAACCGAACGGGTTGCTGCCGCAGAAGACGTTGCTCGACTGGGGCGAAATCGCGTCGTGCACGGGAGCGACGGCTGGATGTCAGAGTTTGAGACATCAGGCGTACAACGCACGATTGGAGTGGTTATTCATGATTATGATTTTGTGTGGTTTACTGCAGATCGCGCTCGGTGTCTGCCAGGCTGGACGTTTGATGCGTCTCATTCCGCAGACGGTGATGACTGGTTTCGTCAACGGTTTGGCCATCATCATCTTCAAGGCGCAGTTGGAAGTGTTCCAAGAGAAGGATTGGAGCAAAGCGTTTAACCTTTTTGACGCCAACCGGGACGGGATGATCAGCACGGCTGAGGTGAGCTCCGTGTTCGCCGCGGAACTTCCAGATTTGTCGTCGAGCGATTTGAGCGCCTATGTGCAGACGCTCGTCGCGCAGGTCGATACCGACTCTAGCGGAACCATCTCGCTCGCGGAGTTCTCGGCGAACAAGGAACACGCCATTCACGGAGGTTACGAGGACTCTTTGAAGTGGCGAACGCTCGACCAAGGCGTGACCTGGATCATGTTGTTTTACGTCTTCACCTCCATGGCCATCGTGCACTACTTGCCGAAATACACCAAGGTACTCCCGTCCTCTCTCGTGGCGATTCTTTGGTGCTTGTTCTTGGAACACGCCATCAACCGCCCCGGTATCAAATCGAACACGCCCGTCGTGCGCGATGCGGCGCCGGTCAAGGTTTCGTTCCCGCTGTACCACACGCCCAACGTCAACCTCACGGGCAAATCCTTCACGCACGTCATCGGAATCACATTCTCTCTCGCCGCGGTCGGTCTCATCGAGTCCGTGCTCACGCTTCAGTGCGTCGACGAGATTCTCGACGACACCTCGGACGCCACCGGTCGATTCACGCAAGAGTGCATCGCCCAAGGCGTGGCGAACACGATGTCGGGTATGTTCAAGGCGATGGGGGGCGACGCGATGATCGGCCAATCTCAAATCAACGTCAAATCCGGCGGTGTCGGCCGTTTATCCACCGGTTTCGCCTCCATCATGTTCCTCATTTTCATCGTCGCCGCGTCCAAGGTGATCGAACTCATTCCCCTCGCCGCCTTGACTGGAGTGCTCTTCATGATTGTCATTTACACGTTTGACTGGACGTGCCTGCCGCTCATGTCTGGCGATCTCAAGGGCTTGATCATCGGACGCAAGGAGGACGGCTCGCGCGAAGATTACGCCGGACGAAGATTGCGAAGGTTCTGGTTCGACACGAACGACCGAATTCGATGGAAGGACTCGGCTATCATCATCATCGTCACCGTCGTGACGGAGAGAACCAACCTCGCCATCGCCGTCGGCGTCGGCGTCGTCGTCTCTTGCTTGTTCTACGCCTGGGATAACTCGAGTGGGTCGCTCAAGGTGATGCGACGAGAAGAAGAGGTGTTCGGGTGCGAGAAGGGCACGACTCGCGTCGCGTATGACGTCTCCGGTGAGCTCTTCTTTGGCACGGATCGCGAGTTCAGCAACGCGTTCCGCATGAGCCCGGATCCGAAGGACGTCGTCATCTACCTCGACAAGTGCAAGGTTCGCGACTACTCCTCCCTCGCCGCCATTAACTCCCTCTACACTCGTTACGCCGACGTCGGCAAGACGATTCGAGTGCACAACACCGATCCGGATAACCGCGCCCTCATCGACTTGCTCGGCGAGAAATTCCTTCCCCAAATTCTCGACGACGATTTGAGCGTCTCCGGCGTCTCCCACGTCGTCATCTCCCTCGCCCACGCCAAGCGAACCGGATCCATGGAATCGTTCGAGGACAGTTAGCCGTTCACCGACCCCCTCACGCGCGCATTCGCGTCGAGCTCGAGCTCGTACGACGTCACGAAAAATTCACTTGTAGTAACAAACTGTTGTTGGCCACGTCTTGATCGATGACGACACACGCGCGCGCGACGTCTCGACGCGATCGCGTGCGTCGCCATGTTCGCCACGCGCGCGACCGCGACGATCGGCGCCGCCTCCGTCGCCCTCGCGTGCGCGCTCCCCGACCCGTTCGCGCGCGCCGAGTCCGCGACCAAGACGTCAACGACCCACCGTCTTTCGCACGACGCCGCGTCGCGCACGCGATGGAACGCGCGTTGGGACGACCGCGAGACGACGTCAGACGTCACGCGCGTGCTCTGGCTCGTCAGGCACGGACAAGCGACGGAGGAAAAACCCGGAGAAGACGATGGGACGCGACGGCTCACCGACTTGGGCCGAGCGCAGGCGGCGGCGACGGCGCGGCGACTCGGCGAACTCGTGCGCGGTCGACGCGTGCATAAGATGACGCACAGCACGATGGCGCGTGCCGAAGAGACGGCGGATATCATCGCGGCGCGCGCGTTTCCAAACGTGCGGCGCGAAGAGAGCGATCTTTTACGAGAGGGCGCGCCGCCGAGGCCCGAGCCGGATACGTGGCGACAAGCGGAAGAAACGCACGCGAAGGACGCGCCGAGACTCGAATCCGCGTTTCGATCGATCTTTCATCGCGTGTCGACGACCGAAGAAAAAGGTGAACCGCGAGACGGTGAAGCGCGCGACCGCGAGCGACACGAAATCGTCGTGTGTCACGCCAACGTCGTGCGATATTTCATCCTCCGCGCGGCGCAACTCCCGCCCGACGCGTGGTTGCGTTTCGGTCTATACAACGCCAGCGTCACTCGAGTGGAGATTCGACCGGACGGCGGCGTGTCAATTCGATGCGTGGGCGACGCCGGCCACCTCTCGCCCGAGCAACTCACCCACAATTAGCGATAGAGACGGCGCGCGCGAGCGTCCGTCGCCGACAACCCTATACCCTCAACGACCCATGCGTCCCCATCCGCACACCGCACACCGCGTCTCGCCTCGCGCGCTCCCTCGACGCGTCGCACCGTTCGAGCGCGATGAGTGAATTCGCCCCTCCGTCGTACACCGGCGATCCCAACATGGCGCGCTGCGCCGAGGATTACTTCAAGCTCGGCTTTTGGGGCTTGCAGATCGGTCTCGCCTTTCACGCCGTCGGCGGCGCGCGATTCGCGCGTCTCGCCCCCGGCACGAGCGGCGACACCGCGCTCGCGTTGAGCGAAGAGATCGCCAACCGACGTCGCGAGCGCGCCGGCAAGGGGCGCAAGACGGTGGCGCAGATCGGAGATAGGGTTGGGAACGCGTACCAGACGCGCGCGCTGGACCTTCGTCGACAAAACATGATGTGAGGCGACGACGCGACGCTTTGCCATTGTAATTCATTCATTCACGAGTATAGCACCATATATCTTTTTCGCATCCAGTACAGTCCGTTCTCGTCGTCGTCTCTTCTCGTCTTTTCTCATCCGTTCGCGACTCTGCCGAGACTGTCGCGAACACATTCACGACGCGGGACAGCGCGACGCGCGCCCGGCGCGCGTCATGACGGCTCGCGAACCGGTGGATTCAGACGCGCGCGTCGTGAGGCTCGGTCCGAGACTTCCTCCCGGCGCGCGCGTGCGCGTGCGTTCCCTCTCGTCGCCGAACAAGTCGTCTTCATCTTCACCAGAAGACGACCGAGAAGAAGACCGAGACGAAGAAAACGACGACGACGACGACGTCCCGACGCTCGCCGCCGACGCGACGCGTTCGCCTCGATGCGACGACATCGTCACGTTCATCAATCACGGGTGGATCGCCGTGCGTCCACACACGAACGAGGTGGTGCTGGACGCGACGACGGGCCTGGGCGCGAATCCGTCGCGTCGTCCCGAGACGGTGACCTTTGCGTGCGACGCGACGACGGGACGCGGTGGTGTCGTCGTCGACGGCGACGCGCTCGACGTCGAGGTGTGTCCGGGGATCGAGGCGGCGATCATGACGATGATGCCGGGGGAGCGGTGCGCGATCGCGGTGCCGGAGAGCGGGGCGCCGTTCGCGGCGAGACCCGAGGCGGCGCCGGCGGGGACGCGGGTCGAGCGCGTCGTCGAGTTGGTGTCGTTTCGTCCGGCGGATCGACCGACGGCGTGTGATGACGCGAGAACGACGAAGGCGTGGGTGGAGCGCGTGCGCGAGGAGGCGAAGGCGTTGTTCGCGCGAGGTGAGGAGGAGAACGGGTACGCGCGCGCGTTGAGGCGGTACGAGGACGCGGCGGCGGCGTTGGAGCGATGGTCGATGAGTGCGGCGAGCGCGTCGGCGTCGAGAGAGGACGTGAGCGAGGTTCGCGAGCTCATGGTGAAGATACACGTCAACGCGAGCCTCGCGCTGGCCAAGATGCGTCGGCACGCTGAGTCCATCGCGCACTGCGACGCGGCGTTGGAACTCGACGCGACGGCGGTCAAAGCGCTGTACCGAAGAGCCGTGGCGCTCGAAGCCTTGGGAAGAGACGAGGCGGCGTTGGCGAGTTTACGGGATGCGTTGGAATTGAGCAAAGAGCGTTCCATTCGCGAGGCGTTCGTTCGCGTGCGTCGACGACTCAACGAGGCGCCGACGCGAGAGACGCGAGAGGTGTTCGAGCGCATGGTGCAGACGGAGGAGACGCCGGCGCCGCCGAAACCGGCGCCGAGTCTCGGCGCTCGCGCGGTGCTCGTGTGTCGAGAGCGCCCGCTGTTGGCGAGCGCGGTGGCCGTCGGCGCGATCGCGGCAGTTTGCATATATTTTAGAGAACGACGAGGCGGCGATGGAAATCGTCGAATCGCCGAATAGACGCGCGCTTGTTACAACAGTCAATCAATCAATGTCAATCATTCATTCGCGCGCGCGCGCGTCTCGACTCGACGACGCACATCACACACTCACGCGTCCTCGTCCTCGTCACTCTCCTCGTCGCGCGTCGACGCCGCGCGCAACTTTCCGACGTACCGCGCGATGAACTCTTCGGTGGATTCTCTCGACGGTGTCGCGACGCCTCGCGTCGACGCCTCGCGCGCCTCGACCGCACCACCACCACCACAATCACCATCATCATCGCGCGTGCGCTCCGACTCCAACGCGTCGCACCTCGCCGCGACCGCCGCGAGTTCGCTCTCCGCGCGCGTCAATCGCCCGAGCGCCTCGGCGAGCGTCACGCGCAGCGTCGCCACCGCGCTCGATTCCTCCGTTCGCTCGCGCCGTTCCCACCTCGTTCGCTCCCTCGACCCATCGACGACGTATTCCACGTACTCGGGATTCACGAACACCGTTCGCGCCGCCGACGTCTCCGCATCGTCGTCGTCGTCGTCCTCGTCGTCGTCGCTCTCTCGCTCTCTTCTTCGCCGCGCGTCTCTTCGCGTCTCCGCCCGCCGCTCGAACGACGCACACAGTCGATCCCGCGAATGCCGCCGCTGCTGCGGATACCGCCTCGACGACGCGCGTTCGCGCGCCATCTCCAACTCCATCGCCTCGACGTGCGCCAACACGTCCAACACCGTCGTCATCTTCACCGCCGCGAACCCGCTCGTCGACGCGAATTGCGCCGCGCTCGCGCGAGGCTTGTATCCGAAGACGTCGATGGTGGCTCGGAACGCCCGCTCGACGAAACGAAGCGGCGACTCGACGCCCGCGAGATCGTGTCCGCGATCGGCGACGCGCGACGCGACGGCGCGCGAGCGCGCGCAGAGGATGTGTCGAAGAATGCACACGAAAAGTCGTCCGTCGCCGCGTTTGAGATCGGTGTCGATTCGCGTCCCGTCGCGCCGCGACGACGGGGAGGGGTGGAATCTCGCGCGGCGGAGGGCGCGTTTGACGCGCGCGCACGCGCCGTCGAGATCGGCGTTCGCACGCATGGATCGTTTGTGTTTCGAGCGTGGAGTGAATCGAGTCGCGCGTCGACGTGTGGGCGGGCGTTGACTCGAGTCAACGCGAGACTTTCTTCGACGGGCGACGACGACGGATGGCGAATGAGTGAACACTCGAATGGTATTGATGAATGAACGCACACCGCGCGATGCGACGATGAACTCGATCGCGACGCGTTCATCGTGTATATATTTATTCGCGAACCCACGGCGTGATGGTGGGTTGCCAATCGACGCACCCAGCCTTATCGCCGAACCACAACTCGATTTCGCGCTCCGCCGACTCGACGGAATCCGACCCGTGAATGACGTTGCGTCCGACTTCGACAGCCAAATCGCCTCGAATCGTCCCCGGCGCCGATTCCAACGGATTCGTCGCCCCGATCAACAATCGCGCGCTCTTCACCACGCCCGGCCCTTCCCAAATCATCGCCACGACCGGTCCGGAGCAAATGTAATTCACGAGGTCGCCGAAGAACGGTTTGCTCGACAAGTCGCGATAGTGTTCCTCGGCGACGGATTTCGGGCACTGGTACGTCTTCAACGCCTTGAGAACCATGCCCTTCTTTTCAAAACGAGAGATAATCTCACCGACGTGTCCACGCTGCACGCCATCGGGCCTACGAGCGGCGTCAATCGCGCGTCGTCAGTCGTCGAGCGTCGCGAGCGTCGCGCAACCCTCGGCGCGAGGGCGTCCCGCGCGGGCACACGCGCGTCCACCTCGTCGTCGTCGAGCGTCGTCGAGAGACGAGATGCGAGAAGAGAAGACAAAGGGAGTGGGTTCGCGCCGCGCGCACTCGTCGCGCACGCACTTGATCATGATGTACGTGCGTTCGGTTTCGAATCGACCGGCGCGCACGACGACGGCGCCTCGCGCGCGCGCGCGTCGAACGCTCTTCGTCGTCGTCATCGTCGGAGTGAACGCGCTCGCGCGCGCGGACATGGAGGCGGACATCGTGTTCTGTCGGTGCGCGTCGGCGTCGGCGTGCGTCCGTCGATGGGTCGACGTACACTGACGCGTCCCCGAAAAGTGCACGTCGACGTCACGTTATCCAAAGACAAAGAATGCGTGAACGCGTGAATGAATGCGTGACGTCGTCACACGCCGACGCACGGAAGGATCGAGGAGTGAACGAAAAGGCAAAGAGGCGCGCGATGATGTGTGGCGCCGCGTCCGTCGCCCGCGCGACGCCCGGTGGACGCGCGACGAGAGGGCGAAGAATGCATCATCATCGTCGAATCTCTTCCGATCGACGCGCGACGACGACGACGACGCGCGCGGGTCGAGACGCGTCGGCGGCGACGCCGTTGGTGAAAGTGTGCGGGATCACGTCGGTGGAGGACGCGCGCGCGGCGATCGAGAGCGGTGCGAATTTCATCGGTATGATTTTGTGGCCGAAATCCAAACGCTCCGTGTCGCGAGACGTCGCGCGGGACGTGGCGGCGTTTACCATTGCAAACGGTGCGACGCCGGTGGCGGTGTTCGTGGATGAGACGGCGGAAGAGATCACGGAGATTTGTGACGACATCGGGTGCGATCACGCGCAGTTACACGGGGATGGGGCGAGAGAGGCGTTGGAGACGTTGCCGACGCGCGTCAAGGCGATTTGGGTGCTCTCCGCCGACGCCGACGGGAAAATCGTCACGTCTTTACCGGGTGATGAAGAGAAATTGATCGCCGAGCGACAGAAGAGAATGAGTGGGGCGCAGGGGTGGAAAGCGGCGATCGATTTCGTGAGCGGGCCGAGACGCGTGGTGGATTGGGTGCTCATCGACGGCGTCGCCGCCGGAAGCGGGACGACGTTTGATTGGAGCAAACTCAAAGTTCCGAGAGGGTGCTCGCGCAAAGGGTGGTTGCTCGCGGGCGGTTTGAACCCGGAAAACGTCGCCGAGGCGGTGGAGACGGTGCGTCCGGACGGCGTGGACGTCGCGAGCGGCGTCGCGGACGAGAGCGGGGTGAAGAAGGACACGGTGAAAATCAAAGCCTTCATCGCCAACGCGCGCGCGGCGACGACGGCGAAAAATTGAATCGCATCGTCGTCGCATCGAACCGAACGCCACGCACACACTTACAAACACTCACTTTTATTTTAATATGCAACGAATGCGCTCTAGTACAAACAAACACAACAAAGAAAGAATCGACACACAAAGAATTCACGAGGACGCGCGCTCACGGCGACTCGCCCTCGGCGAGCGCGCGGCGGAGACTCGGTACGCACGCGTCGGCGATGTGTCGCGCCCACGCGTCGTAGCCGACGTCGTTTGGATGTATACCGTCGCCGCAAATCAACGTGATGGTGTCCGCGACGCGACCGGTTGCCTTGGACGCGCTCTGTCGCAGAGAATCCAAGCTCGGTTTGGTGACAAAGACGACGTTCTTCGTCAACGCGCTCACGTGCGCCTTTTGCTCGTCCCATAAATCATTCATGCGCGTCGCCACCCACGCGAGCGGCGGCGGAAAGAGCGTCGCCGCCTCGATCGGCGTCGCCGGTAACACCACCACGCACTCGTCTCCCACGACGGCGCGAACCTCCTTGACGAGCTCGCTCAGCTCGCTTCGAAAATTCGCCGACGTCCTCCCCACGACGCTGTGCTTGGCGTCGTTGATCCCGCACATGATCACCACCGCGTCTGGCGTCGTGCCGGACGTCATCGATCCGTCCTCGGAGTCCCCGCGCATCGCCTCGCGAAGCGCCGGAATCAATTTATCTCTCAATCCTCGCACGTCGGCGCCTTTAAATCCCAACGCGCGCCACTCGACGTCGGCGCGTAAACTCTCCGACACGCTCGCCGCGAACGTTCGCGCCAACGTAGGTCCTAAAAACCGTCGCGCCGCACCATCGGTTTCACCGTCGTACGCGCTCTCGCACCCGACGCCGCACGCCGTGCTATCCCCCGTGACGAAGGCGACGACGCGCCGTCTCGTCCGCGCCGCGCCGCCTTCATCCTCGCGACGCGCGTCCCGCCCCATCCACCGCGCCGACGTCCTTCGCATCATCGCCTTCACCGCCGACATCGTCTTCACCGCCTTCACCGACGACGACGCCCCGCGCGCGTCCGCGTCTCCCGTTTTCGCCGCGTCCGCGTCCGCGCGCTCGACGACGACGACGCCGCGTCTCGGCCCCCGCGCCTCGGGCGCCGTCACGTACGTCGCCGTCAACGTCACCGCCTGCGCCGCCGTCACCGCGCACGTCACCGCGCACGCCATCGCGCTCGCGCGCGCGATCGCCACCGCCCGCGCGCGCATCCGTCGCCGTCACCGTCGCGCGCCAGACGGTTGATGAATGGATCGTTCGTTCGTTCGTTCGTTCGTTCGCGCTTCACGATCGATCGCGCGCGCGAACGAACGCACGGCACACGGACTCGCGTCGACTCGCGTCGACTCGCGTCGACTCGCCGCCGCCGACGACGCCCTCCGCGCGCGCGCGTCGCCCTCTGCGCGCGCGGTCGGGGACACCGCACCACCCCGAGACGCGCTCATGCGTATATATACCTTTAAAACATCCTTACATGTGTACTAAAACCCATACTATGAACACACGAACACCCAGTATCCATACGTCCGACCTCAACGCATCCCCACCCTCGTCCCTCTGCGTGTTTATCCCCACCACCCATGTACCACCCCTCGGGGCGCACTTTCTTATATTATAAGATAACAATCTCCATGTATGTATGAAACGGACGTCCCACGCACGCGCCGACCGCGCGGCACGGCGGCGGTGATGCGGCGACGGCGGAATGCGCGAACGGGGTAATGCGCGAACGGCGGCGCGAGAGGGCGACGGACGACCACCGGTCGTTCGGTTCGCGTACGACGCCGACGCGTTCGATCTCGCGTCGATCGGACGCGCGACGATCACGCGCGAGACGGACGATCGAAGCGGTGACGAACGCGCGCGCGGAGGAGAATTGGGAATTCGCTCGACGACGTCGACGCGTGGTGACGGACGCGCGCGCGAGGGGGTGAACGGTACACGTCATGCCGCCGAAAAAGACGACGACGATGAGCGGGGGGAAAACGAGCGGTGCGGGCGGGGGGAAAGGCGCCGCGGGGGGGACGACGACGACGGGCAAGGCTGGGGCGCCCGGGGGCGGCGTGCGCGGGTACTGGTCG
>Ga0181581_10003327_pt1 | contig 12563 bp, 7 predicted proteins | sample 071ome_22_FD_132433 | JGI IMG/M metagenome (GOLD analysis project Ga0181581, IMG submission 132433) | Coastal salt marsh microbial communities from the Groves Creek Marsh, Skidaway Island, Georgia - 071404AT metaG (megahit assembly) | ecosystem: Environmental > Aquatic > Marine > Intertidal zone... | reverse complement strand
GCTGCGGCTTGTCGCTTGCCAGTCCCAACTTCGCCAATCAAACACGCACTCGCATCCGTTTTACCAGCAGACTGGATCTGAGACACCAGCCGATCAAATATAGCGTTAGAACGGTTCATATCAGTATACTCCTATCGCCATATCACCACTGGTACTCCCAGGTGACGTCGCCACCGTCTTGGAGATATTGGTTGAAAATAAATATTGCAAGCACATGATAATACCTATTGATAATCAAAGGAGTAATCAGCCGCAATCGGCACACTTTCACCATGCTTAACAACAATAATATAACCATCAACAAGCGGCGTTGCTGAGTTCATTGCTATTGATCCTTTTTCTTTCTGTCAAGATATCTTTGTAACGCCCGAAATAGTCACGCCAGAAATAGACATCCGCCAGTGTGACGTTATTCAGGCTTTCATGGTAATGCTGGTTATTGTAATAATCGATGAACGCCACAATTTGCTGCTCGAGATCACCAGGCAGATTAAAATTTTCCAGCACTACCCTGTTTTACATGGTCTGGTGCCACCTCTCGGTCTTTTCCTGAGCTTCAGGATGATGAGAGGCGCCACGAACGTGATCCATATTTCGTTTATCCAGCCATTTGGCTAGATCGCCTGAGATGTAACATAAACCGTTGTCACGGAGCAGCCGGGTTTTATGTTGTATAAGGGTTTGTCACAGCCAGAGGCATCCAACGCCAGCTGGATTGTGTCAGTAACATCATTCGTGCGCGTGGTGGTGCACAGTTTCCATACAATAATGTAACGGCTGTAATCATCCAAAATCGTAGACAAGTAATACCAGCCCAATCCAATGATTTTTGAAGTAAGTGAAGTCCGTATGCCGCATTTGGTTTAGCCGAGCGGTTTTATCCTTGAATTCATTGGCGGCCTCCAGTTTATGTGACAAAACAATCCCACTTTCTGAACCACTTATAGTGGGCTAGTCTAAATGGGCCGGAATTTATCACCCTAAAATTGCAGGACGGGATCGCTGCCGTTGGCACCGAGACGGCTTACATCAAACCATGATTTCCTTGGGAAAATAAATACTACGAACGATTCAACGCCCGGTTCCGCGACGAGTTGCTCAATGTCGAACTGTTCCACAGCTTAACGGCGACACAAATCCTGATCGAGAAATGGCGCATTCACCACAACCCCGTCAGGCCACACTTTGGGTTACCGCCCGCCTGCACCAGAAAGCATCGTTCGGATGGAACATAGGCAGAAAACGCACTAACATTCAAACTGGATCACCTAATGGGGGCACGCAAAAGCTAATTTATTTTGTTATGGAACGCTTAATTTATATTACATTATAAATAAACGAACCATACAATCCTTTTTTTAGCATTGCCGGTGCTTGAGCGATGTTGGACTTTAAATGTTTCTTTTGCTTGAGGTTCTACTTTAGCTTGAGTAAATCAGGCATGGTCAATCACATCCAATTTGGCTGCAACCTCTGCCAGAACTAACCCAACGACAACTTTGAAAACTTTCTATTTAAAGTCAAAAATTCAACCAATTAGGATCTTAGAGCTTATTGCAATAAGTTTACTGATATATGCATTTTTTCTTACAAGAAGTTGCATTGATAAATGTCAAAATACTTCTTTTAAAGACAACGATATACGCCACCCGGTGTTTAAATACGTAATGGGCCGGCTGACTGTTAAGTCAATCTCTGAAGCACCCACATTTGCAAACCTAAAAAACAGACCACTGGAGGCCACCGGTTCGCTAACGCGATTGTTTTCAGCAAGGAGCCCAAAATCAAGATGCCCCCCAATTTCTGCATTAGAAAGTATTTCGGGTAAACTTTTGGCAAATTCGTTTCTAATAATGACGGATCTATTTCCACCGACAAATTCGCCGATTGTAGTGAACATCCCTAACTCTCTATCACGTAAACCACGCACTGAAGAAGAACCACCCACGTACAATCTCTGCTGTACGGGAATCCTAGACAAGCTCCCAGAAACAATCGATGCTACACCATGCATCGAAAATCGAAAGCCTTCGCCCAAACTGTCAGGATTGACAAGGGTTAAAAAAGCATCTCCACGTGTCCATAACGAGTCTTGAGTTAAAGAGCTTGATGCAGAGAAACGTAGACCCCAACTTAATTCTTGTGACGGATTACCAAACTCAGCCGAAAGTGATAGGTAGGATTCATCACTATGAATACCGAACCCGTCAAAATTATAGTTTGTTATATCGAAAGATACCACAGACAGCGGCAAAAATTGCTTTTCTCTTTTATCATGATGATACTCCCTCAAAAGCGCCAGTTGGGCGACTGATTCTGAATACTCAAATCTTTTTTCTGTGCGAAAATTTAGCCCAAGACTACTTGTGTATACATTTGAGTAACCTATTGGTAATGTTATTACCGAGTTTTGCAAATGTAGTTCATCACCAAACGACAAGTTATATTTAAGATATCCTGGAACAAAAACATTTGAAAAGTGCTTACCATAAAGCGAAAGGCTTTTATCTCCCTCCCCGTCCACAAAGGCCCCGAACGATAAAGAACTAACGGGCTCCTTTCCATTCAGTGTGATCACGGTATCGCCAAAGTTGTTAGGAGAGAATGAAAAAACTGGGTCTTCTACTAGGCTTCTGTCCTGTAGAAAAATTGCAAGATCCTTAAATTTCTGTACATCTAGAACCTCTCCTATACGCACACTACCCATTTGTTGTATGCTCGTTGATGAGAGATAAGAAATGTTGTCTGATGATTTGAGAGAAGATACTCTAAGTTGCGGTCCAATAACAACTTTCGGTAAATCCGAATTTTCAATCTCAGTTGCATGGGCATAAACGTAACCAGAACTGTGCAGGCAATTTAATATGTCAATAATTTCGTAATAATCTAACTCACATCGATAACCAACAGGCCCGTCTAAATAAGGTAATTTATAATAACGAGTAGTGTCGGCTTCAATAAACGCCGAGGGCATAACAAGAGTGACGATAGACCAGATTGCAAATTTTGAAATAAATAAACCCATTCGGCTAACAAATCTATGGTCCACCCGACTCTATCCTCCACCCAACAAGAAAAATTTTTCAACATACAATAAATCAAGTTGCTTGCGCAAATCTATTAGATTTATCTGTGCATTAGATAACTCATCATATGCCGATAAAAGCTCCTTCATTCTAATACGTCCAGCATCAAAAAGCCGCCGGCTAGACAAACGTTCTTCTTTTAAGTTTAGAATCGAAGCCTGACGCTGTGGGACTGCCTGCGTCGCCAAAAACGAAAGTTCCTTCTCTAATATAAGAAGGCGCTGCTCTTGTTCTTGCTTTACCTTTTCAACGTTCAGCGCAGCTTCTTGAAGTTGAAGTTCTTTTTCCTGTAAACTTAACTCACTAGACCTACCGAGATTTTGATATTCATATTTCGAAGAAAGCCCAAATCTTGGGGATGTAGTGCCGTTGTTTGTTAAAGCGGCAGAGCCCTCCAATTGGATTGTTGGGCGATTTGAGAGGCGTTCGAGGTTCAACTCGTTTTTAATAACTACAGCCTTACGCTCCGCTTCCAAAAATTCAAAGCTATATATAGTCGATCCAACATAACTCTGGACGAATGGTTGTATCTCAGCGATGATTTGTTTACTGTCGTACCCCAAGCATTCGAGGGTTTGTATCTCTTGTTCGTTTCTGTAAGATTCCATCAATAAACTGTTTAGTTTTGAATTAGTTTGTGAGATTGATGAGTTCACTTGTAATAAATCAGCCTTTGACGAATTCCCCTTAGCCAGTTGTCGTTGCATTTGTTCACCAAGTTCGCTTTGAGAGGCTAAAACATCTTCAACAAGAAGTATTTTCTCATCGAGATAAAATTGCGAAAGCGTCAGGGAAATTAAACGCTCGGCATGGCTTCTAACCTCTTTTGCATGAACAATCCTCTGAAGCTCCAAACGCGCTTCTTCAAGTTCTTTTTTAGCAGGCAAAACCCCAAACGTTGCGATAGGAACTGTAGCATTGAGTTGTAGCTGAGCCGTTTGTGTTCCATTTTGTGTGAAACCATCGGCAGTTACAGAAAACGAGGGCAGTCTTCCAGCATCAACTTGTTGAAGTGCGACGCCGGCTAATTCGACGCGCAATGCTGATGCTCGCAATTCAGGATGACAAGACATGAGTGACTGTATTAGATTAGAAACAGGCGTGTCGCTAGCTCTAGCGGCATTTGGCGAAAAACAAATTAAAAACAGCGAGAAGATTATATATCTTTGTAAATAATAGAAAAAATTAAGTAAAACTGCCTGATAGTCTAACATTTTTATATTGCCCCAAAACAGTGTTCTTGATCGAACTACAAACACATTTGTTATTAAGTAGAAGGTTGATCCTTCTTACATTTACTACTCAGCTGACCGTGCTTCGCATGCTCAGACTGATGTAACAATAATGAATAATGTAAGAAATGTCACTAAAAAATGAAGGCCCTCTGACCTTCCACCAATAAATTCCACCAATAGTGACTAGGGTCCAACCATATGAAAGAACTGACAATTCAAGAGAACACATTATTCAGAAGAACGGATTATAGGGACTCTGACTGATCATGATGCTGGGGCTAAATTCATTGATTTGTGCTGCAAACACGAAATGTCAGACGGCACATTTTATGTCTGGGTGTTGAAATATGGCGGCATGACGGTGTCTGAGACTGAACAGCCAGTAGCATTGGAATATGAGAATGCCAAATTGCAAAAGCTGATAGCAGAACAGATGCTGAATTCGGCAGTCATGAAGGATCTGCTTTCAAAAATGTGCCAGGTCACCGCCACCTTTGCGTATTTATCAGATTTGATGTTCTACTGTGATGGTAGAAACGGGTAGCGATATTTATGTTAAACTATTTCAAGACACTGTAATAGTCATTAGGATTATGTTCATGCATTTACACCTACTAGGCATTTCGGATGCTGTCAATTTTTACATAAATGCCCTTTTAATACAAGGCCTTCAGCTAGGAGAAGTGTCGCAAACATTAATGCTGTCAAATACTTGATTTGGGCACTGAGAATTCTTCGAAAAATAAGTTAAACAACACTTCGAGCTGCAGTATTAGTACCTCACTCCTTTTACAAAAAATGTTTTTAGCCGAGAGGACAGCTTGAACATCTTCTACCTAGGATTTGCAGTTTTTTTTCAGATTGTTAACAGCCCATAAAAGGGTCTATTTTTCTGATAAGGAGTTTGAAAGCGTTTTAATAATTGGTTTAAGAAGGTATTGGAGCACCGTTCTTGCACCAGCCTGGACATCAACTTGCGCCGTCATGCCAGGTATCAACTGCACTTCATGTCCGATCGATGTAATGACTTTTTGCCCCGCCAAACTCACATGCGCAATATACACAGGTTCCTCTTGACCCATTTGGCCCTTTTCATTTATCACGTCGCCTGAGACAAATATAACTTCGCCTGTCACAGATCCAAAGACAGATGGGTCATATGCATCAAACTGTAACCGTGCCTCGTCTCCTAGTTCAACATCCGCAATATCAGTTGGTGCTATCTTGACCTCGACGAAAAGGTCACTGTCTTTAGGCACAATGCGCATCAATTCTTCACCTGGTTGAATAACCGCGCCACGTGTTGATATAGCAATGTTTGTAACCTGACCTGCTATATTTGCTTCAACAGTGGATGCAGTCAAAACTGCTTCGCGTTGAAGCAGTACTTCCAAGTTTTGAGCAAGTTGATCCTGGGCTTCTGCGAGTTCTCGTGCAGATTTCTCCAGAAAATCTCCTTGGATGGCCTCTAGCCGAGCCTGCGCCTCAATAAGACTGCGCTCAGATGTTAAGTACTCAGCCTGACTGATGTCTCCAGTATTGTACAGTTCGCGTAGTATTTTAGTTTCTGCTTCAACGATGCTTACAAGTTCTTCTTGAGAGGCAAGTTGTGATTGCAGGTTCGCTATTCTGGATCGATATACCGTTAACTCTAAGTCTACGAGTTCTTTATCAGCCAAAACCTGGGCCGAAAACTTAGGCAAGCTTGAAGAAACTTCTCCGCGCAATCGGTCAACGCGAGCCTGCAATGCCATTACTCGGGCGCGTATCTCGTTTGTTTGGGCGATAAATCTTGTCTGATCAAAACGGGCTAATACTTGACCCTCTTCTACGATGTCACCTTCTGAAACCATTACGTCGCTTAAAACACCTCCATCGACTGACTGGACAATCTGGATACGTGAAGTCGTGTTGACACTACCCATGGCGCGAACACTCTGTTGGATCTCGAAAAAATATGCCCATATTGCAAACAAAACAAAAGAAAGAGATATCGCACGTACTGCAATTGAACCATTAGCCCTAGATCTTCGCACAACTTCATGTTCCATCATGAAACTCGCCTTTTAAGTTCAACTTTATTTGTTGGTACGTCCTTATCTATCTTACCTGCCCCCATTACTATGAGCCGGTTAGAGAAATCTGTTGCAAATTTCGGATTATGCGTGGCGATCACCACAATATCTTCTGAGGGGATTAAATTATTTACCGCATTCAGTACTAGCTGTTGCGACGAGGGGTCGAGCGACGCTGTGGGTTCATCAAAAATCCAGACGGCTGACTTCCCTAAAAAAATACGTGCCAGTGAAATCATCTGACGTTGTCCACCAGATAATCCGACACCGCCCTCATGGATGGGTAAATCCAGACCCTTATCACTTTTCTGAACTATACGCTCTAGACCAAAAGACTGGAATACGTCGTTAAAGCGCACCTCCGACACTGATCGATCCATCATTAAGTTTGATCGCAGATCTCCTTTAAATAAAAGTGGTGTTTGGCTTAAATAGGCTACGTGGTTATTAAGGTAACCGCGATCGACCGACCAGAGATCAACACCATTGATTTTAACGAACCCCTCTGTCGGGTGATAAAGACCACTAATGATTTTAAGCAAGGTTGACTTACCAGATCCAATCGGGCCCAATATTGCAATTCGCTCGCCTGCGGTAATAGTTAGATTATCAATCACAAGCTGAGGTGCCGCTGTATCTGCATGCTGATACTTTACATCTTCCAACTCAATCCTTTGAGGGCGATAATTAGGAAAAATCGCTTTCTTTTCATCAAGATCAATAGGCAAAGCAAGAAGCTCATCAACCATACTAAGAGACTGCTTCGTGGTTTCATACTGCAACAAAAGAGAAACAACTTGTCCACATGGTCCAAGCACTCGTCCACCCAAAATGCTCACCGCAATCATGGATCCCATCGTCATATTTCCATTACCAACTTGCATTACTCCTAATACAACAGCTGCTGCATAAGCAAGCTGGCTAAAAAACGACGATATCGTTGATGCATTACTAGATAGCTTTTTTTGGGCCAAAGAAGGATCACTAATAGCTGTTGACAAATCTCTCCAGGCACGTCTCCTATCCTGGATCAAACCTGAAGATTTTATTGTTTCTATACCTTTAATGGTATCAACTAGGACGCCTAGCCGTTCATTGGAGCGCCATTGGACAGTTTCAACAAGTTTTCTCGATTTCGATTGATATAAAAACCCAATAACAAGACTCAATACTAAAAAGAACAGATAAACTAAAGAGACCCAACCACCTACAATTGCAATCGCACCTAAAAATAAGAATGCAAATGGGAAATCGACTAGAACAAAAACTATGCTCGACGAAAAAAACTGCCGAGCAGACTCTATTCCACTCACTTTTGCAGTCAAAGTTCCAAGCTGTTGAGGCAAAGCATCCAAGCGAATATTAAGTAAATGATTGTATATTTTATCGGAAATTTCGTCATCTACATCTGCGGCAACACTATCCAAAATTTTAGACCGAAGCCGTTTTAAAAAAAAGTCAAATATATAGATGATTACCAATCCAAATGTTAGCGTGGCGAGTGTTTGAAACGCCAGCGTTGGAACAACTCGGTCATAAACTTGCATCGCATACAAACCGGCCACAACAGAAAAAACGTTCACAAATATTGTTGCCGCAACAATATCAAATAACCACTTCTTATCTCGAAGAGCCGATGAAAGTATAAAAGAAAAAGCCGTTTTTGTTTGTTCAGAGTATTCGTGTTTTTGGCTGCGTCTTTCTTTGACCCATAACGCTATTCCTGGTACAAGTTCAGTGAAATCGGATATGATCCTGAACTCTTCTCCATCATTTGTTATCTGCAAACTCTCTTTATTTTGACTTAAAACAAACCAATTTTTGTTCGTAAATACAAGGCATGGTAGTTCAGCTTGGCTTATGCTTCCGACCGAAGAATTAATAAAAACAAGAGCTCCATCGCTCATTTTATCAATAACATTCGATAAGCGATCGATGGAGGACATATCCTCCATATTGTCTGCTGCAATCAACGCATCGTCAAGTTTTTCGCTGGAAAACTTTATTTTCTGAATATCTAATAGTAAGCTTATAAGGCTCTTACTCGGCATAATTATGTTCATTTCAACTCATCCAATATTTTTTGGGCCGCAAGTTTCTCGATATCAGTGCCGTTTCTAACTAGCTCTCGTGCCATGCTGCGTGCCATTTGAAAATCGCCCATGTCTCTATAAACACTGATCAAGTCCAACTTTTCGCTCTTTGTCTCTTTAATAGACCTTGTTGTGGAGCCCTCTCTTGATGTGGAGCCCTCTCTTGATTCAGACTGCTTTTGGTTTTCTGACTGTATTCGATCTGGCTTTGCATCGGCAGCCAACCGAGCCGGCAGGGATGTATTATCATTTCGTCGAGCAGCCAAGGCATGTTCCACCTCGCTTTGAGAACCCCTATTTTTTAGTTTACCGTCTTTTGTATCTGACAATTTTAGTTTATTAGGATGCAAGTTTTCCGATGATCCCGACTGCTTTAAGTTTTTATCATTATTAGTAGTGGTTGTTCGACTAGATGCAAGGTTAGCTTTATTTGCAGTTTTACCTTCCAACTGCGTAGAGCTTAGAGAGTTAGCATCATATTGTTCAGGGGAGATACCTTCTGAAGACATCCCCTTCTGTTCCAGGGTTACATCGGATTGTCTATGCGTTTTACCTAATAGTTCTATCATCTGTGCAATCTGAGCAGCTTGTAGCTCGAACGCCTTATTCACAAAAAGCTCTTCTTTCGCGGGAGCGTTAGTGGCCACCATGGCACTTCTGTCTTCCCTCACAAATTTCACTATCATCAGAAATAACACCGAAAGTGCTAAGAAAAACACAAAAAAGGAAGCAATGGTAAATACAGTTTTATAATGACCAATTTCAGCACTCATGTAGCCGGAGGACAGAATGAAGTCCGGTGAGAGTGATCCGCTCGCGTATTGAGACGCAGTTGTTTGCAAAGCTGTATTTTCCGATTTATCTATATTTTGGCGCTTGATGTGGCCTTCTCCGATGTTCGCCCCAGTAACTAAAATTGTCTCTTGATCGTCTACGCCGTTGGAAACTTCCTGCGCTGATCCAGCTACACGCATCGAATGTTTAAGCGCTGGTGCGGCCCATAATTCGCTCGCTTCGGTGCTTTTAGGTAAAGAAGGCTCTTTAGCCAACGAACCATATTCACTTGCGTCCAGTTCGTCTAGTAAATTTTTGAATTCTGTGCTTTTTTGAGTATTCGTGACGCGATGGGAAGCAGTTTTTGTACTGTCTAACCGGCTAGGGCGCGCCGCGTTTACACTGTGGAATTTCTCGAGGGATTGAGTGCCTATCAAAACGCCAAAACTCGATATCGTCACATCATAAACAAGGGGTAGTGTTTGACCATTGAACAGTTCTAAAAAAACCAAACTAAACTTGCTTGGGTTTTTAACGCTATTAATATTGATATAAAGCTTATCTTGGCGCTGCGGATCTAGGGCTAATTCAATTTGGCTGAAAAATACAGGAACTTCCACACCATAAAAATTATATTCATAGGGCGAAGCGAGGCGAACTTTTTTTACACTTTTAGAGCTATTATCAGCCGCCAAGACCGCAGAAAATTGGCCTTGGTTCCAGCTGGCGAGTAATTCATAAGCAAGACACTGTTGGACCCATCCAAAGGCCAAAACTATAAAGAGAATACAATATTTGAGAAGATTTTTCATTTTAACCTTCTCGCTCATGTGAAGTTTGATCATAAAAAAAAGTTAAATCAAGAGGTTCCGTTGAAAATAAGCTATGATCAGGAATAGACACTAACTCTTGTGAGTTTTCACTTGCCTCATTGAGCATCAACATTTCTTCGGAAAAATCCAAAACTGACCCATCGGAAAATTCCAACACAAAATCATTAATATCGTCCTCAATTATTGTGTTAGTTTCTTCAAGGTCATTCGCTAAAATAATGCCTCGAGAATAATCTGCGGCCATTTCCTGTATAGCTGAAATCATATCAACTGTCGCGAGCTTCATGGGGTCGTTCAACGTAGACGCGTCAAGAACATTTTTTCGGGCAGCATCAAAAAGTTCAGTATAATTAAATGGACCTTCGAAAAACATTGTTGTGAGTATATCTAAAGTTAAGTCTACGGAGCCTGTTACACTATCAAGTGCAGACAATGCCGACAATGCTATTGCATAATTATATGCGGACGCGTTTACATCTAGATTTTCTACTGACTCATCATTTGCGAATGCTAGATTTTCCTCGAAAATATTTTCTATCCCAAAAGATTGTGAGATTGCTTCATATAATGACAAAGCCTTGGGATCACTAAGGTCATATTCAAGCGCCTCAACAATACGTATGGCAAACTCAGATAAGGGAGTAGCTACCAGTTTACTGCTAATCGTATCGTTAAATGAAACTGTTCTCAAGTATTTACCCGGCAACACCTGTGTAGATAAATCAAGAAGCTTACCTGATACTTCATCTATATAATTTCCCGCAAAACCATTCAAATCGGTTAAATGCCAAACGGTGTATCCATCATCGTAAATCTGACTTTCATTTTGAGACTTTTCAATTTTTGTGAGATCATAAGACCCAAGTAAAAATCGACCTGCACCAGCTTGAATAGACGTATCTAAGGGATTACCTCTGCTATCAATGGCATTGACATTTGGGGTAGTAAATATCTGCAGTGGCGCAACTTCCCCATTGTCATAAATGTATTTATTCACATAACCAGTGACTTCAAAGTCGATAAAGTCATTGCCTGACAAGTTGTCCAACGAAAATATTGCTCTAGCCGAGTCCTCAGTCTCTAAATCATTTACAACACCATTCACCTCCAAGTAGGGGAGATCTTCGAAAACAGCACCCTCAGAGACTGCCCAGAAAACAGCCTCATCTAAAGTGAGGCGAACAGTAGAAGTGTAAGTTAGATATTGTTCTGTTCCAACATCTATGACATCTGTGCCGAGTACCTCATCAATAATTTCAAAATCCACAACAGATGGTTTTTTGGTATCAATAACTACATCTGTAACAAATAATTCGTTTGTGTAAGGTTTTGCAATAACTCCGGAAAGCGAACTAATTGTATTATTGTCTACAAGACCATTAAGCTTAAGAGGGGTTGCCACCTCTCCCTCACCAACAATATATTTAAATCTAAGAGTATCCGTACCGCTACCTGAGACAAACTGCGCAATAGCATCAGACCCACTGTTCAAAATTAAATATGGACTTGCTTCAAGGGTCTCCACGCTTACCACAGAAGAGTATTTCAAATCTATGAAATACTCTTCTAAATAGTTTTCTAAGGTCAACACACCATTTTCTGGGAAATTATGCTCTATCGTTTCAATTTTCAATTCTTCAATCGAATACAGCTGAGAGACTTGATCGGTGATGATAGTATTTGCGTTATTTCCTGCAGAATCGGTCAATGTTGTTGTGCTTGAGGTCAACTGAGAAACCGTGAGCAGATCAGACTGTGGCTCTTGGGCCAAAAAAGAGAAGCGTAAAATATCTTTTTCTGGCTGTTGATTATAGTTCGCTGTTTGACCATTGCTCAGGGTCAGCGCTAAATCCATGCCGTCGCCATTCAAGAGAATGGCCTCTGAAAATTTTATGTCTATATAGCCTACATCGCCCATCATTATGGCGTCTACGTTATTTGGCGCTGTAACACTTAAAATATTAGGAGCAAGATTATCCTCAGGGTCCGTAGTCTCAATACTTGATCCTCCACCGGCTCCAATGACATTTTCGGAACCGGTAATATTATTTATTGTAAGCGGTGTACCAGCTGCGCTCTGGCTCAACGAACCTACCATGGTAATTAATGACTGTACGAGAGCTTGCATCCCCTCCGCCAATCCATTGTTCTGGGTTTGATCACCAATTTCCGCAGAAATATCGTCAATTTTTTGAAAAACTTCGTCAACCTTTTCAGATAAAGGACCAACAAGGTCGTCTAGCTCGTCAGGTAAATTTTCAAAGTGGTCGCGTAAAGTTTTTTCAAGTGCTTCAAAATCCACGCTTACTTCGCTATCAGATTCGTCAAGTTTTTGAGATAACTCGACTAGCTCCTCAGAAATATTTTGAACGAAGTTTTCTAGTTTGTTTTCAACAGAACTATTGTCAATTTTTTGAAAAACTTCGTCAACCTTTTCAGATAAAGGACCAACAAGGTCGTTTAGCTC
>Ga0181581_10003322_pt1 | contig 12570 bp, 14 predicted proteins | sample 071ome_22_FD_132433 | JGI IMG/M metagenome (GOLD analysis project Ga0181581, IMG submission 132433) | Coastal salt marsh microbial communities from the Groves Creek Marsh, Skidaway Island, Georgia - 071404AT metaG (megahit assembly) | ecosystem: Environmental > Aquatic > Marine > Intertidal... | reverse complement strand
ATCATTTTTGCCGTACTGGTCCTGCGCTCTTTTCTCTTTGAGCCATTCCAGATTCCGACAGGTTCGATGATACCAACCTTGAATATTGGCGACTTCATCGTGGTGAACAAATATGCGTATGGGGTTCGTCTGCCGGTTATTGGCACAAAAATTCTGGATGTGGATGAGCCAAAACGGGGGGATATCATGGTTTTCATCCCCCCGCACGACCCCAGCTACTACATCAAACGGGTCATTGGCCTGCCCGGAGACCATGTCAGATACGATGGCAAGATCGTTTACATCAATGGTGAGCCACTAAATCAGGAATATGTGGACTTCATCAATGAAAGACGCCCTCCGGTGATATATTCTCAGGAAACGGTAGGGGGCATTACCCATGATATCTACACATCACCCATGCCGACCTATATCCGCCCTGGTTCGTGGCTGTGGCCTGAAGGCAGGGTAATTCCGGAAGGGCACTATTTCATGATGGGTGACAACCGGGATAACAGCAGCGACAGCAGGGTATGGGGACCTGTGACCGAAGATAATATTGTGGGTAAGGCGGTTGCGGTCTGGATGCACAAGGATCCGGGGTTAACGCTGCCAACATTTTCCCAGAACCGGATGATCGAGAACCCATGATCGTTCAGGGTCAGACGAGGTTAGACATGAAACCAATCAGTAATTTACCAGCAAGGCAACAAGGTGTGGGTTATTACGCCCTGGTGGTTGTGCTGACTTTATTAGGCATCTTCATCTTCACCGGTCTCAAGATTATGCCGGCATACGTGAGTGATGGGATCGTCACGACATCGCTGAACAACCTCAAGGAAAGTGGTGAGCTCTCAAGCATGTCATTACGGAATATCCGGCAGCATGTTGTCAGGACCATGCAGGCCAATGGTGAATCCTTCAACAGCGACAGCATCGACCAGGTGGAAGAAAACCGGGTCGATTTTATCGTGGTGGAATACGAAACCAGGCTCCCGCTGTTTTACAACATGGATGTGGTCGTAAAATTCAATCATCGTATAGAAAAATAGAAAATCGAAAATAGTGTCCTCCGAGCGACCCGATATCGATTACGCCTTCAATGACAAGGCGTTGTTGAAACTGGCTTTAAGCCATTGCAGCAGTGGGCAGTCCAACAATGAGCGCCTGGAATTCCTGGGCGACTCCATTCTCGGCTTCATCATGGCTGATGAACTTTATCAGCGTTTCCCCGAGGCCAGGGAAGGGCAGTTGAGTCGTCTGAGGGCGGATCTTGTACAACGTACCACCCTGGCAGAACTTGCCCGTGAGCTCAGTATTGGTCCCGCCCTTAAACTGGGGACGGGTGAGTTGAAAAGTGGCGGCGCGGATCGTGATTCCATACTGGCTGATGCACTTGAGGCCCTGATCAGTGCCATTTACCTGGATGGCGGGCTTGAAACCTGCCGCCGGATTGTCCTTGGCTGGTTTGCCAGCCGGCTGGACAGCCTGGACCTGAATGCCCAGACCAAGGATGCCAAAACCCGTTTACAGGAACATCTCCAGGCAAACAGACAAAGGTTGCCGGAATACGAAGTTCTGGAGGTTGCGGGCAAGGATCATCAGCAAACTTTTGCCATTCTTTGCCACGTGGAATTACTGCCCGAAGCGGTAACCGGATACGGGTCCACTCGTCGGGAAGCCGAACAGGAAGCGGCTGAAGCTGTCCTGGAAGCGCTGGGCCTTTGATTTTTCCTGTTATCATCCCCTGTCATGATGCCAGATAACTCCGAGCAGACTCCGGTTACCCGCTGTGGCCTAATCGCCATCGTTGGCAGGCCAAATGTTGGCAAGTCGACATTATTGAATTTTCTGATTGGGCAGAAAATCAGTATCACCTCCCGCAAACCGCAAACTACCCGTCACCGCTTGCTGGGCATCAAGACTGTTGATCAGGTTCAGATGATTTTTGTGGATACGCCGGGATTGCATAGTGGCCAGGCCAAAGCCATTAACCGGTATATGAACAAAACCGTGCAAAGTGTTATCCAGGATGTGGACCTGGTCCTGTTCCTGGTGGATCGCATGAAGTGGACTGACGAGGATGATCTGGTCCTGAAGCAGCTTGAGTACTGCAAGGCTCCTGTTTTTCTGGTGCTTAACAAGGTTGACCTTATCGAAGACAAGGAAGTGCTCCTGCCATATATCCAGGAGATTCAGTCACGGTATCCTTTTGCCGAGATTTTTCCCTTGTCTGCGCTGCGCCAGCATAACGTTGACGCTCTGCAAGCGGCCATCATCAAGCATTTGCCTTATGGGGATTTTTATTATCCCGAGGATCAACTGACCGACCGCAATGCCCGATTTCTGGCGGCAGAATTCATCCGTGAAAAAATTACCCGACAGATCGGCGACGAGCTGCCCTATGAGGCCACCGTTGAAATCGAGGAATTCAAGACCGAGGGGAATGTTGTCCATATCAGTGCCCTGATCCTGGTGGAAAAATCAGGGCAGAAAAAAATTATCATCGGTGACAGAGGCTCGAAGTTAAAGTTGATCGGCTCCGAAGCCAGAAAGGATATTGAAGAGCTTCTGGGCAGCAAGGTCATGCTAAATCTCTGGGTCAAAGTGAAAAGCGGCTGGTCGGATGATGAAAGGGCTCTCAAAAGTCTTGGTTATGATGATTTTTCCTGATTGAGAATCCGGCAGGCATAAAGGTTGAATTGTGGCGTCATTGATAGAATTGCAACCCGCCTTTTTACTGCATAGCAGGCCTTTCCGTGATACCAGCCTGATTCTGGACTTCCTGACGCCGGATTTTGGCCGTATCAGCGCTATTTCCCGAGGCGCTCGTAGTGCCGGCTCCAAGAATAAAAGTCTGCTGCAACCCTTTACCCCCGTTTACATATCACTTTCAGGTAAAAGTGACCTGAAAAGTCTCAGATCCATTGAATTGAGACAGACGATCATTCCTCTGCAGGGGGAGCGCCTTTTCAGTGCAATGTACATGAATGAAATCATTGTCAGACTTTTTCAGAGCCACGAAGCCGATCCCGCATTCTTTGACGGATACGAACAATCCCTGAACAGGTTGTCCGGAACAGATGATTTTGAACCGGTTCTCCGGGAATTTGAACTGATGCTGCTGGATACGCTTGGATATGGCATCGATTTTTCGGCTGAAGCTCATACACATCAGCCTGTCATGGAGGGGGAGTGGTATTACTTTCAGCCTGAAAGCGGCTTCGTCAGAGTGCTGGACAAGGGGGCAATAATGCCGGAAAGCGATACCCACCGGGCATATCGAGGGGAGGATCTGCTCAGTATTCAGCAGCATGATTTCAAAGCGCCGGAAACCCGTAAAACCGCCAAGCAGGTGCTGAGAATAATTCTGAGCATGCATCTTGGTCCAACCCCGCTGCGCAGTCGAAACCTGTTCAGGCGCCGCTAAACCGGGTGTGGGCATTAGCCACTGTACAGGCTAAAATGTGCGGCTTTTGTTCGTGTCGAACTTTCATAAACAGGCTAGGGTTCTTCCATGCAATTTCCGACAATCGAAGATACAGTAGGAAACACTCCTCTGGTTCGCCTTCAGCGTCTGCCTGGTAATACCAGCAATACCATTTTGGTTAAACTGGAAGGGAATAACCCTGCAGGGTCGGTAAAGGATAGACCGGTACTCAGTATGATTACCAAAGCTGAAGCCAGGGGGGATATCCGCCCGGGAGATACCCTGATAGAAGCAACCAGCGGCAACACCGGTATAGCCTTGGCGATGGTGGCTGCCATCAAGGGTTATCGAATGATATTGATCATGCCGGAAAGCTCTACCCAGGAACGCAAGGATTCCATGACTGCCTACGGGGCGACTCTCATTGAAGTGACCTCCGAAGAAGGTATGGAAGGTGCTCGTGACCTGGCCAAAAAAATGGAACGGGAAGGCAAAGGCAAGGTACTCGACCAGTTTGCCAATCCGGATAATTTTGCGGCGCATGTGGAGCACACTGGACCGGAAATCTGGCGCGATACGCAGGGCAAGATAACGCACTTTGTCAGCTCCATGGGGACCACGGGAACCATCATGGGCGTTTCGCGTTTTCTGAAATCCCAAAATCCTGCTGTTGAAATTATCGGCCTGCAACCTACCGAGGGGGCCAAGATACCGGGAATCCGCCGTTGGCCTGAAGCCTACCTGCCCAAAATTTTCGAGCGCGAACGTGTGGATCGCATTATGGATATCCGCCAGGAGGATGCTGAAAACACCATGCGTGCGCTGGCTCGTCAGGAAGGCATCAGTTGCGGTGTATCTTCAGGTGGCGCAGTGTTTGCTGCGCTGGAAATATCCCGCGAGGTGGAAAACGCCATTATCGTGGCCATCATTTGCGACCGCGGGGACCGTTATCTGTCCTCGGGTTTATTTGGAATCTGATCCAGGCCGGTTATGCGCAGACGTCGTCGTAAAAGTCTTCCCCAGACTCCCTTGTCCCTGCACATCGAAAAAATGAGTCATGAGGGCCGCGGTATTGCACACCATGAAGGCAAGGTGGTCTTTGTCGAGGGTGCCCTGACGGGTGAAGCCGTGGAAGCCCAGTTGACCTCAAGGCGTGACAGTTTTGATGAAGCAAAAGTGCTCGAGATCATACAGCCATCTTCTGACCGAGTTGAGCCTCCCTGTGAATATGCGGGCATCTGCGGAGGCTGCAGTCTGCAGCATATGCAGCCGCAGGCGCAGTTATCCTTCAAGGAAGCTGTCCTTTATGAAAAGCTGGAGCATGAAGTAGGTGATCACACTTTTGAACACCTGCCTGCTCTGACAGGACCAGTCCAGGGATATCGTCGTAAAGCGCGCCTGGCTGTACGTTATGTCCATAAAAAAGAGCAGGTTCTTGTCGGTTTCAGGGAGAAGCACTCCTCGTTTATCACACACATGGAAAGCTGTGAGGTTCTTGATCCACGAATTTCCGGATTGCTGCCGGCGTTATCCACCCTGATTGGCGAGTTGAAGGAGTTCAGGCAAATTCCCCAGATTGAAGTCGCTGCTGGTGACCCGGATTTGGATGGCCCGAGCGTAGCCATGGTATTCAGGCACCTGACTCCTTTGCCGGCCTCAGACCAGGACAAACTGCAGGCGTTTGCTGTAGACAAGGCAATCGCTTTGTATCTTCAGCCTGGAGGAATGGACACGATACATCGAGTGGTTCCTGACAGTGGCATGGACAGGCTTTATTATCGTCTGCCTGAATTTGATCTGACCATGGCGTTTCATCCCACCGACTTTACCCAGGTCAATGCGGACATTAACCGGAAAATGATTTCCCGCGCCATTGAGCTGCTGGCATTATCAGCAGGGGACATTGTGCTGGATCTGTTTTGTGGTCTCGGTAATTTCACGCTGCCTGTTGCCAGGCGTTGTCTGCGAGTCACTGGTGTGGAAGGGGCCGATGTCATGGTTGACCGGGGATATGAAAATGCCTCAAACAACGGGATAGGAAATGCCGCTTTTTACTGTGCGGATTTAACCAAGCTCATGTCGGATATGCCCTGGATGACGGATCACTACACCAAGGTTCTGCTGGATCCGCCAAGGTCGGGAGCATTCGAAATCCTTCCTGACATTCTTTCCATGGGACCGGAACGTATTGTGTATGTTTCCTGCAATCCTGCCACGCTGGCGCGGGATGCCGGGTTCCTGACCGCCAATGGCTATAGCATGCGTTTTGCCGGCGCTATGGACATGTTCCCGCATACAGCCCATGTAGAAGCCATGGCCCTGTTTATCAAATCATCCTGACAGCTGGGTAAGATTGCGAATATGTCTGTGAATGTTGAAAAACTGCTGACGATCATGTCAATGCTAAGGGATGAATCACATGGTTGTCCCTGGGACAGAAAACAGACTTTTCAGACGATAGCTCCACATACCCTGGAGGAAGTCTATGAAGTGGTGGATACCATTGAGCGGGAAGATTATGCTCATCTGGCCAATGAGCTTGGAGATCTGCTGTTCCAGGTGGTTTTTTACGCCCAGCTTGGTAAGGAGGCCGGTTATTTTGATTTCCAGAATGTTGTGGACGAAATCACCACGAAACTGTTGCAGCGGCATCCCCATGTTTTTCCAGAGGCAACCGTTGAAAGCTTTGGCACCAGGCCTGCACTGACAGCCTCCCAGGTTGAAGGAAACTGGGAAGAGCTCAAGAAACAGGAAAGGCAGGACAAGCATGGTAAGACTGTCAGCGTACTGGATGATGTGCCTGCAACCCTGCCGGCGTTGACCCGTGCCGGGAAACTGCAGAAACGGGCTGCCACTGTCGGTTTTGACTGGCCGGATATACAAGGTGTCATAGAAAAATGCCGGGAGGAAGTGGAAGAAATTCAGGAAGCTGTTGATAGTCGTGTCCATGACGATATTGAAGGGGAAGTGGGTGACATGTTTTTCACCCTCGTGAACCTCAGTCGGCATCTGGGGATTGACCCGGAAACCAGTTTGCGAAAAGCCAACAGCAAATTTGAAAACAGGTTCAGGCATGTGGAGGCCGCAGCTAAAGCCGATAATGCAGATCTGCAGTCGGCTTCACTTGAAAAGCTTGAATCATACTGGCAACAGGCCAAAAAGACGTCAACGTGAATGAGTTAAATGTAGACCTGCCAGGGATTGTGACTATCCTGGCATCAATGTATTGTTCAAAGATCACGCAGGAGTAAAAATAATGAAAATGATTTTATTGGGAGCACCGGGGGCCGGTAAGGGCACCCAGGCCAAGTTTCTGACTGAAACCTACGGAATTCCACAGATTTCTACGGGAGATATGCTGCGTGCAGCGGTGAAGGCAGGTACCGACGTAGGCTTGAAAGCCAAGGCAGTCATGGATGCCGGCGGCCTGGTAACCGACGATATCATTATTGCTCTGGTGAAGGATCGGTTGACGCAGGACGATTGCCAGCCAGGATTCCTGTTCGACGGATTTCCCAGAACCATTCCCCAGGCAGAAGCCATGCGTGATGCAGGAGTAGGAATAGATGTTGTTCTTGAAATTGATGTGCCAGACGAAGAAATCGTCAGGCGCTTAAGTGGGCGTCGTGTTCACCTGGAGTCTGGGCGTGTTTATCACGTTGAGTTCAATCCACCAGCCAATGAGGGAGTGGATGATGTTACGGGCGAACCCTTGATCCAGAGGGACGATGACAAGGAAGCTACCGTGAGAAACCGGCTGGAAATTTACCATTCCCAAACCAAGCCTCTGGTTGATTTTTATCAGAACATGGAAAAAGACACCGGCTCGGTAAAATTTATAAAAATAGATGGCACCAGAAAAATTGATGACATTGTTGAAGACATCAAATCCAAGCTGGCAATAGCCTGAAATATATTTTCTTGACGCTTTGGCTTGACCAAAATTTTTCTCAAAAAATATTTTTTAATTTACTTAAAAGAATTTGAATCTTAATTAACTGATTTTTAAAAAAATATTTTTTGTGTTATGTTCCTCGAAGAACGTTAGACGACTTGTACTCCTTTTGTCCGGATCGTTTACTTTCACGTTTAGAGGAGATGATTATGGCTAAAGCCAAAGCAAAGAAAAAAGCCGCCATTGTTGATGCTGTACAGGTATCTGTAACTCCCGTCAAACGTCGAGCTGTATCGGCAAGCAAAAAAGCCCAGTCCAATCTACGTAAAGCGCAAAAAAGCCTGGCCAAACAAGCCAAGGCAGTGAGTGCTGCACGAAAAAAAGTAAAAGCAGCGGCTACCAAAAAAGGGGCTGCCAGTGCCAAAGCGCAGGTCAGGAAATCAACCACAAAATTGAACGCAGCCAAAAACAAGGTTTTGAAAGCACGGCAAGTTCTGGCAAAAGCCAAGGCAGCTGATGTGGCGCGGGAAAAAGTGGCGGAACAGGCAAAGGCTGTTTCAGTCTATAAAGACAAACTTAAAAAGAAAGCTGTCCAGGATCTGAAAAAAGCCCTGAAGAAATTTGAAGCTTCATGGGCTAAAAAACGTGCCAAGCAGGATGCAAAGAAATTGGCCTCAAAATTGAAGAAGGAGGCCGCCAAGGCGGCAAAAGCTAAAAAGAAAGCAGAGGCCAAAGCCAGTGCCGTTGCCAGAAAACTGCTCAAAAAGGCGAAAGCCGAAGAACGAAAGGAAAAAGCCAGGCTCAAGGCAAAAGCACAGAAGATCGAGCGAAAGGCAAAAGCTGTTGAGCGTAAGGCTGCGGCCAAAGCCAAGGCAAAGGCCAGAAAGCAGGCTGTCAGGCTGAAATCCAAGGCTCGCAAGGAGAAGGCAAAGGCCAAGGCCAAAGCGAAGAAGGAAAAGGCCAGGCTCAGGGTAAAAGTTAAAAAAGAAAAGGCCAGAATCAAGGCAAAAGCTGAAAGAATGGCGAAAAAAGCCAAAAAGAAAGTTGCAGGTAAAAAATCTGGCGCGACCAAAAAGGCAAAAAAGAATAGTGCCCTGAAAAAGAAAACGGCTAAAACCAGACCGGCCAGGAAAAAGGTTGCTGGCAAGGTGGCGGCAAAGCGCAAAACAACCGCCAAAAAAGTGGCATCCAAAAAGAAAACGGCAAGGAAAGCCACCAAAAAAGCCGCAAAGAAGATTGTAAAAAAAGCTGGTAAAAAGCAGGCGGTAACGCCGGCTCAAAAAAAGAAGGCCGCCAAAAAGAAAGCCGTTAAAAAGGTTGCTAAAAAGGCCCCCAAAAAGGTCGCCAAGGCCCCCAAAAAAACTGCCAGGAAAGTTCCAAAAAAAGGCTCTAAAAAACGCTAGGGTCGAGCCTGGTTAATGCGCCAAAAGTACAGGGCCCGGCAACCGTTTCCGCTGATCAAAGATGTTCCTGTTCATTGGTTGGCAGCTAGGTCTGGCCCGGTGAATCCCCTATAATGAATCCTCCCTGACACCTGTCCGGTAGGATTTATTCATGACAACCATACCATGCCCAACATATTAGCCCTTGATACTTCCACTACCGCCTGTTCCTGTGCACTTGTGTGTGATGGATGTGATGGAGAGGTGCATGAGCAATTTGAAATTATTCCCAGGCAGCATGCGGCGAGACTTCTGGGCATGATAGAAACGCTCATGGCGAGCCGGGGTCTCTCATACTGTGACCTTGATGCCGTGGCCTATGGATGTGGACCAGGTTCGTTTACAGGGCTGCGTATTGCCGCAGGCGTAACACAGGGGATAGCCCTGGGGGCTGACAAACCTGTTGTGGCTGTTTCGTCTCTGGCATCCATAGCCTTGCAGTCAGAGTCGGATGGTCTGGTATTTACCGCGCTTGATGCCAAAATTGATGAGGTTTACTGGGGTTTTTACCGTCGTTCGGGGGCAACAGTAGAGCTTGTTGGTGCTGAAGGCTTGTGCAAGCCGGAATTACTACCTGCACAGTTGAGTGAAAGCCTGAAAAATTTTGCAGGGATGGGCAGCGGGCTGGCATTTATTGATCGTATGCCGTCAACCTTTGTCCAACAAATGGATTCATATCAGACTGATATTTATCCAAGGGCCGGCACAATTGCCAGCTTAGCTGTTCCCATGTTTGAAGCAGGTTGTATACAACAGCCTGAAGATGTCAGCCCTGTCTATCTGCGGGATAAAGTGACAAATACCTGATCGGGGAGTGACTGTGGATTTTGACGTTATACGTTTGAGCTTCCTGGCTTTTATACAGGGCCTTACCGAATTTTTGCCCATATCCAGTTCGGCACACCTGATTTTGCCTTCAGCCCTGTTTGGCTGGGAAGATCAGGGGCTGGCTTTTGATGTTGCAGTACATCTGGGCACATTGCTGGCTGTGCTGGTTTATTTCTACACAGACCTGATGGCCATCGTTAAGGGGTGCCTGCTGCACCTCTTCAAAAAGCAGGCATCAGCAGACAGCCGCCTTGGCTGGCAATTGCTGGTGGCAACGCTGCCAGTCATCCTTGCCGGTTTTTTGTTGAAGGATGTCGTGGATGAGCACTTTCGACAGACTGTCATTATTGCCACAACAACCATTTTCTTCGGCCTGATCCTGTTCTGGTCTGATAAACATTCTGCTGGGCACACAACACTCACCGGGCTGACATGGAAGGCTGCCATCATCATTGGCCTGGCCCAGGTGCTGGCACTGGTGCCTGGAACATCCCGTTCCGGTATTACCATGACTGCGGCATTGTTTTGCCATCTGGATCGCCATAGTGCGTCGCGCTTTTCATTCCTGCTCTCCATCCCCACAATTGCCGGCGCTGCCTTGCTGCTTATTCTGGATTTGCTGCAGCAAAGTCATGTCAATTGGCTGGAACTGGGTTATGGATTATGCCTTTCGGGTATCGTGGCCTATGCCTGCATTTCATTATTTCTGGGTACTATCAACAGGCTTGGATTTTTACCCTTTGTCATATATCGCCTGCTGCTTGGCGGTGTACTTTTTCTGTTTTTTGTTTGAGGGGAATCTTAATGAACGCTCAGGAAAGTCTTCAGATCGAAATGGCCTGTACCCGATTGGTTAACCAGTTTTCCCTGTTTAATGATGCCCGTAACTTTGAAGCCCTGAGCCAGTTGTTTGCAGCGGATGGCGCGTTTGCCAGGCCAACAGATCCAGAGAATTTTGTCAGTGGGCGTGACGGTATCCTGGCGGCTTTCCAGGCAAGGCCGCATGATCGAATAACCCGTCACATCATCAGCAATATTGTTATTGATGTGGTGGATGCTGAAAAGGCCAGGGGCGTTTGCTATGCGACCCTGTTCATGGCACCTGTTGATGCTGAGCCGGCAATGTTTGGCGTCAAAGCCAATTCTTCCCAGCTGATTGGTGAGTTCTATATGGATTTTGTCCAGACGGGCGACGGGTGGAAAATTGCCCGGCAAACAGGAAAGATTATTCTGGCAACCTGATTCTGACTTAAACCCTGAAGTTCAGTTCCAGCTTGATGCCGTTTGGATCATTGAGGAACAACTGCACAAGACCTGCATGTGGCACGTCATTCCTGTGGTAGGCAAGATGGCGTTCTTCCAAGCGGCTGATCAATGCCTCAGGGTCCGTTCCATTGAAAGCAACATGATCAAAGGCACCAGTACTCACGGACTTTGTGCTGACAGGGATGCCGACCTTGTTGGAGTGGGCAGTATAGGTTTCCCATTCGGCAATATGCAGGACAGGAATATCCTGTAAATACAGCCAGTACCCGGGAAATCCCAGTTCCGGACGGAAGCCGTCTGCAAGTCCGAGCACCTCGATATAAAACTCACGTGTCATATCGATATCATCGGTTAGCACCAGGTAGTGTTCCATCAAGTTCAGGGGCATGGTGATCCTCGTTTTTACAAGTCGCAGATAAGTTGGAAATTCAGGTGGGCAATCAGGTTACTTTAAAAAACCAGAGTTTGATGCCATTTGCGGAGCGGGCACCGGTGCCGATGAATATGCCCTTGTTCAGCCATTCATATTTTCCGGCCGGGGCTTTGAAGCGCGGGTTGGTCCGGAAGTAGTAATCATTGGGATCGACATCTTCACCGGCAGCCAGTCGCTGCATGACATCTGCAGGGCCGAAACGCAATCCGTAATTTTCCACCTGGATCAGAACACCATCATCAGTCTCAATGGCGTAAGTGGCTTCAGCCTGGGTCACCCCGTCAAGGCGGGTATATTGCCAGTCGGCTGCTGCAGTTGGAAAAAATCGTCCACGGATATCAGGACCTTCAAACGTACCTTCAATAATAGGTATCAAGCGTCTTGGTCCTTCAAATGTTTCTCCAAACTGAATGGGGTCTCCGAGAACACCCTCGGCAGCAAAGATAAATTCAAAGCCGGGTTCAATCATGTGTTTAATCCTGTTCCAGTGAGTTCGCACCTGGTAAATAGACTGCAAATAATACCATGCTAAAGCTGTCAGGATGGTTTATTTCTGACAGCAGAACCAGTAGAGTCATGTCTGAATTTTTTAGCCAGGAATGAACTATGAATCTAGAACTGCCCGTTGTTGATGATAAAGCTGTTTGGAATGCCTGGCTGGTCATGTTGAATGTACCGGCGATTTCTGCAGCAATGGAATTAGGTATTTTTGAGTCACTGCATGACGAGCCGGCGTCGGCTGAAGAATTGGCTGCAAGGCTGGGCTTTGAAGAGCGTCCCTTGAGGGCTTTACTGCCTTTCCTTTCCCATCTGGGATATCTCAATGATTACAACGGGGGATGGCAGTTAACTGCCATGGCAAGACATTTCATGCTGGCAGACAGTCCATTTTGCTGGAGTGGAATATTCAAACGTGAGGCACGCATGCAGGCCCGCTCCAAATTACTGGTTGAAGCGATTACCGGTAAAAAAGAAGAACACATCGGGCAGGACAGGCCAGGAGAAAAGTGGGAAAGCGGGCAGGTGGATATGGAAATGGCCAGGGAGGTGACAGCATTCATGCATAGCCATTCCATGGCTGCGGCCATCGGCATGACCCGGTCTGTGGATTTCAGCGATGTCAGCCGGGTGCTGGACGTTGGTGGCGGTTCGGGCTGCTTTGTGATTTCCCTGGCAAAAAGCAGACAGGATCTGACCGGAACCGTCATGGAGCTACCAGCGATCTGCGAACTGGCTGAGCAGTACATTGCTGACGCCGGGGTTTCCGAACAGATCGATACCATCTCGATAGATATGT
>Ga0181581_10003320_pt1 | contig 12573 bp, 6 predicted proteins | sample 071ome_22_FD_132433 | JGI IMG/M metagenome (GOLD analysis project Ga0181581, IMG submission 132433) | Coastal salt marsh microbial communities from the Groves Creek Marsh, Skidaway Island, Georgia - 071404AT metaG (megahit assembly) | ecosystem: Environmental > Aquatic > Marine > Intertidal zone... | reverse complement strand
CGATTCGGCCGTGTCATAACGGACGAATGCATGGCGTGCCACAATGGGCAGCCCACGTTCGTGCCCGGCTCGGAGAACCGCTTCAAGGAAGTCCCTCTTGGCATCAACTGCGAAAAGTGCCATGGTCCCGGGTCCATCCACGTGCAGGAGAAGCAGGCGGGCATCATCGTCGATATCACCAAGGAGATCGACTACTCCATCGTGAACCCCGGCAAACTCTCCCCGGAGCGCGAATTGGACGTGTGCCAGCGATGCCACATGCAGGGCGCCTCGGTGTTTGAGGGCGGCGACACGCCACTCGACTGGCGCCCCGGCAAACCGCTCGCTGCCCATCAGAACGTGTTCTGGCCGCGGCAGCCGGATTCGCTCACGCATTTCATCATGGCCTCCCATCCGGACCGATTGGCACAGTCGGCGTGTTTCAAGGACTCCTGGCAGGAAGGCAGCGCGGGCGAGCCTATGACCTGTCTGACGTGCCACGATCCGCACAAGCCTATCGAGGAGACCCGCGAAGCGGTCAATACCACGTGTCAGAACTGTCACTCCGGTCAGCCGGAGACCGTATCGGCCCTGATGTGCACCGAGCCCACGGTCGTTGCTGGCACGAACAAGGCCACATGCGCCTCCTGCCACATGCCGCAGTCGGGTTCGACGGATATTCCCTACATCCGCATTACGGACCACTTCATCCGCGTTCCTGACCGGCTTTCCGAGCGGGAAGTCGAGGACCAGACCCGGTTCATCCGTATGGCGGCCTTCATGGAGCCGAGTCCGCATCCACGCCAGCGAGCCGATGGGTTTTTGACGTATTTCGAGCAGTTCACCGACCGTCCCGGCATGCTCGATTCAGCATCGGTTTATCTCGGCCAGGCCCAAGATGCGCTGGACGAGAACCCCGGCGCTGTCGATGACCAGGAAAAGGAGCGCTTGACCGCCTCGTGGATCCGACTATGGCATCTGGCGGGGGATCATGCCGCCGTGCGCAGGCTCAGTCAGCAGTCCGGGTTCGAGGCGCCAGACGATGCGTGGACGCATTACCGGATCGGGGAGGCGTATGCGGCCATAAATGACCATGCCAGGGCCATTCGGTGGTATGAACAGGCCGTTGAGAAGGGACCGGACCATCTCCGCTTCCTGGACAAACTGGGTGTTGCCCTGACGCAGGCGAACCGTCTGCAGGAGGCATCCGACGTGTTTGATCGGCTGGTTTCGGCCAATCCAACGTTCGAGAACGGGTTGAATAACCGTGGTTTCATGCATCTTGTGCTCGGAGATATCGAAGCAGCCGAAGCGGATTTCCGAGCCACGCTCAGCCTGAGCCCGGACTTGGAGCAAGCGCAGGCCAACCTGGCATCCATCCTCATCAATACCGGCCGAACGGCTGAGGCGCGCCCTATCGTGGAGCGCCTGATCGAACAGCACCCGTCGAATGCGGAATACCGGCAGGCGATGGCATTCATTGCGCAGCAGAGCGGTACCCCCTGAGCGACGTTGCCGGCGTATCGCCCGCCGCTATCATACCGAACACAATAATCAGCAGGAGAGGGACGTTGGGAATGTAACGATTCCTGCGAGCGTCCGTAGAGCAGGTATCGGTCGACAACACCGACGGATGTCTCCTCTGGTGAATTGATGTGTGGCTACAGGATTCGCGTGTCAGAAGACATCTGAGCAGCCCGTGTGGAAGTAGTGCTCCATGCGGGCTGTTGTTGTGTAATACCCTTTCGGGCGGTGGCAATTCCCGTTCCCGGAATTGGTATTTTGTGATCCCCACCATTCGACCCCGCCATCCGATACATGAAGCGACGGACCAAGATTGTTTGTACCCTCGGGCCCGCATCCGACGATTTGGAAACCATACGCGCCCTCATCCGGGCCGGAATGGATGTCGCCCGGCTGAATTTTTCGCACGGTACCCATGCCTGGCACAAGACGCTGATCGAGCGGGTGCGGGAGGCGGGCAAGAAGGAGGGGAAACATATTGCCATCCTGCAGGATCTCCAGGGTCCGAAGCTCAGGGTGGGAGAACTGGTCGGTGGCCAGGTCACGCTTTCGGCGGGGAGCCGCCTGGTGATCACCCCCCACAGGATGGCCGAGGGCACTGCCGAGAGGGTCTTCGTCAACTACCCGACGCTGGCTGAGGATCTCGAGATAGGAGGGGAGATCCTGCTCGATGATGGCCACTTGGAGCTTGAGGTCGAAGGGTTTGAGGGGCAGGACGTCATTACCCGGGTCCGGGTCGGTGGCCTCCTTCGATCCCGCAAAGGCGTCAATCTGCCGCATATCCAGACCACAACGCCGGCCCTGACCCCGAAGGATCTGAAGGATTTGGCCTTCGGTATCGAAAACAAGGTGGACATCATCGCCCTCTCGTTCGTGCGTCGCGCGTCGGACGTGCAGCAACTGGTGGATCGCCTCCGGGCAGCCAATGCGCACATCATGGTGGTTGCCAAGATTGAAAAACCTGAGGCCATGGCGTCCATGGACGAAATCGTGGACCTGGCCGATGGCGTGATGGTAGCCCGCGGTGACCTCGGAATCGAAATGCGTCTTTCGAAGGTGCCCGGGGCGCAAAAGAAGTTGATCCAGGAGTGTCTCGAGTCCGCCAAGCCGGTCATTACGGCTACCCAGATGCTCGAGAGCATGATTGAGAATGCGCGCCCTACGCGCGCCGAGGTCAGCGATGTATTCAATGCCGTCCTTGATGGAAGCGATGCGGTCATGCTGTCGGGCGAAACAGCCATCGGCGCCCACCCGGTACGTGTCGTGGAAGTCATGCACAACATCGTGACCGAGGCGGAGAAGGCCTTCACCGAGAACGTCGTCGATCCAACGCCGCTGCTGGATGCGCCCTCGACCACAGAGGCCGTATCCAGAACGGCGTTCTTCCTGGCGCACAAGGTGGGAGCCAAGGCCATAGCGTGTCTGACGGCCTCGGGCGCTACGGCCCGATCCATCGCGCGGCATCGCCCCCACGTACCCCTGTATGCCTTCACGGGAGACCGGCGGATCATGGGGCAGCTGGCGCTCTCCTGGGGAACAAAAGGATTTTTTCTGCCTTTCCAGACGGACACGGACCGGGGCATCGAACTGGTGCATGAGCGACTCAAAAAGGAGGGTCTGGTCGTCTCGGGAGAGCTGATTGTCATTACCGCCGGGATGCCGCTTCCCGCCCATGGACGCACCAACATGGTGCATGTCAGCGAGGTCCCTTGATCCGCCTCCGGTTCGTTCCCGCGTCAACCGCTTGTAGAACGCAAATCCGATAGTCAGCCAGCCCGACCGCTACCGCTCCTTTCATTGGCATCATCCCCACTGGCCCCTGCATGCAGACGGCGGTGGATCACCCGGCTGTCGAGTCATCGCCCATGCGTTCTTCCCGTTCGCACTTGTTAGCTCCGAGTACGTCCCGCAGGAGGACTCCGGCGGCCCACTCGGGTCGGCGCCCGACGATGGTAGCTCTTGTTGCAACCCTCGTCCTGCTCTCCGGCTGCAAAACGCCGGACTTCGTGGGCCGCCGCTATAGCAACTTTACGGCCTACTACAATACGTTCTACAACGCAGAGCGACAGTTCGAGAAGGGCTACGAGAACCTGGATCGCTTCGAAGACAAGGTGGATCGGGAGCAGTATCTGCCCCTGTTTGTCAAGACGACGGGAACGTCTGCCTCCCGGGAATTCGAGCAGACCATCCTCAAGAGCGCCGACATTCTGCGGGAGCACCCGGAATCCAAGTGGGTGGACGATGCCCTCATGCTCATTGGCAAGTCGTATTTCTACCAAGAGAACTACGTCGGCGCCGTCCAGAAATTCAGTGAGATCCTGGACCAGCAGACGGATCTGCGCGATGAGGCGCAGTTCTGGCTGGCCCGTTCACTCATGACGAGTGGCGCGTACAACGAAGCGCTTGAGGTGCTGACGTTGGCCATGGCCACGGAAGGCGCCGATGCCCAGTGGATCGCCCAGGACAGGCTGCTCTTGGCCGAGCTTGCCATCCGGCAGGAGCAGTGGGAGGATGCAGCAGGTCACCTGGAAGCCGGGCTGGCCTCGGTCAAGGACAAGGAGTTGGCCGCAAGGGCGTCCTTCCTGTTGGGCCAGGTACACGAAACGCTTGGCAATTACGAAAGGGCGTACGCAGCCTATGCCGACGTCCCCTCGTATCGTGCGCCCTACGAACTGGAGTATGCGGCCGAGTACTCGGCCGTTCGCATTGACGGGTTGTATTTGAACCCGGAGCGTGCCCTCCGGGATGTGCGCAGGCTCGAGCGGGATGACAAGAATCTGGTCAAAACGGCGGAATTGCGCTACCTGCGAGCCCGCATCCTGTACGTGGCAGGGGAAGCCGACGAAGCGGTCCTCACCTTTGACGAGCTGCTCTACGATCCCCTGTCGCTTCCACCGGGTGCATCCATCGGCGAGCTCCGTGGCAGGATTCACTATGCGTTGGCCGAGTTGTACCGGGATGTAGATCGCGATTTCCTGATGGCGGCGGCCCATTTCGACACCGCTGCTGCGGCGTTGGGGGGCGGCTCGGGCGGTCGAAACGCGCGGCGCTCCGGAACCCTGGCTGAGATGGCCCCGGCGCCGGAAGCCATTCAGGACGCCAGCCGACTGAAGGACAGTTTCAGTCGATTCGCACGCGTGTACAAGGATGTGGCGCGGTACGACTCGCTGCTTTTCCTGGGCTCCCTGCCTCAGGAGGAGTATGATGCCCGGATCCTCGAGCTGCGCAAGAAACGGGCCGAAGAGCTGGAAGAGCAGCGCCGATTGATGCAGCAGCGTCAGCGGGATCAGGCGTTTCGGGAGTCGGCTGGTCAGTCCGGCATGAATATGAACCGGGGTCTGCCCGAGGGCAAAGTCATCCCGACGGCCGACGACCCGACGGGCCTGGCAAGCGGCTATCTGCAGCATGAGGATCCTATTCGGGTTCAGGAAGGTCGCATGCAGTTCCAGAACGTCTGGGGGAATCGACCCCTGGTGCCGAACTGGCGCCGATCGGCTGCCATGAATGCAGCTGATGTCCAGGTGTCTGAGGAAAGCCTGGCCGAGCAAGAAGCCTTGTTACTCGAAATGGAGCAGAATGAATTGCCGGACATCGACGATTCAGCCGTTCCACGGGACAGTACAGGTCAGGTGGAGATGAAGGCTGCGCGTGCTATTGCCCGCTATGAAGTGGGGAATATCCTCTTTCTGGGGATGGCTCGTCCCGATTCGGCAGCCGTCTGGTATCGGACCGTAATCGAAGAAGATGCCACCGAGACGGTCGCCTCCCGTGCCCAGTTTGCCTTGGCAGAGGTACAGCGGGCGTTGGGGGATTCTCTGTCGGCCCGCCGGCTATACACTGACCTGCTCAGCCGTTTTCCGGACTCCGATTTCATCCCGAGCGTACAGGACCGGTTGGGATTGGAGGTTGCAGAACGGGCGGTTTCAGACTCAAGCGCCTTGGCGCTCGAGGCGCTGGAAAGAGCCCTCCGCATCCCTGCGGGACAGGGCGCTCATGACCTGGACTCGCTGTTGACCGTTGCCTCGCAGTGGCAAGGATTCCCACCGGCGTCCCGAGCCCTTTTTGCTGTTGCCAGCAGGCACCTCGAAGCGGCAGCGGGAGATTCCGCAGAAGTGTTCAGTCCCCTCAATCAGTCTGTCTCCACGGACGTCCTTGCCTCCCTGTGGCCCGACAAATATGCCGTGCCTGCACCAGCTGACTCGGTCAGTACGGTCGATGCTTCGCTTGCCCAGTCGTCGGATTCGCTGCGTGTATCGTCGCCTGAGCTATCGGACTCCCTGCGTCTCTCATCTGCCCAGCTACCGGACTCCCTGCGTGCTCCTGTGGATGACGGTAGCCCCCCTCAAGCAGAGCAGGACGACCCGGTGTCGAATGCGGCTGCTGCGAACGGGGTGCGGGCCGTGACATCAGACGTTCCTGCCCCTCCGTCGACACCCCCTCCGCCGACGGTTTTGGGGGTTGAAGATGTGTTAGGGAAGGTGGCGTCGTGGGAAGCCAGGAAGGCACTCGGATTGCGGGCGCAAGCCATGCTCGATGCCCTGGAGTCATGGCGCACACCCGTAGTTGTACCCGTGGATTCGACGCTGGCCGATTCGCTGCTCCTCGATCCGACCCCATCGGAGCCGGCCATGCAGGATTCCACCGGAGGCACTCCGGTGGATAGGGCACTACCAGCAGTGGCAGTAGCAGACGAGCCCGTCCCGGCCGGCAGCACCCCTTCAATGGACCAGGACGCCGCCGTTCAAACGCCACCGGCTGCTACGCCACAGGCTGCCATGGCGGATAGTCTCGTCATGGCGTTGGTCGCCCGTTCTGCCGCCCGTCAGGATTCACTTCGCGCCCTCCGGGAGAGGGAGGATAGCCGGCAAGCGCGGGCGCAGGTATCCGAGGACGAAGATGAGGACGAACGAAATGTCCGGGCAACAACCAACATTAAGCCATTGACGGCAGACGGCCAGTTTGATACCGAGGCCGTTGGCTACACGTTCACCTTCGGGGGGCACCCTACACTCACCTCAGCGCAGGAGCAGCAGCGTGTCCTTGACGTCCAGCTGGCCGAATCCGGTTATGACGTGTTCATTTTGACCAACGCGGTCGGGGAGCCGCTGGAGTATCTTGTGGGGTGGGGCCTTTTCTTCTCCAGGGGAGAACGGGATGCGGCAGAAACCGAATTTTCTGCAATCTTGCCGGAAACGCGTAACATACTGCACCTCTTGCCGGCAGAGTAACGTAAGCAGCTCATACGATGGCGGTGCGTGCCACGGAAGGATTCGCCGTCGCTACGTGCAGCGCCGTGACGGCATCCAGAGGGAGATGCGCCGAACGGAACCAAAACGACCCGTTCAGGTACCGTCGATCCCTTGTAGAATCCAGCCTTGAAAGGCTTCCTGTTAACTTTTCCGGTCCCGAGATGTCCGAACCGGAGCTCCATACCTGTTCATGTCTCAGAACGACAACGAAAAGCTGAAGTTGAACCGCCGCTCCGACGGCTCAGGTCCCCGACTACCGGATCGGAGGCCGAAGTTCATGCTGTGCGTCTATCTGCTGGCCTTTATGGCGTTGTTGGTCCACATCTTCATCCGGATGGGGAATATCGAACCCCAGAAGGTGGATTATTCCACGTTCCTGGACCAAGTAGAAGCGGGTTGGATCGAGGAGGTCGTGCTGGTCAACAACGTTCGGGTGGAGGGGCTTTACACCGAGCAGGCCCTTCAGGAAGGTCAGGTCGAGGTCAGACCGGTTCAGCCCAATATCCTGACGGGTCCCAATCCGGATGCCGCCCGGGCCTTCGTTTCCACGAAGCCGGCAGACCACGAGTTGGTTCAGTTCCTGATCGACTACAACCTGGCTCAAGAAGAGGCAGGCGGGACGGAAATCGGATTTGATGCGCGCCAGGAAGAAAATTGGTTCGGCGGCCTGCTGACGTGGATTTTCCCGCTGGCCATCATCATTGCCCTGTGGGTGTTCCTGATTCGCCGCATGAACCCCGGGTCCCAGGTGCTGAACATCGGCAAGAACAAGGCCGTGCTTTTCGATGCCATGGGGGACCAGAAACTTACCTTCAAGGATGTGGCTGGTCTGGAGGAAGCCAAGGAAGAGGTCGTTGAGGTAGTGGAGTTCCTCAAGAACCCTAAACGGTTCACCCGGTTGGGGGGCAAGCTGCCTAAAGGAGTGCTCCTGGTCGGCCCACCGGGTACCGGCAAAACGCTGCTGGCCAAGGCCGTGGCAGGCGAGGCGGGTACGCCTTTCTTCTCGCTCTCCGGTTCTGACTTTGTGGAGATGTTCGTTGGCGTGGGAGCGGCACGCGTGCGCGACCTGTTCCGGCAAGCCAAGGAAAAGGCGCCGTGCATCATTTTCATTGACGAGATTGATGCCATCGGCCGCTCTCGCGGCAAAGGCATGATGATGGGAGCCAACGATGAGCGGGAAAACACGCTCAACCAGCTTCTGGTCGAAATGGACGGCTTCAATACGGATACCGGGGTCATCATCATGGCGGCCACGAACCGTCCCGATGTGTTGGATTCGGCGCTCATGCGCCCCGGACGCTTCGACCGGCAGATCCTCATCGACAAACCGGACCGGCGCGAGCGGGCCCAGATATTCAAGGTCCACACGCGCAGCCTCATTCTGGCCGACGGGGTCAACGAAGAGGTCCTGGCCAGTCAGACGCCCGGTTTCGCCGGGGCAGAGATTGCCAATGTGTGCAACGAGGCCGCGCTTCTGGCAGCTCGCCTGAACAAGGACGCCATCGAGATGGATGATTTCGAGCGGGCCATTGACCGGGTCATTGCGGGTCTGGAGAAAAAGAACAAGCTCATTTCGCCGGACGAAAAGAAGATCGTGGCCTACCACGAGGCAGGGCACGCCATTACTGGATGGTTCCTCAAGTACACCGATCCGGTGGTCAAGGTATCCATCATTCCGCGTGGTTTGGCTGCTCTGGGGTATGCCCAGTATCTACCCGAGGAGCGATATCTCTACACCAGGGAAGCCCTGATCGATCGCATGATCATGGCCATGGGCGGTCGTGTTGCCGAGGAAATCATTTTCGGACGCATTTCAACAGGCGCCCAGAACGACCTTGAGCGTATCACGGCCATGGCCTATGCCATGGTGGTCGACTACGGTATGAGCGAGCGTATCGGATACATCTCCTTCAACATCTCAGGCAGGGGAGACCAAGGTCCGGTGTTCGATAAGCCGTATTCGGACGAAACGGCCCGCATGATCGACGTCGAGGTCAAGAGCATCATTGATGAGGTGCGAGCTGCAGCACGTGACGTCCTGGAAGCTCATGCCGATAAACTGGAGGCCATGGCGCAGGCCCTTCTCAAGAAGGAGGTCCTTGGGCCAAAGGACTTGGTGGAACTCCTGGGAGAGCGGCCTCACGGCGAATACGTGGACTTCGACCCAGCGCATGCAGCGACAGAGGAAGCGGAGGCTGATGCGCCGGCAGCGTCAACCTCGAATGGAGAAGAGACCCCGGAGGTCGCCGCAGCTACCGAAGGGGAAGCGCCGTCGGCAGGCAGCGTAGCGGAGCCCGGGCCCGAGGACAAGGACGCCCGGTAGTTGCGTTTCACCTGGTCTTTTATTGATATATAGGTATATATCGATATTCTCTACAAGGCGGCTTGCAGGGCATGGATAGTCGATTTTCGATCCGGAAAGCACCCATCTCAACGCATCTTCACAGAAAGGATGGTGTGCATGTCCCGAAGCGCCTTATATTGCGAGGCTGAAACAATTCGGAAAGCGGCCTGAAAAGACGTTTTCCGTTTGCCATCGAAACTGATCGAAAACAGACGGTAATCCACGTGCCAACGATCCAGCAATTGGTTCGCAAAGGACGAAAGCCACAGGTCAAGCAGACCAAGTCCCGCGCACTGAACGCCTCTCCGCAGCGTCGCGGAGTCTGCACCCGTGTTTACACGACCACGCCCAAGAAACCGAACTCGGCGCTCCGCAAGGTGGCCAAGGTCAGGTTGACCAACGGGATCGAGGTCATTGCATACATCCCTGGTGAAGGGCACAACCTGCAGGAGCACTCTATCGTGCTCGTGCGCGGTGGTCGTGTCAAGGACCTGCCCGGTGTGAAGTACCACATCGTACGTGGTGCACTCGACACGTCGGGTGTCGCGGACCGTCGTCAGAGCCGATCGAAGTACGGGGCAAAACGTCCCAAGAGCTGATTTGGCTCGGTAATCCAACTATTCGGACCGTCCGCAACCGGGCTGTCCGGCCTGTTTTCCAGACAAGGCACTGCTTCCGAGAGAAGCGCCTGAAATTGAAGCGCCAATAAAATGCGTAGAAAAACAGCAGAAAAGCGTCACGCTATCGAAGACCCCATCTACAAGGATGTGCTGGTCTCCAAATTCGTGAACGCCGTGATGAAGAGCGGCAAGAAGAACGTAGCCCGGAAACTGGTCTACAATGCCTTCGACGTGATTGCCGAACGGACTGAGGAAGAGGGTATCGAGATCTTTCGCCAGGCAGTCAACAACGTGGCGCCGCTCGTCGAGGTGCGCAGCCGCCGTGTTGGTGGAGCCACCTACCAGGTGCCCATTGAAGTGCGCCCGGAGCGCCGCACCGCGCTTGCCTTCCGCTGGTTGATCCAGTATGCCACGGTTCGCAACGACAAGAGCATGGCTAACCGACTGGCCAGCGAGCTCATGGCAGCTGCCAAAGGCGAAGGGGGTGCCATCAAGAAGAAAGACGACACCCACCGCATGGCAGAAGCCAACAAGGCGTTTGCCCACTTCCGCTTCTAGACACTCTCAGCCGGATCATCGGCACAACTGACAGCGAACAGCAATGTCCAAAGTTTTTTCCCTTGAACGTACGCGCAACATCGGCATCATGGCGCACATTGATGCCGGTAAGACGACGACGACGGAGCGTATCCTGTATTACACGGGTAAACTGCACCGCATGGGTGAGGTGCACGAAGGCGGCGCCACCATGGACTGGATGGAGCAGGAGAAGGAGCGTGGGATCACGATTACCTCTGCTGCGACCACGTGTGAATGGGCCGATCACCGCATCAACATCATCGACACGCCAGGCCACGTTGACTTTACCGTCGAGGTGGAGCGCTCGCTTCGCGTTCTCGATGGCGCCGTGGCCCTTTTCTGCGCCGTGGGTGGTGTAGAGCCGCAGTCCGAAACGGTGTGGCGTCAGGCAACGAAGTATGGCGTACCCCGCATTGCATTCGTCAACAAGATGGACCGGACGGGGGCCAACTTCGAGGCTGCTGTTCAGGCTATGAAAGACCGCCTCAAGGCAAACGCCGTGCCTGTTCAGATCCCCATCGGTGAGGGGGAGATGTTCAAGGGTGTGGTTGACCTGATCTCCAACAAAGCCATCATCTGGAACGATGAGACGCAGGGCATGACGTGGGACGAGATCGATATTCCCCACGATCTGGAGAATGATGCCCGCCACTGGCGGATCAACCTGCTTGAGCAGGTAGCCGAGCAGGACGACGAGCTTCTGATGAAGTACCTCGAGGGCGAGACGATCAGCGCCGATGAGCTGAAGAAGGTGGTGCGTCAGGCTACGCTTGAGCTGGCCATCACGCCGGTATTCTGTGGATCGGCCTTCAAGAATAAAGGCGTACAGCGTCTCCTGGATGGTGTGATCGACTACCTTCCTGCACCGACCGATGTGCCGGCCATCAAGGGAGTCCACCCGCGGACCGACGAAGAGATTTCGCGTCCATCGGACCCCAACGGACCGTTCAGCGCCATTGCCTTCAAGGTCATGACCGACCCCTATGTAGGTAAGCTGACCTTCTTCCGTGTCTATTCTGGTACGCTCGAGAAAGGGAGCTCCATCCTGAACGCCACATCGGGCAAGAAGGAGCGCATTGGTCGCATCCTGTTCATGCACGCCGATACGCGCGAGGATGTGGACAGCGTTCGCGCTGGGGACATTGCCGCTGGCGTCGGTGTCAAGCAGGTCCACACGGGAGACACGTTCTGCGACCCGGATCATCCGGTCATCCTGGAGCAGATGGAGTTTCCGGAGCCTGTTATCCGTATTGCTATCGAGCCCAAGACGAAGGCTGACTCCGACAAGCTGGGCCAGGGTCTGCAGAAGCTGGCCGAGGAAGATCCGACCTTCAAGGTCAACGTAGACCACGAAACGGGTCAGACGATCATTGCCGGGATGGGCGAGTTGCACCTCGAGATCATCGTGGACCGCCTCAAGCGGGAGTTCAAGGTGGAAGCCAACGTTGGTAAGCCGCAGGTGTCCTACCGCGAATCCATCAGCAAGACGGTCGACAAACGTTACACCCACAAGAAGCAGTCGGGTGGTCGTGGTCAGTTCGCCGAGGTCTGGGTTGAGATTGGTCCGTCCGAAGAGGTGGAAGAAGGCCTGGAGTTCATCGACGACATCAAAGGTGGATCGATCCCGCGCGAATTCATTCCCTCGGTTGAGAAAGGGATCAAGGATTCCATGTTGCAGGGACCACTCGCCGGGTATCCGATTGAAGGAATCAAGGCGCGTCTCTACGACGGGAAGTACCACAACGTTGACTCCGACCAGCTCTCCTTTGAAATCGCCGGCCGCATGGCGTTCCGCGAGGCCGCCCGTGCTGCCAATCCGGCCCTGATGGAGCCCATCATGTCCGTTGAGGTCGTAACCCCGGAAGAGTACATGGGTGAAGTCATCGGTGACCTGAACAGCCGCCGTGGTCGCATCGAGTCCATGACGCCGCGTGCAGACGCGCAGGTCATCAAGGCGTTCGTCCCGCTGTCGAACATGTTCGGATACTCCACCGACATGCGTTCGATCACGCAGGGACGTGCCATCTATACCATGCAATTCGATCACTTCGCAGAAGTACCGAAGAGTGTCGCCGACGAGGTTATCGCGGCTGCCACGGGTACGTCTGACGAGGACTGATCCCCATTTTCAAACGAACACCTTATCAGGTAAGACTCCAATAGGTATTCCAACATGGCAAAGGAAACTTTCCAGCGTAACAAGCCCCACGTGAACGTCGGTACGATCGGTCACGTTGACCACGGCAAGACGACCCTGACGGCAGCCATCACGACGGTG
>Ga0181581_10003318_pt1 | contig 12574 bp, 9 predicted proteins | sample 071ome_22_FD_132433 | JGI IMG/M metagenome (GOLD analysis project Ga0181581, IMG submission 132433) | Coastal salt marsh microbial communities from the Groves Creek Marsh, Skidaway Island, Georgia - 071404AT metaG (megahit assembly) | ecosystem: Environmental > Aquatic > Marine > Intertidal zone... | reverse complement strand
CGCGCGCGGTGCGTCTCTCGTCGATGCGTCCGAGTGGATCGTCGTCGATCAGGCGCGCATCGACGCCTTCGCCTCGTGCACGCTCGATGAACAATTCATTCACGCGCGCGATGCGCCGGGAGGGGCGATCGCGCACGGATTCTTGGCGCTGGCGCTCCTGACGCGCGCCGCGGCGGCCGCGACGACGAAACCGTGGGCCGGTCGCGCCATCAACTACGGACTCAATCGCGTCCGTTTCGTCTCTCCGATCCGCGCCGGAGGAGAGATTCGCGCGAGAAAAATAGACATAGTCACCTCCTCGGCGTTACCTCGAGACGAGGGCGCGCAGACGGAGTTTAGGGTGGAATTGGAGACGCGAGACGCGCGCGCGGGGACGCCTCGGCTCGCCCTCGTCGCCGATTGGATCGTTCGACACTACGTCGACCCGTGACGACTCGATCGTCGAATACCCGTCTCGACCTCCTGTTGTATCATTCTCCTCGCATCGACCCACGCGTGATCATAACCACCGTCACCAGTCGCGGCGTCGCCGTCGCCTCTCTCGCCCGGCGCGCGCTCGCGCTCCCTTGAGTCATGATTCGTACCACCGCAACGCGTCCGACTCGGAAGTTCCGAGTCGCGTCGCATCCGTCGTCGCGCGCGCGTCCGCGACGATCGTCACGCGCCGACGCGCCGACGAGACGAGGCGCGCGAAGAGGCGTGTGCGCCGCGCGCGCGCGCGTCCGCGACCGGCCCGGGGGCGTGTCGCGCGTCGACGCCGAACGGTGGCGCCCGTGGACGCGCGGGGTGCCGCGAGGTGCCGCTGCTCGCGGGACGCGCGGTATGCGGGCGCGGGACGACGATGCGGACGCGCGGACGGCGTCGAGGGGTGAGAGAGGAACGTCGTCTCGAGCGTACGAGGCGATCGTGCGCGCCGAACGCGCGGCGGCGAGGGAGCGAGCGATGGAAATGCGTCGGAATGCCTCGTGGGGAAACGGTCAAGAAATGCGCGGGGACGACCTCGAGGGGGACCCGGGCGACGAGCGGTGGCGCGAGAGCGAGCGCGAACGAGGGAGGTCGACGTTCGCGGCGTTTGACGCTCGTTTAGCGCGGTCGCGCGCGCGCGCGGAGAGTGCGAGGGAGGACGCCGCGCGCATAGAGAGATGGTTGCGCGACAGCTCGGCGGCGGCGGCGAGCCCGCCGGGGGCGCTCGCCGAGGCGGATGGTTTTCAACAAGTTTTCACGGACGAGGACGCGCGAGACGAGACGAGACGGATGGAGGCGACGTATCAGAGATCGCCGACGAGGTCCGTGATACACAGGCCGATACCGAGCCGTCCATTGAGCTCGAGCGTGGAGGGCACGGGGTGGACCAAGAAGAGGACGAGCGGGACGACGTTTAGGGAATTCGGCACGGTACATTCGGTGCGCAGCGAAGAGAATAGTCGAAGCGCGTTTCAATCGTTGCTGAGCTTTGAACAACCGACGGAAAGATTGGGCGACGCAGGCGCGAGCACGACTGGAATCGGTCGCGCGCAACCGGAGGGGGTGAGCACGCCGCCGAGAATTCAAAGGCCTCTGGCTCGACCGCCTCGCGCGCATCCGCGCGTGCGAACGATGAGCGCGGATTTCGCAGCTATGTCGATGCGTCCGGTTCGGATGTCGGCGGATGTGATGCGGAATTCCACAAGTTCACGGATGACGCTGTTGGAAAGCGTTGCGCAAGAAGCGGAGCATGAACGCGCGATTCGCATGTCCGAGGTATCCGAAGATTCCGCCGATTTTTTGCGCCGTTAGATAGTTTTGAAGGGTCAAGAAAGTTGTAATTAAGTATTAGTTTGATAATGACTTGGCGAAGCGCTGCATCTCTCGAACGAAACCGAATACTTTCTCCGCCGCCGTCTTTTCGACGGCTTCGCCGTCCTCACCCTTGGGTCGAAGCGCAGCGGCGACGATGTCGTCGAGCTCTTCCCCAGCCGGACGCTGCGCGTACTCGTCAACGAGATTAAACCTCCCCGGTTCTTCTGGGTCTTCGAGAAACAGTTTCCACGCCCCCGGATACGCCTTGAACAGGCTTCCGTTACACCAAGGAAGCGGCCGCAACGAATACGTCACCGTCATTTTCCCCAAAAATCGCTCTCGCATCCGTCGCACGTTCAACCCCACTCCAGCGTCTCCACTCGCCAGTCTCGGGTTCAGCAGCACCACCGGACACCCCAATTCATTCGCCCGACCGGTCGTTCGCTGCACCTTCTCCAAAGAGATCGGATCCGGCGCCGCGAACACCACCACGCCGTCGAAATCCTCATCCACCAAATTTCTATCGTCCACGCTCGCCACGTCAAACGTCGCGGCGTCGCCCCATCTCGCTCGAAGCATCGCCGCCGCTCCCGCGTCGGGGTACACCGCTCGCACGCGCCGTCCACCCTCACTCAATCTCTGCGCGAATTCTCTCGAAATTTCCCAAACCTTGAGCTGATCTCCCGACTCGCTCATCACGTTGCCGCTGATCGGGTCCCAGAGCTCTGGGATGAGGAGCTCGACGATGCTCCCGGCGGTGCCTCGCGCGATGGCGTCGTTCGTCGCGCGCGCCGCTTTGCCGACGGCGTCGAAGAGATTATCTGGGAGTTCATCGTCGTCGCGCGGACGAGAGATGGAGACGCTCGGCGTCGCGGCGGCGGCGGCGTCATCGTTCGCGTCGTCCTCCGTTGATGATGGAGATAGACGGGAAAACTTCCCGGCGCGGGCGATGGGCGTCGAGACGCGCGAGGACCGGAAAGCGCGAGACGACGCGCGCGAGAGACTGACGGTCGGTCGCGCGCGCGCGTGGGCGAGGACGGAGGGCGACATCGATGGACGGTGACGCTCGATAATGAGGCGATGGGGCGACAGACGGTGGCGTTCGGAGACCTCACCGACGATGAGCGCCGCCTCGGGAACGGCGCCGACGGTGCTTCCGAGACCGACGCCGTTGAACGCGGCGCCGCTGGCGACGTTGGTCATCGTCGGCGCGGTGGTGGTGTTTTTCGTGGTGACGACGGCGAGCGAGACGATGGATTTCGCGCTCGTGTGTGCGAATCCGAGACTGGCGATCGCGACGCCGTTGGCATCGTATTATCGCGTCTTCACGTCCACCTTTGCGCATGGATCGTTTCCACACGTGTTGTTTAATTGTTTAGCCTTCACGCCGATGGCGAGCGCGCTGGAACGGAGCGTCGGGACGATCAACTTTGCCTGGCTCTTTCTCGTCTTCGCGCACGTCGGGTACGCGGCGTCGGCGGCGTCGGCGTACGCGCTGCTCCTCGGGCTCGGATACTCGAGAGGGTACCACTCGTGCGCGATCGGTATGTCTGGAGTCGTCTTCGCGTTGATAGTGTGCGAGACGAACGTGAACGACGTGGGAAGGAGAAGCGTTTTTGGGTTGTTTGAAGTTCCGAGCGCGTGGTACCCGACGGCGCTGTTATTCTTCATTCAGCTCTTGGTTCCGGGGGTGTCGTTTTTGGGACACGCCGCGGGAATGGCGACGGGATACCTGTACGTCGGTGGATACCTGAACTTTTTACTCTTGCGCGAAGCGCACGTGGAGATGATCGAGCAGTCGTTTGCGTGCGCACCGATTCGCGCGCTGCCTTCTTTCGTCTCGTCCAACGCCGAGCGCGGATCGAGACCGCGCGTGGACGCGAGCGCGAGTTCGTTCCCGTGGTTGACGTCTTCTCGGACGTGGGAGCTTCCATCGCGTGTCAGCGACGCGACGCGCGCGTTCACTGGACGTGGCCAAAAGCTCGGAGGAAGCGGTTCAACGACGGGGGAGATGGCGGCCATCGTGAAAGTCAACCAAAAGGATCTAAATACGTTAGTCGAGATGGGATTCTCCGAGCACGCGTCGAGGCGAGCGTTGCAAGAGTGCGAGGGAGACTTATCGCGAGCGACGCAGGTGCTCACGGATGCCGCGGCGAACAGCGATGACGAATTGTAGAGGGAGTCGTTACCACGCGTGGGCGCCAGTCGTACAGACGAACGCGTCGAGCGTCGTCGCGAGGCGTGAAGACCTTCGCGCGATCGACGAGCTCAGGTGGGAGTTCTGGTGGGAGTAGCAAACGATTTGTATTTTTATGTGTATTCGCGTTTTTATTGAAAACTGTTTGTTGCCGTTCTTTAAGTGTGAACAAGCGAAAATCTTTGATGGTAAGCGCCATCAAAGTATCTTGAAGTACTATGACCCGTTCTGGCTCCGCACAACAGCGTCATCCTTTTTTTTCATTTTTTCATGCACGTGATTTGGTCATCACGCTAGTTTCTGATCCGCAGTCGGCTCGCGGCGAGCAAAATTATGTTGCTCGCGGCGGCTGTGGACACCATGGTCGCGGTTGAGCGCGTCGACAAAAAGAAATACCGTCTCACACCCCCCAATGGCGCCCGCCTAGTGGTGCTACTATCGTTTCGATACCGCAGGCCGCTTGAAACGTCGAGATTTGTGACGTAACGTCACGCAACTCATGCTTCTGCGGCCCGCAGTAGGCTAAAAGAATTATTCCTCTCTTCACTTCTCACGCAAAGAGACTCGCCAAAGAATTCCCATACCGAATGTATCCTCACTCACCAAGACGAAGCGAAAACTTCGCAGTCATCGAGCGCTTACGCACCTTCCTCGGCGGCAGCCTTCAACACGGCGAGGGCTTCTTGAACCTTGGAAGAGAGCGCATCCGGAGACTCGATCAAGTGGAGAACTTCAGATTGGTCCATTTCGAGCAACATACCGGTGATCTTGGCGGCGTTGGTCGCGTCCTTGCTCTCGACGAGCGGGTAGAGCGCTTCGCCGAGAATCATGCGTTGCTGATCCGGAGAGGCATTGGTAAGCTGGGAGGCGAGGACAGCCATCGGGTTGGCCGGGGCTTCCGGCATGGGCGGCATCGGGACGGCATTGACAGCCGCCGCGCTGTAACCGCGCATGTTTTGCCGCGCACCGCGCCCACCGTTCGGGCCGCCGCGGCCACCGCGGCCGCGTTGCGCGCCCGGCACGCCTTGGCGTTGCGGCATCGGCATACCGTAGCCCGGCATACCCGGCATGCCCGGTCGCGGGCCACCCGGCATCACCGGTTGGAAGCCGAAGCCCGGTTGCGGTTGCGGCGGCATCATACCCGGCGGCGCTTGGCCGTAGTACATCGGCATGCCCGGAACGCCCGGCGGCGGCATGTACGGCATACCGGCACCCGGCATACCGGCACCCGGCATGCGCTGAGCGAATTGCGCTTGGAGACGCATGCGGCGTTCTTCCTTGCGTTGCGCAAGAGCGACGTAGAGCGGCTTGGCACCGACCATCTTGCCGTTCATTTCGGTGACGGCGCGGGTCGCCTCATCCGGAGAGGAGAAGGCGACGAAGGCGGAGCCTCGGGAAGTGCCAGAGGCATCGCGCATCACGCGGCAAGAGGTGATGGTACCGTACTCCTTGAACAATTCACGAAGCTTTTCGTCATCGGTGCCTTCCTCGAGGTTCTTGATGTAGAGGTTGGCGCCAGCCATCTTCTCCATGCGCTCACGGCGCTCGGCTTCGAACTTGGCCTTCAACTCAGCCTCGCGCTCAGCCTTCTTTTGCGCGCGGCAGACGACCCACGTCTTCTCATCTTCGGTGTAGCCATCGAGCTTTTCCACCGCAGCGGCGGCACCTTCCGGCGACTCGAAGCACACGAAGCCAAAGCCCTTCGACTTGCCTTCTTCGTCCTTCATGACGACGCAGCTCGTGACGGCACCGTGCTCGGCAAACTTCTCGCGCAACTTTTCTTCGCTCAAGTTTTCGCTCAAGTTCTTGACGTAAACGTTGTTGAACTTGGCTTCACCAGTGTTGGAGCGTTCGGCGCGTCGTTGGAACGGACCGACGTAGACTTGCTTGCCGACCAATTCCATGCCGTTGACGTTGTCGATGGCCGCTTGCGCCGCCTCCGACGTCTCAAACTGCACGAAGCCGTAACCCTTGGATTGGCCTTGGCCATCCATGGCAACCTTGGCGCTGGTGATTTGGCCGAATTGCGCGAACGTGTCCAAAAGCGCCTTGTTATCGATGCTCTTATCGAGGTTCTTGATGAACACGTTACCGACACCGCTGCGTCGCACCGCCGGGTCGCGCTGCGAGTACAAGACGCGAATCGGCTTGCCGTTGATGACTTGAAAGTTGAGCACATCGATGGCGTGAGACGCGTCAGACGGCGATTGGAAGTTCACGTACGCGTATCCCAACGATCGACGGGTGATCAAATCGCGGCACACGCGAATGGACACCACCGGTCCGATGGAGGAAAACTTCTCGTACAACTGCGCCTCGGTCACGGAGGTTTCCAAGTCACCGACGTACAACGACGACGTGCCCGCGCCCGGCTGTTGCGCCCCGGCGGCGGCATTTGCGGCATTATTTTCACCTTGCGTTTGCGTCGCGTTCGCGGACGCATTCGCGGCGGGCGCCGGCGCGGCGGCGGCGGCAGACATCACGCGTGAAGATCGCGCGAAAGATGCGGCGCAAGATTCTCGCGCGCGGGAATTCCCTGGGTGCGTCGCGGGTCGGCGCGAGCGTGTGCGAGGTGCGACGGTCGTAAAACGATGCGATTCGTTTTACGTCGTTCGGCGTGCGTGGACTGGACGAATCCGAGCGCGCGCGCGTGCGTGTGTCGCCCACGATTCGCCACGCGCCGCGTCCGACGACGCGACGGCGCCGCCACGACGGGGAGACCGGTGCGCGAGGACGGAGAGTCCACGACCATTCACGACTCGTCGCGCACACCTCCTCCTCCGGGGAGGAGATTTCATCCGCGCGTGCGGGCGCGTCGCCGTGCACGTAGTGGGGATTCGTACATTGGCGTTCTGAGTGGTGTCGTATGGAGAAGCCCTAATGCTTGGAGGTCAAAAATGGGGGGTAGCGCTAAAAACGCTCGGTGGGGCGATTCGGTCGGACGCGTGGAGAAACTGCCTCGTCGTTCGGTCGACGCGCGGTCGTCGTTCGTCGTCGCGTCCGTCGGCGTCGCGTCCGTCGGCGCGTCCGTCGGCGCGGTCGTCGACGGCGACGGGTGAGGCGAGGATGGTGGACGCGTCGGACGCGTCGGACGCGTCGGCGGTGGTGACGTCGACGAGAGGCGAGGGAGAAGACGGGCGAGGAGGCGAGGATGTGGAGACGGTGCGCTCGTCCTCCATGCCACCGCCGAGATGGACGACGACGGCGAGGAGGAGGACGGGCGCGACGCGGGGTGGACGCGCGTCGTCTCGTGAGGCGACGGTGTTGGACGAGGATGAGTACACGGCGCGATTGGAGGCGATCATCGAGCGGGATTATTTTCCAGACTTGAGGTCGAATCGGTTAAAGGCGGCGCTGTTGGAGGCGACGAGGGCGGGAGACGCGGTGGCGATGGCGGAGATACACGGTGAGATGGCGAGGGAGAGGATCGCGAGGGTGGGGTCGCGGGGAGGCGTCATCGGAACGCCGAGCATCGGGGGATCGGGGACGACGTCGGCGGCGGCGGGGGACGACGAGAGTTGGGAGACGGAGACGCCTCGGAGGAGAACGCGGGATGAGTTCGATCATGACGAGGCGTACGGCGAAGAATACGGTCGAGATGGAGGGGGGACATCGTCGGCGTACGATCAGGATCGACACCTGAGTGTGGATGGATTTTTGGCGCGGTATACTTCCGAAGACAACGCGGCGTTTAGCGAAATCGTCGCGCGGACCGACCAGCGGCGCGAACTGAAAAAGCGACAGTTGGAGGCGATAACGGCTCCGCCATCGCGTCGATTAGCTTTGGCGGCCGCGTTGAAGACATCGGGTTCATCGGCATTGGTGCCTCACACATCGACTGATGTCGCGGAGAGCGAGGCGTCTTCAGGTAAGGCGCTAACTGTCGGTCACGACAGCATCTACAACTCTCCGAAAGGATTGGCGTTGTCGGTGAAAGAGCGTCAACAGATGGTTGTCGGGGAACCAAAGGAGACTGTTGCGAAAAACACACGATTTGTGCCACCGAAAGCGCCGAATATTGATGGAAACAGTGGTGAGACTCCGCAATTGAAACAGTATGAACGCGTGCACACTCCAAACTTTACGCCAGGAGTCGACGCGAGCCCTCTGATGACGTGGGGTGAGATTGCGTCCACACCTTTGCGTTTAGAAGATACAGAGAGCGATCTAGGCGCGGGAAAGTTCACGTTGAAGCAGTCGAGCGTGAGAGAAAAAAAGTTACGTGAACTAACGTCGAAGAACTCGAGGGCGTCGGCGACTCCGACGCTGAGGACGAGACGAGGAGCGCCCGCAACGAATGGTCTTTCGTCCGCGGCGAAATCGTTACTTCGTCGAGTCACGCCAGCGAGACGTGCGACCACTCCGAGAGGAGAATTGGACGCGGCGCTGCGTAAATCGTACAGTGGACGAACACCGAAAGTTGCGTCGGCTCGGCGCTCGATGGCGCCCCAAGACGACGACGGCGGCCTACTTAGACTCGATTAGATTTAGCAACTCATCAGTGCGCTAATCACTACATAAATTGTGTAATTTATTCTAGCTAATTGATTTCGGTCCTAAAACCTTATACAAGCTCGTCCAAGGGGAAAGCCTGCGTCAGCAGTTGTGGAATGGCTTCGGGGTTCTCAAAGCGTTCGCGCAACTCAACCTCTTGCGTCGGCACCAAGTGCAGCGAGTTACGCAAGTACGTCGGATTGACGTCAATATCCCAACCATACGCTTCCTTAATTCTCTTCAAGGTTTGTACTTGACGAGGCGCCGTTGCCAAGTGCTCTTCGTACACCAAGTGCACGTACTGTCTGCGACGAGCGCGCATCTCGTTCATGAAGAATTCAATCCAATCGTGCCTTTCTTGGAAAGTTTGCTTGAACTTTTCAAAGTCAAATACGACCGGCGTCGGCAAAGGTTGATCCTTCGATTCGGGTTTCAATGGATCGGCGTATTTCATCCAAACTCCGGTGTCTTCTGCAGCCTTCAGGGAGGCGTACTGTGCAAGAATGTTCGCTCGCTCAAGGAAGAAAACACTCGCCTTTGGAAATTCGTCGAGAATCGTTCTAGCGATACGACGCGTCGCTCTAGCACCCCCGATCGCGTTGTTCCAACCGATTCTTGTCATGACGTAACGATAACCGTGTCTCGCTGCGCCAAGCAAGAGCTGATCGAGGAACGTACGCGGGTGGTTGACCAAGTTGTTGAAGACGTCTTCGTCAACGCCGAGCTGCAAAATTCTCGGTTTCATATCCTGTGTGACCCAGTCCATCTCTAACGCCCGCTCGGACCACAGATCACCGATATCCAAGAATCTATTATACAATGGAATATCAGAGTGGAAACCGGAACCATCTTCCCACACGACGGTATCTTCGTCGGCGTCGAAGGCTTGACGAAGAAGCTCCGACATCAGCTGCGCGCCCGATCGAGCGGTGTTCGCTAGAATCACGAGCTGAGCGGAAACGTCGTCGGTGCCTAGCAAACTCATTCGACGGTTGACAAGCTTTTCCGTCATGGTGTCGACGTTATCCGCCTCTGACCAACGCACTTGATCAAGAACGAAATCGAAAATGAAAGACGAGGGATCGTGCACGTAGTTGAGCGTCCAGTCTACCAGACGTCTCGTCTTGGCTTCTGGATCACACCCAGTCCATGATTTCCCGAGCGTGAAGTGATCGAGGGCGGTGGCGTCCGGATAGAGTTTCCTCACCTGTTTGCACGGAACCTTGATGCGCCAAATCTTCTCCGGATCATTCTTGTCTACGACGAGCTTTGAGCCCTTCTTCGACACGCGGTCGCCAACCAAGACTTCGTGATCAACTTGTTCTAAGCACATATCGCGCTCATCCTGACCACACAGGAGCGGATAAGCGGTGTCACGATCTAAAATCACAGCATTGTCGAAGTGCAACAACTTCAACGTGAGGTACATCGGTCCAGTCCAAGCATTCGCGATGCAGTGCTCGTCGAAAGGAATGGCGTCTAGGTACTCCTTGTTCGTGATGAGCGACGCGAACAGCGCCGAGTGCTTCTCCAACGCCCCCATGAAACCAGCCGATGCGAAGCGTTTATCTCCACCTGGATCTGCGACTAAGAACACCTCTTTACCGAGCGTGGCCGTGACGGAGAACAAATCCGTCGGGTCTCGCAAGAGCTCGATATTCGTATCCATGTACAACCCTCCGTGATGATACAAGATTTCAAACTTCATCAAGTCTCCAATCATGGAGAAAACGTTTTGGTGCGATTTCAGGTTAAACTTTAACGCACGTTTAATGGTGTGGTACGTGTACGGAAAATTTTCCGGCGTAATATCTGCGCTCCGCCACAGCTTGATCTTCCAGCCCACCTTATGGAGAATCTTCTTGTTCTGATTCAAGAAGGCTCGCTTCACGTTTGGCAACTCTGAACCGAGCCAAATCGTGTGACCTACGGGCTTCACCTTCAAGTGATGCAACTGCTTACTAGTCGGAGACTCGGGATAGTTGTTATCCGTGATGTCATCGGGTGAACTATCCTTTCCTACCGAGGGCGACTTTGCCCCCAACTCTGCAAACCGCCGAATCTGCGCGTGCCTCTCACCCTCTCGAATGCACCCGAGCGCCACCGCGACGGCGACGGCGATGAGTGAAATCACTCCCACGAACCCTCTCACAGTGATCAACCCGTTTGTCTTCGACATCCGCCTCTCGCTCCCGGATGTGCTCGTCTCGCTCGATCGCGTCTCGTCGAGCATCGCATCCGACGTCGACGCTCCCAATAGTGCCGCCCGCTCCGCCCCGGACGCGCTCACTCGAGGAAACGTCATCGAATCTCTCATTCACGCGCAATCGCACGCCCGCGCGAGCTCCCAACGACGCGTCTCTCCCTCGGAGACGACCAAATCGAAGGGTGTTACGGCGCGCCGGTCGCTCACGGAGTCGTTCGCTCTCGAAGCTCCGACCTCGTCGACCGCCGCTCGCGCGACGCCGCGACCGATTCCGACGCTCACTCGAACGACGCTCTCTCGTTCGCTCGCTTTCGTCGACGACGACGCGGTCGCCCACGCGACTCGCGCTCTGGCGCGCGCGTCCCGCGGCGTCGCGCCAGCGTCGACCACGGACCCGTGTGCGTGGTTCGGGCGCTCATCTCGTTTTTTGAGTCTCCATTACGAACGTATACTCGCATTCAGGGCGTTTTAAGAGCAACTGTCTCGATCGAGTGCGTGGGAAGGAAACGCGCCACGTGGACCGTTCGTCGTTCGTTCCGGCGCGAGACGGCGACGCGCGCGCGGACGCGAGGGGACGACGTTCGACGACCGAGCGCGGGAGCGCGGGAGGATGTCCGCGTGCGTTGGCGCGTGTTGTGGGACGTGTTTCGCGACGACGTGCGCGAAGGCGTGCTGTGGGCGCGGTGATGCGTCGGCGCGAAAAGATGACGCGACGTCTCGAGACGTCGAGCGAGACGGCGGCGCGAACGAGACGTCCGAGGGCGCGGTGCGGGTGAATTGGCGCGCGCGATACGCGATGGGGTTCATCGCGATCGCGTTCGCGACGTGGGTGATGCGAGACGCGGTTGGGACGTCGAAGATGGGGGACGCGTTTGGTTGGAAGTGCGCAAAAGAAGCGGCGACCGGAGGGCGCTCGTGCAAACACGAGGTGGCGGTGCGCGTGGGATTAGGAAATGCGTTTTTCTTCGCGCTGATGTTTATCTGTACGTTTGGTGTCAGGGAAGATGAGCGAGCGAGCGTGCGAACGCGGCTGAACGACAGGTACTGGCTGGTGAAGACGTTAGCGTGGGTGGGACTGGTGTGCACGGCATTCGCAGTGCCTCTGGACGACTACGGCGGTCTCGTGAACGCGAATAGATTTTTTGCGTCGATTTTCTTGCTTGTGCAAATCATCGTTTTGCTGGGATGGGTGTACGACTTGAACGATAAGCTCATGAAAAGGATGGAAGACGAGTCCTCTTCGACGAGCTTGGCGATGTTGCTCGTAAGTGCATGCATTTCTTACGGTAGCGCGTTCACCTTACTGGGCTTTATGTACAAATACTGGGCACCATCTTCCGAATGTTCGAGAAACATAGCTCTCATCACGTGCATGCTGATTTTATGCGTGATTTTCACAGTCATTTCTTTACACGGAAGAGTCAACGGTGGACTCTTCACGTCTGGTTGCATGACTCTGTATTGTTTTTACGCACTAGCGTCGGCGCTCGCATCTGAGCCTAAAAACTACAGCTGTGCTCCTTCAACTTCTGGAGATTTAGATTCCGCGCTCGCCGCGATCAGTTTCTTCTTCGGTTTGTGCGCACTAGGTGTGACCGTGCACAGCAGCGCGTCCAAGAGCGCGTTCACGGGCGACTCCGACACTGAAGATCCAACGTCTAGATACACTGTTTCATTCTTTCACTTCGTGTTCTTCACAGCAAGCTCGTACTGTGCGATGCTTTTCGTCGACTGGACGAACGGTAAGAACCCGTACGGGGCCGGTTGGGAGAGCGCGTGGGCAAAAGTCTCGTGTGCCTATTTTAGCGCTTTCCTCTACACGTGGGCACTCATCGCTCCCTTGGTGCTCCGTAATCGGGACTTTTAGATGCAAAAGCGTTCGTGTAATTTACAATCAT
>Ga0181581_10003304_pt1 | contig 12587 bp, 13 predicted proteins | sample 071ome_22_FD_132433 | JGI IMG/M metagenome (GOLD analysis project Ga0181581, IMG submission 132433) | Coastal salt marsh microbial communities from the Groves Creek Marsh, Skidaway Island, Georgia - 071404AT metaG (megahit assembly) | ecosystem: Environmental > Aquatic > Marine > Intertidal... | reverse complement strand
GGATCAACGCGCCTGGCTGGAGCAGTTTTTGAAACAAGCAGATGATCGCCCCATCGTCTTCTTTGTGCATCATACCCTAGGAGAAGGTGATGGTGACCTTCTGGATACCGATCGTTTCTTCCAAATTTTGAAACCTCATCGACAGGTCAAAGCCATCTTCTATGGTCATTCCCATGTGTACGAATACGGGTTTCGCGAAGGCAAACACCTGATCAACCTACCCGCAGTGGGATACAACTTCAGCGATGCACAGCCTGTCGGCTGGCTGGATGCACGCTTTCATCGAAAGGGGGTGGATCTGACGCTCCATGCAACAGGTGGCAACAAGGCAGACGATGGCAAAACCACTTCCCTAAAGTGGGGGTAAAACCATCATACCTTGTTCGCAGTGAGGCAGCTCATTGGCGCAGCTGGGAGAGATGGATTTCAATGTCGCTTCCCTCGTGCGTCTGAAAACGAATTACAAAATGATCTGGCGCCACAAGGTCGTCACTCAATGAGCGGTGGGATTCTTCACTCACTCCAAGAAAGGTGATTTTTTGGGATTCCATTCTGAGAAGCTTGAAAACATGAGGCTTTTCCATTCTTTGTATAACGGAAAAACGCTAACAGGGTATCTGTCCTAGGCGAAAGCCAGATCCCTTCAAGGATTCCACCATTCAAGGGGCCTTGCCAACTTTTTATCAGCCAAACGAGATGGTCTATCGCAATAGGTTTGTTTTCCTCCTGAGCGACACCCTCAAAATGGCATACAAAAAAGGAGGACAGCCAGGTGGCCGAGGAGCTTGTCGAGAGAATTCATCCCATAGACTGATCACAGAAAAGAGTACCACGCCATAAAATACCCCCACTGGCCGAAGCCAGTGAGGGTGACACTGTCAGTAACGGTATGAACAAACGACTAAACGACCAAGCTTAGCACTAGCAACATGCCACCGCCGTCGACACAGGCAAATAGGCGCGAAGAAGAGCTTCTATCGAATATCACACCCGAAGAAAGTAAGAAGATCCTTCCTGCTCTCATTCCTCTGTTCGCATGGGTTTCGCGTGCCTCGTACAGTTTTGGGACAGCTGGGAGCCTCATAGGCTCGCATCCATGGTCTCAGGACCTGGGCGAGAAGAAACGAATCATCGAAACGTTTGCCGGCACAGCCTGTTTCCAGCTTTAAAAGATTTTTTAAACAATCAGGAACTAGCTCGAAAGCATCACCATGGGTTCTGAATGAGTGGTTTCACACCACGAAACAAGAAAAGGTGCGTCACACGCTTTGGGAGTCGTTGGACTAGCCAAAAGAAAGAATGGCGGAAGGGGAGGGATTCGAACCCCCGGATGGATTTCTCCATCGCCTGATTTCGAGTCAGGTACCTTAAACCGAGCTCAGCCACCCTTCCGCGCGAGCAAGGCAGGAGCGCTCCCCAAGGGTAGAACATTCGTGCCAAGCAAATGAAAATCTGAACGAGAACCTTTTTTTTGGCAAGTTCAGAGCTCTGGGATGGCAAAACAGCAAGGAGATCCTCAGGGTGTCGGTCGCAGAGGTTCGAAATGCGCCGTGGGGTCCCTTCCCAAAGCGGGCCGAATCACAATCTTTCCTGGCTTGCATTGAACAAGGAAACCATCCACCCACCCCGTTTCTCCATCCGCATATGCCTGAGCCATTCGAGCAAACTTACCAAAATGACAAGAGATCCCGTGTTCCAGTATCAAGACCGCATCATTGGGATCCGTGAAATCCCTACCCTCCACCAAGCCTTGCACCGTGATTTTTTTGCCAATGTAGGGTTCAGCCAGTGTGGCCACATCCTGTGCCATGAACTGAGCGGCGGGCCGTCCATAATCCATTTGCCATCCTTGGATGAAACCGCAGCCGGTTGAACAACCAGTCAGACACAGTAGACTGATCAGCACGCATCCAGTCGAGATACGTGAGATTTTGCGGAGCACTGAGACGATTGAGCGAAAGAGAATGGACATTATGAAAAACGTGTTGGTTCTTTTAGAGAGCGCTGAAAACGATGGATTAGATATGCAACAACCTTGGCATTCGATCGAAAGGCCGTTTCTCCCGAAGATTACCAAGCGGGAGCCATTGAGTCCAAGAGATCGCGTGTCCTTTCAGCTTCTCTTGTTGTTTGCACCGAAGAATCCTCCATGGTTCGCAAACGAAAGAGGCACCCTTTTTTTCTAGCATTCAAAGGAATGGAAACGGTCATCCATTGCCCAGTTCCCTTCATGGCTTTTGAGTCATCCTTCCACAAAGGTTCCATCCACGGATCCATCGACTGCAACTGGTAGGATATTCCGATTTGAGAAAGCCAGCGAAGGATCATCGTGTCGCCTTGCCAGGAGTCGATCGAAAGTTTCATGTCCTCGATCAAAGGTTCCTTCGGCTGGAAGGAAACGCTCCACGTCGCTTGAGTCGCAGATTTGAACGCACCGCCGGTGGATGAATTGGCCGCCCCGATCGACTCATTGGGAGCAGAGGAAGTGCTTTTTAATGCGTGTTGGGGTTCAATGGATGTTCGATGGTCTGCGTTGTCCGGTTGCGTTTCCAAAGACGATTTCACCCGATCTGCCAGGAAGCCCGAAGTGTGTAACTGATTCATGGCGCGGGACTCCTCAAGAAAAGGTGTGGTTGGACTGCCCTCAAGAGTGATTGGTTGGTTAGTCATGCTTTCCTGCTCGGAGACGAGAGGTGCGGACTGGGAGGACTCTGCGCGCGTCTGCGAGGCTCGTTTCGAAGACTTCCAACCAAAGCTGAAAGAGCCCCCAGAACCACAATTTGCCAGCATGCAGGCAAGACAACGGGTCGTGACGATGACTTTCATGAATTCAAGGAAACCATGAATGATGCCAGATCCACACGCGATCACCCAAGACGTTTATCAAGAGTTGTTTAAACGTAATTCATGACATTTATCCATCTCCAGAAATGCGTGAAAATGTTCAAAAAATGATCTTAGATAACAGAAAATGCATGCTAGTGGATCAAACCATGCAAATAAAAACCCGCTCACGTCGAGGTGCATTTAGGATGCACTGGAACCGGACCGTCAATGCGCTATCTTAAATGATCATGTGTTTATTATCTCTGCTTTTTCCAATGCGATCTCGTCTCACTGGCTATGCTGGCATTTTGATATGCAGCGGCCTTTCATTGCAGGGTTTGGTGACCGCTGAGAACCTTCGAACCTTTCCCGATGTCGAAGGAAAGAATCTTCATGGAGAGGTGGTTTCGTTTCCTGAGACTTTCGCTGCCAAGGCCTACCACGTTTGCCTGATCGCTTTTGTCCGACAGCAGCAAAACGATGTGGATACCTGGCTCCCCAAACTGGACGCATTGGTAGCCGAAAGAGAAAACCTGGAGTTCATGGAACTGCCCACCATCTCCCGAATGAATGCCTTCATGCGGTGGTTTATTTATCGTGGCATGCGTTCGGGCATTGAGAACCCGGTGAGTCGAACCCGCACCATCACCCTTCACCTGGACAAGGAACCCTTCAAGAAAGAGTTGGGTATTGAGGGGGAAGAGGAAATCGTTGTGGTGCTGGTCAATGACAAAGGAGAGGTGCGTTGGCAATCCACCGGTCGATGGACTCAAGCCAAGGCCGATGCCTTGCTGGAAACCCTCCATGCGGATAGTTCAAAAAAGAAGCCTGCCCCCGAGGCAGAGGCAGGCTGAGTTTCAGTTAAAGCTACTCCGAAAATTATCGAGTGGTGGGCACCCATTGGGTATCAAAGTGCTCTCGGGATGCGGCCTGACCGGGGGTGATGGTTTCGACATGAAAATCCCCCATCAAAACAGTCCCTCGCCCGGTCTGCATGAACTCCTGGTCGGTCAGCTTCTGACCCTTGTTTTTGCCGTGACGGGCGGTAAGCCGGTTGCCGGTTGGCACCCAGCGGCCGTCATCAACCACGGAACTATGGTGGGAAGAATCGCCATTTTCATCGACCAGGACAATTTTCTGGGAAGGCATCTTGGTCGCCGTCTGCTTGTAATACAAAGGGGGTTGGCCAGGAGCCAGCACTGAACCCACTCCCTTGTTCATCCCATTTTCAAGAAAACTCAGCATGGAGTAGCTGTAGAGGTAGGGGTTGCCCGAAGCAGGCTTGGAAAAGAAATCTCGCTCGCGTTTGAGCACATCAGTATCGGAAGGGCAGCGAAAGATGTTGGTGGTGAAGTTTCCAATGTAAGGGCCTACGGCACTGTTGCGGGGATTGTTGAAATAATCCCGCTCGCTGACCGATCGATTGACGTTCCAGAAAATCCAATCTTCCTTCATGGGCTGATAGGCTCCACGACTGGCCACACCGGGAAAAGCATCCGAGTTGTCGTCGAGATACATGGCAAAAGCGATACCGAGCTGTTTGAGGTTACTGATGCATCCGGTGTGCTTGGCTTTTTCCTTGGCCCTGGAAAGGGCCGGCAAGAGCATGCCGGCCAGGATGGCAATGATGGCAATGACCACCAGTAGTTCAATGAGTGTAAAACCTTTTCTCGAGGCAGTGGATCGCGAGGATTTCATGGGAAAGATGGATTCTATGCTAGGAGTCTTGAGGAGAGTCTAACACCCTATGGCTCAACGGGTCAACTCATCAGGGGATGCTTGCTCGAAGGTTAGAGCAAGCTCCCTCAAAGGGCCTGATTGGTCAACCACACGACCTGATACGGTGCCAGCTCCATATGACCTTTGGAATCTTCAATTGGCTGCCCCGTCATGATGTCATGCCAGGGTTCGGTAGAGATCAGGTTGAGGTCACTCAAGGCGAGATTCACCGGCTCGTGACTCAGGTTATTCAGACAGAAGATGCTCTGATCGCGTCTTTGACTTTGACGCCAGAAGCCAAACACTTGATGCCCTAGCTGAAGAGTGAACTGAGTGGCGTTGGGATGAAAAGCGGGCTGCCTTCTCCGCAGGCTCAGCAACTTGAGAAGACCACGAAAGACTCGTGACTGAACCGTGGTCGGTTCATCGAGTCTCTCTTCCAAGTCACTCAATTGCCATTGATGTCGATTGATGGCTCGGGCGTGCCCGGTGGCCTTGACCCGTTCGTGATCGTTGCCAGTCGCCAGCAGGCTATGAATGTAAATGGCAGGAATGCCTTCAATGGCCAGAAGGATGGCGTGAGCGCACAGGAAGCGTTCGACCACCATGGCGTCGACTCCGGTCGCGTAACTGGCCTTGAAGGCATCGATGAGACTGATATTGATCTCATAGGGGGTATCCACCCCGTCGGCCGAACTACGCCAGGAGACCTCTCCACCCATCTGCTCCATCTGGTCCAGCAGTCGTCGCATTTGCTGTTCGTCGAGCAGGCCTTCAGCGGGTCGTAACCCGATGCCATCATGCGAGGCAAGGAAATTGAAGTAGGCAGTCCCCTCACACGCAGGTGGCATGCTCATCATCCACGCCTTCAGGCAGCGACTATCTCCAGAGAGAAGGGCGTGCAGCACTAGAGGGGGAAGCGAAAAATTATAAATGACATGCGCCTCATTTCCGTTACCAAAGTAGCTCAGGTTTTCATGACTGGGTACGTTAGTCTCGGTAAGGAGCACCACTGGATCTGGGTAGGATTCCAGCAAGGTACGGAGCAAGCGTACCACTTCGTGGGTTTGTGGCAGGTTGATGCAGGTGCTCTGTGCCTGCTTCCAAAGGTAAGCAATGGCATCCAGTCGGATGCCGCGCACGCCATGCTTGAGAAGCTCACCCAAGACCCCCACCATCTCTAGAAGGACTCGTGGTTCCTTAAAATTAAGATCGAGCTGATCGTGACCAAAAGTACACCAGAGATGGCGTGTGCCATCGCGGGTTTTGACGGGGCGTAACAAAGGTGAGTTGCGAGGTCGAACCACCTTTTGGAGATCCTCATCGATTCCAGCCTCGATGAAGTAATGCTCAAAGCCTTCCTCTTTTTGTGAGTAAGCATCAAACCATGGATGAGAGGCCGAACAGTGATTGATCACCAGATCAGCCATGAGGCGAAAATCATTTGCCAAGGCCGAGACATCCTTCCACTCCCCAAGATCTTCCCTCACGGAGCGATAGTCGGAGATGGCAAATCCATCATCCGAAGTGAAGGGAAAAAAGGGCAGAATGTGCACACCCGAAAAATACGGCTGAAGATGTTGGCTCAAAAATTCATGTAAAGTCTGCAGGGGGGGACGTTCCGGTTCGAGTAAAGAATCCGCATACGTGACGAGGTAGCAGTCTTGCTGATCCCACAATCTGGAGGAGGCGTTTGCATCGATTTCTTGGGAACGCCTCGAATCCAGGAAGGCGCTCAAAAGAGACTCTGCAAGGGCCTGATGGTTTTCACCCGGATAAAGCACCTCCAGATGCTGAAGGACCCTTTGCAGAGAAGGCGAAACTTGAGTGTCCACGTTTTGAGGGAGCGCAGAAGCGGCGCTCGAGCTATGGGTGTGATTCATGGAAATCAGCGAATCAAGCAACGGCGAGCTGTGGGGCCTTTTTCATCGGCCGACCATAGGCTTCCATGTCCTCTTCCACTGCCCGAGTCATCTGACGGTGGATATCTGGCATGGCGCTGACGACCCGATTCCACGAGGGGATGAAAGGAGCTTCCATGGGATGATCCAGAAAGTGGTGACCCGCCTTCATCAGATTTTCAGCGAAGAGTTCCACCGTGGACTCTTCTTGGTGGGTGTCCACCGTAAGCCCGTTCATGATGGCATCCTTGCTGAAGGACTCTACAAAATCCAGAGCCGTTCGGTAGTAGGAAGCCTTGATCGTGCGAATCAGCTCCGTGGTGAAGACCACGCCATTGGTGGCGAGCTTTCGGTAAAACGCTTTACCAATGTCGAAACTCATCTTGGAAAGCCCTTTACAGACATCGTCAGCTGAGAGGTCTTGGTGTTTGTGATCGTAAACATCAGCCAGTTCAACCTGACAAATACGATTGACCGAATAATTCCGCTTCATCTCTGAAAGGATGCCAATCTCCAAGCCCCAGTCACTGGGCAGGCGCATGTCACGAATGGCATCGGTGCGTAGCGCAAACTCGCCAGCAAGGGGGTAACGGAAACTATCCATGAAGGAAAGGTATTCGTGGTGACCCACCACTTGCTCCATGGCTTTGATCAGCGGTGTCACCAGCAAACGAGCCACACGACCATTGAGTTTTCCGTTGGCATAACGCGCATAGTAGCCCTTGCAGAAACGGAAATTGAAAGTGGGGTGAGCCAGGGGGTAGAGCAGGCGAGCCAGCATCGAACGGTCGTAGGTAAGGATATCGCAGTCATGCAAGGCCACGGAAACGGGCGCATCGGGTGAGAGCAGAAAACCAAAACACGTCCAGACATTGCACCCCTTGCCCAGCTGATCCGGAGCCAGCTCCTTGGATCGCATGGCCTGCATCAGGGATTGTAGACGAGGGCCATCGTTCCAAAGCACCGCATGAGGCTGGGGAAGCACGCTGAAGTATTCCAGCGCGTGGCGATATTGCGACTCATCGGCTCGGTCCAGCCCAATCACAATTTTGGAGAGATAAGGGACTTTTGAGAGCTCCTCGAGAATGCCTTTAAGGGCAGGACCTTCCAACTCTGAATAGAGACACGGGAGGATCAACGCCATGGGGCTCTCCTTGCTGAAGTTCACCAATTCATCTTCGATCGATTGCAATGACCGATGCCTTAAATGATGAAGGGTGGTGATCACTCCGTTTTGATAAAAATCTGTCATGCTGTAATTGTGATGTCTTCAAGTGAGTCGGAAGCCGTGTCGAAAGTCACCTCTTCCGAAGATGGGTTGGTTTTCAGCTTCTGCAAAAAATCGCATACGCTCTCATTCCAGCCCGAGGGTCCTTCCAGTTGTGTCGTAGAATAGGCGCCCCGGCTTCCCACCAGAGGCGGGTGAGCCGGAGAACGCACGCAAATGGCGCGATCGGCCGCATCCAGCATTGAAAGGTCGTTGGGGCCATCCCCCAAGGCCAGGACATGGATGGACTCATGCCATAGAGAAGCGAAAAAGGAGCGGATCCAGTGCACCGCTCCTCCTTTGTCATGGAGACCGCTTACGGTGTGGAATCGCCCCCCTTGGATGAGTCTCAGCCCCTTGCTGTGAAGACGCTTCTTGAACCAATCCAAGGCTTCGGGGGTATCCTCCCAAAGAAGAGGCTCTGAGAACTGACGTAGCTGAGCATTGATGGCGGCTTCTTGCTCAAGCCCTGTGCAGGCGCGAAGCTCATCGATGGACATCTGGGCGAAGCTGCGATAGCACAGCGACCGACGCTCCGAAATTTCATCCAATACTTGGTGGATGGACTCTCGAGAGACCCCTAGTCGGATGGAATGATCCTCCGGATACTCTACCATGGAAGGAGGACCGTAGGGCTCAGCTGCATCCGACCGTCTGGGAAGGGAAATCCCCCCACCATTTTCTACCACGATGGGGGTTAGGAGACCCAACTTCTGGGCCAAGTCTTGGCATTCGGATCGCGTCTTGCTGGTGTTGAGGATTAAGGGAATGCCCTCTTCTTTAAGAACGGATAGAGCCGGTAAGGCTGCCTCGAAAGAATAGGTGTGATGATCGAGCAAAGACCCGTCCAAATCCGTCACCACGACCCACCGTTGTGCATTGTCTCCCATGGTTTTTCCAAGCAGATGCCAGTTAAGTAAAATGATATCCCCGCTGAGCATCTGGAATGCCAACTTGCTCCAAGGTCTACCCCAATCTTGCTTCAATATTTTTTAACTATTCTCCGTCAATTGGTTAGACACCATGCAAAACCATTCGACCAACATCGTCTTCACTTAACATCAGGATGTCATGGCTGGCGAGAAGGACACCCTGCCCCATTCCGAACAGTTTGTTTATTAATCGCCATCTCCCTTGCCCGATGGCTCGGAAACAGGCACAGTTGGGTCATGTTCCAACGTATTTGCCAAAAGACCTGGCTCTTGGTCATGACCCTGATACTGGGGATCAGCCTGATCGGAAAGGCTCAGGAAAACAGCGAAGAAGTAGCTCCCCTGAAGGCCGGATATCACGAGATAAAATCCAAGCAGGCCAGTGGCATTCTCAAGAAGCACAAGGATGTCGTGATCTTGGATATTCGTACCGAAAAGGAATACACTGCAGGCCACATTCAAAAAGCAAAGTGGCTCGATTATTATCAGGATGACTTCAAGGCCAAGCTCGCCAAACTCGACCGGAAAAAGCCCTACCTGGTCCATTGTGCGTCAGGAGGTCGCAGCGGCAAGTCGATGCAGCTGTTCAGGGACCTTGGCTTTACCCGGGTCTACCACATGAACGATGGATTCAGAGGTTGGGAAAAAGCCAAACTGCCAGCCGAAAAGGGCAAACCCAAAAGCCCGGCCAAATAGCTTGGTTCTAAAACGAAGGAGGCTTTATTTGCTTCCAGGCTTGGTGGCTTCGCTTCCCTGAAGATCTTCGGGAAGTTGATCAGGTTCGAAGGTTTCGACTTTCATCCGTATGAGGGGGTGAAAGGGCACACCAAAGTCAACGGTGCCATTGGAGCGGTCGACCAGAAGGCCAATCCCTTTGACATCAGCCTGATGCTGACGAGCAATGGCAAGCGTCTCGGCAACCCGCCCGCCTTTGGTCACAACATCTTCGACGATCAGTAAGGGTTCACCTGGTTCGATGCGAAAGCCCCTGCGTAAAACCAGCTGTCCCTCCTCCTTCTCGACAAAAATGAATCGGAGGCCCAGCTGACGAGCCACCTCCTGGCCAATAACCAACCCTCCCATGGCGGGCGCCAGGACCGTTCGCGCCCCCAGATCCTTGAGCTGATCAGCCAGTCCAGCTCCAAGTTTTTCGACAATCGGCATCTCCTGCAGGGCCAGAGCACATTGAAAAAACTCTCTGCTATGAAGACCACTCCGGAGGATGAAGTGGCCTTTGAGTAGGGCACCGGTTTGTTCGAAGAGTTGCAGGGCTTGTTCCTGAGTCATGATTTTGGGTTATCGCATTTTATCCACGAGGTCACGCACAAACCCGGTTTCCTACACAGAGAATCTTCCATCCTGTGAGGACTCCTCCTGGTTGCGCATCCCATCAATTGAAGTCGACAGTCGTTTGCAACCCATCTAATTTAAGGTTTAACTCACAACCGTTCATCCAGACCTCTCAACGAACCCATGCATCGTCGAACATTCCTCAAACAAAGCGGTAGCGCTGCGATTGGCCTCGCAACTGCCGGCACCCGTCTTTTGGCCCAGCAGAGTGATCGCCCCATTCGAACGGCACTGGTTGGTGCAGGATGGTATGGCAAGACAGACTTGTTTCATCTGATGCAGGTTGCCCCCATTGATGTGGTGGGGCTTTGTGATGTGGATCAACACATGGCCGCAGAGGCAGCTGCATTGGTATCGACCCGACAGGCATCTGGAAAACGCCCGCCTACTTACGGAGATTATCGCAAGCTGCTCAAGGACCAGGCTCCCGAAGTGGTCCTGGTCGGCACCCCGGATCACTGGCACTGCCTACCTGTGGTGGAGGCATGCAAGGCTGGAGCGGATGTCTATGTTCAGAAACCCATCAGTTACGACGTGGTCGAAGGCCAAGCCATGGTCGCTGCGGCCCGAAAATATGGAAGGACCGTGCAGGTTGGCCTGGAAAGAAGAAGTACGCCCCACCTGCTGGAGGCCAGGGATCGCTACCTCCTTTCTGGGGTCATGGGCAAAATTGGTTACATCGACATTCATAGCTACTATGGAAGCCATCGTGGCTTCAAACCCGCAGGGCAGATCCCAAGCCACATGGACTGGGAGCAATATGTCGGCCCCGCCAGCTGGGTAAATTACCATCCCGACATTCATCCACGCAGCTGGCGGCACCGCAGGGAATTCAGCAACGGACAGACAGGCGATCTTTGCGTGCACTTTTTCGATTTGATCCGTTATTTCATGGGGCTGGGCTGGCCCAAGCGCATTGCCTCGACTGGGGGAAGCTTCATGCGTCCTGAAGGCACGCATGTCAACGTGCATGACACACAAAACACTCTGTTTGAATACGATGATCTGCAGGTGGTCTGGACACAGAAAAACTGGGGGGCCAGTCCCGACAAGGATTATCCATGGGGAGCCACGATCTACGGTGAGAAAGGCACCCTGAAACTCAGTGTGTGGCGCTACGATTACATTCCTAAAAACGGAGGCGAGGTGATTCGCCGTGACTGCGTGGAGGAGCGGGAGGCCTATCCCGAAGACCTCGCGCACAAGGAGACCGAAATCTTTGCCGCACCCGGCAATCGCGCTCAGCTCCTGGATTTCATCCAGGCTCGGGCGGAAAAACGGCGTCCCGTCGCCGACATTGAAGAAGGGCACATCTCATCAGCTGCCTGCATTTTGGCCAACCTGTCGATGGAGCTCGGAAGAGAGCTGCGGTGGGATGCGCAGACTCAACAGGTGATTGGGGACGATGAAGCCAACCGTCATCTGGCTCGCACCTACCGCGGTGATTGGGTTCACCCCACTCCACAGAATATCTGAGACAACATGACCTTGAAGGGCCATTTCATGCCCCTTGGTCCATGCGTATCAGGACGCCATCGAGCATGGAGAGGCGGGCTTGAAGCGTTTGAACGGCTGCTTCCAAGCCCATGGCTTCCTTTAGTGGATCGTCTTGAGTGGCCCATTGAAAGATCTGGCGAGCCAGGTCTCCATGAGAGTCGCCATCCAACTCAATGTGGCGCTGGCAGTAGGTGACAAAAAGGGGCGCCTTGGATTGCTGAAACCATGGCTGAGCCAACACCTGTTCGAACAGGTCTGGGAGGATGGCTTCTCGACCGTAGTAAAAGGCAGCACTGATGGCAGAAAACTCGTCCTCACGCACCAGGCGTAGATGAAGATTCAAAAATCCACGCAAGTCATCGGGGAGCTGCATCCATTGAGCCACATCCTCAGGGACGGTGGACGATCGAGAGGCATGACCCACCAACTCGTCAATGGCTCGCGTGTCCGCCCCGACTTCGGACATGGCCATGCGATACATCTCAAAGTGACTCGTCGTGTGAAGCGTTCCATCCGCTGGATGTGGCCAGCTGTCGGTCTCCTCATCTCGAAGAATCTCGTAAACCGTCCGCAGATGAGCGGGGGAAGGGCCCGGCGTCCAGAGCTGTCGCTGAGGCGAGAGGTGGCGCTTCATAGCGTGCACCAGGCTCATGAAGTCCCAGACGGCAAACACATGCGATTCCATGAAACATCTCAACGCCTCCATGCTGTCGATCCGCTGATAGAGAGGATGTCTGGTCAGCTTTTGTCTGAGGTCAAGAATGGTATCGGAAGCCTTTGTTTCAGCTGCTGAAATGGAGGATGTCATGGATTGTCTGGAGCCATCGGGTGCGTTTGGATAAAGAAAGTTCGAAACCGAACCCTAAGACTTCTTCGAAGATAGCCCGTGGTGGATAGATTGCAAAAACGAAGTCGTTGGAAATGCATGGAAGCGACCTCGGCCTAGATTCGAGCCAACATGCAAGCCAAGCATCACTGCTGGGTAGCTTGCTCTTGTGCCTGTTCAGCAGCTCGTCGGGACTTCCTGGATGACTTTCACGCAGTGGGGAATGGCCCCCACCACAAATCCCAGACATTCGACCGCACCCTTGGGCT
>Ga0181581_10003290_pt1 | contig 12626 bp, 14 predicted proteins | sample 071ome_22_FD_132433 | JGI IMG/M metagenome (GOLD analysis project Ga0181581, IMG submission 132433) | Coastal salt marsh microbial communities from the Groves Creek Marsh, Skidaway Island, Georgia - 071404AT metaG (megahit assembly) | ecosystem: Environmental > Aquatic > Marine > Intertidal... | reverse complement strand
TTACAAATGGAATGCTTGTGGTAGAATTGCGGAAGGTTATTCCTGATCACCAGAAACTCAAGATCTATGAAATTGATACTACGGGTTCTACTAAACCCAGTGACACAGTTTAACCTGCTTGTAGTTGGGTTCTTGATTGTTGTTCAAGGTCTGCATACGCACGCTCATTACACAATGAGTCTCGATGCAGATTCTTACGTGCACAATTTTTGTAAGAAAAACTTAAACAAGTGTCAAAGCATCATTAATAACTTTGACTAATGCTTTGCATAAACTGTAACAATACTTCATTGTTTGCAGTATAAATAACTTTTTGTTACAGCGCCCTGAGGGGTTGACAAGATTTCTCAGGGTGGTGTACAATTCTTAAGCGATCGGGACAAACCGATCCTCCATCTGCGGGTAACCACTCCGCAAGTAAATTAAAGGAAAACTACTATGATCAAAACTGCTTTCGCTGCTGCCGCTGCAGCCGTCGCTTTCGCTGCCCCTGGTGCTGCCCTGGCAGGTCCCTACGTCAACGTAGAGGCAAACTCTGGTTTCACTGGCGCTAACTACACTGGTACCAATATCGACACCCACGTCGGTTACGAAGGTGCCCTGGGCGAATCCGCTGCTTGGTATGTCCAAGGCGGCGCTACCATCGTTGCTCCTGACGGTGGTGCTTCTGACACCGTGCCCTCTGGTAAGGCAGGTCTGTCTGCTGGTCTGACCGATAACCTGTCTGCATACGGCGAAGTCTCCTTCGTTGGCAGCGGTGTTGCTGGTGTTGACCGTTCCTACGGTACCAAGGCAGGTCTGAAGTTCACCTTCTGATCTCCTAGACGGTATAAATAGAATACAACCGAAGAGACCCGCAAGGGTCTCTTTTTATTTGGAGCGATTGTATGAATTATTATGTTAATTGTACGCCCAAGAACTGCCAAGAATATGAATCGGTTACCTTAGACGTTCCTACTGAAGACGCTGAGGCAGTTTTATACTATGCTAGGGTGCTGGCAGATGAAAAGAACATCACTGCTAGAAAGGCATTAGGTGACATCGTAAGAGATGTCTATGAAAAATTATTGGAGAAAAACTATGACCGTAAAAATCGTAAGAATCGCAAACGGTGAGGACATCATTGCTGATGTAAAAGAGGCATATCCTAACCAGGAATCTTATACACCACTCGGTTATTTTCTCTCAAACCCTTATACTGTTACCATCACTGCAACTGCAGAGATGTTGTTTGAGGAAGGTGCTGATGATACACCTCAGAAGATCAATGATCTCAATCTTGAGTTGTTCCCGTGGATTCCACTTTCAGTTGACAACAAAACACTCATTCAGTTGAGTCAAGTTGTCACTATTTACGAACCCCATCCTGAAGTTAAGGCACGATGGGAAACACTAACTGAGGTACATCACAATGAGTCCGTTGAAAATAGTGATTCTTAAGGATCACACTCATCTTATGGGTGAGGTTACTGAACTAGATGAAGAACCATCGTATCTGATTGGTAATTGTATGAGGGTTGAAACTAATACGTGGACTAGGTACCCCCTGTACACGGACCAGCGTGACATCTTCTTGACTTCTGACGTGATCTTGACTATAGTAGATCCGTCTGACGACGCCGTTACCAACTACAAGAAGGCACTTTGAGTTCTATCTATACAAACGTTACACTTCTAGGAGACGCCATCCTCTGCCGTGGGTATGAGAATGGGTCTCCTATTTCATTCAAGCAGATCATTAAACCCGTTCTGTTTGTACCATCGCCCAAGGGTGATTGGAAGTCTCTTGATGGCAAGCAGATGGCACCTGTTGTTCAGGATGGTGCTCGTCGTGCCAGAGAGTTCATTGAGAAGTATAAGGACGTGGACGGGTTTGAAGTGCACGGGTATGAGCGATTCGTGTACCAGTGGATCAGTGAAAACTACCCTGGTCAACTTCGCTTCAACCTACAACAGATGAAGATCTATACGATCGATATTGAGGTTGCTTGTGAGAACGGTTTCCCAGATACCGAGGCGTGTCAAGAGGAGATGCTGCTCATCACCATCAAAGACTTGTCGTCTGGTAAGTTCATCACCTGGGGTACTAGGGAGGCAAAAATCGATACTGAGTATCGTGTCTTCTGGACTGAGCAGGAGATGCTTGCAGACTTCCATAAGTGGTGGGTTGAGAACACTCCCGATGTTGTTACTGGTTGGAACTGTAACCTGTATGACATCCCGTACATCTGTCGCCGCATCGAGCGTGTGCTTGGTGAAAAGTGGCAGAAGTCCCTGTCCCCCTGGGACAAGGTGAATATGCGTGAGGTGTACATCAAAGGTCGCAAGAACCTTGCCTATGACATCTTGGGTGTCAGCATCCTTGACTACCTTGACCTGTACCAGAAGTTCACGTACAGCAACCAGGAGTCCTATCGACTGGATCATATTGCTTTCGTTGAACTGAATCAGAAGAAGTTGGATCACAGTGAGTTCGAGAACTTCAAGGAGTTCTATACGAATGACTGGCAGAAGTTCGTTGAGTACAACATCATTGACGTAGAACTGGTGGATCGTCTTGAGCACAAGATGAAACTGCTAGAACTTGCAGTGACTATGGCATATGATGCCAAGGTCAATTTTGAAGATGTCTACTCTCAGGTGCGGATGTGGGATACCCTCATCTATAATTACCTCAAGGATCGTAAGATCTGTGTTCCACCAAAACAGGAGTCCAAGAAGGATGACAAGTATGCTGGCGCGTATGTTAAAGAACCTGTTCCTGGGCAGTATGAGTGGGTGGTCTCTTTTGACCTCAACTCCCTATACCCTCACCTCATTATGCAGTACAACATCTCGCCAGAGACGTTGGTGGATGAGAGGTTCCCAGGTGTCTCGGTAGATAAACTCCTAAATCAGGAGGTTACCATCAAGGGTCCTAACTGTGTTTGTGCTAACGGTGCTCAGTATCGCAAGGACATTCACGGGTTTCTCCCCGAGATGATGCAGAAGATCTACGATGAACGTAAGATCTACAAGGGCAAGATGCTTGCTGCCAAGAAACAGTTTGAGGAAACTGGTGATCCTAAACTACAGGATGACATCAGTGCATTCAATAACATTCAGATGGCACGTAAGATTCAACTTAACAGTGCCTATGGTGCCATTGGTAACCAGTATTTCAGGTACTACAACCTTGCCAATGCTGAGGCAATCACTCTGTCTGGACAGGTCTCGATCCGTTGGATTGAGAACAAGATGAATGCCTATCTAAATAAACTACTCAACACGGAGAACAAAGACTATGTTATTGCCAGTGATACTGACAGCATCTATATCTGTCTTGATTTACTTGTCCGCTCTGTATTTGCTTCACGAGATGTTTCAAAGGAGAGCATCGTCAGCTTTCTCGACAGAGCTTGTCAGGATCGAATCGAACCGTTCATTTCCAGATCGTACGAGGAACTAGCACGGTACGTTAATGCGTACGACCAGAAGATGTTTATGAAGCGTGAAACTATCGCGAACAAAGGCATCTGGACTGCTAAGAAGAGGTACATCCTCAATGCCTGGGACATTGAAGGGGTCAGGTTTACTGAACCCAAACTCAAGATGATGGGTATCGAAGCAGTCAAATCATCCACACCAGCATCCTGCCGTACGGCAATTAAGGATGCACTCAAGGTTATTATGAACGGTACCCAGGATGATGTTCAGGAGTTCGTTGCCAACTTCCGTAAGAAGTTTGAAAGTCTTCCACCAGAAGAAATTGCATTCCCTCGTGGATGTAACAACCTTGCAAAGTTCTCCAACCCTGCCACAATCTATAGCAAGGGTACCCCGATCCACGTTCGTGGTGCTTTGCTATATAATTTTCACGCAAAGAAAACCAAGATCACACACAAGTATCCCCTCATTCAAGAAGGTGAAAAGGTAAAATTCTTATACCTTCGTCAACCAAACAAGATCAATGAGAATGTGATCTCATTCTTCCAGACTCTTCCCAAGGAGTTTGGACTTGACAAGTCGATCGATTACGATCTACAATTTCAGAAAAGTTTTCTCGATCCTCTACAGGTGATTATGGATACGATCAACTGGAAGGCAGAGAAAATTGCTACCCTAGAAGACCTATTTGTATGAGTTTCTTAAACACAGTCATTTCCGAGATCGGTAATGAGTACGCTTCAGTTGTTAGTGAGGGGGTTGCTGCTGGCGACGTTTCAGATTTCGTTGACACTGGCTCTTATATCTTTAACGCTTTGGTTAGTGGATCTATCTTTGGGGGCATTCCCTCTAATAAGATCACCGCTATTGCAGGAGAATCGTCCACAGGGAAGACTTTTTTTACTCTCTCTGTTGTGCGTCACTTCCTTGATACTGATCCTGACGCTGGAGTCATTTACTTTGAGTCTGAGTCAGCACTTTCTAAAGATATGATCGAGAGTCGTAACATCGATTCCCGTCGTATGATCATTGTTCCTGTTACCACTGTTCAGGAATTCAGAACCCAAGCACTGAAGATTGCTGACAAGTATCTGGAGCAACCCGCTGAAGATCGCAAACCTCTGATGTTTGTGCTTGACTCCCTGGGTATGCTCTCTACCACCAAAGAGATTGAAGATTCTGAGGCAGGTAAAGAGACTCGTGATATGACACGAGCACAGGTTGTCAAAGCAATCTTCCGAGTCCTCACCCTCAAACTGGGTAAGGCAAACATTCCTATGATCGTTACCAACCATACATATGATGTGGTTGGTGCTTATGTACCTACCAAAGAGATGGGTGGTGGATCGGGATTGAAGTACGCTGCTTCAACCATCATCTATCTCTCCAAATCTAAAGAGAAGGATGGTAAGGAAGTCGTAGGTAACATCATCAAGTGTGAAACTAAGAAGTCTCGATTTACCAAGGAGAACAGCAAAGTTGCAACACGTCTTTACTATGACGAACGCGGACTTGACCGCTATTACGGATTACTGGAACTGGGTGAACAGTACGGAGTATTCCAGCGCAAGGGGAATCGCATCGTTGTTGGGGAATCTTCCGTTTATCCTTCTGTTATACTTGCTGATCCCGAAAAATACTTCACGCCCGAAGTGATGCAAGCACTGGATGAATCTGCCCGCAAAGAATACGGTTATGGATCTTAAAGACTTTATCCAAGTCTACGACTACACACTTACAGAAGATCTCTGTAAGAATGTTATTCGACTCTTCCAAGGTCAAATCTTGGAAGAGTTTGATAATGGTGGTAGACCAAAGTTCAAACAATTTAATATCACACAGTATCTGGACAGTCACGAAGATTTGTCTGAGCATCCTGCAAATGATTGGGGTCTTATCCAGAATGCATTGATTGATTCTGGTTCTCAATATGTCCAGAAATATATGGACGATGTTAAATGTAGACAGAATTTCCCTAAACGTTCTGCATTAGAACAGTTCCGAGTCAAGAAGTATGAGGCAGGAACAGATGACAGATTTGACACTCACGTTGATGTGGGTGATCACGAAACTGCCCGTCGATTCCTCTCAGTCTTCTGGTACCTGAACGATGTCGAAGAAGGTGGTGAAACAGTTTTCTTCGATGACTTTACAGTCAAACCCAAAGCTGGTAGGATGGTAATCTTCCCGCCCCTGTGGTTATATCCGCATAGCGGGAAACCTGCCATCTCCAACGACAAGTATCTCCTCAGCACGTACACTCACTATGTCTAACTCTGTTGAATCCCTTCTAGTATCGTCGATGCTTTTTGATGAGGGGTTCACACGCAGAGTTCTTCCTCATATCAAGTCTGAGTTCTTTGAGGACTATTCCAACAAAGTAATCTACGAGCAACTCTCAGAATACTTTATTGAGTACGATGCACTTCCAACCAAGGAAGCACTGTGTATTGAACTTGAAGGTCGGAAAGACTTGACTGGGGATGTGTATGCACACACTGCTAAGATTGTGGAAGAGTCCTCTGAGGAACCACACGATCTTAAGTGGTTGTGTGACACTGCTGAGAAGTGGTGTCGTGATCGTGCTATCTACAATGCTCTCCTTGAATCTATTCAGATCGCTGAGGGTAACGATGATATGCGAGGACGTGATGCTATTCCATCTATCCTTTCTGACGCACTTGCTGTCAGTTTTGATAACTCGGTTGGACACGATTACATCTTCGATGCTGATGCTCGCTTTGAGTATTACCATCGTGATGAAGAACGGATCCCATTCGACCTCAGTATGCTGAACAAGGTCACTAAGGGTGGTATCTGTAAGAAGACTCTCAACGTTGCCCTGGCAGGTACAGGTGTTGGTAAGAGTCTCTTTATGTGTCACTGTGCAGCATCACACCTGATGGCAGGATACAATGTCCTCTACATCACGATGGAGATGGCAGAGGAAAAGATTGCAGAACGCATCGACGCTAATCTTTTGAACGTTGGTGTGCAGCAACTGGAAACATTGCCCAAGGTAATGTTCGATAACAAGATCCATAAACTGTCTCTTAAGACGCAAGGTCGTCTGGTTATCAAGGAGTACCCCACTGCGTCTGCTCACAAGGGACACTTCAAGGCACTCCTTCAGGAATTGGCAGTCAAGAAGTCCTTTGTACCAGATGTCATCTACATTGACTATCTGAACATCTGTGCATCCTCACGTTACAAAGGCGCTATCGTAAACTCGTACACCTATGTTAAAGCAATCGCTGAAGAACTCCGTGGTCTTGCTGGTGAGTGCGACGTGCCTATCGTTACCGCTACTCAGACTACTCGGAGTGGGTATGGTAACAGCGACGTTGAACTAACTGACACCTCAGAATCCTTCGGTCTTCCTGCTACTGCAGACTTTATGTTTGCTTTGATCAGTTCGGAAGATCTGGAAGCATCGGGTCAGATTATGATCAAACAACTTAAGAATAGATACAATGACCCCACAATGCATAAGAGATTCGTTGTGGGTATTGACAGGGCAAAGATGCGCCTGTATGATTGTGACGAGCAACCGCAAGTCGTGGATGCTGGTCAACCCGAAGGACCTGTTGAGGTTCTCGAAAACAAACTGTTCACTGACTGGAAGGTTTAATTATGTCGATTGATGCAATGCCTCAGGACTTTAAGGGTTTCAACACACCCTCGTCCAAAAAGGTAGTAGATGATGCTAAAAAGCGTCAGCAAGAAAAAATGGAGGTTGATCTCGATAAATATATTGAGTTCGTTGATGTCGTAACAAGCGACCCTTCTAAAGATTTTGACGCTCTGATGGAGCGTTACCAAGAACTTCACAAGGCAGGTTGCAAGATCGAACGCCTTGACACCGCTGCTTCTGGTCTCGTGGCAGAGAGTGGTGAGTTTATGGAACTGGTGAAGAAAATCAAATTCCAAGGTAAGCCTTACAACGAAGACGTTCGTGATCATCTGATGACCGAACTGGGAGACATCCTTTGGTATGCTGCCCAAGCGTGTATGGCACTTAATCTTCGTTTTGAAGAAGTGATCTTCCGCAACACTGTCAAACTTGCCACACGATATCCCGAGGGTGAGTTCACAGTGGTACGCTCTGAGGAGCGAGCAGAAGGCGACCGCTAACCTCTACAACTTAAAACAATGCCAGAAGACTATCATCAAGAAGTGCAGCAAATGATTGATGCTGCTATGGCAAAACATAATCGTACTGCTTCAATGATCAGTATGATTCTAGGGTTCACTGTGCTAGCACTATTTGTTGATGGTCTTCTTAGAATGATGGGAATCATCCCACCATTCTTAGGCATTGATGTCGATGTTATAGATAAAATTGCAGAGCAAGTAAAAAATTCGTTATGACTGTTTATGTTGGTAGCGGTCAACCAGTATTTGAATTCATTCTTCCGCAGGAATGCATTACTGAAGCAGACACTACAATTGATAACTGGATTCTAGAGGGGAAGGAGCAACCTATCTCCTCTAATATAGTAGGTACCCAAACTGATACTGAGTTGCCTCTTCCTCTCTGCCAACGTTTTGCAGCAGACTGTTGCAAGATGATTGCTAACTTGGTCTACAATACAGGAGGTAGAATTTATGGTGGACTTAGAAATGGTAGCAATGATCTAGAATTTGATGTACGTAATTGCTGGGGTGCAGATTATTCACCAGGTGACTATGTGAAACCACACAGTCACTACCCAGCAGATTTTGCTGCAGTGGGATATATTCGTCTCGATGATGGAGCAGCACCAATTATCTTTGATCGAAACTCTCCATACTTTCCGAGCGAAGGACAGATGCTTATCTTTGATGCTAAGGTGATTCACGAGGTACCAAGGACAAACTTCCATCGCAGATGCTTCGCTATGAACTTATACAAGCGCCCAGGCACCTTCTAAATAGTAGGTAAACCACCATCGATTAATGGCACAGGGTAGAGGCGTACAATTAGAGTGGGCGATTGTCTTCGAGTCTTTGATACGAGCTGGTGTATCGATCACAGAAATTCAAAAGAGAGCGACCAAGCATCCGAATCTAAAATCGTATGATGGTGTGGTTGGCACTCAGGCAAAGCAATGTGTAGATCTGGTTGAAAAATCTGATCCTAGTTTGTTAGCAGGTGCATATCATAGTGATGAACTGGGGATTGAAGGTGACCCAGAACCAAAGACTGATGTTGTCTTTCAAAAGAATGGTAGGAACGTTGTAAGATGTTCGGTCAAGATGAAAGGACCCATTCAGTTATCGAGTGCTGAGGGACCTAGTACAGCAAGAGCAATGGCAGCAACTGCTGCTATGTGTCCTGGTCAGAGAGGACCTAAGTTGTCAAGTTTGATTGAAGATATTTCCAAGACTCCAACTAAACTTTTGACGCAAAGAAATCTTGCCAAAGCAACTCAGAGAAAACCAAACATTGTAAAAGATTTGGTTGACTCTAGCGGTAACATTAAGGCAGATAAAAATTATAAAGTGTGGTTGGAAAGAAATAAACCACAACTGATTGCAGATTTATTTGAATATCTTGAGAGTGATCCTCACTTCTTATACTGTCTGATTGAAGAGACATTGACGGGTAAGAATTATTTCAAGGCTAATAAGAATGCTATAGCGACACATATGTTGTCACCATCAGTCTTTGGACCTATCGATGATGCATATATTAAGAAGATGGTTGGTAAAACCAAGATCGACATCCGTGCCAAGTCAAGGGACGGTATATCAAGTGTCGCCTTCCGCTTTGACGTACGTGCTTGAGGGGGTATAATACTGGTATGGCAAAGCAAAACACACACCTAGAGCACTTAGAGGATGACATCCTGAACCAGGGATCTGCAGGAGGCAAGAATGCCATCGCATTCCTGAAGGAACTTGGCAAAATGCTGACAGAACCCACCTCCAACGTTCGCATCACAACCAAATGGGATGGAGCACCTGCTGTCATCTTCGGTAAAGATCCTGTGTCGGGTCAATTTTTCGTGGGTACCAAAGGAGTCTTCGCAAAACTTCCTAAGACTTGCTTCAGTGATGCAGATGTTGATGCATATTACAGTGGTGACCTTGCTAAGAAACTCAAGACCTGTTTGAAGTTATTGCCCAAACTGGGTGTCAATAATGTAGTGCAGGGTGACCTACTATTTACTGATGACAAACAGGCACGTACTATTAAAGGTAAGAAAGTAATCTCCTTTCAACCCAACACTATCACTTATGCTGTTCCTGCTGGTACCCCTCTGGGAGACAAGGTAGCAAAAGCAAAACTTGGTATTGTTCTTCACACTCAGTACAGTGGTGGTCCTCGTCTTCTTGATATGACACCTTCTTTCGGTGTTGATGTTTCCAAGATGCAAAACATCCCTGGTGTGATGGTATTCTCCTCATCCTTCCAAGATGCTAGTGGCGCATCTAAATTTTCTGATGCACAACGTATTCAATATGATGCTGCTGTTCGCAAAGCAGAAGGTTCATTGAAGCAAGCGTCTGTTTTCCTTGACATCCTCAAGCAGACTGGAGATGGTAAGTTCCTTTTGTCCGCTATGTTTAAGGTGTACTTTAACTCTTTCATTCGTCGCGGTCTAACATTCTCTAGTGCTGCAGCAGTCGCTAAAGGATTTGAAAAGTTCTACAGCGATGCACTTGACAAGGAAATTGCCACCAAGAAGCAGGCAAGTACCAAAGCAAAGTATGAAAAGATCAAAGCAGATGGTGTGCGTTTCATCCGTTCTCAGTACCGCGCTATCTATATGACTGTTGCTTCCTATATGAATTTGATTGCTGCTAAGACTCTAGTCATCCGTCAACTGGAAAAGGTCAAGTCGATTGGTACCTATATAAAGACGGATAGCGGTTATCGGGTCACTGCACCTGAAGGATTTGTCGCAATCACCTCTGGTTCTACTCTCAAATTAGTTGACCGCTTGGAGTTCTCCCGCGCCAACTTCACAGTAGAGAAGAACTGGGGTTAATAAATATAAAAGGGAAACAACGAATAACAAGATGAGATTCGCTAGTTTTATTACTGAAGCACGTACAGTCGCTGGAGAAGCGGCAGCAAAGCGTGGTTTGCAACACGTCGGTCACGGTTACTACGCTGATCGTACTGGTCAAATTGTTGCAAAATCTGAGGGTGGTCAGCGCCTAGTAGCGGTCAGTCCAGAAGAAGCAGCGCAGGCACAAGCAAGTGCCGAGAATGGTGCTGCTGAGGATGAGGGTAACGCAAGTGTCGAAGACCTTGGTGCCATTGCCATCACATTCGGTCGTTTCAATCCCCCCACAATCGGTCACGAGAAACTGCTTGATACAGTTGCGTCGATGTCTGAAGGTGGTGACTATAGAATCTATCCTTCTCGTTCGGTGGATCCTAAGAAGAACCCTCTTGAACCCAAGGAAAAGATTAGTTATATGAAACAGATGTATCCTTCCCATAAGGATAACATCGTAAATGAATCTGACAAGGGGAACATTTTTAATGTCTTATCAGCAATCAATGAAGAGGGATACTCTTCTGTTACTATGGTTGTCGGTTCTGATCGCGTTGCTGAGTTCAGCAATCTTCTTAACAAGTATAATGGCACAGCATACAACTTTGAAGAACTCAAAGTTGAATCTGCAGGAGAAAGGGATCCTGATGCCGAAGGGGTAGAAGGTATGTCCGCATCTAAGATGCGTGCATTTGCTGCTGAAGGCAACCTCGCTGAGTTTGCTAAAGGTATTCCTGGTGGTAACGAACAACTGGCAAGCAACCTGATGAATGCTGTTCGTAAGGGGATGGGTATCGTTGACCAAGAACAGCAAGTAGAAGAAATGTGGAGCATTGCTCCCAAACTTGACCAGCAAGGTCTTCGTGAAGCATATGTTGCTAAGGAAGTATTCACTCTGGGATCACTTGTAGAGCACCTTGACACTGGTGTTCGTGGTGAGATTGTGTACAGAGGAACTAACTATGCAATCTTTGAAGATGAGAACGGATGGAGATTCCGTTGCTGGTTGCAGCACCTCAATGAGGTAGCAGAGAAGCATCATTCTGCAGACGATGGATCTGGTAACACTTGGAAGGTTGGTACTGATACCTATCGTCAAGCAGTACAGGATATGACTCCTGGGCAGTCGGTGAAAAAGTTCAGCGACTTCCGTAAGTCTAAATAGTATTATCAAAAAGAAGCCTAGAGATGGACCCCATTTACGCCGCGAAACTACTTAAGTATTCTCCTGCAGATGTACAGTCTGTGACATACGTTGTTGAGTATGCATCACATAACTGTGAAGATGTGAAGGAGATTCACGAATATATTGAGTCTAAACTGAAGACTGACAGACTCATCGAGATTGCCGACATCATTCTTGAGAACAAGAATATGGCAACTATCAAGGCGAAACCTAGTGCTGCTTCTGGAAAGATTGATAGCGTTAAAGAAAAGCAAACTACTGAGGGACCTGTAACAGCAACCCAACGTTCCATCAGTACAAAAGCATCTGACGCTTCCCCTAAGACCGAAGAGGTCATTAAAGAAGAAGAGGCAGACCGCCTGAGAGACCGTCGTATGGAAAGAGGCGGTGTTGGTGGAAATCAGCGTTACGGATCTAGTGCTTCCTCTAACAAAGGAGCAAAGAAGTATGACCCTGCAGCAACTCGTGCAGCGCAGAAGAAGGCAGTTGATATGGTTCGGGCGCAAATTACGGCTCAGTACGGTAAGGGTGCGCTCAAGAATTCATTCGTTCCAGAGACGGATGGAGAGAACCTTGAGGAGACAACTAGCGTAGACGAAGCATACAAGGAAATCGATAAGAAAAAAGAGAACGCAATGTATCGTCGTGCTGGTAACCTGGCACGTACTTCTCTGTCCTCCAAGGGTAAGAAGAAGGAAGATGCACAGAACAAGTCTGCAAGAATTGTTTCTGCTATTGCCCGTCAGAAAGAGAATGAGCGTTTCGCTAAGATGGGTGACGAGAAAGCACGTAGTAATTACAAAGAAGAAGTTGAGAATGTAGAGGAAGTCTACAAGGGTAAGCACGGTCAGTCCGACAAAGAGTATGCTGACTCACGCTCGCAGGGTGGTAAGATGGTGTCTGGTGACTCCAAGCAATCGGGTGCTGAATACACACACGGTCGCAGAGTCAAGGCAGCAAACCCTGGTATGCAACCTGACGTAGGTGGCAAGACCAAACCCAAGTCCCAAGGTAAGATGGAC
>Ga0181581_10003279_pt1 | contig 12649 bp, 13 predicted proteins | sample 071ome_22_FD_132433 | JGI IMG/M metagenome (GOLD analysis project Ga0181581, IMG submission 132433) | Coastal salt marsh microbial communities from the Groves Creek Marsh, Skidaway Island, Georgia - 071404AT metaG (megahit assembly) | ecosystem: Environmental > Aquatic > Marine > Intertidal... | reverse complement strand
CAGCCCGAAATCCGCTCTGGCTTACGGAGCGGTTCATTTTTTGCCTGAACATACCGTCAGCCAAAACAGCACCCACAGCATGGTGCAGGACGGCTCAGGCTGCTGGCTGGTGATTTGCCCGTTACACGGGCACATTTCCGCCGCAGGACAGATAGATAGGGATAATCGCCATGTATGCGTTGGTGAAAACAGGTGGCAAGCAGTACCGCGTTGCCAAAGACGACACAATCCTCGTTGAGCGTATTGCTGCTGAGGAAGGTGCCGAGGTGATTCTCGACAATGTCGTGATGCTTGGTGACGGCGACAAGGTAACGATTGGCACGCCAAATGTTGAAGGCGCCGCCGTCAGTGCAACCGTAATGCGCCAGACACGCGGACCGAAGATCATCATCTTCCGTCGCAAGCGTCGCAAGAACCACCGGCGCACACAGGGCCATCGTCAGGATCTGACGCTGTTGAAGATCAATGCAATAGCCGAGGACGGCAAATCACTCGCCAAAAAGGCGCCTGCGAAGGCAGCGCCAAAGGCAGAAGCCGCCGCACCTGCTGCTGAAAAGAAAGCACCGGCAAAGAAAGCCGCCGCACCAAAGGCAGCAGCAAAGAAGGCACCTGCTAAAAAAGCGGCAGCCAAAAAAGCCGCGGCAAAGAAATAACCCGTTCCGCGCAAAGAACGAATTAGCTGGAAGGATTGGTAAGAGATGGCACATAAAAAAGCAGGCGGTAGCTCCCGTAACGGTCGCGACTCTGCAGGACGCAGGCTCGGCGTGAAAAAATATGGCGGTGAAGCCGTTCTGGCCGGCAACATCCTCGTTCGCCAGCGCGGAACAAAAGTACATCCCGGCACCAATGTCGGCATGGGCAAAGACCATACATTGTTCGCACTCGTCGAAGGCAAGGTCGCCTTCAAGGAAAAGAGCGGCGGCAAGATGTTTGTCAATGTGGTGCCGATGGCAGAAGCTGCTGAGTAGACTCGACGACGAACAGACGATTTACAAATCAGCAGCGTAGTGAAGGGGGGATACCGAAAGAGGTTTTTCCCCTTTTTTTGTAGGCGAAAGCATGAAATTCCTCGATCAGGCAAAAATCTATATGCGATCCGGCAATGGCGGCCCTGGCGCCGTCAGTTTCCGGCGTGAAGCGCATGTGCCCTTCGGCGGTCCTGACGGGGGCAATGGCGGGCGCGGCGGTGATGTCATTGCCTGTGCGGTAAATGGCCTGAACACGCTGATTGATTATCGATACCAACAGCATTTCAAGGCTGCATCCGGACGGCCCGGTGCCGGACGCGATCGCAGTGGCGCCTCGGGCGATGATGTCGTGCTTCGCCTGCCTGTTGGCACGCAAATCCTGTCGGATGACCAGCAAACATTGCTTGCCGATCTGACGCATGAAGGCCAGCGGGTTATACTGGCCAAAGGCGGCACCGGCGGCAAGGGCAATGCCTTTTTCAAATCTTCGACCAACCGTGCCCCACGCAAATCACAGCCCGGCGAGACAGGTCAGGAAATGTGGGTTTGGCTGCGGCTTAAACTGATTGCCGATGCCGGCCTTCTTGGCCTGCCAAACGCTGGCAAATCGACATTTTTGAGTGCGGTATCGGCTGCCCGTCCAAAAATTGCCGATTATCCTTTCACCACATTGCACCCCAATCTGGGAGTTGTCGGCGTTGATGAAAGCGAGTTTGTTGTGGCCGATATCCCCGGTTTGATTGAGGGCGCGCATCAAGGTGCCGGGCTGGGCCACCGCTTTCTTGGGCATGTTGAACGGTGCCGGGTGCTGTTGCACCTCGTCGATGCCACCGGTGAAGACCCTGTGGGCGCCTGGCAGACATTGCGCCGGGAACTTGCTGAATATGGCGGCGGCCTTGCCGAAAAGCCGGAAATTGTTGGCTTGACGAAGCTTGACGCCACGCCTGTTGACTATGCCGAGGAGGTTTGTACAGCGCTTCGTGCGGCAGGTGCCGAAAGCGTGCTGACCCTGTCTTCAGTCGCTGGCACCGGCGTGACTGATGTTCTTCGCCGTCTGATCAGTATCATTGACAACGCCAAGGCCGAGGAGGCCCGTCCAGAGGAAGTCGAGCCATGGTCGCCATAAACAAGACCAGCAGCGCCTTGGCAGAGGCGCGCACGGTCATCATAAAAGTCGGTTCGGCCCTGCTGGTAGATGAAAGAAACAATCGAATCAATGACAGCTGGCTTGCCAGTATGGCAGAGGACATCGCCACACTTCGTGCAGAAGGAAAGGCCGTTGTCGTGGTCTCCAGCGGCGCAATTGCACTCGGGCAACGTGGGCTGCCTTTTGCCGGAACGGCGCTGAAGCTTGAGGAAAAGCAGGCCGCCGCCGCCGCCGGACAGGTGATTCTGGCCAATGCCTGGATGACAGCCTTGGCAAATCATGACATCAGGACAGCACAGATCCTGCTTTCGCCAGATGATACCGAAACAAGACGGCGTCATCTTAACGCCCGCGCGACCATCAAGACACTTCTTGACCTTGGTGTGGTTCCGGTTGTGAACGAGAACGACACTGTCAGCACAGCCGAGATCAGATATGGTGACAATGACCGGCTGGCGGCGCGTGTCGCCGCAATGCTGGGTGCCGATATGCTGGTGTTGTTGTCGGATGTTGATGGTCTCTACACGGCAAATCCGAAACAGGCTGAGGATGCCGAACATGTTCCGGAGATCACCGGCCTTACAGCCGAAGTGATGAAAATGGCCGGGGCCGCCAATGCCTCATATGCTTCTGGTGGCATGGTCACCAAGCTTGAAGCCGCCCGAATCGCGATCAAGGCAGGGTGCAATATGGTGATTTGCGATGGCCAGAACCTGCACCCGATCACAAAACTTCGTGACGGTGGGCGCAACACAATATTCAATGCCGCCGGATCCCCACCCACAGCGCGCAAACAATGGATCGCCGGTGCCCTGAACCCGAAGGGGCGTCTTCGTGTTGACGAAGGGGCCCTGAATGCTTTGAAACAGGGCCGTTCACTGCTGCCTGCAGGGGTGGTGGCTGTCGAGGGCCGGTTTGAACGCGGTGACCTGATCGCGATCGAAAATCTGGACGGTGACGTGATCGGTCATGGGCTGTCTGCCTATTCTGCGGCGGATGCCACCATCATTCACGGACATAAAAGCCGTGAAATTGAACGTTTGCTGGGGTACCGTGGCCGTGATGAGATCGTCCATGCTGACAACCTTGTCATGGTCGACATATCGGCCTGATGCGAAACATCGAGCCCCGCTCGAGAGGAATTAAGATGGACATGACAACGCAAATGCAGAACGACGCCGACGCCAGACAATTGGTCAGTGATATGGTGGCAACGGCACGCGCCGCGCAAACTGTGCTAGCCGAAAGCAGCCATGACGAAAGACGCGCCGGACTGACAGCGGCGGCAAAACATATCCGGAATAATGTGCAGGCTCTGATGACAGCAAATGTCGCTGATCTTGAGGTTGCGCGGACCAGAAATCAGTCTGCGGCAATGATTGACCGTCTGACGCTGAATGACGCACGCATTGAGGGGATGGCCGCAGGCCTTGAGGCAATTGCCATGCTTCCTGATCCACTTGGTGCCACACTGGCCGAATGGACCCGGCCAAATGGGCTGAATATCTCGCGCATTTCAACACCTCTTGGCATCATTGGGGTGATTTACGAAGCGCGCCCGAATGTGACAATCGATGCCGGCGGTTTATGTGTGGTTTCGGGCAACGCGGTTATTCTTCGCGCCGGATCAGACAGCCAGCACACGTCATCATGCCTTGCACAATTATTGTCGAACGGCCTTGAAGAGGCCGGTCTGCCCGCCGGAGCGGTGCAGATCGTGCCATCAACTGACCGCGCAATTGTTGGCGCGATGCTGGCTGCCGCTGGCGAGATTGACGTGATAATCCCACGCGGTGGAAAATCGCTTGTAGAGCGCGTTCAAACCGAGGCCAGAGTGCCGGTTTTTGCGCATCTTGAGGGCATCTGTCATGTTTATGTAAGCCAGCATGCCGATCAGGAAAAGGCGCGGCAAATAGTGGTCAATGCGAAGATGCGCCGGACTGGTATTTGCGGTGCCGCCGAGACCTTGCTGATTGACAAAAATGGGGCCGAGGTGATGCTGCCGGCTCTGGCGGCTGATCTGATTGCCGCTGGGTGCCAGCTTCGCGGCGATGATATGGCCCGGGCCATTGTGCCGGATATGGACGCGGCCAGCGAAGATGACTGGCGTACCGAATATCTGGACAGCATCATTTCAATTCGGGTGGTCGACGGCCTGCAAGACGCCATTAATCACATTGCCACATACGGCTCGCATCATACGGATTGTATTGTCAGTGAGAATCAGGCCGAGGTTGAGAGCTTTCTTGCCCGTGTTGACAGTGCGATTGTCATGGTCAATGCCTCGACCCAATTTGCCGATGGCGGCGAATTCGGTATGGGAGCAGAAATCGGAATCGCCACAGGCCGGCTTCATGCGCGTGGGCCGGTTGGCGCAGCCCAGCTTACAAGCTTCAAATATATCGTCAGAGGCAATGGCCAAACGCGCCCCCAGTGACATTGCCTGCAATTCGCAGGACAGGAATCGCAGACATTTGACGCCACGGCTGTTTCATGACCGGCGGCGCGGATATGTCGGTCTGATTGGCGGATCTTTTAACCCAGCACATGACGGCCATCTGCACATGAGCTCTCTTGCTCATACCCGGCTGCAACTGGACGAGATATGGTGGCTTGTCACGCCCCAGAACCCTTTAAAATCATCCAGAAACATTGCGCCGCTTGATGAAAGACTGACGCAAGCGCGAAAAATCACCGCATCACATTCTTTTATCCGGGTGATCACACCAGAGCGTGGCAGACGGGAAAATTATACATTCAACACATTGAAACATATACAAAAAATGGCGCCTTTCATGTGTTTTGTGTGGATCATGGGCGCAGACAATCTGGTGCAGTTTCCCGCCTGGAAACGGTACAAAGATATCGCGCGGCGTATTCCCATTGCCGTTATTGACCGGCCAAGCTATTCTTATCAGGCGATAAGCATTGGACGTCATGTGCTGTCCCGCCGGCTTCCCGCACGCCGACTAGGCAAAAGGGGACGCAGGGGTCGGGCCATCCCACCAGTCTGGTGCTTCATTACCGGGCGTCGTCATCCGGCGTCAGCAACCGCGCTAAGGGCGAGTGGCCTTGAGGAGTGATACAACTACCCGCCCATGGCACAACGATAACTTTGGAGAGAGATCATTACTAAAGCGCTTTCGACTCTTACCCCCCAGCATGTTCTGGACCTGGTCACAGCATCTCTTGATACCGACAAAGCAGAAAACATCCTGACAATCCCGCTTCAAGGCAAATCGTCAATGGCAGACTTTATGGTCATTGCGAGTGGTTCTTCATCACGCCAGGTCGCGGCAATGGCCGAGCATCTTGAGTTCAAGCTCAAGCAGGCCGGTGTTGAGGTGCTAGGGCTTGAAGGAATGCGGCAGGCAGATTGGGTTCTGATTGACGCCAATGATGTGATCGTTCACCTGTTCCGGCCGGAAGTTCGTGAATTTTATGGCCTTGAACATATGTGGATGGACGCAACCGCAGAGGAAGTGGTCACCGTCGCGCGCGACAGCTAGGCCTTTTTGGGTATTGTCTTGCCAGCATGAAAATTGCCTGCCAATGACGCGGGCAATCGCGGCAAGTGCGCTATATCCTGACAGCACAGAGACTTGCCAATGAAACTTGTTATCCTTGCCGTCGGCAAAGGACGCACCGCCAGCGAACATGAACTCGCACTTGGTTTCGTGAAGCGACTTCCCGGCGGTGGCGACATTATCGAAATCGAGTCAAAACTACCTGCAGGTCCAAAGCGCCGGCAGGATGAATCGCAATTGTTAATGCGGCATGTGCCGGATAATGCGATTCTGGTTGCCCTTGACCCAAAAGGCAGGGACACATCTTCAGAATCCCTCGCCGACAAACTTGCGGTCTGGCGGGACGCAGGACATGCCAGCGTCTTTTTCGCCATTGGTGGTGCTGACGGCCATGATGCTGTGTTGCGTCAGCGGGCTAACGAAGTAATGTCTTTTGGCAGCGCCACCTGGCCGCATATGTTGTTTCGGGCGATGCTGGCCGAACAGCTGTATCGCGCCACCTCGATTCTAGCAGGACACCCCTATCACCGTGCCGGCTGATTACGCTTCAGCGGCGTCTGTACTTTGCCGGGACAGCAACGTATAAAGCTTTCATGTCTGACCTTGATAACGATATCCGGCCAATTGTCCTGTGCATTATGGATGGATGGGGGCACCGTGAAAACGCCGCAAACAACGCGGTTAAGCTTGCCAAAACACCGCATTTTGACCGGTTCCTGAGACAATATCCGCACAGTCTTCTGGCGGCCTCCGGGCCCGATGTCGGCCTGCCTGACGGGCAGGTTGGTAATTCAGAGGTGGGGCACATGAATATCGGTGCCGGGCGCATTGTCATGCAGGATCTCCCCCGCCTGAACAAGGCAACCACAGATGGCACGCTGGCAGCCCATCCAGAGCTGGCAGCGCTTGGTCAAAAACTGGCCGCTAAAGGCGGACGGGCGCATGTTATGGGCTTGCTTTCGGATGGCGGTGTGCATTCGCATCAGGAGCATATGCTGGCGGTGATCAAGGGGCTTGCAGATGTCGGGGCCACTGTCTGCGTACATGGATTTGCCGATGGCCGTGATGTTCTGCCAAAAGTGGCTGACAAGCAGTTTCCTGCCTTTGCCGCCAAACTGCCGGACAATGCCAGCTTTGCAACCGTGATCGGTCGCTATTATGCGATGGACCGGGACAAAAGATGGGAGCGGACGAGAACCGCTTTTGAGGCGATTGTCCACGCACCAAGTGATGTGCCACGACATGATGGGGTAGACGCAGCAATTGAGGCCGCCTATGGCGCCGGCGAGAGTGATGAATTTATCTCACCGCGAATCATCGGTGATTATCGGGGAATGGCGGATGGCGATGCCGTCATTTTCATTAATTTCCGGGCGGATCGTGCCCGCCAGATATTGTCGGCGCTGTTACTACCGGATGAGGTCGGCTTTCATGCCTCCCCGCCAAGGCTGTGCGCGGCAATTGGCATGACCGCCTATTCAGATGCCCTCGACAAGGTGATGACAGCACTATTCCCACCCATTGAACTTGACCAAACTCTTGGTGAGGTTGTGGCGACTGCCGGAAAGCGCCAGCTTCGCCTTGCCGAGACAGAGAAATATCCGCATGTGACGTTCTTTTTTAATGGTGGTGACGAGGCGTGTTTCAACAGTGAGGAGCGTTATCTCGTGCCATCGCCAAAAGTTGCAACCTATGATTTGCAGCCGGAGATGAGCGCCGCCGACGTCCTTGCCGCCGCACTGGACAGCATCAACAAACGCAAGCACGATTTGCTGATCATCAATTTTGCCAACCCCGACATGGTTGGCCATACCGGCGATTTGCAAGCGGCAATCGCCGCCGTTGAAACTGTGGATCATTGCATCGGCGAAATCGAGTCGGCGCTGAAACAAGTTGACGGACAGATGTTGCTGACCGCCGATCACGGGAATTGTGAGATCATGTGGGATGAAAATGCCGAATCGCCACACACCGCGCACACGACCAACCCCGTGCCGCTGATTTTGGTGAATGGTCCAGCCGCCACACTGCTTGCTGATGGCCGGCTTGCTGACCTTGCACCAAGCCTGTTGGCCATGCTTGGCATCGCCGCACCGCACCAAATGACCGGCAAATCATTGTTGCAACAGGCTCAATAGAAGCCGGACAAAATCAAGACTTTGGGCCTGATCGGCAACTGTGACACTGGCACCATATTGCAAATGTTGATATTAACATTAAATGGAAGGCACAGGTTATGGCATCATCTCGGTCAGATGCCAGTTGGTGAGTGGAGCAGAAATCAATGCGCGCGGGATTTTCATTTCGACAGATTGGGCCATGGCATGTCATCGCATTGGGCTTGATGCTGTTTGCCGGGGCGATGGCGATGCCATCGCTGACCACCGCACAATCAGATGAAAAACAGGAGACTTATCGTCAGCTTGGTCTGTTCGGTGACGTCTTTCAGCGCATTCGTGAATCATATGTCGACGAAGTCGAAGATAAAGAACTGATTGAGGCCGCCATCACCGGAATGTTGACCTCACTTGATCCACACTCGACCTTTCTGGACACTGAAAACTACACCTCGATGCAGGTGAAAACCAAAGGGCGCTTTGGTGGGCTTGGTATCGAGATCACCCTCGACAAGGGCATGGTCAAAGTGGTGTCGCCGATTGATGATACACCAGCAGCCGAAGCCGGTCTGCAACCCGAAGATTACATTATTGCGGTTGATGATGAGTCCATCATCGGGATGCAGCTCTCCGAGGCCGTCGACCTGCTTCGCGGTGAGGTTGGATCAAAGGTTACAATCAAGGTTCAGCGCGGTCAGGGTGAACCCTTTGACGTCACGCTTGTTCGCGACATAATCAAGATCAGGTCAGTACGCTCGGAATTGTTCGACAAAATAGGATATGTGCGTTTGACCACATTTTCCGAACAGACGAGCCCCGGGCTGTTTGATGCGGTGGATGATTTCTTCAAGACCGAAGGTGATGATCTGAAGGGTATTGTGCTGGATTTGCGCAACAATCCGGGTGGTTTGTTGAATGAAGCTGTCGCCGTAAGCGATGCCTTCCTTGAAGAAGGGGAAATTGTATCAACCCGCGGGCGTAACGCCGAAGAAGGCAGCCATGTCTATGCCAAGCCGGGTGACATTGCCCGCGGGCTGCCCATTGTTGTGTTAATCAATTCAGGCTCTGCATCTGCATCAGAAATCGTTGCCGGAGCGCTCAAGGATCACAAGCGGGCAATTTTGCTTGGCACACGGTCCTTTGGCAAAGGATCCGTGCAATCAGTAATTCCGGTATCTAACAGCGCGGCAATCCGGTTGACCACAGCGCGCTATTACACGCCTTCAGGTGCCTCAATTCAGGGCAAGGGAATCAGCCCGGATATCGAGGTGGCCCTTGCCCGTATTGAAAAGCTGGACGGTGGCGACTTTCGCGAGGAAGATTTGAAAGGCGCTCTCGACAGCCGCGGCGAAACAAGCGCTGCGGAGGATGAGAGTAATGCAGCGCCTGAGGATACCGACGAGCCGTTCGACCAGTCTAAAGTAGATTATCAGCTTGCCCGCGCACTTGACCTGATCAGGGGCGTGAGTGTTTTTGGATCATTGAAGCCTGCCTCATGAGCATACCTGTCATCCCCTATGAAGAGCGACCCTATCGGCCTTGTGTGGGCATTTTCCTGATTAATGGCGGGGGAAATGTCTTTGCCGGCAGGCGCATCGACAGCCGCGCCGAAGCCTGGCAGATGCCACAAGGCGGGATTGATCTCGGCGAGACGCCAATAGAGGCCTGTCTTCGGGAAATGGAAGAAGAAATCGGCACCAACAAGGCTGAATTTCTGCATGAGATAGACGAGTGGCTCAATTACGATATTCCCGCGACTCTGGCCGACCGGTTGTGGCACGGCCAATATAAAGGTCAGAAACAGAAATGGATGTTGCTGCAATTTACCGGCAATGACTCCGACATCAATATCGAAACGAACGAGCCTGAGTTTTGTGAATGGAAGTGGTTGTCACCGGCAAGCTTGATTGATCTGGCTGTGCCGTTCAAACGCAGGGTGTACCAACATGTCCTTGACAGCTTCAGCCCGCATATTGAAAAACGAATGAGCAGATAAGCGGTGCCTCGCAGCCGCAGCCAATTTTTTCACAAACAACGCTGACAAATAAAAAGGCCCGGCTATATTGCCAGGCCTTTTTGTTATCCGAGGTTTTGTGAGAGACCGCTAGAGGGCTGCCACAACCGCTTTCAGAAAATCTGCTTCTGCTTCCGGTGCTGATTGAGCACGGGTTTTCAACTCATCTGCGCTCACTGCATCAAGATCTTCAGCTCTTTCAGCAAGGATCACCACTGATTCAGGCGTCACATCGGCAAGACCGCCATCAATCATGTAGCGATTGACCACTTTGCCATTTTCATAAACCTCGATGACACCCCGGTCCAAATCCGCCAGTAGCGGAGCGTGCCGAGGCAGAACACCAAACAGGCCTTCGACACCGGGTGCCACCACCATGCTGGCGGCTTTTTGCACCATGATTCTCGATGGGGTAACCAGTTCGAGTTGAGTTGTTTCAGCCATTTCTTTTATCTGCCTTTTGACTGTGGTTTGTCAGCACGCCGGATTAGGCAGCTTCCTGAACCATTTTCTTGCCCTTTTCGACGGCTTCCTCAATGGTTCCCACCATGTAGAAAGCGGCTTCAGGCAGATGGTCATAATCACCATTGATGATGCCCGAGAACCCTTTGATGGTATCTTCCAGACCAACCAGCTTGCCTGGCGAACCGGTGAATACCTCGGCCACATGGAATGGCTGTGAAAGGAAACGCTGAATCTTACGTGCACGGGCAACAACCAGCTTGTCCGCTTCAGACAATTCATCCATGCCAAGGATGGCGATGATGTCCTGAAGCGACTTATATTGCTGCAACACTTCCTGCACGCTACGGGCAACCTTGTAATGCTCTTCACCAACGATCCGCGGATCAAGCATGCGTGACGATGAGTCAAGCGGGTCAACCGCAGGGTAGATACCAAGCTCGGCGATCTGGCGCGACAGAACCGTTGTCGCATCGAGGTGCGCAAAAGACGTTGCCGGTGCAGGGTCTGTCAAGTCGTCAGCAGGAACATAGATCGCCTGCACTGACGTGATCGAGCCTTTGGTTGTGGTGGTGATCCGCTCCTGCAGCGCACCCATGTCGGTGGCCAATGTCGGCTGATAGCCCACCGCGGATGGGATCCGGCCAAGCAACGCCGACACTTCTGAGCCAGCCTGAGTGAAGCGGAAGATGTTATCGACAAAGAACAGCACGTCCTGACCTTCTTCATCACGGAAATATTCCGCCAGAGTGAGACCGGTAAGGGCAACGCGTGAGCGGGCACCCGGAGGCTCATTCATCTGGCCATAAACAAGTGCGGCTTTCGAGCCTTCGCCATCGGTTTTGATAACGCCTGACTCAACCATTTCGTGATACAGGTCGTTACCTTCACGCGTACGCTCGCCAACGCCGGCGAACACAGAGTAACCACCATGCGCCTTAGCAACGTTGTTGATCAGTTCCATGATCAAAACTGTCTTGCCAACGCCGGCACCGCCGAACAGACCGATCTTACCGCCTTTCGCATATGGCGCGAGAAGGTCAACAACCTTAATGCCTGTTACCAGAATTTCAGCTTCAGTTGACTGATCTACATATTCAGGTGCCGGACGGTGGATTGGGTAGTGTTTCTTTGCCTTGACCGGCTTGCCTTCATCAACAGGCTCACCAATCACGTTCAGGATACGGCCAAGTGTTTCCGGACCGACAGGCACCGTGATCGGCGCGCCGGTGTCAACCGCGTCGGCGCCGCGAACAAGGCCTTCTGTTGAGTCCATGGCGATTGTCCGGACCGATGATTCGCCCAGATGCTGTGCAACTTCCAGCACCAACCGCTGGCCATTATTGTCAACTTCCAGCGCATTTTGAATGGCTGGCAGATTGCCATCAAATTCCACATCGACGACCGCGCCGATGACCTGACTGATTTTGCCGATTGCGTTGTTTGCCATGGTTCATTCACTCCAAGCTAAAACCGTTGCGAGGCCCGTCCGCCTCTTGGTCATTCAATTTCGTTGTTGCTAGACCGCCTCGGCACCCGAGATGATCTCAATAAGTTCTTTTGTAATCATTGCTTGCCGCGAGCGGTTATAAACAAGCGTCAGACGATCAATCAGATCACCCGCATTCCGCGTCGCATTGTCCATTGCCGTCATTCGTGCGGCCAGTTCAGACGCCGATGACTCAAGCAAAGCATTGTAAATCTGCGTTGAGATATTACGCGGCAGCACGCTAGCCAGAAGCTCTTCCTCTTCCGGCTCATATTCGTAATTGGCTGTTGTTTCCGTCTCTTCAGGGTCGGACTCTGCAACTTCAGCCGGGATCAGGCGTGTCTTCGTGACTTCCTGCGTAATCGCACTGACAAATCTGTTGTAAATCACTTCACAAACGTCAAACTCACCTGCCTCAAATCCGTCACGGATCATCTGGCCAATCGAGTCAGCATCGGCAAAAGCAACCGATGTGCCTTGGATACCCTCAAGATTATCCATATACAGATCGCCAAGCTCGCGACGCAGTGCATCGGCAGATTTGCGACCGACCATCAGCAATTTGACAGCTTTGCCCTCGGCACGCAGCCGCGCGACTTCGGTGCGTGTCTGGCGGGTAATCGACCCGTTGAAACCGCCACAAAGGCCACGGTCAGCCGACATCACAACAAGCAAATGCGTATTTGCCTTGCCGTTCCCTACAAGCAATGCAGGGCCGTTGTTGCTGTCAGACTTGGCTGCAAGACCGGCGATGATCTTGCGCATACGATCGGCATAGGGACGCCCCTGCTCAGCCGCATCCTGCGCCCGACGCAGTTTTGCCGCCGCCACCATTTTCATGGCAGAGGTGATTTTCTGCGTGGACTTGACGCTATTGATGCGCGTCTTCAGATCCTTCAAAGATGGCATTCACCAAACTCCATGT
>Ga0181581_10003272_pt1 | contig 12656 bp, 11 predicted proteins | sample 071ome_22_FD_132433 | JGI IMG/M metagenome (GOLD analysis project Ga0181581, IMG submission 132433) | Coastal salt marsh microbial communities from the Groves Creek Marsh, Skidaway Island, Georgia - 071404AT metaG (megahit assembly) | ecosystem: Environmental > Aquatic > Marine > Intertidal... | reverse complement strand
TGCTTCCCACCCCGCCTCACGGCGACGCAGTTACCTTCAGTTATCGGGTGCAGGTCTCACCCGAGTCAGGACTTTCACCCGACTGTTTGTGTGCACTCGCAGGCGCACTAGAACGTGCCGTCCTCGGCGCGCCCCTCATGGCAACCGAACCTAATTTCACCTCACAATGGAATCCCTGATAGCATCCACCAAACTGAATCCTACCCCTCGTGAGCATCACAAAAAAACCTTCTCAACAAACCTTGGCGTCTTTGCGCCTTCGCGCCTTGGCGATAAAAACAAACAACCATTAAAAACCTCGCAGACTTTAAACGGTTCAAAGCAAGATCCTCAGACGTTTTAAAAGATCATTTTACATTTATTGCACCCTCTCTACCGCAAAATGCGTCACAGTTTCCCCATTGCCTTTCAGAGGGAAACCTCGTAGCTTGGTGATCAAGTTTCCAAACCCTAACAAGTGAGGCAAGGGTATATGAAGGACGAGCTTCAAGCATCAGGAGGATCGGATCGTCGCGGTTTTATGCGCGGTTTGCTGGCTGTGATCACGGGAACCCTGGCGTTGTTGGGTCCATTGGTCGGCGGATTGGCCATGATTCTGGAACCGCTTCGACAGAAAAAAAACAACCAGGCTGGCGGCTTCATCAAGGTCGGCCAACTGGCTTCGCTGCCCAATAATGGTTTACCCAAGAAATACGACATCCTTTCGGACAGACAGGACGCCTGGAACCGTTACCCCAACGTCCCGGTGGGATCGATCTACTTAAGACGAACGGAAGATGACCGGATCACCGCATTCAACATCATCTGCCCCCACGCCGGATGTTTCGTTCAGGTGAACTCGCAGAATAAACAATTCAACTGCCCCTGCCACAACAGTCAGTTCAAATTGGACGGTTCAAAATCCAATGCGGACAACCCCAGTCCCCGCGGCATGGACCCACTGGAAGTCGAGATTCGAAACGGGGATGAAATCTGGGTGCATTACCAAAGCTTCAAGACGGGCGTTTCAGACCGCATCCCCAATAGCTGATGTCTATGTTTCTAAAATGGTTGGAAGAACGAACCGGACTGGTCAAGGCCGTTGAATCGCTGCTGTTCAGCGAGATCCCGGGAGGCGCAAGATGGCGCTATACCTGGGGTGGGCTTCTGGTCATCATGTTCGCCGTGCAGGCGATCACCGGGTTTGCCTTGTGGATGGCCTACAGCCCCGGCACCAGGACGGCGTGGGAAAGTGTTTACTACATCCAACATGTCATGCCGCTCGGCTGGCTTGTCCGCGGCATCCATTACTACGCGGCAGAATCCATGGTGATCCTGGTCCTGCTGCATGTCCTCCAGAAAATCTGGTTCAGAGGGTACCAGAAACCACGTGAACTGATGTTTTGGCTGACGATGGCTCTGGCATTGGTGGTGGTCAGTTGCGCGTTGACCGGTTACCTGCTGCCGTGGGATCAACAGGGTTATTGGTCGGCAAAAGTCCGAACCCATATCATGTCCCTGTCCCCCGTAGTTGGACCTTATCTGGAGCGAATTTCCGTAGGCGGCGATCATTTCGGACACTTTGCCCTGACACGTTTCTTCGCCTTGCACGCCGGCTTTTTCCCTCTCCTTTTGGCTCTCATTCTGTTTGTTCGCATGATCCTGATGAGACGCTATCAACAAATGGAAACCGAATCACAACCCAACGTGATCAAAGAACCCTTCTGGCCAAACCAGGCTCTGAAGAACACCCTGACCTCTCTCGTGGTCATGGGAGTGGTCCTGTTGATCACTGTCAAACCACAGTGGTTCGGATTCTCTCACTCAGGCATGGGGGCTCCGTTGGCATCGCCGGCTGATCCCACCGATCTTTATGCGGCCTCACGTCCAGAATGGTACTTCCTCTTCCTGTTTCAGTTCTTGAAATACTTTCCGGGTGAAATGGAAATCGTCGGGGCCATTATCATTCCCGGCGCTGTTTTGGGGTATTTCGCGCTGATGCCATGGATCGGGCGTCGTACCTTGGGTCACGTGTTGAACATCCTCGTGAGTATTTTCTTATTAGGCGGCGCCGTTTGGCTCACCGTCACCGCAAAAAACAATGATGCCCGGAATGTCAGTTACCAGACTGCGGAACAATCAGCCCAGGTGAAGGCGGCACGCGCCGTGCAATTGGCTTCCAGCCCCACGGGTATCCCCGAACAAGGCGCCCTTTACCTGCTCCACCATGATCCCAAAACCCAGGGACCGGGTCTTTTCGCCACCCATTGCTCAAGCTGCCACCGGTATGATGGACACGACGGCCTGGGCGAAACGCCATCGGACGCCCCTTCAGCACCGGACCTCAAGGGATTTGCCTCAAGGGCCTGGTTGACGGAATTTCTCGATCCTGCGCATATCAACACCGAACGTTACTTCGGTGGAACCGCCTTTTCAGACGGCGACATGGTCGAATACGTCACCGAAGACATTGCTGAATTTGACGCAGACCAGCAAAACGACCTGGCAACAGTTGTCAGAATCTTGTCAGCGGAAGCGCAGCTCCCATCCCAAAAAGATCTGGATGCAACGGAACCAGTTCTCAGTATTGAAGATCGGGACGAACTTTTCTACGATGTGGGATGCACGGAATGTCACGAATTTCATTTTGAAGATGAGGATGTGGACGGACCCGACCTAACGGGTTATGGTTCACGTGGGTGGATGATCGAATTCATCTCCAACCCGGCTCATGCCCGTTTTTACGAAAGCAACAATGACCGCATGCCTTCCTTCCGAGAAGAGGGCATTCTGGACGAAAAAGCCATCGGTCTCCTGGTCGACTGGCTCCGGGGCGACTGGTATGAGCCCGCAGCAGATCAAGCATCGGTCTCGATCGCGGAACCTGCGCCATAAGGATACCATCGCAACTTCCGGATTGAAAAAGGACGTCCCACGTCCGACCGCAATAAGTCCGGTTCTGGAAACCAGGGAATATGATACGAAAGATTTCTCCCGTTTTTGCTGGCAATGGGTCGGCAGTTTTCCTAAAAGAGCCGTTTCGAAAAATGGTTGCCCGCCAGAAACCGGGCGACAACAGTCACTAAAAGAGAGTGTTTGCCAAATGAAATTCGTGCTGACAACGCATAATATTAAATTAACCAAATCGATCGAGAACCATATCCTGGGCCGCATCGACAAGCTGGAACATCTGGACCGATGGGCCATCGACGCCCGCGTCAATCTGGAACACGACAACACACGTTCCCCTGAAAAACAATTCAAGTGCTCCATTCGATTGGGCGTCAAAGGAAACGACCTTTACGCAACGGATTACGAAAACGATCTTTATGCCGCCATGGACCTGGTAACCAAGAAGATCGAGCAACAGATCCGAAAGCGTCACAGTAAAAAAAAGTCCAAAACACAAAGCGAAGCCGCTCGTAGAAAACGAAGCCAGCAAGGCTAAGCTTTAAGGGACACCTAAAATCATGAATTTAGAATGCCGCTCGAACCCATTTCGAGCGGCTTCTTTTTTTCCATAGGTAGATTCCAGATGTATCGGGATCCCTGATCCGCAAGGTAGATCGGATCAGCTTGTCCCGTCGACTGCGGGATCCCTGATCCGCCCCTTATGGCAAACGAACTTAAATTTACCGCATGAAGGGAAGCCAAAAGATAAACAACATCCAAAGGCCCTCGGCCGGTAGGGATCCCGATGCATCGGGACCGCGCGTCCGGTGGCGTATCCGCCCAACGCTCCAGCTTCCCGAACGCTCATTACGCGATCGCGGCCCCGCAGCAGCGGGGCCCTACCCATCGTCCTAACCCTACATGCCACCCCCCCCTGATATCCAAATCATCCGCAGCCGCTGCCTGCTTCCGGTCAGCGCTCCTCCGATTTTTGATGGCGGTATGGCGATAGAATCCGGCCTCATCCGCGACATCGGCCCATGGGACCATATCCATCGCTTGCACACCGGAAACACTCTGGACATGGGAGAATCCGTGGTCATGCCCGGACTGATCAATGCCCACTGCCACCTGGAATACACGCAAATGGCTGGTCAATTTGCCCCACCCAACTCCTTCACCCAATGGATCCGGCAAATGATCGACCTCAAAAAATCCTGGACTCAAGCCGATTTCCAACACTCATGGGAAACCGGATACCACCAGGCCACCGCATCCGGAACCACCACCATTGCCGACAACCTCTCCCAGCCCATTGACCTTTCCAGTGAACAACTCCAGCAAGGCGCACGCCTCCTGGCCCTGTTCGAATGGATCCAGCTGGAAGGCCTTCCCTGGAATGAGGAGAAGCTGGAAGCAATGGACCACCTGATCCGACAAGCCGACCAGGCAACGGGCCTCCAATCAGGACTTTCCCCGCACGCCCCCTACACCACTACCCCGGAATTGTGGCACTACATCCTGAATCACATCAACCTGGCAAAACGCCCCATCTCCGTTCACCTGGCCGAATCGCAGGAGGAAATGGACCTCTTTCAGAAGCAGTCCGGCCCCATGCACGACTGGTTTGACACCATCAAACACCTGCCTAACTGGGGCCCGGGAACTCCCGTTCAAGTCCTGGAAAGCAAGCAGGCATTGAGCGAAGGCATGATCGTCATCCACGCAAACTGCCTGGATGAAGGGGATTTACAGACACTGGCAAAGCGCAAAGTCGGCATTGTCCATTGCCCCCGCAGCCATGCATTCTTCCATCATCCGCCATTTCAACTGGAACAATGCCTCGCTCACGGCATTCCAGTGGCCCTGGGAACAGACAGCCTGGCGTCCGTCCGCCCCGATCAAGCCCCCGAAAGCCTCAGCCTGTTCCATGAAATGCGCTGTTTTCAGCAAAGCTACCCAACCATTTCACCAGAAAAATCCATCAATATGGTTACTTTGACCGCAGCAAAAGTGCTCGGATTGGACCACGCCATTGGCAGCCTTGCTCAGGGCAAACAAGCGGACTGGATCAGCCTTCCCTGGAACGGTCCCGAAAAAGAGCTTTTTGACGCCATCATCCACACCCCATCCGCTCCTGAAAAGGTGGTCATCCGAGGGAAAACAGTCCTCGAAAAACAAAGATGAATGAACCAGAGAACCTGTGCGTCAAAATTTCCGGCTCAGAGGTGATCTTGAGCATTGACCCATACGGGGATTTGTTTACGATTCTCTGAAGCCTCCTATAGAGAGAAAAACTCAGCAAATTTTTTGAGTCTTATGGAAAACAATCAAAAGCAAGCACAGGTCGGCGGAGAAGATTCCCGTCGAGGTTTTATCAAGAAGGCTTCCACTGCCGCCGCGGTGGTTGCTTCCTCGAATATAGTCAAAACCCCCGTTTACGGTCAAAACCAGGCGCCCTCCACCGGACGCGTCATCGGAGCCAATGACCGGGTCAACGTCGGCTACATCGGTGTGGGTGGCCAAGGCCAGGCCCACGTCCGCAGCATGAAGGGACACAAAGGCGAAAGCAACCTGGCACAAGTGGCCGTTTGCGACGTCTCCCAAAGCCGCATGGACCAGGCCCAGAACATCATCGGTGAAAAAGTCGCCCAATACGAAGACCACCGCAAACTTCTGGAAGACAAAAACATCGACGCTGTTTGCGTTGCCACCGTCGACCACTGGCACACCATCTGTTCCGTGGACGCCATGAACTCCGGCAAGGACGTTTACTGCGAAAAACCCATGACCCGTTACCTGACGGAAGCATGGCAGATCCAAGACGCCTGCAAACGCACCGGACGCCTGATCCAGGTCGGTTCACAAGGTTGCTCGGCCCGTAAATACCACAAGGCTGCCGAAATCATCCAATCCGGCATGATCGGACCTCTCGTGATGGGAACCACTTCCTACATGCGTAACAATCCCAAGGGCGAATGGAACTACACCATCCAGGACTGGGCCACCCCGGACGACATGAACTGGGAACACTGGCTGGGCGGCGTGAACAAGAAGATTCCTTTCAACGCAGATCACTACTTCCGCTGGCGTAAATACTACCCTTACTGCGCCGGTCTCCTGGGTGACCTGCTGCCTCACTTGCTCCACCCTTACATGTTGGCTACCGGAGCTCCTGAGTATCCTGCACGCGTCGTCAGCTTGGGTAACAAAGCCCTACGCACCGACAAAAACACACCTGGCACCTACGAGCGTGACGTGGACGAAAACGTCCAGGCCATCATCGAATTCCCATCCGGATTCAACCTGGTCGTCGCCTCCAGCACCGTCAACGAACGTAACTTCAACGAATCCATCCGCGGCCACCACGGCACGCTCATGATGGGTGGTCTGGGAAGTGTGAAGATCGAACTGATCCCCGAACGCAAATTCTCCGACGAAGTCGACGCCGAAGTATTCGACGATCTGTTGCCGGGTGAAGCCATTTCTCACCACGAGAAAAACTGGATCGAATGTATCCGCACCCGCGAACAGCCCAACTGCGGTATCGACCTGGCTGTGAAAGTTCAGACCGTCATTTCACTGGCTGAAATGTCCGATCGTTTGAACATCATGTGCGTTTACGACGAGAAGACCCGTAAAATCACCACCGGTGACGGCAAAGAAATCAAGCCCATCACCTACGGCACCATGGATCTCTCCTAGACCGAATCCACAACCATTTGCACAGGGTTCCACCAACCAGGTGGAACCCTTTTTCATACCCCAGGCAAATCGTGCCGTCCCCGGCGCAAGGTAGATTCCCGATGTATCGGGATCCCTGACCCGCAAGGTAGAACGTGCCGTCCCCGGCGCGCCCCTCATGGCAACCAAACCTAAATCCACCTCACAATGGAAACCCAACACCTCGCCTGGACATCACAAATAAAAACCTTTCCCACAAACCTTGGCGTCTTTGCGCCTTCGCGCCTTTGCGATAAAAACAAACAACCATTAAAAACCTCGCAGACTTTAAAAGGTTCAATGCAAGATTCTCTCACGCAAATAATGACGACACTGAAATGCACAACCCATGACGCATCCGCCCCCTTGTATCCCTTTTCACGCAAAGGCGCCAAGACCGCAAAGTCATATTTAAACCACATCCATCACCCCATACACCACCCAACAACCCCAAACTTAAACAAACCACAAAGCCACTAAGGTAAAAAACTTCGTGCCTTAGTGCCTTCGTGTGAAAAAAAAAAATGCCCCCCACCGAAGAACCCAACACCGTCCGCGCCGCCCGCATGGCCATGGCCACGCGCTTCGAGATCGTGCTGCACGGAGAACGCCGCGACTGGCTCCAATCCATCGCCGAAGAAGCACTGGACGAAATCGAAAAACTCGACGCCAAACTCAGCCTCTACAATCCCTCCAGCCAGATCGCCCGCGTCAACCGCCAGGCCGCCATCGCCCCCATCCGGGTCGATCCCCTGCTCTTTGATCTCCTCGAACGCTGCCTCAAGCTATCCACCTACACTCAGGGCGCCTTCGACATCACCATGGGACCGCTGATCAAATGCTGGGGATTCATGAAAGGCACAGGAGAAGCCCCCTCCGAAAGCGCCATCGAACACGCCATGCAGGTCGTCGGACGCCAACACGTCCTGCTGGACCGGAACAACTACACCGTCCAATTCGACCGCGAAGGCGTCATGCTCGACCTTGGAGCCGTCGGCAAAGGCTACGCCCTGGAATGCGCGGCGGAAATCATCCGGGATTACGAACTCGAAAGCGCCATCCTCCACGGCGGCACCAGCACCATTAGCGCCATCGGCACGCCTCCCGAAGACGACGCCTGGCACATCGCCATCATCAAACCCGAAAAAGACCCAGCCTTCCCCTACTACGTTGCATCCGGCGACGACAGCTCCACCGATTTCACACCGGAAGACCTGCTCACCTCCGTTCCGCTCAAAGACCAGAGCCTGTCCGTATCGGCAGTCTGGGGCAAATCCTTCCAAACCGACAACCGCACCTTCGGTCACGTCATCAACGGCCGCACCGGACAACCGGCGCATGGGCAATGGATGGCAGGCCTCGTCTGCGACAACACCACCGACACCGACGCCCTGTCCACCGCCATGCTCGTCGACGGACTCAAAGCCATGCCAGCCATCCAATCCCTCTACCCGGACAGCAAATGGCTCCTCGTCGAACAAGGAGAAAAAGAAACCGACTACCAAACCCACCTCGAAGGACTGGAACCAGCCAGCAACCACTCGGATAAGACATCCCCCAAAGAGACTTGAAGAAAAAAGCATGTAATAGTTTTAAACCGCAGATTAAACAGATTATCGCAGATGTTGTCTCTACGGCTTGTTCAATGAGCGGTCCTTGCTTGTAGCATCAATAACCAAAGAAAAACCAACTGGATGTCGACCCTAAACGAAAAGAATGAAAAATCTGCGCAAATCTTTTAAATCTCGAAGATCCCGCGACTGCGGCGGTGCGGTTAAAGAAAGAAAATGGCACGCCCGCCTGGATTCGAACCAGGGACCCACTGCTTAGAAGGCAGTTGCTCTATCCAACTGAGCTACGGGCGCAACCGATGGGAGCCATTCAAAAACCATTGGACACGTATTTCAATCCAAAAGATATAAACACTCGGAGATAAGGTTTTTTTGACAGGATGAACCGGATGAACAGGATCATTTAGGTTTAACCATTATTTTGCCCCATTTGAGCAATATGGAACTATCCTGATGATTCGGATAATCTAGGGTGCCCCACTGTCAGCCCAGTGCATCGCGCTGGGTAACACGCCCCCAACCAAAACAAAGCTCTGAAGGAGCGGACCAATCTCAACTCCCCCCTCACCACCAATTCACTATTCTAAATTCACTATTTACCATTCAACGGGGCGCACGAGACATCCCCACCCCCATTCGCAAACGCCCGGCATCAAGACCTAATTGAGTAAAACCACGAAGAGCACGAAAAACGCGAAGAAAAAACATCTTAAAAAATAATCTGCGAAAATCTGCGCCATCTCGTAGATCCCGCGACTGCGGTGGTTGTCAAAAAAACAAACCAATCAAGCACACAGAGCACGTGAAACAGCCTCCGGCTCCTTGTCGATCACGATGAGAAACGCCCTCGACGCACCACTTGGGACACGCCTTCCCTGCTCCCAATCCTGCACGGTTCTGATGCTGACACCAAAATGCATGGCAAACTCTTTCTGGGTCATGGCCACCTTTTTCCGGATACGTTTGACATCTATTTCGTTTGGTATGTGGGCTTGTACACCATCCACAGTTTTTCCCTGAACAAAATCCAATGCTTCCTGAGCACTGGCTATCATACGTTTACCTGCTGTTGTCATGATGTGGACCCTTCTTGATAAAATTCAGCCAACTGTTTCAATATTAACTTCAAAGAATTCCTCTCTGCAGCGGTTAAATTAACCTTTTCGTTTTTGGAAAACACGTTGAGCAAAAACACAGGTAGTTCCCTACCGCTGTAAAAAGTAATCACTCGAGCTCCTCCACTCTTGCTTTTTCCTTTTGCGGCGAACCGTAATTTTCGCGCGCCGCCCGTCCCCGGAATTTCAACGCCAGCATCGGGATTTACAGCTAAAAAATCGACAATAGTCCTGCAATCTGCTGAGGATAAACCCGCTTGCTTTGCTTCTTTAAGATAAGAAGGAGTTTCAACAACCGTTTGCATTTCCGTTTCAACCTACTATACGGCATTGCCGTATTCAGTCAATTCACCATTCAAAATTCACAATTTTAAATTCCATCTCCCCTACTCCTTCAAGAAGACTTTTGACCATCTGATATTCGAAATCGCCCAGGATGGTCGGTATTTGGGCGATAGCAAAATCATCATAAACGATAGAAAGGAAATGGTAGTATGGATAAAAACATCCAACCAACTAAGAATGAACCAGGAATGTTCATTCGAGGAATAGTCATCTCGAACTCTGCAAAGCTGTTCCACCGAAAGGACGGAAGCGGCTCGAGTGTCGTAGTCACCCAGGAAATCGCCACACAACCTGGAGTGGTCGAATACACCCGGTACTTCGACGTGGGAAAAACAACAGAAATCAAGGTTCAGGGCGAAGAGGTGCTGGAATACCCACAGTTCCCTCAAATGAAGTCCATCAACCTAAAAGTACTGGCATGGAAGGCATTTGACAAAAAGTTCGTTATTACCAGGGCAGAACCACAGTCAGAATGATCTACAACCAACGAAACGTGGCGGAGTCGCGTCAGCGACCCGCCCCTTTACCTTGTTTATATGTTCAATAACTGTCCAATCTTGATTTCAAGGTCTCAGAATATTGAATTCACGATGGACTAAGGGCACATCCAAAATAGAGAAAACGATTAAAAAGACCGTATTTTTCCCATGCACAGATATAATCTCGGTTATTTCCAGTCTTCAGATATAGCTCAATGTTTTGTATTTTCATCGATATCCACCAATTGGGATCTTATGCAGGAGATTCAAAAAATTCAAAGAAAGGCTTTATTGAAGACCCAATTTTGGGAAGACTCATACCGCACAAACGAATTTTACTGTGCCCAAGAGATAATCGATGACATACCCTCCAATTTGGCAGTCTATACGGAAACGAAAAAACAATTATTCTTCCAAAACATAATGCTCTGGATCTATATCGCAGTTCCTCTCGCCGGTATCATTGCAGGTTTCGCTGCCGGTGGGTCTCCGTCGCCTACAGGGGGGACAATCACGTCAACAGTTGGGGCATTCTTGGTCGGCGGACTGGCTGGGCTTTCGACAAAGGACGGACTTACCGATGAAGCTCTGAATAAAATCGGATTGCTCGCAACGATCTTCCTTCTCTCCCTCTTAATTTCTTATATAGTCAGCAATATTTTGCGCAAGAAAGGCGCTTTAGAGTGGATGGGGTTATCAAGACCACCTAGATAAAAGACGACCATGAAACGAGATTTTTGGTTCGAAACATCCTAATCGATACGTTGTAACCGGCATGACATGGTGTTCCGCGTCACGATATTTGAGGTGGCCCCGGGAGTTCGGCCACGGAGTGGCTGAACTCCCGGGGCCACCTCAGGCTTTCATGCTCGATCCTCGCATTTAAGACACTAAACTGAACGTTTATTTGCAGAGGGGGGCATTAGTTGTTAGCTCTTAGCTGTTAGTTGTTGGCTCTTAGCTGTGTGTGCCAATTCACTATTCTAAATTCACCATTCACCATTTCTCTTTGGTTGGTGATTTTATTCTCTCACAAAGGCAGCAAGACACGAAGAGGGATCGTTTACTGCCAAACTTCTTTTAGGAATTTGCCGGGGCCCTGGTCGGATAGCAGGTGAATGATTTTGTCGGATGGAATGGATACGGTGAAGCTGCCTTCGGCATAGGAGGCGACCGCGTATGGCGCAAAGTGGATCGAGAGGCGCGTTTCGTCAAATGTGAACGCATACATCTCCGCAAAGTTCAAAGCGGTTAGATTGCCTTGGGTGACTTCCGAAGCCCCTTGCTTGGTTAATGCCTCGATGCATAGTTCGGATAAGGTTTGTTCTGCTGGCAATGCTGGATCGAATAGATCCTCCAGTCCAAAAATGGGTTGCGTGTTTTCGGTACGGTAAGCGTTGACCGGTTTGTAAAACAGATTGCCATGGGCTCCGCCTGTATATTCATGATACATGCCCTGAAGGCTCAACAGGTTCTTGTTTTGGAAACTCCTGGTGAAGGTCCAATGCTGCCACCATTTGTTGGCCGCTGTCGGTTGTCTGAAGAACTGCCAAGCTTCCTTATAGGCACCTTTGAAAAACGTGGATCTGGCTCCCACCGGGATCAGGAGACGTATCTTGGAGATCACCGATTCCTGCCAAGGATCGAGATCGGACATGGGTTCCAATCTTATTCGCAGTGTTTTCTTCAATCCGCGTTTCCCGAAAAGGAATCCACTCGAAATGCTGATTTCTTCATAGCGCGTCGCTGTTGACAGTTGAATTTTTTCTGGATCCGTTCCTGGTGTCATCGTCCAGAGACCGGCGGTTGGAACCTTGTCAATGCCATCAGGCCAAGTCAAAAGCCCTTGAGTGTTTTCAGCTGTGGTTCGGAACGGTGTGACCTGCCATTCATTTCCCCCCTTTGAATTATTCTGATTCACATGCCAGGAGCGGCTTCCATCGCTTAGGGACAAGGTGCCGTATCCACGTTCTTCATCCCATTGCAAGTCGATTGGTCCCAGTTCAGTCGTTCCCTGATACCGGACCAGAGCACTGGGATGGAATGAGGGAAACACCATGGATTTGATCACCCACACGGCAAGCAAGACAAGTGTCAGTGATAGAAGGATGATTAGCTTTTGTTTTTTAACCGCTGATTTCACAGATTTTCGCAGATTTTTTTAGACACCCACCGCGATAGCGGGATCTCCGAGATTATAACAGGATGAACTGCCACCGCAATCGCGAGATCTACTAGATTTTTATTCACGCAGAGGCGCGTAGGCGCAGAGATTTTTGAGACGAGTTAATCGTAGGGTCGAGTGCCACCTCGAACCCAAACTTCACCCTCAGGGTGTCCATAACCAAAGGGAATGGAACGTGGACAGACCATCGTTCATCGATTTACTGTAGCATTTCCATCGTGTTCGTTTTGATTTTCAAATGCATCAAGGATTGAAGTGGGTTCGAGACGGCGCTCGCCCCTCCAGGGGATAACCATATTTAAAACCCCAAAGGGGTGTGAACCATCATCAGCCGAGAGCAAGCTGTTAGGATTTAGCTGTTAGCTGT
>Ga0181581_10003265_pt1 | contig 12671 bp, 9 predicted proteins | sample 071ome_22_FD_132433 | JGI IMG/M metagenome (GOLD analysis project Ga0181581, IMG submission 132433) | Coastal salt marsh microbial communities from the Groves Creek Marsh, Skidaway Island, Georgia - 071404AT metaG (megahit assembly) | ecosystem: Environmental > Aquatic > Marine > Intertidal zone... | reverse complement strand
TCAGGGAAACGGCCAGAACCAGCCACCGGATCTGGATCAAGTCTTAAAAGATATCCAGAAAAAGTTCAGCGGTCTTTTCGGAGGTCGGGGCTCTGGCGGGCGCCGCGGAGGCGGGAAAATGCCTGGCTTTAGCTCGAAAGCTATTGGCCCGCTGGCGGTGATTCTGGTGAGTCTTTGGATTGCAACGGGCTTTTACGTTGTCGAACAGGGTCAACAGGCCGTTGAGTTGCGTTTTGGCGCCTACAAGACGGTGAAAGAGGCAGGGCTCCGATGGCACATGCCCTATCCGATTGAGTCCGTCGAGGTGGTTAATGTTCAACAGATTCGCACCGTAGAAGTCGGTTATCGAACCAATTCACGATCGAATCAGGTTGCAGGGGTTCCGCGCGAGGCCCTCATGCTTACCGCCGACGAAAATATTATCGACATCGATTTTGCGGTTCAGTACGACATAAAGGATCCGCGAGAATTACTGTTCAACGTCGCTGAGGCGGACGACCTAGTGGTTCGGGGAGCGACTGAGAGCGCTGTTCGCGAGATCGTTGGGCGAAATACGATGGATTTCGCTATCACCGGCGGTCGTTCGGAAATCGCGCAGGAGACCAAGATGCTGTTGCAGGATATTTTGGATCGCTACGACACCGGTATAAATATCAAAGCGGTAGAAATGCAAAATGCCCAGCCGCCTGCTGAGGTGAAAGCCGCGTTTGATGATGCGGTGAAAGCGAGAGAAGACGAGGAGCGTTTCAAGAATGAGGCGCAGGCCTACCAGAACGACATCATACCGAGAGCTCGAGGGGCAGCTGCCCGATTAGAACAAGAGGCAGCCGCTTATGAGGCGAGCGTGGTTGCCGCGGCTCGCGGTGAAGCGTCACGTTTTTTGCAGGTGCTTGATGAGTATTCAAAAGCACCTGAAGTCACACGTGATCGGTTATATCTCGACGCACTGGAGTCGGTTTACAGAAACTCCACAAAATTAATGATTGATCAGAGCGGGACCGGAAACAACGTAATGTATTTGCCGCTCGATCAGTTAATCAAGAATCGGGGAAACATCGCTTCAGCGGGGGTACGTTCGGGCAGCAGCGCCGATGGAGCCGGTATGGATATTTTGAATGACTCTGGTTCGGGAACTCGGGAAGAGCGATCCAGTCGCCTAAGGAGCCTGACCCAATGAGCGCGAAGGGAATGATGTCAATCGTAGTGTTAGTGATCCTTGCCACGCTTGGGTCGTCTGCCGTCTATTTTGTTGATCAGCGCGAGAAAGCGATTGTGTTTCAGTTTGGTGAGATTGTGCGGTCGAACGACAGTCCGGGACTGCATTTCAAGACGCCTCTGATCAATAACGTTCAGTATTTTGACGCGCGCGTGCAGACAATGGATTCTGATCCAGAGCTGTACCTGACGCGTGAGAAGAAGAACCTGGTGGTCGACTCCTTCGTAAAATGGAGGATCACCGACGCGGCCAATTACTACACGCGACTTGGAGGTTTAGCCGCTAATGCCCGAAATCGCCTGGCGCAGCGCGTTAACGACGCGCTCCGAAGTGAGTTTGGCAACCGGTCGGTGCAACAGGTCATATCGGGTGACCGAGTTGAGATTATGGACGTGGTGCGAGGGGCGATGAATAAAGAGGTCGCGTCATTAGGCATTGAGGTGCTGGATGTCCGACTGAAGCGAGTTGATCTCGATCCTGGCATCAGCGAGAGGGTCTATCAGAGAATGGAAGCCGAGCGATCCCGGGTCGCGAAGGACCTGCGGGCCCGAGGTGCTGAGGCCGCAGAGGTCATTCGGGCCGACGCGGATCGGCAACGGGCGATTATCCTGGCCGAGGCCGAGCAGAAGGCGCAGGAAGTAAGGGGTCAAGGGGACGCGCAAGCCACCGCGATTTACGCCGACGCATTTAATCGTGATCGTGAGTTCTACCGAATGTATCGGAGCCTGAACGCCTATCGCGCTACGTTTGCGAGCCCAGATAACCTGCTTGTGATCGAGCCCGACTCGGAATTTTTCCGCTATTTCAAACAGGCATCCCCCGCACCTGTCGATTAGAATCAGGGGGTGGATTGGCAGGATCTGTTCGCTGCTCTGGCCCTCGTGCTCATTATCGAAGGGATTATTCCGTTTGTTAGTCCGGCTCGTTATCGGCGACTGGCTGATGCCCTCAAAGTCTTGGGCGATCGCCAGTTAAGGATCGCGGGGCTGGCAACAGTGGTCATCGGACTCGCACTACTAACAATCGTGCGAGCCTAGGTTCTAGCCGATCCTATTTGTGATTCGCCCTATGCTCTTGGCAGGGTGGTCGTAAAGCGCGTATTCAATCGGACGAATTAAAGGTCATGTCAAAAAATGTCGTCGTCCTCGGCATCCAATGGGGTGACGAAGGGAAGGGGAAGATCGTCGACCTGCTTACCGATCGCTGCCAGGCGGTCGTTCGCTTCCAGGGGGGGCACAACGCCGGTCACACGCTGGTGATTGAAGGACACAAAACCGTTCTTCATCTTGTCCCTTCCGGCATTTTACGAGAGCGCGTAAAGTGTTTCATCGGCAATGGTGTTGTGGTGGCCCCCGACGCCCTGATCCAGGAGATCGAAACGCTGGCCCAGGCGGGCGTCAAGGCGCGAGATCGAATTACGATCAGTCCTGCCTGTCCGTTGATCCTCCCCAGCCACGTTGCTCTTGATCAGGCCCGCGAGCGGGCGCGTGGAAACGACGCCATCGGAACGACCGGCAGAGGAATCGGTCCGGCTTATGAGGATAAGATTGCTCGCCGCGGTGTTCGTGTCGGGGACCTTCTCAACGTCGGTGTCTGTGTTCAGAAGGTGCGTTCGTTATTGGAATACCATAATTTTCTGTTAACTCAGCGATTCAAGTCCGACGCGGTCGATGAGGGGTCGGTGGTGGCCCTTGTGGAGCGCTGGTCGGCGGAACTGGGCCCGATGATAGGAGATGTCGCGGGCGCGCTTCGGGAAGTGAGCGGGACGCAAGGGAGTATTCTCTTCGAGGGCGCACAGGGAACCTTGCTTGATATTGATCAGGGAACCTATCCTTTCGTTACCTCCTCAAATACGACGGCGGGGGCGGCCGCTTGTGGCAGTGGGACGGGACCGCTTTTGTTGGATACGGTGATGGGGATCGTCAAGGCGTACACAACGAGAGTGGGGTCGGGACCGTTCCCCACGGAATTGTTTGACGAGGATGGCGCGCACCTTGCCGAGAAGGGTCACGAATTCGGAGCAACCACGGGCCGCCCGCGTCGCTGCGGATGGTTTGATGCCGTGTTGGCACGCCAGGCGTGCTGGTTGAATAGCGTTAATTCGCTCTGCATCACCAAGCTCGATGTCCTGGATGGTCTCTCTCAGATCCGTATATGCACGGGGTACCGTTTAAACGGAGAGGTTATAGACAGTCCGCCTTGGGATGCCGAGAGCCTTGCGGCCTGTGAGCCGATATACGAGACCTTGCCTGGCTGGAACGAATCTACCGTCTCCGCTCAGTCGATGGAGGCGCTGCCGCCGGCGGCAAGGGCTTATGTAGAGCGGATTGAAACCCTTCTGGGTGTTCGCGTGGATATCCTTTCAACGGGTGCGGACCGGGAGGATACGTTAGTGCTCAAAGATCCATTTGATTCGGATTAGTTGAGTGCTTGGGCGACGGCGTCAAGCCCCTTGGTCTGATCGTTTTTCCAGAGTCTTACTTCGGGGGCAACTTTTTCCGAGAGCGGTCTCTGCCAGGACGGAGAAAGCGCATTTTGCAGGCGCCGCAAGCAGCGTCTTCTTAGGTTGGTACCGAGGAGAGGACTTGAACCTCCACGGGGTTACCCCCACTAGCACCTGAAGCTAGCGCGTCTACCAGTTCCGCCACCTCGGCACAGGATCCTCGCGCACGAACCACGCGTGGGAAAAGCGGTATAGATCAAGGACGCGGACCTTACCGATTGCGGTCAAGGTTGTCAATCAATTAAACCACTCAGCCCTCGAGTATAGTTGCCCGGTGACCTCCAAGACGCCCGACCTTTTGCCTGAGTCCGCGCGGTTAGAGGCTGCCATGGTCAGCATGTTAGCCCGCGTGGGATCTTGTTCCCAGAGCACATTAAAGGAGAGCTTAAGCGCTCAACCCAACCTCGACGGGCGTCTGACTGACTGTCTAACGCGGCTCGTAGTCTTAGGGGTTCTCCTTCGATCATCGGAGGGTCGATTTTCCATCGACTGGGCGAGCGGACTCAGTGTCGGCCAGATCCTGACAGACGCCAAGGGTCGGTGCGTATTCAGAAACGAGGAAGGAAATGAATACCCGGTATCCCAGCGACAGGCGCGCCGTGTCCTGCCGGGTGACCGGGTGCTATGTCGTTTGCAACAACGGGGCCGAAGCCGTTCCTTTGCGGTAGCGGTCGTCATGGTGCTTGCCCCAGCCGCGGCGCTCTCGTTGGGACATTTTGAGGCTCGACCCAAAGGGGGCGTGGTGACGTCCAATGGCCACTGGCAAACAAAAGACGTCCGGATTTTGCCTGGGGATACCCTCGGGGCGCGAACGGGTCGAATGGTCTGGGTGGAGCGTTTATCGCACCCTTTTTATGAGAATCAGGTGACGGGGCGAATCGTTAAGGTGATTGAGGACATGGGGCCGGTTGGGCGGCTGATCGAGGGGCTGATAGAGCGACACGGATTACCTATCGACGCGTACGAGCTCACCCCCGCGCTCCTGGAAGCGTTCGATCAGAAGCGCCTTCAGTCCGCAGACCCCCAGCGCGTCGATTTGACGTCACTGCCGTTTGTCACCATCGACGGTGAGAACGCGAAAGACTTTGATGACGCGCTGTACTGCCGCATCGACGAAGATCGATTTCTCCTCGATGTGGCGATTGCGGACGTATCTTTTTGGGTGGAGGCGGGTGACGCGCTAGATCTTGATGCCAGGACTCGAGGTAACTCTGTCTATCTGGCGGATCGCGTTCTCCCCATGCTGCCCGAGCGGCTGTCAAACGATCTGTGTTCCTTGCGACCGAACGAGGATCGTCTGGCATTCATATGTCGAATGGAAATCAACGACCAAGGCGAGGTAGTGTCAAGTGAGTTCTTTGAAGCGACGATCTGCTCGGTCGCGCGTCTGACGTATCGTGAAGTGGATCTTTTTCTGTCCGGAGCGAACGAGTCTGGCGCCTGTGAAAGGCGAGCGGTGCAGGAAAATCTGCGAGCGCTAGAAAGTCTTTCTCGGTCTTTGCTTGTGAGGCGGCATCTGCGGGGGAGTGTCGATTTCGAGTTTCCGGAGAGCAAATATCGATTCGACGCACAAGGATGGATCGATACCTGTTGGACGGAACCTCGGGGAGTGTCCACGCATATCGTCGAGGAAGCCATGTTGGCCGCAAATATTTGCGCGGCTGAAGCACTGACTCACCGCGTTGGGTCAGCGGGGATGTATCGTATCCACGAGCCCCCTGACCCGGAAGATATTCGAGGCCTTCGTAAGGTGTTGGGGTTATTTGGTGTAAAACTGTCTGGCGGGAAAGCGCCCAGTAGCCGTGACCTCTCCCACTGCCTTTCAACGATCCGAAAAAAAGGCGAAGGTTTTCAGGGGCTACAGACGCTCATCTTGAGATGCATGGCCCAAGCTCGCTACACGGCACAGCCTCACGCTCATTTCGCGTTGGGTTTCGCTGCCTACACGCATTTTACGTCGCCTATTCGGCGTTATCCGGATCTCATCGTGCATCGATTACTCAAAGATCGCCTTGGGCTTAGCCGCTTAGGATCTCTTGTCTTGTCTGAGCGCGAACTCGAGGAGGCCGCCGCTCATTGTTCGAGAACCGAAAGGGCCGCCGAGAGTGCCGAGCGGGACGCGATCGCCTCCCTAAAAGCGCAATGGATGGGGAAGCATCTGGGCGAGGTGTTTGACGCACAGATCTCAAGCGTGACGTCATTCGGATTGTTTGTCACACTTCGCTCTGTACCGATAGAGGGCCTAGTGCATATCTCGACGCTAGGCGAGGACTTCTTTGAATTTGATCCCGTCCTGCTTACGCTTTCTGGGCGACGGACCGGGGAGCGGTTTCGACTTGGTGATTCGATAAGCGTTAAAGCCGCCGCGGCAGACGTTGACTTGGCACGAATTGATTTCATCCGAAATGCTAAACCGACGGCCGTCGGCAGAGGTCGAAAGAAAGTCAGGCCTAGGAGTCGCTAAAATCATGACAAGAAACAGTACAGATCGAATGCAAGTACTCTGCGGGATTCACGCGGTTGAGAGCGCGCTTCAATCCCGTCATCAGAGTCTGGCCGAGATTGTTCACGACGGCTCATTAGACAATCCACGTGTGGCAGCGATACTGGATCGCGCGCAAGCATCAGGCGTGAAGCTCCATCGAGCAAAAAAAGACGTTTTAAATCAGTTGGCAGGCGAACTTCGACATCAGGGTATTGTGGGTCTCCTGGCGAGAGCGCCAGCCCAAAATCTAGCGGCGTTCAGGGATTGGCTTCGGGCAGCGCCAGCGGATGGCACGATCTTGATCTTGGACAGCCTCGAGGATCCCCGCAATCTTGGCTCCTGTTTGCGATCAGCCGCAGCTGCGGGGGTGAGCGCGGTCGTGATACCGGCGAACGAGGGCGCCGGATTAACGCCGGCGGCGCTGCGCGTAGCGGCTGGCGGTACCCATCATCTTGAGCTTTTTGAGGTTGGCAACTGGTCCCAAACGCTGAATGAGATCAAAGAGACGGGTTTCTGGCTCCTGGGTGCATCAGAGCGGGCGGAGCAGAGTCTCTTCGATTTTGATTTGCGCGGGCGAATCGCTTGGGTGTTTGGTTCCGAGGCAAATGGACTTCGAACCCTGACGGCGAAGCATTGCGATGCCTTCATAAAGGTTCCCTCGGTCGAGACTTTTCCGAGTCTTAATGTCGGCGTGGCGACCGGGATCGCACTCTTCGAAACCCTACGCCAGAAGCAACGCTAAACGGTCAGGCGCGCTTAAAGTGAGCGCACAGGTCCGATATCACGCATGCCGAGCAGAGCGGGGCCCGGGCCTTGCATACATAGCGGCCGTGTAAGATCAGAAGATGATGGGCGTCTGCTCGAAACCCGGGCGGAACATTTTTCAGCAGCTTTTTTTCCACGGCGAGTACAGTGTGTCCACGGGCAAGACCGGTGCGGTTGGCTACACGGAAGATATGTGTGTCTACCGCGATGGTCTCGTCACCAAAGGCCGTGTTAAGTACTACATTCGCGGTCTTTCGGCCGACGCCGGGCAGCGCCTCAAGCTCAGCGCGGGTTCTGGGTACGCGACCCTTATATCGCTCCTTGAGGATGTGACAGGTTTTAAGAATGTTATCGGCTTTACTGTTAAAAAGGCCTATGTGCCTTATGTGTTCTTTGATGCCGGCGAGACCCAGTTCAATCATTTTTTGCGCAGTGGGGGCGACGCGAAAAAGGGTTCGAGTCGCTTTGTTTACAGAGACATCGGTTGCCTGGGCAGAGAGAATCACCGCAATCAAGAGCTGAAATCGACTCCGGAATTTAAGCTCTGTCTGGGGATTTGGATTTTCTTTCGACAGACGCGAAAAAAACTCGACCCTTTTTGCGAGACTCATTGAGGCGTCCTACAGGGAGTCTGTCCGGCGTCTTGCGCGAACTCGACCGACGCTGGCTTCGATCTGCCGCTGCCGTTCGGATCGATCATCTACTGGGACGACGACTGGGGTCTGGCGGCCCTGCAACCGGGTCTGTTGACGTAGCCATTGTTTTCTAAACGCAGGCTTTCGAGTCGCGATCTCCTCAAGCTCATCAAGTGAGTCGAATTCAAAAACGGACGTGGGTGTGATGCAATCGACCGGACAGACCGGTCGACAAAGTTCGCACCCTGTACACGCCTCTAATATCACGGTGTGCATCACCTTTCCTGAGCCCACGATGGCGTCTACAGGGCAGGCCTTGATACAAAGCGCACAGCCGATACAACTGTTTTCGTCAATTGCCACACCCCGGGCGATGGTTTCATGAAAATAGGAAGGATCGACTTCACGGTTTTGTTGTCCAAGTGCCCGATTGAGCTCGTGCAATACCCTCGAGCCGCCGGGTGCGCAGCGGTCTCCGGGAGTCTTATCAAGACGCATAGCATCTGCATAGGCGTCGCAGGAAACAAATCCACAACGTTGGCACTGAAGTTGGGGCAGAAGGGCGGATAGATCGGTCATGGCTGAAAGAGTACAGGCGGCTATCGTTGATCCGTAAAAGGAAGCAAGGCCTTCAAAAATTGAGCGATATCAGACTCGTCGTTGTACAGGTGCGGCGTCACACGCAATGAATCGCCGCGCACGCTGACGAAAACATTCTGTTTGTTTAGCGCTCCAAGGAGATCGTTGGGAATGGCGCGTTCGAAGCGGATGCCAAGAAAATGGGGCGCGCGATAATCCGAAGGAAGCACCTGTAGGCCCGCCGCTTGCACGCTTTGCGCGACTTCGTTCGTAATCTTACGTAGGCTGGCTTCGATCGCCCCCACGCCCCAAGCGTTAATCTGCTGGAGGCTGCTGAGCAAGGCCGGCAGGAGAGCAAAGTTGGCCATCTCTCCCACATCGAAACGCCGGGCGCCAGGCTCGAAGTCATCGCGATAGTTAACCAACTTTGCAAAGTCGACCGCATCGCGTCGCGGATAGGCATGCTCCTCGATAGGCACCCCCGAATGGTATTTGGTGTCGGAGTAAAGAATCCCCGTCGAATACGGGCCTAGCAGCCATTTATACGCGGCAGCGACCGCGAAGTCTGGCCGGATGCGGTCTAAGTCGAAGGTCATCGCGCCTAGGCTTTGAGTCAGGTCGAGGACAAGGGCCGCCCCGAATGCATCCAGCGCATCGCGAACCTTTGCCAGCTCAATGATTGAGCCATCCGTCCAGTGACATTGTGGAAGTGCTGCGAGTGCGGTTCGCTCATCGATTTGCCGGATAATGTGAGGGGTCCAGTTCCCATCCTCCGGCCGCGCGATGGTGCAGATCTCCGCTCCGTTCTGCCGGGCGGCGGTGCGCCAGGCATAGACGTTAGAGGGGTATTGGTCGGCCAGTAGGATGACCCGCTGCCCGGATCGAATCGGGAGGTTCCGTGCCGCAACGGCGATGCCGTAACTGGCTGATGGCGTAAGTGAGATATGGTGAGCGGATGCGCCAAAAAGTTGAGCCGCTGCTAAACGGACCGCATTGGCTGTTGTAAAAAAATCATCGGGTGTAATCTGCCAGGGTCTGCCTTTCTGAAGGAGCCCCTCGCGACCTGCATCGAGTGATCGGCGAGGCAGGGGCGACATGTACGCGCAGTTGAGATAGCACACGCCCTCTGGGAGATCAAACAGAGCGCGTTGAGAAGGTAGCAGTTCAGCAGATCCCACAGGTCGAAGGAATTTAACGGACGCGCATGCCCGGCTGCGCGCCTTCGTCAGGACATAATACGAACACGCCTCCGAGGTCGTCTTTTCCCGAGGCGGCTAACACCATGCCATTTGAGACCCCAAAGCGCATTTTTCTGGGCGCCAGATTCGCAACCATAATGACCTGCCGTCCGATCAAACGGGCCGGGTCATAGGCGTTTTTGATCCCGGCAAAGACTTCGCGAGTCTCCTCGCCAAGATCAAGGGTCAATTTGATGAGTTTGTCCGCGCCCTCAACGGACTCGGCGTGTTGCACGTGTGCCACGCGCAGGTCTATCTTGAGGAACTCATCTATCGAAATCTGATCGCCGATGGGTTCGTCCGTGAGATGACCGGCTTGGGGTGTGTCAGTCTGCGTTGTCATATTTTGCGGCGTCTCCAGGATAGCTTGCGCTTTGTCCAGATCCACCCGATCAAGAAGCCGGGTGAAGATACCTATCTCGTGATCGGTTAGCGGTTCAGTAAGTTGGTGTAATGTGGCGCCGTGGCCAATAGGGCATTGCAAGAAATCGGCACTTCGTTGGGCGAGACGGGGTACCACTGGGGCCAGCCAGATCATCAGCACTCTGAACAGATTCAAGGCCTGCGTACAGATGCCTTGCAGTTCTGCTGCGCGACTTTCATCGCGAGCGACGACCCAGGGTTGCTGATCATTGACATACTGATTCGCCATATCGGCAAGGGCCATGATCTCGCGAATAGCGCGGGAGAATTCACGCCCCTCATAGGCAGCACAGATCGATGCGTTCTGCGAGACAAAATGGTTGAAAAGATCGAGGTCCGGCAGTGATGCGGAAAGCCGCCCGCCGAAGCGCTTGTGAATGAATCCCGCACACCGGCTTGCGATGTTCACCACTTTTCCAACGAGGTCCGAATTCACACGGGTCACGAAGTCATCGATGTTGAAGTCGAGATCTTCTACTCGGTTGTTCAGTTTTGCGGCGAAGTAGTACCGGAGGTAATCAGGATCGAGATGTGTGAGATAGTCCCGCGCGGTGATGAAGGTACCGCGGGATTTAGACATCTTCTGGCCGTTAATGGTGAGAAAGCCATGAGTGAATACGGCTGTTGGCGTTCGAAATCCGGCGCCATGGAGCAGCGCGGGCCAGAAGAGAGTGTGAAAGTAAAGAATATCCTTGCCCACGAAGTGATAAAGCTCAGCCTCCGAGTCGTTGGACCAAAACTGATCGAAGTCTATAGCCTCCCGAACGCAGAAATTCTTGAAACTGGCCATGTAGCCGATAGGGGCATCCAGCCAGACATAAAAATATTTTCCCGGAGCGTCGGGTATCTCGAAACCGAAGTAAGGCGCGTCCCTGGAGATATCCCAATCCTGCAACCCGGCATCGAACCATTCGTTCAATTTGTTGCGAACCTCGGATTGCAGGCGTCCTGAACCGGTCCAATCCTTCAGCATTTTCTCAAAGTCTGATAATCGGACGAAGTAGTGATCCGAATCCCGGGCAACCGGGGTGGCGCCAGAGATCACGGAAACGGCATTCCCTAGGTCGGTGGGTGAATAGGTTGCGCCACAGACCTCGCAGTTGTCGCCGTTCTGGTCGGGCGCTTCGCAGCGCGGACAGCTTCCTCGAATGAAGCGATCCGGCAGAAACATGTCCTCGATCGGATCGTAGGCCTGGGTAATGGAGCGTCTTTCGATATGCCCTTTGCGGAGTAATTCGCCGTAGATGAACTCGGAAAAATGCCGATTTTCTTCAGAATGCGTGGTGTAGTAATTATCGAACGCAATGTCAAAGCCGTCGAAGTCCGCTTTGTGCTCTACCGCGGTTCTGGCAATCAGCGCTTCGGGCGAAATGCCTTCACTTCGCGCCTTAAGCATGATCGGGGTTCCATGGGTATCCTCAGCGCACACATAAAAAGCCTGATGTCCTCCGAGTTTCTGAAACCGCGTCCAGATATCGGTCTGGATATATTCGACGAGGTGCCCCAGATGAATGGGTCCGTTGGCGTAGGGCAGAGCGCTGGTGACGAGGATTTTACGAGCGGTCGGGTTCATAGACGAGAAGCGCGGTGGCGGTTTCAGGATCAGCGGGAATCGACATCGCTTCGCTAACGACAACCGCGAGTCCTAACGCTTGAATTATAGCTTATGCACCCAATATTCATGACCGGTTGTGGTAGCATCTGCGCCCGTTCTTCTGTACTACGAGGCGTCACACGGGCGCCGTCATCTCAGCTTAATCACTATGAATCAACTATCCTCGCAGGCGCTCTCCGATGCTATTGGTCTGATCACCGACCCGCACACCAAATCCACGTTGGCGGAGGGTAAGGCCGTCAAGGTTACGGCAGCAGAGGACGGATCCTTTGCGATCGATATCCTGCTTGGCTATCCGGCAGTGGGGTGGCAGAGCGAGTTAGAGGGGATGATTCGCTCGGTCGTTGCGAAGGAAGCGGGAGCTCAGGCGAATGTGAGTTTAAGTTTCAAGACCAAAGTGGTCGCCCACGAAGTCCAAAAAGGGGTGACTCCGATCAAGGGGGTCAAAAACATTATCGCTGTGGCGTCAGGCAAAGGAGGCGTGGGAAAGTCGACGGTCTCGTCCAATCTCGCGTTGGCACTCGCGGCAGAAGGCGGTCGCGTGGGCATACTCGACGCCGATATTTATGGGCCCAGCCAGCCCCGGATGCTGGGTATCAGCGGGCGTCCCCAGTCGTCTGACGGGAAGAGTATTGAGCCGATGATCAGCTATCAATTGCAGGCAATGTCTATCGGGTTTCTAATCGATGAGGACACCCCGATGATTTGGCGAGGCCCGATGGTGACGCAGGCACTTGAACAGTTGCTCAACGACACGCGATGGAAAGATCTTGACTATCTGATCATCGACCTGCCGCCCGGTACCGGCGATACCCAACTCACGCTGGCGCAAAAGGTGCCGGTCTCGGGTGCCGTTATTGTGACCACTCCCCAGGACATTGCCTTACTCGATGCCCGCAAGGCCTTAAAAATGTTTGAGAAAGTTGAGATCCCCGTTCTGGGCGTCGTGGAGAACATGAGTACGCACGTTTGTTCTCAGTGCGGTCACGAGGAAGCTATCTTCGGGCAGGGCGGTGGTCGCCGAATGGCCGAGGAGTACAACGTGGACGTGTTGGGGGGTATCCCGCTCGATATGCGGATTCGCGAGGATGCCGACAGCGGGCGACCAACGGTCGTTGCCGATCCTGATGGGAAGGTGACTTCTAATTACCGCGAGATCGCCCGGCATGTGGCGGGCCGCTTGGCAGCCAGGAAGCGCAACTACGCGGACGT
>Ga0181581_10003261_pt1 | contig 12681 bp, 10 predicted proteins | sample 071ome_22_FD_132433 | JGI IMG/M metagenome (GOLD analysis project Ga0181581, IMG submission 132433) | Coastal salt marsh microbial communities from the Groves Creek Marsh, Skidaway Island, Georgia - 071404AT metaG (megahit assembly) | ecosystem: Environmental > Aquatic > Marine > Intertidal... | reverse complement strand
GAGCCGGACCTGCTGGTGCTTGACGAGCCGACAACGGCACTTGACGTGACCACCCAGATCGAGGTGCTGAAGGCCTTCAAGCAGGTGATCAAGGAAGAGGGCGCGGCGGCCATCTATGTGACGCATGATCTGGCCGTGGTGGCGCAGGTCGCCGACCATATCGTCGTTCTCTATAATGGTGAGATCAAGGAAGCCGGCCCGGTCGAGACGATCATCCACAAATCCGAACATCCCTATACCAAGCGTCTGATGGCGGCGATCAAGCCCCTTCCCGAACCCGGCCTTGGCGAGGCCAGCAACCATGAGCATATGCGCGATGCACCGGCGCTGGTGGCACGCAATATCGATGCCGGCTATGGCAAGGGTGCTGACGGCGCGCCGAAGACGATGGTGCTTCGCGACGTCAATGTTGCCATCGAACGCGGCAAGACGGTCGGCATCATCGGCGAATCCGGATGCGGTAAATCCACATTGGCGCGTGTCTTCGCCGGATTATTGCCGCCAAGCGCGGGGGATCTGGAACTTGACGGACATCCGGTGGCGCCAAATCTGGCGGCGCGCACGCGGGACGAATTGCGGCGTGTTCAGTTTGTCTACCAGATGGCCGACACGGCGCTGAACCCACGCCAGCGAATCAATGACATCCTTGGCCGCCCGCTGGAATTCTATGGCGGGCTGACCGGCGCGCGGAAAGCCGAACGGATCAATGAACTGCTCGAGATGGTGGAAATGCCGCCACCCTTTGCCGAGCGCTTTCCGCATGAATTGTCGGGCGGGCAAAAACAGCGGATCAACCTGGCGCGGGCGCTGGCGGCGGAGCCGGAGGTTGTTCTGTGCGACGAGGTCACTTCGGCGCTGGATACAATCGTCGGCGCCAATGTCATCGAATTGCTGAAATCACTGCGCCGCGAAACTGGCGTGTCCTTTGTCTTTATCAGCCATGATCTGTCGACCGTCGCATCCTTTGCCGACGAGATCGTCGTTCTCTATGCCGGGCGGGTCGCCGAACAGGGCCCGACCGACAAGGTTCTGTCGCCGCCCTATCATCCCTATACAAGGCTGCTCATCTCCTCGGTGCCGGAAATGCGGACCGGCTGGCTTGAGGACACGGTGGCGAGCCAGGAGACGATCACCGGCATGACAGGCGGCGTCGAGCTGACCGATATCGGCTGCCCGTTCTTTGCCCGCTGCCCGCTGGCGATCGAGGGGACGTGCGATATCACCGCCCCGCCACGCCGCATCGAAGGCGAGGATCATGTCATCGAGTGCCACCGCGAGGTCGATGAACTGCTTGGCGGCGGCTGACGCAGCACCTGTCTCACCACGCCGCCACCGACGGTCACGACGGGTCGGACACCTTGCGAAGATACTGTTTCACTCTGTCCCAGCCGGCCGGAAACAGATCGGCCGCCTCTTCGTCGGATACCGATGACAGGATGATCACATCCTCGCCCTTCTGCCAGTCGGCAGGCGTCGCCACCTTGTGGCTTGCGGTCAGCTGAAGTGAGTCGATGACCCGCAGCAGCTCGGCAAAATTGCGGCCTGTCGACATCGGATAGGCCATCTGCAGCTTGATTCGCCGGTCCGGCCCGACAACAAACACCACCCGCACCGTCTGGTTGTCGACCGCCGTGCGGCCGGCCGAACTGTCACCCGCCGCCGCCGGCAACATGTCATAGAGCCTGGCGACCGCCAGGTCGGTATCGGCGATGATCGGATATTCCGGCCGGTTGCCAGTCACATCCTCGATATCGGACAGCCATTCCCGGTGGTCGTCCGCCGGGTCAACCGACAGGCCGATAACCTTGACATTGCGCTTTGCGAACTCATCCTCCAACCCGGCCAGCGCGCCAAGCTCGGTGGTGCATACGGGTGTGAAATCCTTGGGATGCGAGAACAGAATGCCCCAGCCATCCGCCAGCCAGTCGTGAAACTTGATCTCGCCATGCGTTGTCTGCGCCGTGAAGTCAGGTGCGATGTCGTTGATTCGCAGAACCATCTGTATCTCCTTTGTTTCGGGCCATAATTCGGGACCCTAGTTCGGGACCCTAGTTCGCAATTGAAAGCTGGTTGTCAGTTTCGTTGACGATGACGCATTCGATCCACCATATCCGGTGCCGATACACGGATTTTTCAGCAGCGGCGCATGCTGGCGAAAACAGGTTTCGCTGGCAGGCCGGATGGAGGAAATTCTTCCCAGGCAGGGGGCGTGACGCCCCTTGTATGAGGAAATGCTTAAATGGTTTCGGTCCCGCGCCCGGCTGTGTCACCATCGCAACAGAACAACAGTCATGAGCAATGGAGCGGATGATGGAACCCAAACTGATGAGCTACATAACCAGCAAATTCGCCACCAAGGGCGATATGATGGCGGCGGAAGGCATGTGGCAGGAGATCATCGGCGAGATGCTGCCACGTTTCAAGGAGGCCGGCGCGCTGCGGCAGGTGGTGACGCAGGTCTGGAACCAGGAAGGAAGCTTCATTCTCGGCAATCTGTGGGAATATGTCGATGAGCAGGCCTTCATCGCCTGTCAGCCACTGTTCCGTGAGGCCGAGGCAAAGCTGAACGAGCGCGCCGGCATTCCCGCGATCAATGTTCCATCCCGCGGCATCATCCTTCACGATATCCATCTATAGGACCGCCATCTGTCGCCACATGGTCTGCGGCAGCATTCTTGCATTGCCGGTGGCAGTGTGATTGCATCACGCAACAAGCTGGCAAGAGCTGCCGGAAGGTCGCGATAGGGCCGTTCTCCGGCAACAGGAAGGAACGCAGCCATCGTGACCGCGACAGATCATTCATTACCGCCGGGAACACATACCGTTGTGCTCGGACTCGGTGACCTGAACGGGATCATGCGCGGCAAGCGCATCCCGGCCGCACAATGGGACCGGATCTGCAATTCCGGCAACGCGCTGGCGATGTCGCTGTTCACCATGGATATGACCTGTGATGTCTGGGACACGCCGGTGGTCAGTTTCGAGAACGGCTTTCCCGATTGCCATATCTTCCCGCTGCACGCGCCGGTCGCCATCCCGTGGGAACCCGGCGTGGCGCTGTGTTTCGCCCGCGCCGAGAGCATGGATCACGAACCCCTGACCATCGATCCCCGTCAGGCACTTGTCCGGCAACTGGATCGCGCCGCTGCCATGGGTATTGATGTCAGCGCCGGCACCGAGCTGGAATTCTATCTTCTTGACCCGCAGACCGGCCTGCCACGCGACAGCGGCAATGATTGCTATGGTCTCGACCGGGCGGCGGAACTGGAGCCGGTCCTGGGGCCGATCCGCGAGCAGATCGGTGCTATGGGAATACCGATCGAACAGTCGAACCCGGAATATGCGGCCGGCCAGGTCGAGGTCAATATCCGCCACGATGCCGCCCTGATCGCAGCCGACCGGGTGGTGATGTTCCGGTCGCTTGTGAAACAGCTGGCGGCGCGGCACGGCTTGCGGGCCAGCTTCATGGCGAAACCTTTCATCGAGGAGAGCGGCAACGGTTTCCATGTTCATTACTCGCTTTGGTCCGACGGGCGAAACATCTGTTCCGACAAGGGACGGCTCAGCGATGCCGGCCGGCATTTCCTTGCCGGCCTGCAGCATCGGATGGCTGAAATGTCGATCTGCGGTGCCATGACCGTGAATGGCTATCGCCGCCGCAAGCCCCTGTCCTTCTGCCCGACCAATGCCAGCTGGGGGTATGACAACCGCACCGTCGCATTGCGTGTCATCGAGGGAAGCGAGAGCGCGACACGTATCGAAAAGCGCGATGCCGGCGCCGACTGCAACCCCTATCTGCTGCTGGCGTCCGATATCGCCGCCGGTCTCGACGGCATCGAGGCGGCGATGGAGCCGTCAGCCATGACCGAGGGCAATGCCTATCTCGACACGGCCGCACCGCCAATCCCGCTGCAACTTGACGAGGCGATCAGGCAGGCGCGGGCCTCCGACTGGCTGGCCACGGTCCTGGGGGCCGATCAATATGAGATCTGGATGCAGCAGGCCGAGCGCGAGCTGGAATTCTTCTGGCACCAGGTCACACCTTTCGAGACCGGGCGTTACCTGCGGGTATTCTAGCGTGATACAAGTCAATATGGCGGTATCTTTACGGTGGTGTTTTTCACCGGGATGATTATATCTTTCAGATGATCGGGGCGGACGACGGTGGCCATATTATGGTAACGGGGGACGTCGGTGCATTCCCGGTTCATGCCCATGAGACCATCTTCCGCGAGGTAACCCCGATGAAGATCACCCGTAAAGTCAAAGCCATTCTGGACAATTACGGCGCCGACAGTCCCGGCGTGAAAGCCAATCTGGCGCGCATCCTGATGCAGGGGAAGCTCGGCGGCACTGGCAAGCTTGTCATTCTGCCGGTCGATCAGGGGTTCGAGCATGGACCGGCGCGAAGCTTCGCTGTCAATCCGGATGCCTATGATCCGCACTACCATTATCAGCTTGCGATCGATGCCGGCCTGTCGGCCTATGCCGCGCCGCTCGGCATGATCGAGGCTGGCGCCGACAAATTTGCCGGCCAGATCCCGACCATCATGAAGATCAATTCATCGAATTCACTGGCGCGTGGCGGCGATGCGCCAAGCCAGGCCATCACCGGATCGGTTGCCGAGGCGCTACGCCTTGGTTGCAGTGCCGTCGGCTTTACCATCTATCCCGGCTCCGATGCCGCCTTCGACATGATCGGGCAGTTCCAGGACATGGCCGCCGAGGCAAAAGCGCTCGGCCTGGCGGTGGTGTTGTGGTCCTATCCGCGCGGTGGCGGGCTCAGCAAGCCGGGTGAGACGGCGCTTGATGTCGCCGCCTATGCGGCCCATATGGCGGCCCTGCTTGGTGCGCATATCATCAAGGTGAAACCGCCGAGCGATCATCTTGAACAGGACGCGGCGAGGGCGGTCTATGAATCCGTCGGTGTGGATCGCACCACTTTGGCCGAGCGGACCCGCCATATCATGCAGGCCTCCTTTGCCGGGCGGCGCATCGTCGTCTTTTCCGGCGGCGCCGCCAAGGACCGTGAAGGTCTGATGGAAGAAATCCGCGGCCTTCGCGATGGCGGCGCGAACGGGTCGATTATCGGGCGCAACACCTTTCAGCGCCCGCGCGAGGAGGCTCTCGACCTGCTGTCCGAAATCATCGGCATCTATAAGACTGGCAGCTGAGGCGTCCGCGCTACCAAAGGCTTTCCGCGCATTCGAGGACCAGTTCCAGTTTGCGCGCCTGATCGTCAGCGGTGATGCTGTTGCCTTCCTCGGTAGAAGCGAAACCGCATTGCGGGGCGATGCCTAGCTGGTCCATATCGGCGAATTGTGCCGCCTTCTCAAACTGTCGTTTCAGATGGTCCATGGTCTCAAGCTCGCCTGTCTTGGTGGTGATGAAGCCGAGCATCACCCGTTGCTGGCCGGAGCTCAGCTCGCCAAGCGGCGCCAGATCGCCGGCACGCTCAGTGTCATATTCCATGAAGAAGACATCGACGCCGGTCTTGTTGAACACCGCGTCCGCAACAGCGTGATAGCTTCCCTCGGCGGCATGGGTCGACATGAAATTGCCGCGGCACATATGCATGCCAATGGTCATGTCGGCGGGCCTGTCCTTAATACTCTCGCGCATCATGTAGGCATACTTCTCGATCAGCCAGTCCGGGTCCTGACCGGCATCGGCCTTGGCCGCGCGATGTTTTGGGTCGCACAGATAGGCAAAAAATATGTCGTCCATCTGCAGATAGCGGCATCCTGCATCGTAGAATGCGCGCACGGCCTTGCGATAGGTGGTAACCAGATCCTCCATCAATGCCTCGACATCCTCATGGTAAGGGGCATGGCGGATATCCTCTATCGCGGTGCGGAAATGACAGCAGCTTGGCCCCGGAATCGAGATTTTCGGCAGATGGCTTGCCTGTGAGGACAGGTAGCTGAAGTGATCAAGCATGGGATGGTCATCCGGAAAGTCGAGCGTGCCGTTGATCACCGGAAAGATCGGGCGGAGCTTGACGCCGGCAAATTGCACCCCTTCATCGCGTTCCTCGAGATCAAGCCCGGTCAGCCCGCCCATGAAATCATAATGCCAGAATGACCGACGCGCCTCGCCATCGGTGACGACAGGCATGCCGATCGCCTCCTGCATACGGACCAGATCGGTGATAGCCCCGTCCTCGATACTCGCCAGCTCGGCGGCGGAGAGCGCCCCATTCTCATAATGTTGCTTGCGCGCGGCCTTTACCGTGTCCGGGCGCAGCAGGCTGCCGACATGATCGGCACGGGGGATAAATTTGGCGGGAACCATGATAATACCTTGTCAATCCACATTGGGTGGAGAGTGCCATCAGGCCACCGCCCTTGACAAGAGAGTTTGGCCTACCTCGTTGCCGCACGCCGCCTGGATATGTCGCCTGCGGCCTGGCAGCGAAAAGTTTCGCATTGTTGTGCCATGCCGACCCTGCTATCGCTGGCGCACTGCAGGAGGATTATAGATGACCATCACACTTCATCAGGCCCAGACAATCACCGATGCATCCCTCGCCACAGGGCGCGAGATGGGGCTGAAACCGCTCAGCGTCATCATCCTTGACAGCCGCGGGGCGCTTGTCGCCGCGGCATCGGAGGATGGCTGCAGCCAGCTTCGTGCGAAAATCGCGCATGGCAAGGCGAATGCCGCCATCGGCCTTGGCATGGGAACACGCGCGCTGATGAACCGCGCCGAACAGCAGGCCTATTTCATCCAGGCGGTAAATGGCGTGTTCGGCGGCGACATGGTGCCGGTGCCGGGCGGCGTTCTGATCCTTGACGCTGGCGGCGCCTTGCTTGGCGTGGTCGGCATTTCGGGTGACACATCCGACAATGACGAGGCGGCCGCGATCGCCGGCATCAATGCAGCCGGACTCACCGCGAAAGTTGACTGACCGGGGCCGCCGTCACGGCATGATGCCACAAAAAGGGCGCCATGCGGCGCCCCTCTCCGGTTTTGGGTTGCTTGCGCTTCCAGATCTATTTGACCATTTCCTGCGTCGAATATTCGGAGGCCGGCAGTTTGCCGACAGTGCCACGCTCCTCTACATAATCGACGAATGACTGCGCGTAATCGAGATAGGTATCGGTATAGCGACCATCATTCTTCACCGTCTTGAAGCTCCTGTACCCGTCGCGGCCACCGGCGATATAGTCGTTCGTCACCAAACGATAGGTCCGGTTCATCTCCAGCTTGGTCCATGCGGCGTCATCACGTCCCTTGAACTCCATCTTGCTCAGCCGCTCGCCAAGCCCCTTGGTGGCATCCACATGCCAGCGAAGCCCGGCGGCATAGGGATAGGCGCCAGTCGACCCGTCAGGTTGCAGGGCATAGTCAAGCGCCTCTTCCAGAACGGCTTTGATCTCGGCACCGGTCATGTCCATCTCGACAAGCGTGTTGGCGAAGGGAAGCAGCTTGTAGGCATCGCCCATCGTCAGGTCGCCGCGGGCGATGTCGGTGCGCACACCGCCGCCATTCTGGATCGCGATGTCGCTTGTCTTCGCCATCTCGCGGAAGGCATGGGCGACAAGCATCGAGATGTCCGACCCGTTGCGTGCGGTTTCCTCGGGCGAACAGATCTTCGAGCGGCCGTCACCCGGGATGCGGGCAAGGCACAGGTTTTCGGCAACCTCGCCAATCTTGACCGCACGCATCTCCTCGACCTTGACGTTGAAAGTCTCGAGAAGCGTAGCGGCATCCGCATCCTCGGTCACAATCGACAATTTCGGGTCGGCCTTGATGGCCGCATAGACAGCGTCACGCGCCGCACCCTCGATCTCGACCCGGTCACCATCGGCATTCTTGCGCTTGAAGCTGTCCGCCAGCATCATATGCGGGGTGCCGCTACATGATTCGATCTCGCCAGCGTCGTTGAAGGACAGATCCAGCTCGCCGACAATCTGGCTGTACTGCCAGGCGGTGGCAACGCAGACCGACTTTCCACCTGCACCGGTCACAATTGTCGGGTACGGGCCGGCGGCGTTCAGGCCAAGATCGTCAAAATCACCAAGCAGGGTATGCGAATCACCACCGATGATCACATCCACACCGTCGATTTTGGCAGCGAGCTCAAGCTCGTTCCTGTAGCCATAATGTGTCAGCAGGATGATGTGGTCGATTCCCGATACGGTCAGTTCATCGACCATTTTCTGCGCCGTTTCGGCTTCATCAAGGAAGATCGTTGTTTCATCCGGGCTGGAGGACAGCTTGGTCTTGCGGACGATGTCGATGCCTATGATACCGACTTTCATGCCGTCGATCTGCATGACGGTATAGGGCTGGATATAATCGGTGGCGCTGGTCGGCGTCAGTGCCGAGACACCGACCTCCGGCTTGATGTTGGCGGCCAGAACCGGCGTCTGGCAGTCACCTGATTTCAGGAAATCGAGGAACTTTGCCAGACCGGTATCACCCTCATTGAATTCATGATTGCCAAGGGCAAAGGCATCGAAACAGATCTCGTTCATCAGCGCCGCGTCCGCCTCACCCTTGAACAGCGTGAAAAACAGTGATCCCGACACCGCGTCGCCGGCGTGAAGCTTCAGCACATTGTTGCCGGCGCCTTCCTCAAGCTGTTTCATTTTGGCAACGACGGCGGGCATACCACCGGACCGCACGCGGGTGGATTTGCCATCCAGATCAAGGCTCATCCGGCCATCCGGCTTCAGATGCGAATGATGGTCATTGATATGCAGGATTTTCAGATCGCCGGCCAGTGCCGCGTTAGACATAAAGGCCGCAACGACAGCCGCGGCAACGCCAATGCGTTGCAGCAACCCGCCGAGACTGCGTGGGGTTGTGTGAGTTTTCATGATGATCATGCCTCTTGGGTTATGTGTAATGGAGAATCTTGCCTGTGAAATTTTACAGTAACGTTACGACCGAGTCCGGCCCGGAGTTGCACTGCAATGAAATAATTTACTCGGTCCTGCACCCGCACGCAGGATGGTGGCCTGCCGGATTCGACGGGGTGCCGCGAAATATTGCCGGCCCGAGCTGGGCAAATCGATGTTGGAGGGACCGATGGCGCACAACTGGATTTCCGACACTGCACCGTCTAGTTTGCGACATGGCGGCGCGCCTGCCGTCAGACAGGTTATTGCAGATTCTCATAGGTGCTCTTTCATGGCGTTGAACCAGACGGACATCACACAGTTGCTGGCACTGTTTCAACAGGGCAAGTTCAGCCTGGTGATCAAGGCGGTGATGCCGCTGATAAAGAAGCACCGCAAGGTGCCGGGCCTGCACGATCTAGCCGGTGCGGCCTTTGCCGCGACAGGGGACTTCGCCCTTGCGGAACGCCACCTCAGTGAAGCGATCCGCCTTGACCCCAGACTGAACTCGGCGCGTCACAACCTTGCCAATCTCTATTTTCAGACTGGCGACTTTGACAAAGCTGCAACACAGTTCAGGGCGATACTGAAACGCCGACCAGATGATCTTCCCACCCTCCAGAAGCTTGGTGAATCCTGTCTGAAGACAGGTATGGCGGAGCAGGCGGCAAGCTGTTTTCGAAATCTGGTGAAACGGGACGAGACGAACGTCACGGCCATCTTCTATCTTGGCACTGCCAACCGGGCCTTGAAGAAGCATAACGCGGCGCGTGAGTGTTTCGAGCGTGTTCTTGAGCTCGACGCCGATCATTTCGATGCCATCTTCAACCTCGGCAATATCTGCCGCGACAATGCCAGGCCGGAAGAGGCGTTGGCATACTATGAACGGGCGCATCGGCTGCGGCCCGACCATATATCCACAATGTGCAATATCGGGTTGTGCCATGTTCATTCCCATGCGCTGGATCGCGGAATGACCTGGTTCGATCGGGCGATAGCAAAGGCCCCGGTCAATCCGGAGCCACAATATCTGAAGTCGCTGCCGCATTTCCTCGCAGGCGATGTGAAGGCCGGCCTCGAGGCGGCGGAATGGCGGCTACGCCTGCCGGGTCAGATCAGGGTCATGTATAACGGGCCCGAACCAGCCTGGGACGGCGTTGCTTCACTCGCCGGCAAGAGGCTGATCATTCATGCCGAACAGGGGCTTGGCGACAGCATCATGATGTTGCGCTTCATCAGTCTTCTCGACCCGGCGGCGACACGAATCACGGTACTCGTCCAACGCGGGCTTAAAGGCCTGTTCGCCGCGAGTTTCCCTGACATCGAGTTCATCGAGTTCACCAACAACCAGACAGGGCGGCTGGCGACACGGGTGCGCGGCGAATATCAATGTTCGCTGATGAGCCTCGCGCATCTGACAGCCTCGCGCTGGACCGAGTTGCCAGTTTCCAGGACCTACCTGACAGCGCCATCCGAAGCCGCGGCGAAATGGGCAGATCAGTGTGTCCCCGGCGGTGCCAGGCCCATTGGCCTCGTGTGGCGTGGCAGTCCTACCCACGTCAATGACCATAATCGTAGCATCGGTCTACAGCGCCTCCTTCACCATCTTCCTCAGGGCCCTAATTATGTAGCGCTGCAGAAGGATGTCACTGACGAGGAAAGAGCGCTGATTGATGCGGCGCCGGCACTTAAGGTCGAGACACCGGAGCTTGAAGACTTTGCCGACACGGCTGGTCTTTGCAGCACTCTGAATGCCATACTGACTGTCGACACGAGCGTAGCGCATCTTGCTGGCGCGCTGGGCCTGCGAAGTTTCGTTCTCCTGCCCTACATACCGGACTGGCGGTGGGGTCTCGCGGGTCACACAACAGGCTGGTACCCGAACATGACGCTCTGCCGCCAACCCGCACCCGGGGCGTGGGAGTCGGTTCTGGAAGCGACCGTGATGAAACTCTGAGATTTGTCGCGGGCGTCTGTGCAAATAGCGCGGGGCTCATGTCTCAATCGAGATTTCGATCCTGATGATATCGGCACGCGGCGGTTCCGGCTTGTCAAGCGAGAGGAGAAGATGCCTGATGGGGAGGGCTGCTGTCATGGCTGACGGGTTGGCCGATCTCACGCGCCTGCCGATGGTCATGACCATTCGGGCAATTCAGACAATCGTCACACAGCCATCCAGCTTTGCCCCGACTTTGGTGATGTCGGCCTTTGCAGATACCGAAAAATTGTTATCTTCCACGCAAACCATCCGAAGGCTTTGGCTACGCGACATAAAATCAACAATCAAACTGGCACTGGCATCATCCAGATTGCAGCCGACCAAACCAAATTCCCCAACATGATCAGGCAGATTGGTGAGCAGATGCGCCACCCCCTTTTTGCCAAGGCCTTCATTGTAACTCGCACTGAAGGAGTCGAGCCGGATGTCATGCCGCGCATGGACCTCCCTCATGGACTGCCCGATTTGCCCTGCATCTTCAGAGTTCAGACCGGCATTACGCAAATGAAGGCTGTAGTTTTTGTCCGCGGCGTTCTTGTCTGACAAGCTTCCGGCTGCCTCTGCGCATACAGGTTTCCCGATTGACCTCAACACGTCAATGAGAGGCCAAAATGGGTTGTCACGGCTTGAGTGGGCATTCGACACGAACGTGCAGACGGGCAAAACCAACACCATTGCCGAACTCTTGAGCAATTTGCGTCGCAGTCTGGAAATCATAGCCTCATCTTCCAAAGTTCAGGATCACACACCGTACCTCTGAATTCGGATATGTCCCATGCATTTGACCAGTATCTCGAGCTGACATCCCCTGCCAGTGCCAACCCTGATCAAACAGGCAGATACAGCAGTCATGGATGGAGCATGATGATGACATGCGTTGGCTGATTGCCCTGATATCTGACACCGGCATGAGGCTGGCCGAAGCGGCCAATCTGCATATCGATGACATCAGGTTGGATGAGTTGAAGAAAGACTTTATTGATCAATATCCCCTCAGTTATTTGCCCTGTTCCTTTCACCGGGTTCAGCGACTGTGGGCTGAATGTTCTCCATCAAATTGTTGTCCAGTCGCACCGCCGAGGTTAACCTTGGACAGTGGAAGATTCGATTTCACAGATCTTTGTATTCTGAACAGGTCAAGCACGACATGTTTTCGGGCCAATACCGGGCGCTGGACAGGGGCCCGTAAACCGGCGCAGGATGACGCCATGCCGCATGATCATCACGACGATAACCCGCACAGCCTTCTGCCGTCCGAACCCGCGCTTCGGGTGAAGGCGCTGGAGACAATTCTGGTCGAAAAAGGGCTGATCGACCCGGCCGCGCTGGACGCCATCATCGACCTTTATGAGCGCGATATTGGTCCGCAGATCGGGGCCGGCCTTGTCGCCCGCGCCTGGAACGATCCCGAATTCCGCACCACTTTGCTGACCGATGCTGACCGGGTGATCACCGAGATTGGCCATGGCGGCCGCCAGGGCGAGCATGTGGTGGTGGTGGAAAACACGCCTGACACCCATAACCTTGTCGTCTGCACGCTCTGCAGCTGTTACCCCTGGCCGCTACTTGGCATTCCGCCGGGATGGTATAAATCCGATTCCTACCGGGCCCGCGCGGTGCGGGAGCCGCGCACCGTCCTCGCCGAATTCGGCGTCACCCTTGCCGAGGGAACCGCGGTGCGGGTGTGGGATTCGACAGCCGAGATCCGCTATCTGGTGCTGCCGATGCGGCCGGAAGGAAGCGAAGGTCTGGATGAAGCCGCGCTTGCCAGCCTGGTTACCCGTGATTCGATGATCGGTGCCGGCCTGCCGCATTCTGCCGGGACAGCGGCAT
>Ga0181581_10003249_pt1 | contig 12702 bp, 7 predicted proteins | sample 071ome_22_FD_132433 | JGI IMG/M metagenome (GOLD analysis project Ga0181581, IMG submission 132433) | Coastal salt marsh microbial communities from the Groves Creek Marsh, Skidaway Island, Georgia - 071404AT metaG (megahit assembly) | ecosystem: Environmental > Aquatic > Marine > Intertidal zone... | reverse complement strand
GGCCGAGGAGGCCTTCCGGTACTGGTCGATGGCGTACTGTCTGTACTCCCTGAGGAAGTGGTCCCTCTGCTCTGCCTGCGCGGCCTTGGTCCTGTGGAACGAGTGAGCGCGGGGGGGTCGGTTGTTCTCGGGATCCGACCTGGGGCGGGACGAGAAGCCGCCCCCTCGAGCACGCCACCGGAGGCAGCTGTCCTCGGTTTGCTTACTTGTCATCAGTCAAGGCCGCCGCGCCTTTGGAGACCCTCGTGGCGAGGGTCCTGAGGTCTTGAGGGCGAGTGCTCATGGCGTTTGGGTCTCCCAACGACAGCAAGACGTCTGCTCTCACCCCGGGCCACTGCGGCATGGCAAGACGACCCCCCGCGGCCGCATCCCCCCTGGTATCCTAGGCGGGGGCTCTCGGGCTCTAGAGGTGCAGCCGCAACCATGGGTGGCACGCGGCATCACGGGAGTCACGCCGGGCACAGTGGCTGGCGCCCAAGACGGATAGGCAGGACTCGGGGGAAGTGGGGGAAGTTCAAACGGTCACTCATCCGTTGCCCACGGGGCCGACGGCTGCGGGGGGATGCGGACCCGCTGGTGCTCCTGCTTGGGATTCCCCGTGATGATGTCGAACTCAACCGAGTGCATCTTGTTGTACAGGCGCTCACTGCGCTGGGCAGCCCGCCGCTTTGTGCAGTCGTCCATGTACTTCATGACCTGGCCCTGCGGCGGGTAGCGGGTGGGTATCGGGTACTTCGCGGGCAAGGGCGTGGCCTGGGCGGGGGCCGGGGGCCGGGGGCCGGGGGCGGGGGCAGCGTGTGCCGGCGGTCACCTCTTCCGAGGGGTGGTACTCGAGGTTGAGGGGGTTCACGGGGAGGGAGTTCTTGTTTGTCCGGGCGGCAGGGCGGTGCTGGAGACTCTGCAGCCTCTGCTGCTCGGACAGGAACTGCTCCTCCATCGTCTGCCAGCGCTGGCCCTCCCTCATGTCGGCCTGCTCTGCCTTGTGCATGAGCTTGGCGTCGTAGCTCATGAGCTTCTCCTCCTTGCGGGCCCGTTCCTCGCCCACCACATCGCGGTTGAATCGGTCCTGCGGATCAGCGTACTGCTGCACCTGCGCCTCGGCCTCGAGCGGGTTCTCGTAGCACACGTTCCGCTGGTGGCCGAAGTTCCGGGCCGCCAGGCGCTCCTTCTCGAGTTGGTCCTTGTTCGCGACCACCTGCTTCCCCGACCAGGTCCTCTGCTGGTCCCCGGATTGGTCGTCCCGGAACATTGTTTCACTCCAAGGATCCCTACTCGGCCCGTGGGTCTGTCCAGTGCGTCTGCGGGAGGGAGGACTTCTCCAGGACTCGCAGGGAGAGGGGGTTACGCGCGCTAACCGCCGAGTAGGCAGGCGAACATTGCATAATTTCCATCCGACACACTGAATTAGCGTCGTGTTCACTCCTCGGAGTGCAGAATTAGTGAGGAGGCGCCGCGAACGCGGTGCTTGACCGATGCATGCGACGGCTTCCTGGGCCGCTCCGGACTTCTCGGGAGCAATCCGGGACCGCACGGCGCGCTCAGCCCCGGGGCGATTCCTCGGCGCTCGAAAAAGGACATCACGCATCCATGTCGAGTGGCTAAAATGCTGTAATTCCTCCGGGAGGGGGGCGCGAACCTGGACAGGGAGCCGGGTTTCAACAACGACTGATTTTGGATGTGCAAGGAAAAACGGCTCAGCAGAAACGCATCCATGCCTTGCAGACCCTTCGGCCGCGGTCGAGGATTCATGCTGTCCACCTGGTCTGGACCATACGGCCTGGTTCGGGGAGTGTGCCTGGCACTGCGGCAGTGCCAGGCACGCCCGGCAGTCTGCCGGGCGCCCGGGCGACGCCCTTGCCAGGACACGAGGGCCTCCACTAAGGCCACGCGGTAATCCGAGTACCGTGCGCGTGCTCCCTCGCCCCGCACCCCGGCATTTTCCCGAGGCTCGTCTTCAACGGCGCGACCCTCGGTAACCTACAGCGCGCTTCAGCGAGTTCACACGATGCCGAGCGGCATGGTGTCGATCCTGACGACGCGTGACCCACTTGCCACGGCGCCCAGGTACATCCAGACGAAGTCCCAGAGGATGACGGTCTGTAGAACCTCCGCGACTAGGACCACAGCTGCCCACGGTCCTTTCCCAAGCGCGTATAGCAGCGTGCCCTTCCGGTCCACGAGCTGCGAGGAAAGGGGAAGGATGGCACAGTTGGGGTACCGCGACGCTTGGGCAGTGCTGGGCAGCAGTGCTCGAGGTGGTAAGGGGCTCACCTGGAGCACCCAGTGCGCCAGGCACAGGTACCGCGACAGGGCCAGACAGAAGAAGTAGTTGCCCGTGCCCTTGAGCTCGACGAACCGGGCGTTCTGGTACATGTAGAGTTGTGGGAGGTTTGACACGGCCTCCGTGTAGAGCGCGAAGGCCCACAAAGCCTTCATGATGAAGGAGTACTTCCCCGCAGGGTACACGATGAAGCTCAGGATCGCGCAGGGAGCAACCAGCCACACGAGCCTGAGGGAGTCGAGGTCCTTGTTCGCCCGGTACGTGGCCTCCAGGGGGCCCAGCATCTGGTAGATGACCCAGGCAGTGCACGTGAAGGCCGCGCCATCCAGGATGGCGTGGACGTTGTTGATGTCTGCGAGGCGAGGCAAGGGGCTCGGGCGGGGTGGTGGGCGGAAGGATACTGCCGAGCGGCTGCGGCCCGGGCAGCGGGTGCCCCGCGCGCAAACGCGCCGTTGGAAACGCGGCCTTTGGCAATGCGGTCAGGCCACACACCAGAGAACAGTCTCCCCCAGTTGACCTCGATGCGGAGCGAGCAGAAGAAGCGGGTGCCCAGGAACAGCGCCGTCATGGCCTGCATCCCCAGGGAGAGGCCCGCCACGGACTTGGTGGTGGTGATGCGCCAGATGAGGAGGCCAAGGCCGAGGAAGTGCACCATCTCCGCCCCAATGAACAGCACGTCTGGGTCCGACACCACCAGCCACAGCAGGAGCATCCCCGTTACCAAAACGCCCGCCGTGACTGCCGTCCTCGCGGGCTTACTCAATTTCCCCCACCAGGCCTGCGCCTTCTGCACAGGGACCGGGGTCTTGCCGTACTTGGCGTCGTACGCAGCCGCCCCCGGCATGCCCCCCTCTGCGCGCCCTCCCGTCTCCAGTGTGCGGTGGCCACCGTACGCCGCGCCCCCCTGCGCCCCCGGCGGCGCCATCGCCGCAGGGCCCATCGACAGCCCGCCTTGGGCGAGCGGTCCCGTCATATTGACGCGGGGGTCCGGGGAAATCTCACTCGTGGGGGTCGCATTCCACCCCTGGCGCTGGTATGCGCCCCGCTGCGTGAGCCCCGGCGCACCGGGGGGGCCAACGGGCATCCCCGGCTCAAACGGCGTCCCAGGGGTCATGCTGCCCGGCGGATGGCTCGACACCCCCCCCTGCGCCCGTCCCTGGGTGGGGTACGCGCCGGGAGGCGTCATCCCCGCTTGCTGCTCGTCATACCTCCCAGGCCCGGGCGGTGCGCCTGTGGGGTACCCTGCGGGCGGCGGGGGCGGGCGTCACGTGGTGGCGTCAGGCCGACGGATGCAGAATTGCTCTCCAGTGCGGAGGAGCGATGCGGCCGAGCTGCGGGATTGGAGCTCGTTGCGGATGGGGGAAGGTCCCAGGAAGGGCTTGGAGGCCTGCGCCAAGGCCTCGGGGATCTGGTTGGGGCGATCCGCGGGGACCTTTGGGCGCATCGCTATGTCGTTGGCATGATCTGTGAGGACGATCACCACGCATCTGCGCACCTTGATAGCCCTGCATGTCTTGGCGTGGACTCTGCGAGCAAAACCACTACGCTCCGTCAATGCCCTTGGGTTCTTCAAGGCAAGGTCAGCGCGGCCCGCTGGCCGTGCTCGAGTCGCGAAAGCCCCTCCATCCTGGACAAACAGCTCCAGCTAAACATGAAGTTGGGCACATATCCGAGAGTTCCTCGAAATCAACGTCTCATCGGCGCTAAGGTGCCCCCCGAGCGTGGGCGTTTCCGTTTGCGCTGCGCAGACGGAGCTGTGCTCATGGTGTCCACGGGACCACCAGTGCGTTACCCCCAACGAACGAAACTACTCCCGATTACCGATTCTACGCTCACCCTTCTCTTCTCGCGCCAGAACCAGCGGTAGATGCCCGAGAAGTGGGGGTGTGTTCCCCTCGGGGAGTGAAGCGCGGCTTTTTCCTCGAGGGTACGCACGGAAGGGGGCTGGGATGCAACCGAAGTGCCGTTCGCCAGTCCTCTCAGTAGTCACCGGCCGTCGTGGCACGTGGGTCCTTGTCACTGCACACCCGGGTATTCACTGAGTGATCGTGATCAGGGTGTGCCAGAGGGAGAGAGTCAGAAGTTCGGCCGCCTACTGCGGGAGGACTTCGGCGATCAATGGGCAGTTCGCCGGCGTTAGTATGGTAGAGTTGGAGAATATGGAGCGCTCGCGGCCACAAGTGACACCCGTCTCCCACCAACGATCGCGGAGCGTCCCGCGAAAGTTTGAACTGTTGACAGGTGGAGTGACCTCCACGAGGCCCCCGTCGCCGGGGATCATGCCCCGGCCCGGCACCCGGGAGACCCTCCGGTGGGGACAGGGGGCGCTACGGGCCCTCGAGTCCGACATGGACGGGAGTACCGCGCCGAAGACCACGCCGTCGGGATCAAGGACGACCCGGCTGGACAAGGAGGGCCTGAGCCCCCCCTCGATCCAATCCAAGCCAGCGCACACTCGCCCGTCCCTCCCCCAACGGTTGGAAGGGGACGATAACGATGTCGCGTCCGTGATGGAGTCTGGCTGCGATTCGACGGAGCTCTCGAGTCTCGCCGAGGTGACGCCCGTGCCTCGCCATTTAAAACTCGCATCGACCCCCCACGGGGGTGCCCTTGCAACGCAGCCGTTCCCTCCGTGGGCGTTCCTGTGCGCAGATCGTGAACAAGGGCCGCGCCTCTCGCACGGTCGCCAAGAAAAACCCGGCGAAGGAGGCACCCCCCGAAGCGGGGGCTAGTTGTGCGGCCAAGACGGCCGCTGGGGTCTCATGTGGGAACAAGGCCCGGCCTGGCGAGAAGTTCTGTGGACAACACGCCAAGACGCACATGGTGTCCAGCTGGGCGGAGACGGACAGCCAGCTTGCAGCTCAGTCCGCGGCGCCGTTCGACCGCGCCCTCGTTGAGCTGGACGCCGAGGTCATGCGGAGCCAGGCGATGGAGGCAAGGCGGGCAGAGAAAGCAGCATCTCAGAAGCTGGCCGAGGTGACGGAGGAGGCTGCCCGGTCGCGGGAGGAACTCAGGAGCGCCCGTGCGGAGTTCGCCAGGGCGGAAGAGGCGGCCGCCGCCAAGGCCGACGCAAGTCTTCGGGAGGAGCGACGCAAGGGTGAGGAGGCAGTGCACTTGCTCATGGCAAGGCACGCCAGTGAGATCCAGGCCCTGAGGTCCGCCGCCAAGGAGACAGAGGCGACGCTGCGGCAAGAGGTCGACAAGGTCCGCGGCCACAACGCGTCGCTCCGCGTGAAGGCCACCGATGCTGCTGAAGCCAGGAAGGCGCTTGCTGAGGCTCAGCAGCGTGCTGCACAGGCTGAGCAGGAGGCCTCCGAGGCACGCGCTGCTTTAACCTCCGCTCGCCTGGCCGCGAAGGCGGAGGTCGACGCAGAGCGCTCCCGAGCTGCGCAGGCGGACGCCGATCGCTGCAGGGAGCTCGCCCGGCTCCAGCAGGAGGTCGACGCTGCCGCTGAGGCTGCGAAGCAAGCAGAGAGGGATGCGCTCGCTATTCGGGACGCGGGTGCGGCCAAGGACGAGAACTCTTCCGCTCTCGCGAGGCAGCTGACGGCCATGAAGAGCGAGAAGGAGAAGCTGGAGGCGAAGCTGGCCGAGGCCATGAGCGAGCTAAAGGACGTGCGGGAGGACGCACAGGTCCTCAGGGCCAGGCTCGACACGGCGGGAACTGTCGGGCGCATCAATGCATCCTTGGAGGAGAAGGTCGAGCTCCTCGAGGAGTCGCTCAGGACTGCCCAGGCGGAGCGAGACGGTCTACTCGGACAGCTGCAGGAGGCCCAGGATGAGGGCTCCAGCCTCTCGAGCAAGCTTGCCCGGCTGCAGGAGGACTTTGCCGAGCTGGAAAAAGAGGTGCATCGTGGCCGCGGGGACTTCCAGGCGAAGGAGGAGGAGGTCGCTCGCCTCACCAAGGATCTACACGAGTCTACTGGGCGCAAGCAGTCGCTCGAGGGCGAGTTGGTGGCGGCCCAGGACAAGGTCAGCGGGCTGGAACGTGAGCTGGAGAAGTCGAGGAGCGTTGTCGGGAATGTCGAGGCACGCCTCCGCGAGGTAGAGGACATCGTCGTCACGGTGACGGAGCGTGCGGCGGCTGCAGAGGCAGCGGCCAAGAACTTCCAGGAGCGCGTCAACCAGCTCGAGGTGCAGGCAGAGGTGCGGGAAGGCCGCCTCAAAGAGCTGCGGAGTGCACTCACGGACTCGGTCGAGAACGGCAAGGCCATGGTTCAGAAGGAGGCCAAGAGGGCGGAACAACAGACCGCCGAGCTTACCGTCTCCCTATCCGATCTGACAGCGCGACTGGAGGAAGAGCGCAACCGGGCCAACACCGCTGAGTCCCGTGAGCTGGATCTGTCAGCGGCAGTGAAGGAGCTCCAGGACGAGTGCACGCGCGTGCTTGGGGAGCTCGACTCATGCAGGATTGCGCTTCAGGAGGAAAAGGATGCTCACTCTGCCGCGGCTGCTGCCCTGTTCGAGCAGCAGCAGCTGAACGAGGAGATGAAGTGGCACTCGGAAGCTCGTGAGAAGCTCGAGCAGACTAGGGACGAGGAGCGCGAATGGTGGGGGGAACGGTTCGCCAGCCAGAGCGGCGTCATTGAGTCGCTCCACACTCTCCTGGCCGAGGCAGAATCCACCATCGCCGACAACCTCCAGGCGATCGCTGATGGTGAGGCTCGCCTGGCCAAGCTGGAGGCCGAAGTCCAGGAGCACCGGGAATGGCGGGCAGACGTTGAGGCGGCTGAGCGTGTGCTCGACGAGGTGACGTTCGCGGAGGCAGGGATGCAGACAGAGCTCTTGTCGTCGCGGATCATGGACACGGAAGACACTGTTGCGCAGCAGCAGCAGGCGCTGACCGTGCTGCAGGACCAGTACAGCACGGTCCTTGCAGAGAAGGAGGAGCTCGCCTCTACAGTGCAGCAGCTGAGGGGAGACCTGAGCCAGACCAGCGAGGGGCTGGTCAGGATGCAGGAGCAGCTCGACGAAGCAAGATCGACTCTCAAAGAGAAGGAGAGACAAGCGGAGGAAGCTGAGGCGCAGCTGGCGGCAATCTCGTCTGAGAAGTTTGCTGCTGAGAAGAAGGCCTCGACATCTGAAGAGGAGGCCATTGTTCTCCACGCGCGCATCAAGGATCTCGAGAGCAAGGTGTCCGAACTCGGTGCCGAGTTGGGAGCCGTGCTCAATGAAGCAAATGGCGCGAAGGAGTCTGCGGAGACACTCGCTGCCGAGCTGCAGGTGGCCAAGGACCGCCTCACCCTCGTTGAGGGTGAACTGGTGTGTACCACATCAAGGGCCCAGCTTCTCACCGACAAGGAGGCGACTCTCAAGGATGCACACACGCGGGCGCGGAGGGAGTTGGCGGACGCGAAGGACGCGCTTGCCAGCGCCGAGAGGCGGGCTGCCGACGCGGAAGCGCAGTCGGAGTCACTGCAGCAACAAGTGGAGGATGCCCAGGCCTCCCTCGTGGAGGCTGAGAGGACGGCAATGAAGGCCGCGAAGCTCGCCGCGGAGCAGGCTGTCGTCGCCGTTGCGGAGCAGGTCCGCGAGCGGGAGCGTCGATCGATGACTGCCGGCGCGAAGGCTGCTCGCGCGAGGAAGCTGTCGAAGCGCCTCCGGGAGCTTGTCAGGGTCATGAAGGTGGTGGAGGAGGAGAACGTTGCTCTGACGAAGCACAGGGACGTCCTCCACTCCCGCATCAACGCTCTCACGGCCAAGGTCAGCGACGCGGAGAAGGATGCGGAGGATGCCCGGAGGGAAGCCGAGAAGGCGCAAGCACGCGTTGCTGCGGCAGAGAACCTCCGGGTCAAGGCCGAGGCGCGTGTTGCCAGCCTTGCAGGCCGCATCCAGGGCCTCGAGACCGAGGCCCGTGAGCAGCAGTTGGCTGCAGAGGCGGACATGGAAAGGCTGATCGAGCAGCGGGACTCCGCAATCAAGCGCGCAGGTGACGCACTTGCCAGCGCCGAGGCGCTTGCGACCATGGAGAGGGACTCTGTCACTGCCTCGATGGAGGCAGCTGTGGCTGAGAGGGACGCCCTCCTTGCCAAGGTGTCCGAGATGGAAAGCTCGCTCGCAACGAAGGAGGAGGAGGTGGAATGTTCGAGCGCCGAAGTCAAGTCGACGGCTGCTGAGAGGGACGCCCTTCTTGTCAAGGTCTCGGACCTCGAGAGTGCTCTCGCGGCGAAGGAATCAATGATCGATGAGCGTGACGACTTGCTTCTCAAGGTCTCAGAGATGGAGTCGGCACTGGCCACGAAGGAGTCAACGGTCGCCGAACGGGACGAGCTTCTGCTGAAGGTCTCTGAGATGGAAACTGCCCTTGCGACGAAGGAGCAGCGCATCTCGGAGCTTAGGAGGGCCATCGCTCGTGGCAGCGCCGAGGTCAAGGCGGCCAATCAGGCCACGGAGAAGAGCACTGCCCATGCCGCCACCGCATCTGCGACCACTGCACAGTCCAGCTCAATCGAGAGGATCACCGCCGAGGTGGCTGCGGAGATGAAGGCCGTTGAGGTCAACGCTTCTTCCAGCCCGAGCGCGACAGTCGCCGACGATCAAGCGAAGTCGCCGGAGCTTGCCGCCCTGAAGGCCAAACTCGACCAACTGGGGATGGCCATGGAGAGCAACAGCCACGCAGCTGTGGAGATGGTCGACTCAGAGACTCAGACCACCAGCGATGCTGATGGTAACTCGGGTCGCGGACGGAAGTCTACGAGCGAGGCGGCAATGGAAGAAATTCGGACGGCGGAGCTGCTTGCGGAGATCGATGCCCTTAGGGCACGCGCCAAGTCGGACGCCGATGGCCGTGTCAAGAGGGCAGAGGAGATGACGGCCATGCGCAGCGCTCTTGAGGAGGCCGTGAAGCAAGAGAAGGAGCGTGGCGAGGAGCAGAAGCAGGCTGCGGCCGAGTCTCGTGCGGAGGCCGAGATTCTGCGCTTCCAAGTTGAGCAAGTGCAGGGTACCCTCAAGACGATGGAGGCCAGGTGTGATGAGTTACAGGCGAAGCTGTCTGCAAGGGACGACGAGGTGTCCGCAAGCAAGCTCCAGGTGGCCAGTCTTCGCTCCGACAAGGATGCTCTGGCGGCCGACTTCGAGGACTCTATGCGGGCGGTGAAGATGCTGCAGGAGGCGGTGACTGAGGCACAGGAGGAGTGCAAGGCTCTCAAGGACGCTGTTGCCGTCGAGAAGCAGCGTGCTGATGCACACGAGGGCTTGGAACGGGAAGCCCGTGCTGAGGTTGATGATCTCAAGCGTCAGGTGGAGGCGCTGAAAAGTGTCGTGCAGGGGATGGAGGCGGACAGCGTCAAGCTGTCCGACGACGCAACTGCGTGGGAGAGGCGGTGTGAAGAGCTCAACGCCAAGTGTGAGGCCCTGGAAACTGACCTCGATGGCGCCAGGGGGCAGGTCAAGAGCGAACAGGACAAGCTCGCCGCGGCAGTGAGGGGGGCGGCTGAGGCGGAGTCCGAGGCTCTTACGTGGAAGGGAAGGGCCCAGAGGCTGGACGCTGAGGTGGACTCCCTGCGGACCCGTGCCGAAACTGACGCTGCTGATCGCGTTAAGATGGCTGAGGAACTGGCGACCATGCGCACGACCGTTGCTGGTCTTCGCTTCGAGAACAACAGCGTCACGGCCCAACTCCGGGCCCTCGAGGTCGCTGCGGAGGCGGCAGAGAAGCGGAGTGAAGCGCAGTCAATGTCGGCGACCGAGTCCTCCCGGAAGTCCCTGTCTGCTCTCGGGCAGCAGCTACGGGACACGGTTGATGCCCTGGAGGGGAAGGAGAGCGAGGTGGACAAGCTGCGCTCCGAGGTTCAGAAGGCGTCTGACGAAGCAATCCGCGTGCGGCAGGCCCTCAAGCTGGCGCAGGCTCGCGTTGCGACTCTGGAGGCCGCCCAAGGCAGCCTCACGTCACTCCCCTCAGCCACAGGCCCGTCAGGAGGGCCGCTGGCTGACAACGCAGCGCCGGTCAACAGGAACGACACAAAGGAGCGCATCAGCCAATCGCTTGAGCGGCTGAAGGAGATGAAGGACAAGAGGAGCCGCTCGGCCCCTTGTGCTCCCACCACATCTGAGGACGCCAGCACCTTGGGGGGGGGTTCATCGGCAGTGGACCAGGCCACGGCGTCAAGGTCAAGTCCGGCCGCCAGCAGCAGTAACCCGGCAAAGGCCCCCGCCGAGGACATCGCTGGGCTCCGGGAAGCCCTCTTTTCAGAGGTCCGGAACCTCAAGCTTTCGGATGAGGGCATCGCTACAGGTATCGGGAGCGCTCTGTCGGCAAGGATCGATGCTCTGGTCGCCGCTGTGGAAAGTGGACGCCGTGATGCAGACCAGCTTGAGATTGCCCTCGCGTACTCAAGGGCCGAGAGCGACGCACTCCGCTACGCCATCAGTGACGCTGAAGCCGCAGCTGCTCGGGCAGTTGTTGAGTGCGAGCAGCTTCGCTCCGAGGCCTCAAAGCTGGGTGCTGAGAGCCGGCTCCTGAAGAAGCAGCTCAGCGCACTGGAGCAGCAGAATGCCGCCAGCATCCCTGCCGATCTCGCCGACTCGCAGTTGTCTGCCGCCAAGGCCGAGGCGAAGGGTCTGAGGAAGGAGCTCGAGCTCGCCAGCGCTACGCGTGCTGGGCTGGAGCGACAGGTGGAGCAGCTTCGTGCCATGGCCCTGAAGGCTGAGGTTGGAGCGTCGGAGGCGTCTTACGAGGCCCGCCAGGCCCAGGCTGCCATGATGAAGATGGAGGGGCAGCTGATGGCGATGAAGGACAAGTGCGAGGCGGCGGAGCGGATCCTGCAGGCAGACAGGCGGGGTCCCGACCACCACCCCGACACAGGAGGGTTGACGGCCGAGTTACACGCCACTGTGGAGGCGTGGCGCTCGCTGTACACGCACACGGAGGACGAGGCGAGGGACCTTGCAAGCGCCGCTGACAGGTCGCATGCAAAGGATGCCGAGGTCGTGCGCTCTCTCCAGGAACAGTTGGGGGAAACCAAGTTGGCGCTTGAGAGGGTCCGTGCGTCCCTGGAGGCCAAGGACGCCGAGCTGAAGCGTGTCGCGGACGCGCTGCATGCGAGCCAGTCGAGAGTGGCCAGCCTAGAGGCGGACGCGCGGAGCCACGCCGATGCCGTTGCCAGCTTGCAGAGCGAACTCAAGGGGGCACCCTCCCAGCGTGTGGTGTCTGACCTGCGGACCCGCCTGGAAGAGGCACTGAATGAGGTGGCCACGCGCCACAAGGCAGCGGCGCGCCTGTCGGACGAGCTCGCGGCTGCCCGGGAGAGGGAGCGGAAGGTCGTGGCTCAACTCGACAAGAAGTCAAAGGAGTGCGTGGAGCTGACGACACTCCTCAGTGCGTGGGAGCGGATGCGGAAGGCCTCCAAGGAGACCCACACCTCTGCGCTGTCGCAGTCTCGTGGGGGGCCTCCTTCCACCCTGACGGAGCTGTCCCGAGCCCAGCCAAGGCCGCTTCCTGGGGCGCCACTGATGCTCATTGGCTCCGGGAACGGGCTCGCTGTGACGGACGAGAATGCCCTGAGGACTGCGCCCAAGGCACGCGAACAGGGCAACGGGGAGAGGAAGGGGCTCTCCACGCTGCACCCGAACGTTGACCAGATTTAGGAGTAGCCGTTTGCTTTCAGGATAGGGCCTTTTGGCTACTTGAATCGCTAGTGCTTCACAAATAGCCGCTTCCCTCCTCCCTTGAGTGCGTTCACGTACGTGAGAGCAGGCGCCGCCTTCTTCCCCGGCACCTGGATTTCCAGGACGCGAAGCCCCCCGTCCCCGCAGGGTACAACAAGCGCCTTCTTCTCCTGTAGCACCTCGTGCATGCAGTCACTCATCGACGGCGCCGTGAAACCCTCCACGACTTGACTCTTGAGGATCTTGATTTGCAGCTCCTCCAGCACAGCCCCCTCCGCATCTGTGACGGTGAACGTGCCAAACGACCCCGGCCACCCCGTGAAAGCCCGCACCCGATCGTGCAGGAGGGATGCCGCCTCCCCCCATGGCATCTCCGCATCCGCCCTGCTCATCTTGGCCGCGTGTGTGATGGCAGCCTCGTCCTGCGCGACCGCATCCGTGAAGCCCACCTCGCCCCCCAGGACGCGCGGGAGCACGTCGAGTAGCATCTCCGTGCCCTTGACCATCATCCGCGACAGCAGCGAATCCGCCAGCTCGTCCCCGTCTGCGGTTTCCTCGTGCTGGCGCAGGATGGGACCCGCGTCCATCTCGAGGACGGTGTAGACGAGGGACACGCCCACCGTGGCGTCCCCGGCCTCGATGGAGCGTGGGACGGGCGCGGCGCCACGCCAGCGTGGGAGCAGGGACGGGTGGATGTTCAGGGTCCCTAGCCTCGGCACGGCGAGGAATTTGCTGGGAAGGAAGTTTCCGTACGCAACCGTTACGCAGAGGTCGGGCGCCAACTCGTTCAGTGCGGCGAGGAAGTCGGCCTCGCT
>Ga0181581_10003246_pt1 | contig 12708 bp, 8 predicted proteins | sample 071ome_22_FD_132433 | JGI IMG/M metagenome (GOLD analysis project Ga0181581, IMG submission 132433) | Coastal salt marsh microbial communities from the Groves Creek Marsh, Skidaway Island, Georgia - 071404AT metaG (megahit assembly) | ecosystem: Environmental > Aquatic > Marine > Intertidal zone... | reverse complement strand
TCGTTCATCGCGGACGTCGTCGCGTCTCCTCGCGCGCGTCGATCGCGTCGCGTCGAGCCGTTTTCGCATTCGTCGTCATCCTCGACGCGTGCCCCGTCTCGCACTGCCGTCGCGGCCACCGCCACCGACGCGGACGCGTCCGACGCATCATTTCGCGTCATCTCTCCCGCGCGACGTCGACGACGCGACGCGCGACGACGCGTCGGCGTGTGGGGAACGTCGTCTCCATGAATTCTTCATTCTTCTCATCGTCGCGCGATTGCGCGCCATTCGTCGTCGCTGTCGCGTCGTCGCACCTTCGCGCGACGCGATGCGCGTCTCGGACGACGACGCGCACGCTCGCGACGCGTCCACCGCCGACGCGACGACGCGCGACGAGCGACCCGCGCGTCGACGCGCCGCGGTGTTTAACATTATTCGCGTGCGCGGGGCGGCGTCGAGTCGTCCCGTCGCCTCCGAGTTCGCGTCGCGACGAGGCGACGATGCGGACGACGGGGCGACGGGTGCGTTTCGTGCCTCCGTCGCGGACGACGACGACGACGACGACGATGGGTCGTTTTTCGGCGCCGCGAACGACGTTTCGGGGATGACGCGCGCGCACGTGGTGCGCGTCTTCGCGCGCGTCGAGGGCACGGAGAAACAAGCCATCGCGGCGTACGGTGGAGGCGCGCGTGAGCGAGAGGAGTATTTTTACACGCGAGCCGAGGCGTGTGAGCGGGCGTGTGCGGTGAGTTGTGAGAAGGCGGCGGTGGGGGCGGACGCGGACGACGCGGCGGAACTCTGCGAGAGCGCGTGCGCGTACGCGTGCGAGCGACAGAGCGACGCGGATGGGAAGTTTGAGGTGTGTCTGCGAGGAACGGGGGATTTGGAGACGAGGAGGTGGGAGGAGGAGTTGGAAAGACGCGCGAGAGCGGCGGAGCGCGCGATCGGGAAGAATGGGAATGGGAACGCGCCGACGTAGCGGCGTCACCCGGAAGGGGAGGGAGGAGAAGGTGTAGTGCTTCATTTTTCGTGTGTTTGCGCTGGGCTGTCGAGGGCGATTCTGGATATGAAGGAGACATTTTGTTTCGGTAGATTTTGTTATGACTAAAGCGTACTGTAGTAGGTAGGATGCGACTCGTCCTTCGTTCGTTCATCACAGCGCCACCTTGTACGTTTGACTCTCTTTTTGAATCAAGTGCGACGCCTTGTCGAGACACGTGAGTAAAGAGTCGATGTTTGACACCCACTTGTTCAACAACCAATCGCTCGACTTGGTGGACGTGAAATCGACGAGACCGGCGGGACGGTCAATCTTGGCGACGACGGATTTATCGACGACGCACGAGGAGAGGTGTCGCTCCGTTTCCTCGGGTGTCAGACACAAGAGCTCGGAGAGTCTCGCGAGGGACATGCGGGAGTAGTAGGCGGCGATGACGAGCATGTTGTGCTCGATGACGCGAAGCTTTAAATCGTCGACGCGCTTGGCGCCGTCTTTGCCTCCGAAAATTTCTGTCTCCGCGACGAGTTCGCTTGCGTATCGCTCCTGCAACGTCGTCCAGTGGATGATTTCTTTCGTGCAAAACTGTTTGATGAGTGCCTCGTGCGCAGGTAAATCGCTCAGCTTGAGGTTTCCCTTGACGCCGTGTAAAATGCTCTGTTGCATCGGTGCGTGCTTGCTAAGACACACCAACCAGACGATCTTCTTTAGCGTCGGCACCCACCGCTCGCGATCGTTCTTCACCTCGTCGCACTCCAGAATATTCTGGTAGCACCGACACTGCTCTAGGTATTCATCGCTATGACTATAGTACTCCACCATGAGCTCGTAATAACGCAACTTGAGCGCCTCGAGCGAGGGCACGCCCTCGTCGGTGGGTTCAAAGTATCCCTCGGCGTGTTCCACTTGTCCCTCTTTTTTCAACTTTTCGGCCTTGAGTTCCTCGCGCTCCTTCTCGCTCAATTCAGTCTCTTTCTTCGCCATCAACGCCGCCTTCTCCGCATCCTTCTTCTCCTTATCGATGAGCTCGTCGAACGCCCTCGGGTTGATTTTCCGACTCAAAATCAACGCGCGCAGGTAATCCTTCTTCGCCAGACACAACCGCACCTGTTCCTCGATGAAGAATAACTTTTCGTGTCGAGTCAACGCCCCGTACGTCTCGATCGCCACCTCCTGCATCACCGCACACGCCTCATCGATTCTCCCAGCCTCCTCGTGCATCCTCGCCAACGCCCGCGTCAGTCGACTCTTTTCCACCTCAACGAAAATTTTCCCACTCGTCGCGTCGCACAGCGTCTCGATCAGTTTCAACCTCTGCTCCCCGTCCGGCGCGTCATCGATAAACGTCATGCATCTTCGCACCATGGCCGCGATCGCTTGCTTCAGTTGCGCCCGTCTCTTCGTCAACGCCGCGACGTGTTCTCGCAAACCGTCCCAGTCCTCGCACGCGCGCAAGACGTCGACGATCGCCACGCACAGTCTCGGCGCTGCGACGAAATCAGCCGCTAACCGGTACGTCTTCTCGAGGGCGAGCATCTTATCCAACGTTTCCGTCAACTTTCCGGGCTGTACGTCCATCCAATCGCGCGTCGTCGCCGTCGTCGTCAGTCATCGATCCTTCTTTAAAAAAAAGTCTTCACACGTGAGATCCGCGCGTCGTCGTCGTCGTCGCGTCGTCGTCGTCGTCGACGCGCACCTTGGTCGCGTCTAACGCGAGTCCCGCGAGTTCACGCTCGAGCGCGGCGACGTCATCGCGCGTCGACATCCCTCGCGGTCGTCGTTCGGTCGCGCGCGGCGATGAATGTCGTCGGGACGATTTCACCGGGACTCGGGGACAATGGGGACACATCGACGAGTCACGATTGGTCGATTTTGGCTGGGAAGAAATCGTGATGACTGGGCGCGCGTCATTCGGTGGCGATGTCGACGGCGCTCGCGTCGGCGGCGTCGGCGTCGGCGATCGCACGGTCGTCGTCGTCTTCGTCGTCGGCGGCGGTCGGACGTCGCGCGGGGCGGCGGTCGGCGCGCGCGCGGGGCGAATCATTCGCGGTGAGAGGCTCGCGTCGGGACGAGCTCGCCGAGGTGCAGCGACGGTTTTCGCGCGCGTGCGACGAGGCGGGGGTACGCGTCGAGCGCGCGCGAGAGGGCGACGTCAAGGCGTGCGTGAATTTGGTGTGCGATGCGTTCGCGGGGACGGAGGATGCGAAACCGAGGGCGTACGTGTTGAAGTACGTCGTCGGGCTCGTTGTCGACGACGACTGCGAGGAGACGGCGTTGGTGGCGAAACGACGACGCGAGGGGGGGACCGTCAGTGATGGGGACGATGAAGGCGGGGATGGGGACGCGAGCGCGAGCGAGGAGGTGGTGGGATTCGTCACGGTGAGCATCTCCGCGAAGACGCGTCCGCCTGAACGAGATCGAAACATGTCGCCGCCGCCGGACGCGGCGTATTTGGCCAACGCGTGCGTGGCAAAGTCCGCCCGACGGGAAGGGATCGGGCGAGCGCTTTTACAGTCGGTGGAGGAGTTGGTGCTGGAGATGGGCGGGTGCGACGTGTGGCTGCACGTGCGCGAGAACGAACCGGCGCCGCTCGCGTTGTATTCAGGAGAAGGATACGAGAGAGTTGCCAAGGAGCAATTCAACGTCTTCGAGGGCATTTTCGGGGGTAAACGCGCATCGCCTAGAATTCTGATGCGCAAGGAACTGCGAAGCGACGGTTCGTGTAATTTTATGCTTTGATTGCCGCGTGCGCGGCGATGGTATTGTTTACATTGTTTCGTGTGTCTGTCCGTCGCTCGCTCGCCTCGCACGTCAACCTATCTACCGACGCGTCCGATGCGCGAGTCCGTCTTCGGGTCAGCCGTGTACTCTTGCATGGCGACCAAGAAGGCATCCACGGAACTCTGTAACCGTCTGAGATCGTTCACGTGTAACAAGCGCGCCACGGCGACGGCACGCTCAACCTCGGGGTCGCCGTTCAAGCCGACGCCGCTGGGTACCTCGTCTAATTTCGGCGGATTCTTCGCCGCGAGTTTACCGCTGTCGGATAAGAACGCCGTCACAAATCGCTCCTGCGCCAGCACGCACCGCTCGAGGAGCACGCACGCGTCGAGCGGATCGTTCACGCGTACGCTCGAATCGTCGAGACCCAATGCGCGAGCAAAACCGAGCAACGCCTCTTTCCCTTCACCGCTCGCCAGAGACACTCCGACGTCCGATATCTCCTTCGCCGTCAATTTCAATCGCTTGCTCGAGCGTTCTATGGCGTCCATCGCCGATTTCGACGTGGACACCTCCGCGTCGGCGTACTTGAGCGACGTCGCGCGTTCGAGGAGTTCGTCCACGATCGCCTCTCGCGACGCCTTACCCAAATCGCGCAGCGCCGGCGACAGCTGCGCGCCGTAACTCGAGAGCGCGTCCGCGCAGTCACCGTCACCGGCGCGTGCGCGGCGCAGAGCGTCGCGTCCCTCGACGGGGAGCGCGCGGATGGCTGTGTCTTCTAAAAATTCCGCGAGCGCGGCGAGCGCGCGCTCGTCGCCCGCGCCGGGATACGTGGAGGTGGGCACGTCAAGCGCGGCGAGCGCTCTCGCGCGGAGGTCATCGTCCAGCGTCGCGCGCGGTTCCGCCATCGCGAAGGATTCTGAGGGTGCTCGAGTGCGCCGACGGCTGGAAAAAGCGTCCCGACGGCTGCGCGACCGGCGCGAGGAGGCGCGAGGAGTGTGCGCGTACGCCGCGCGTGATCGTCGTCGACGAAAGGATGACGCACGAAAATAATGTATCTTTACACGGCGTGAAACGGCGTCCGACGCCCGGTGAGTCTAGCGAACGCGCAACCGCCGAGGACTCTGAACGGCGACTCACGCGCTCGAGTTTCGAGTGAAGACTTTGGGATCCAGGCACGCCTCGATGCGCGTCAAAGCGTCGTCCAGTGTGGCGTCGGAGGCGGCGTACGAGATTCGCAAGCACTCCGGAACGCCGAACGCGCTGCCCGGAACGAGCGCGACTTGACCTTTTTCTAAGATGTAGCGGCAAAGTTCGTCGACATCCGTCACCGGACCGAATCCTTCAGCCGAGGCGTCGCCACCGAAGAAGGCGCTCACGTCGGGGAACACGTAAAACGCACCGTCGACGCTCGGAAGCTTGACGCCCGGGATGGCGTTAAGGCGCTCGGAGACAAAGTCGCGACGCTGTCTGAACGCCTTGACCATTTCGGCGACGTCCTCGCCACCCTTGAATCCCAGTTCTAGCGCCGCGAGCGCCGCCTCTTGCGAGATGGAGTTCGGGCCGCTCGTGATTTGCGATTGAAGCATGTTCATCGCGCGCGCGAAGTGTTTCGGCGCCGCGACGTACCCCAAACGCCAACCGGTCATGGCGAAGGATTTGGAAAACCCGTTCACCACCATGGTGCGCTCCCACATACCCTCCATCGCCGCGATCGAGTGATGCTTCGCGGGCTCGTAGATGATGTGCTCATAGATTTCATCGCTCAGCACCATCAATCTCGGGTGCTCGACGACAATCTTCGCCAATTCTTCCAACGTCTCCTTGGGATACACGGCCCCGCTTGGGTTGCTCGGCGAGCACAAAATCAACAACCTCGACCGCTCCGTGATGGCCGCTCGCAGCTTTTCCGGCGTCATCAGAAAACCCTCGTCCGCCGTCGTGCGCACGACGACGCTGTCCGCGCCGGATAATCGCACCATCTCTGGATAACTCACCCAGTACGGCGCCGGAACAATCACCTCGTCGCCCGGACCGCACGTCGCCAACACGCACTGCGCCACGCTCTGTTTCGCCCCGTTCGAGAGCACGATCTCGGACAACGCGTCGTACTTTAATCCATTCTCCATTTCCAACTTTTCAGCGATCGCCTTGCGCAACTTTGCGTCCCCGGCGTTTGGCGAATACTTTGTCTTCCCCGCGTCGATCGCCGCCTTACCAGCCGCCGCCACGCGCGGCGGCGTCGCGAAATCCGGCTCACCAGCCGCCAGACCGATCACATCCGCCCCGTTCTCCTTCATCGTTCGCGCCAGATCCGTCAGCGCCACCGTCTTACTCGGCTGCAACGCCGCCACGCGCGGGTTCAGGCTCTGGTCCACCGCCCGCGTCGTCGTCCTCGCCCGCGCCGTCGAGTCACCGCTGCCTCGCGCGACGCCCGCGCGTCTCGCGACGCGGTGCGCCGCGACCGTCGCCGCGACCGTCACCGTCATCGCGCCCGTCGTCATCGCCTCGCGACGTTCTCGCGCGCGATGCGTGTCCCTACGCGTCCGAGTCTGCGGCCGACACTCAGCCGCGCGCGCGAGAACGAACGTCATCGACGATGCCGGCGAACGATCGACGGAAGCGCGCGAGACGCGACGTCGAGTCGACGCGTCGTCGCGCGCGAGACGCAGTCGAGGCGGCGGCGGCGCGAGGCGACGACGACGAAGAGGAGGATGAAGTCGCGACCGCGGTGCGAAGCGGCGGCGGCGCGTACGGCGCGCTGTTGGCGTCGCTGGGCGCGAGCGACGATCGAAGCGAGAGCGAGGTGAGCGAGAGCGATGATGAGGACGAGGACGCGCGCTCGGCGTCGTCCGATGAGAGCGCGAGCGAGGACGAGGAGGGCGAAGAGGCGACGATGGCGGCGGATTCGGACGGCGACGCATCTTCGAGCGACGACGACGAGGAGGAGGAGGAGGAGGAGGACGCGAACGAGGACGACGACGAGGACGACGACGATTCGGACGAGGCGTCCGCGTCGGAGGACGCGATGGACGAGCGAGCGACGGAGACGGGTGAGTCGGCGTTGGAACGACACGTGCGACTGGGCGAGACGCTCACGGAGGCGCGCGCGGAGGCTTTGAAAACGCAAAAGGTGACGTTTCCGAGAGAAGACGCGAGCGGTGGGAGTGGGAAGCGGAACGTATGGGAGGGCGCGAACGGGTTGGACGTGCCGAGAGTGTTGGAGAGACCGGAATTGGTGAATGCGAAACTCGCCGAGCGGTGGCGAACGGTTACGGGAAGCGACGGATTCGCGAGCGAGAGTCAGGCTGCGTTTTATTCCATGCTCGCGTCGTACGTGGACGTGCAACACGGAGATCGAACGTTGGTGCCGGATCAAGGACCCGCGGGACAGCAGCTGAACGATGAGACTTTAGACGCCGTCTGCCTCCACGTCATCGATCACGTGACGAGGACGAGAAATCGCGTGATGAAGAATAACGAATCGTTGGCGAAAAAGGCAAAGGCTGGAACGAAAGTGCTTGAGGACGATCTCCCGCGGGATCAAGGGTTCGTGCGTCCGACCGTTTTATTCCTGACGCCCATGCGAAACATCGCGGGTCGAGCCATCATGCGCTTGCTAGACTTGTGCCCGGCGGCGCACGGGAGAAACGACTCGGTAAACAAACTCGAGCGCATCGAGGAGGATTTTTTAGCGTACGAAGGTAGCGATAGCGAAGACGAGGACGAGGAGCCGAGAGGTAAAAAGAAGTTCAAGCCGTTCGTGCCCGCGGATCACAAGGCGCTGTTCAAAGGAAACACGGATGATCACTTTCGACTAGGATTGAAGCTCACCAAGGCGAGCGTGCGATTATACGTCGACTTTTTCGGTGCGGACATCATCTTCGCCTCACCGCTGGGCATCGTCACGGCGTTACAGGATGAAAAGTCAGCCGCAGATTTCTTGAGTTCTATCGAGTTGCTCGTCATCGATCACGCCAACGTGATTCAAATGCAAAACTGGGCACACGTTGTGACGATTGTCGACGCCATGAACGCTCTTCCGCAAGAGATGCGCGACTGCGATATCCAACGCGTCCATGAGTCACATTTGAATGGACACGCGCGCCATCTGAGACAAACGGTGTTGCTCTCGTCGTTTCAAACGCCCGAGATTAACGCGTTGTTCAATCGACGATGCGTCAACTACGAGGGCAAGGTTCGTCTGCGCACGTCGCAAAAAGGCGTGCTCGGTCAGCTCACACTGAAAACACGCCAGCAGTTTGAACGCGTGAACATGAAGTCTTCGGACGTCGTGAACGCGGACGACATCCGGTTCAAGTACTTTGTGAAACACGTATTGCCTCGCATACGTGAGAATCCAGAGCCGGGTGTCGTCATATTCGTGAGCTCGTACTTTGACTTCGTTCGAATTCGTAACTTGTTGACGAAGGAAGAAGTGTCGTTCGCGGTAAACAGCGAGTACACCGAGCCTAGCGAAGCGGCTCGCGCGCGCACGCTCTTCGCCGACAGACGCAAGCGCGTGCTGCTCCTGAGCGAACGGGCACACTTTTACTTTCGCCGCCGCATCAAGGGTGCCAGAGAAATTTGCTTCTACTCTCTACCGGAGCACGCGCATTATTATCCCGAACTCGTCTCGTACCTTGCTGGTTCCGCCGCCACCGCGTCTGGATCCGCGCCCGTCGTCGGTCACGTGGCTGGCGTCGTCGCGCTCTTCTCAAAATTGGACGCGCTCAAGCTCGAGCGCATCGTGGGGAGCGCGCGGTGCGCCAAGATGACTGCCAAAAACGAGCATCCGATGTTCTTATTCGTCTAGACATGTAACATTGAGCGCCATAGCTTGAATTACAAACATACTCATACATCCCGCACCCTGATTGCCAGACGCGCGGAAAATTTGCTCGTGTGTGCCGTCGAGCGTGTGAGGATGCGTGCGGATCGAACGTCGCAGAGGGAGGCGCGCGAGACCATGACGCCGACGCCGGCGATCGAGGCGTGGCCGGCGATCGATGACGCGCTGTTGCGCCTGGCGATCGAGTCCGGCGTCGCCGTGGAGGCACTGAGCGGGGCGCGGGCGTGCGTGGAATTCGTGAGCGGGCGCAAGGAGGCGGCGGAGGTGCGCGCGCGTTGGCGCGCCATGCTCACGGGAGGCGACGGGTGGAGCGAGAGGTGCGCGGAGAGGATGCGCGAGGTGTCCAGGGAGACGCTGGAGCGAGAGATCGACGCGCGCGTGCGATGGAGGGCGACGTCGAGAGAGACGGAGGGCGACGCGGGGGAGAAAATCGAAGACGAGGACGACGCGCGGACGCCGAGTTTTAGAGAAGCGGAACAGGCAATTTTGAGGGGGGAGGGGACGAAACGACGACGACGACGCGCGATGGGCGACGAGCGAGAGGCTGGGACGACGAGCGCGGATGAAGATGTACGCGCAAAGAAGACGGCGTTGAGGAAAATTGAGAAATTGGAGCGAAGCGCGCAGGCGGCGGCGGCGCGTTTAGCCACGGCGAAAGGCGCGTTGGCTGAACTCGTGGGGATGAACACGACGTTCGTGATCGAAGATCGAGAGTGCGTCATCGGACGGTCCACGGAGGATCTCAAGGTGGACGTAGACCTGTCGTTGGAGGGGAGAGCGATGAAAATCTCGCGACAACAGGCGTTTTTGAAACTTCGATGGAACGGCGAATTCGCGCTTCGAAACGTCGGTCATCGGCCGATCTGGTGCAATAATACGCCGTTGAACACGGGTCAGAGGTGCATTCTTCGCCCGCACACGCTCCTAGAAATCGGAGGCTTGCGCCTGCTCTTCGTCCCGAATCCGACGTTGATTCGAGACGTGGCGCCCGTGGGGACGTGACTACTATACTATACTCGTACTACAAGTACAACTACCTAGACTGTACATCTACACCGTTTGTGAACCCAACCTAAAGTTGTACGCGTTTGCCTCCGCCGTGGCGTCGTATGCGAACTCGTTCCTTCCCGCGCACGCCGCGGGCGAATCTCCAATCTGTAAAACCGTACTCATGCAAGCTCTCGTCACGCTCGTCACGCTCGAGCTGACCGGATTCACCACCCAATCGTATGGATACGCGTCGTTAGCTCTGTGACTTCCGCGCGCTAAGAAAGCCGCCGACCAGCGCCATTTGGGCACGTCCGCCGTGATGCTAGACACTTCGCTCAACGCGAGCATGGAAAGTCTGACGAGCCCGTTATTACTCGTAAAGTCTGAAACATCCACGACTGCGACGCACGTCGAACACACACCTTCTGAGCGCACGTACGCTTTACCGTTCGCCACGACGACGGCTTCTCCGTTCTGGAACTCGTCGCTTTGAATCGACGCCACCACCTGCACGGAACCTGCCTGCGCCAGACTCGCGTCGTTCGGGAGCGATAACACCGTCAATCGGTTCGTCTCACCGCACAAAACGAACGCATAGTTTTGTTCAACCGTGAAAGCCGTCGCCCCGCACAGTCGCCCGTCGAAGATGGTCCTTCCGCCCTGTCCCGCGCCGCCCTCCTCGTACGCGTTGCACTCGTGCCCGAGCGTCAATATCGCCGGTCGCGTCGGTTCTCTCGCGTCGACGAGCACGACGCTCGAGTTTTTCGTCTGTGGGTCTCCCGCGGCCAAGGCGACGACGTACGTGCCGCTATCGTGCAATTCCAAATCGACTGGCCGTCGCAATTGCTTGAAGCTCGCGACGCTGCCGTTGACAAACATGTTCGCCGGCGCGGTCGTGTCGATCACCGTAACCGCGTTCGAGCGCGCTGCGGCGACGTAGAGGTACGCATTGTCCTTGAGCACCGCCCCGGACGCGCCGCACAGTCGACGAAGCGTGCGAGAGGAGGCGACGCACTCGCGAACCGTTCCGACTTTGCTCGTTTGGGCGACGACGCCGACGGCGCGGTCGAGCGCGACGAGGAGCGAGAGCGCGACGAGGAGCGCGCACGCGCGTCGCACGATCCTCGACGCCATGTCACGACGCCGAAGACCCGCCCCGCACGCCCCGCGGTCGCGTGTGAGGACGCGAGTGGGCGCGGCCCGATGACTGCGTCGCGGCGTCTCGGGACGCGCGTGTCAAACGATGCGGCGCGTTCGGCGACGAAGCATCGCGGGGCGGTGAAACGCTCGGGAATGATGAGAATCGAGTCATCGTGGTATCATTAAACACTAAAAATTCAAAGTTGAAGCGCTGTGAAAGCGCCGGGCGCAATAGTAAAAGTTACATGTATCGTCGCGACGACGCGCGACGAAAAAAGTGTTCAACCATCTTCGTCTTGAAAGCGAACGTGGAGATTCTCATCTCGATCGATTTACTTGGCGAATCCGGGAATACCACGCATCTTGAAGTCTTCCGCGGTCAGATCACGCTTCGGAGCGGAGATGCCGGGGATTTGGGAGCGCGGGACGCGATCCGTGCCGTTACCGGTGGACGCGCCGCCCAACACGGCGGGAATGCCGTATCCGGCGCCGACGTACTCTAAAATGATGGGCATGGTGCCGATGAGAGCGATTTGCCCGACCACAGAACCCGGGTGCGGGATCTTCGCCTTGGCGATGGAGTTCCACATGTCTTTGACCGGTTCGGGGTAGAAGCCGTACGGCTCATCGCCGAGGTGACGTCTGTAAAAGGTGTTCATCAACGAGGAGAATCGAGACAAGCCGTGGATGGCGCCCGTTCGCAAGAAGCGTCTCGCGGCGTACATCATGAGAGCCTTTTGGACACCCTTACCTCCCTCGCACTTGGAGAGTTCGTCCGCCAAGACGTACGCGCTCTCGATGGCTTGGCCGCCGCCTTGACCGAGGTTGGGCTGCACGGCGTGCGCGGAATCGCCGAGCAACGCCATGCGTCCGTCCACCCAGCGCGGATCCGGGATGATGTCGTTCACGTCACGACGCTCCACGTCCTCGGGTCTCGTACACTCGAGGCGTTCCATCACAGCCGGGGCCCAGCCTTGGAACCGGTCGATGAGCATCTCGCGATAGTTTTCCCACTTTTCGCACTTGGCAAACTCATCGTCACCGCCCGCGGGCACCTCCAAGAAGGCGTAATATTGTTGCTCTCCGTTCCCGACGTCCGACGAGACGAAGTATTGTTTCGGTCCGAGGAAGACTTGGTAGCCAACCTTGTTCGGATCGGTGTATTCGGGTTCTCTGTGCGGTTGCGAATACTTGCACACCGCCGTGTACACGGCGTATCCCGCGTACGCAAGCGGAGGCTTCTCCGGATCACTTCCGCGCATTTGCGCGCGAAGCTTGGATCGAATGCCGTCGGCGCCGATCAACACGTCTCCGGTGAATTCTCTGCCATCCGTGAGCGTCGCCACCACCTTGTCGCCTCGGTGCTCGTACTTTTCCACCACCGTGCCCATCTCAATGTTTTCCTCACCCACGCCTCGGGATAAAATATCGAGCAACTCGAATCTCGACAACACGAGCGTCAGCGGCAGACCGTTCTCGTGACACGGTTTGCGCGTGTCGAATCGATAAAACCACTCGCCGCTCACGCCGTCCAACAACCCGTTGACGCGGTCTCCGGTGATGGTTCCCTTCTCCATCACCTCCTCCGCCATCGCCGGATCGATCGAGTCCAACGCCCCCTGCGCGTTACACTGCAACTGAATCGGACCTCCGAACGGTTCATACTTTTTCACCTTTTCAAACACCGTCACCTTCATGCCTTTCCGTCGACACGCCGCCGCCGCGATCAACCCCGCGATGCCTCCCCCCGCGACGAGCACCTCGGGCAGATTCCTCCCCTCTCCCCCCGTCGCCGCCGCCGTCGAACGCACCGCCACCGCGTCCCCACGCCGACTCCGACGACGCATCACCGTCGCCGTCGCCGTCGCCGTCGCCGTCGCCGTCACCGACATCGTCCCGCGCCCACCTCTCGGTCCAAGTCCCGCGCGGGGACGTCCCAACCCTCCCACGCGCGCGCGTCCCACGCGCGTCGAAGTCGCCGCCACCGACATCGCCACCCACACGAACGGACACACGGACACGAACG
>Ga0181581_10003235_pt1 | contig 12732 bp, 7 predicted proteins | sample 071ome_22_FD_132433 | JGI IMG/M metagenome (GOLD analysis project Ga0181581, IMG submission 132433) | Coastal salt marsh microbial communities from the Groves Creek Marsh, Skidaway Island, Georgia - 071404AT metaG (megahit assembly) | ecosystem: Environmental > Aquatic > Marine > Intertidal zone... | reverse complement strand
TGACGGCCGATGGCAGGGAGGCCGCCGCAAGCCAGGCCGCGATGACCGCCTGGATATCGACGGTCTTGTCAGCCCTGACAAGCGCCCGACCACGGTGCCGGCCGCGGAGGAATCCAAGTGGCGCCAGGCTTGGCCCGAAGATATCAACCCCGTGATAATGCGGGCGGTTGGCGTCAAGCGCCTGCATCGCCGCCTGCAGCCGCTGCGGGTCCGGCGCCGAGAGCACCAGCGCGGCGAGTCGCGCGAACGGGGGCATGCCGGCAAGGCGGCGCGACTGCGCCTCGGCCTTCAGGAATCTGTCCCGGTCGCCGGACAGCAGCGCTTCCATCACCGGGTTGGTGCTGTCCATCGTCTGCAGCAGGGCAAGCCCGGGCCGGCTGGCGCGGCCGGCCCGGCCGGCGACCTGGGCCAGCATCTGGAAGCTGCGTTCGGCGGCGCGCAGGTCACCGCCGGCAAGCCCAAGATCGGCGTCAACAATCCCGACCAGCGTCAGATTGGGGAAATGGTGGCCCTTGGCCGCCATCTGCGTGCCGATGATGATATCGACCTCACCATCAACAACCGACCGCACGAACGTCTCGGCGCTGCCCGGGCTTGCCACCGTGTCGCTTGAAAAGACGGCAAACCGGGCGTCGGGAAAACGCTGCAGCACCTCCTCGGCAAGGCGTTCCACACCCGGCCCGCAGGCCTGCATGCTGTCCTCCTCACCGCATTCGGCACAGCCGCTTTGCGGCCGCGCCGCATAGCCGCAATGATGGCATTTCAACCGCCCGGCAAGGCGATGCATAACCATCCAGCTGTCGCAGTTCGGACAGGTCACCTTGTGGCCACAGGCACCGCACAGCGTGAGCGGCGCATAACCGCGTCGGTTCAGGAACAGCAGCGACTGCTCCCCGGCCTCGAGCCGCCCGCTGATCGCCTCGACAAGCGGCGGCGCCAGCCAGCGGCCGCGCTCCGGCGGCGTGCGCCGCAGATCGACCGCGGCAATCTCGGGAAGGCTGGCCTCGCCGACGCGCTGCGGCAGGCTGATATGGCGGTAGCGCGGCGGGTCACCGACCTTGCCGGCATTGACCCAGCTTTCCAGCGAGGGCGTCGCGGTGGCGAGAATGGCCGGACAGTTCTGCAGACGGGCGCGCAATATCGCCATATCGCGCGCATGATAGGTGACCTGATCCTCCTGCTTGTAGGCATGTTCATGCTCTTCATCGACCACGATCAGCCCGAGATCGGAAAAGGGCAGGAACAGCGCCGAGCGCGCGCCGACAACCACCGCCGCCTCGCCAAGCGCGATATGCCGCCAGGCGCGGCGCTTGCGCCCCGGGGCGACGTCGGAATGCCATTCCGTCGGCGGCACCCCGAACCGGTCCTGGAACCGCTGTTTCCAGGCCGCCGACAACGCGATCTCCGGCAGCAGGATCAATGCCTGCCGCCCGGCCGCCACGACCTTCTCGACAGCATCGAAATAGACCTCGGTCTTTCCCGACCCGGTCACCCCGTCGAGAAGCATCGGCGTGAACCCGGCCCCGAGATTGCCGGTGATGTGCTGCATCGCCGCCAGCTGGTCAGCGGTCGGCGGCGGGCCGGCGACAGGCTGCGGGCGCGGCGGCGGCGTGCTGTCACTGACAAGCAGTGTTTCCAGCGAACCGGCCTTCGCCATCGCCGTGACAACGCCGGCGCTGACACCGGCCTCACGCTGCAGATCGGCAGCCGGGAGCGCGCCGGCCACCGACAGCACTTCGACAATGCGGCGACGAGCGGCGGTCAGGTTTTCATCCGCAGGCGGCGTGTCCGGGCGGCGATAGATCTTGCGCTGTGGCGGCGGGTGCAGCGCCTGCGGCTGGCTCAGCGCCATTTTCACCACCCCGCCAATCGGCGCCATTGTCCAGCTGGCAACGCGTTCAAGGAAATCGACAAAGTTCGGCGGCAGGGGCGGCAACGGCGCGACAGCAGTCACCGGCTTCAGCGTTGTTGCCGGGACCGTGCCGTCACCCGGGCCGAGAACGACGCCGTTCAGCTGGCGCGGGCCAAAGGGAACGCTGACAATGCTGCCACGCGGCAGCGGCCCGAGACCATGCCGGTTATAGTCGAAGCTACGGTCGAGCGGTACCGCGACGGCGACCCGGACGGTTTTCTGGCTGCCGCCGGTTTCCGCTGTCGAGGTCATCCCCGGTACTGTCCCCATGTAACCGCCTCCATGTAACCGCCCCCATGTTACTGGACAGGTGGATTTGCCACCTGTCATGCGATACACTCCGCGCGTCGGCACGGCCGATACCAACCTACACCGGAGAGCGGATTTCCTGACATGAAAATTTTCCTCGACAGCGCCGATATCGGCGAGATCGAAGCCCATATTGCCAGCGGCTTTGTCGACGGCGTCACCACCAACCCGTCACTGATTGCCAAATCGGGGCGCAACATTCTGGAAACCATCGCCCAGATCTGCGAGATGGTCGATGGCCCGGTCAGCGCCGAGGTGGCCGCGACCGATTTCGAGACAATGCTGAAGGAAGGAAAGAAGCTCGCCGCGCTGGCGCCGAATGTCACCGTCAAGGTGCCCCTGACCGAGGCCGGGCTTCGCACCTGCCGCGCCCTTCGCGAGGCCGGGACACAGGTCAATGTCACGCTGTGTTTCAGCGCCGGGCAGGCGCTGCTGGCGGCGAAGGCCGGTGCCACCTTCATCTCGCCCTTTGTTGGCCGGCTGGACGATATCGGGCAGGACGGCATGGGCCTGATCGAGGAAATCTGCACCATCTATGACCAGTATGACATGTCGACCGAGGTTCTTGTCGCCTCGGTGCGCAGCACCCAGCATGTCGTCGATGCGGCCATGCTTGGTGCCGATGTTGTCACCCTGCCGCCGAAAATCCTGACGGCGCTCTACAAGCACCCGCTGACCGACAAGGGTCTGGCCGCCTTCATCTCGGACTGGGAAGGCACCGGGCAGTCGATCCTCTAGCGGCGGTGGCGGCGCGGCAGCAGATAGAGGCGCACCGGCTGGCCTGGCTTGCCTGGCTGCAGACCGAGCGGCGCTATGGCGAAAATACGCTTGCCGCCTATGCTGCCGACCTTGACGATTATCTGCGCCATGCCGGCGCCGATGCCGCGCCCGACAGGCGATGTTTTCGGGGCTGGCTTGCCGATATGGCGGCCCGCGATCTGGCGCGCAGCACGATGGCCCGCCGGGTTTCGGCGCTGCGTGGTTTCTACCGCTTTTGCGGGCGCACCGGCAGGATGACGGTCAATGATCTGAGCTGGCTTCGCGCCCCGCGGCCGCCAAAATCGGTACCAAAACCGGTATCCGAGGCCGACGCACGGGCGCTTCTGGCGGCGATCTTCCGGCGCCGTGGGGACGACTGGACGAAGCAGCGTGATTTCGCGCTGCTGATGCTTCTATATGGCGGTGGGTTGCGCATTTCCGAGGCGCTCGACCTGACCCGCGGTGACGCGCCGCTGGGCGAATGGCTGCGGATCACCGGCAAGGGCGGCAAGGTCCGCGACGTTCCGGTGCTTCCCGCCATCGCCGGGGCGGTGAACACCTATCTTGATGGCTGTCCGTTCGATGGCGGGGCGTCAGGCCCGCTGTTTGTCAGCGCCCGCGGCAATGCCTATGGCGCGCGGGCCGCGCAGCGGCTTGTCGAGACGTTGCGGCTGGAATTGAATCTGCCGGCGCATGTGACACCGCATGCGCTTCGCCATGCCTTCGCCACGCATCTTCTTGGCAATGGCGCCGATCTCCGGGCGATCCAGGAACTTCTCGGCCATGCCAGCCTGTCGACAACACAGCGCTACACCAATGTCGACGAGGCGCATCTGGTGCGCATGCATCGTGAAACCCATCCCCGCGCCTCGTGACACAGCAACATCGTGGCGCCGGAAAGACACCTTACATGTGAATGGCGCGGCCATCGACCGCCAGCGCCGCTTCCTTGACCGCCTCGTTCAACGTCGGATGCCCGTGACAGGTGCGGGCGATATCCTCTGACGAGGCGCCAAAGGCCATCGCGGTGGCGCATTCATGGATGATCGTGCCGGCCTCATGGCCGATGATGTGGACACCGAGGACACGGTCGGTCTCGGCATCGGCAAGGATCTTCACGAACCCGTCAGCATGGCCCTGCGCCCGCGCGCGGCTGTTCGCCGAGAACGGGAAGCTTCCCTTGTTATAGGCGATCCCGGCCTCTTTCAGCGCCTCCTCGCTCTTGCCAAGCGTAGCCACCTCGGGCGCGGTATAGACAATGCCCGGCACCAGCTCGTAATCGACATGACCGGCCTGGCCGGCCATGATCTCGACAGCGGCAACGCCGTCCTCCTCGGCCTTGTGGGCCAGCATCGGCCCGTCAATCACATCGCCGATGGCATAGATATCCTCGACCGACGTCTCGAAGCGCGCATCAACCCTGATACGGCCGCGCCCGGTCATCGCCACGCCGGCCTCCTCAAGGCCAAGACCATCGGTTGCCGGGTGCCGCCCGACCGCGACAAGCGCCACATCGGCCTTGATGGTTTCCTCATCACCGCCATCCGCCGGCGCGACGGTCAGCGTCACGCCGCTCTTGCCGGAACTGGCCGCTTTCACCGCCGTCTTCAGGCGGAATTTCAGCCCCTGCTTCTTCGCGATGGCCATGAATTTTTTGGCGATCTCGTCATCCATGCCAGGCAGGATCCGCGGCAGGAACTCGATCACCTCCACCTCGGCGCCAAGTCGCGCCCAGACGGTGCCAAGCTCAAGCCCGATATAGCCGGCACCAATCACGATCAGCTTCTTCGGCACCTTCGGCAGCGCCAGCGCGCCGGTCGAGCTGACAATGCGCGTCTCGTCGATTTCGATCCCCGGCAGGCTGGAGGCATGGCTTCCCGAGGCGATCAGGATTTTCTCGGCCGTGTAGCTGCCCTTATCCTTGCCGTCGGTCAGCGTCACCTTGCCCGGCCCGTCGATGCGGGCCTGTCCCTGCAGGCGCGTGACCTTGTTCTTCTTGAACAGGAAATCGATGCCGCCGGTCAGGCTGCCGACAATCTCGTCCTTGCCCTGCATCATCTTCGGCAGATCAAGCTTCACGCTGCCGACGGAGATACCCAGAGCGGCCAGTCCGCCACCCGCCGCCTCGGCATAATGTTCGGAGGCGTTCAACAACGCCTTTGACGGGATACAGCCGACATTCAGGCAGGTGCCGCCAAGGCTTTCACGCCGGTCGACGCAGGCCACCTTCATGCCGAGCTGCGCGGCGCGGATCGCCGCCACATAGCCGCCCGGGCCGGCGCCGATGACAATCAGGTCGAATGCGGTCTCGCTCATCTGGGTCTCCAGCTTGCTTTCATTGCCGTACTGCCATCATGGGTCGTACTGCCATCATGGGTCATGCCGCCATCAGGCGGGGGTGTATCAGACCCCGAGGACAAGGCGGCGCGGATCCTCGACAAGTTCCTTGATGCGGGCCAGAAAGGACACCGCCTCACGGCCATCGATGATCCGGTGGTCATAGGACAGCGCCAGATACATCATCGGGCGAATCACCACCTGGTCATCAATCACCACCGGCCGCTTCTCGATCTTGTGCATACCGAGGATTCCCGACTGCGGCGGGTTCAGGATCGGTGTCGACATCAGCGAGCCATAGACTCCGCCATTCGAGATGGTGAAGGTGCCGCCGGCCATGTCATCCGGGGTGATCTTGCCATTGCGGGCGCGATCGCCGAAATCGGCGATCTGCGATTCGATGGCCGCCAGATTCATCGCGCCGGCATCGCGCACCACCGGCACGACAAGGCCCTGCGGTGTGCCGACGGCGACTCCGATATTGTAGTAATTCTTGTAGATGATGTCGGTGCCGTCGATTTCGGCATTCACCGCCGGAAAATCCTGCAACGCCTGAATCGAGGCCAGAACGAACATACCCATGAAACCGAGCCGGGTGCCATAGGCAGCCTCGAATTCCTGGCGGTAATCGGCCCGCATCGTCATCAGCGCCGACATGTCGACCTCGTTGAAGGTGGTCAGCATCGCGGCGGTGTTCTGCGCTGTCTTCAATCTTGTCGCAATGACCTGACGAAGCTTCGACATCGGCACGCGTTCCTCGCGCGCGGCATCTTCCGGACGCGGCGTCTGGCGCGGCGCGGCGGAGGCGACGGTTGCGGCCGGGGTCGCCGACGCCCCTTTCATATGGGCAAGGACGTCGGCCTTGGTCAGCCGCCCGTCGACTCCGGTGCCGCGGATCGCGGCCGGATTGAGGTTGTTCTCCTCGACAAGGCGGCGCACCGCCGGTGACAGCGGCAAATCGGAGGCAGTCGCCAGTATGGCGGCGGGGGCCGAAGCTGTCAGCGCCGGTGCTGCGGGGGCGGCTTCCGGTGCGGCTTCCGGCGCCGGGGTTGCGGGCGCGGCGCCTTCATTCAGGATCGCAAGGCTGGCACCCACCTCAACATTGGCGCCCTCGGCAGCGATGATCTCGCCAAGCGTGCCGGCGGCCGGCGCCGGCACCTCGAGTGTCACCTTGTCGGTCTCGAGCTCGACAACCGGCTCATCGGCAGCCACGGCATCGCCGGTCTTCTTGATCCAGCGGGCCACCGTCGCATCCGCCACGGATTCACCAAGAGTAGGAACTGTGATTTCGATCGCCATGGCGCTGCGGCCTCCTCGGTCGGGGGCTGTTTTCACCCCTGTTGTCAAACTTCGACGTGAACGGCCCCGTGCGGGCCGGTCTGTTCTGTGTCACCCGGCCTATGTGTCGGCTGACAGGCCGAGCGCATCGGCGACAAGCTTTGCCTGTTCGCGCTTGTGGCGGCCAAGCGTACCCGTTGCCGGCGAGGCGGCTGCGTCCCGGCCGGCATAGATCAGGCGCTGCTGCTTCGCACCCACCGTTTCCATCGCTTCCTCGATGAAGTCGCGGACGAAGGTCCAGCCGCCCATGTTGCGCGGCTCTTCCTGACACCACACCATTGTCGCGTTCGGTGTCTGTTCCAGCACCTCGATCACGGCCCGCGTCGGGAACGGGTAGAGCTGTTCAACGCGGATGATTTCGGTGTCCCACAGCTTCGCCTCGTCACGCGCCGCCGCCAGATCGTAATAGACCTTGCCGCTGCACATCACGATCCGTTTCGCCTTGCCGGATTTCACCTGTGTGTCGCGCTCGTCAAGAACACGGTGGAAGGAAGTGCCAGGCCCCATATCGGCAAGCGACGACACGCAGCCCTTGTGACGGAGCAGCGATTTCGGCGTCATGATAACCAGCGGCTTGCGGAAGTCGCGGCGCAGCTGGCGACGAAGCACATGGAAATAATTGGCCGGAGTCGTGCAGTTGACGACCTGCATGTTGTCCTCGGCGCACAGCTGCAGATAGCGTTCAAGCCGCGCCGATGAATGTTCGGGGCCCTGGCCCTCATAGCCATGCGGCAGCAGCAGCACCAGCGCGTTCATGCGCAGCCATTTCGCCTCGCCCGAGGAGATGAACTGGTCGATCACCACCTGCGCGCCATTCGCGAAATCACCGAACTGCGCCTCCCACATCACCAGCGCGTTCGGCTCGACCTGCGAGAAGCCATATTCAAATCCCATCACCGAGGCTTCGGACAGGGGGGAGTCGATGACCTCGAAATCCGCCTGGTCGGGCGACAGATGCGCCAGCGGCGCGTACCGTTCCTCGCTCGCCTGGTCGACAAGAACGGCGTGACGCTGGCTGAAGGTGCCACGGCAGGAATCCTGTCCCGAAAGCCGCACCATATCCCCCTCAAGCAACAGCGAGCCGAACGCCAGATGCTCGGCGGTGGCCCAGTCCAGACCTTCGCCCTCGCCGATCCGCGCCGCCCGCGTCTCGATGATGCGGGTCAGTTTCGGGTTCAGCGTCATATGCTCGGGAACCGTTGTCATCGTCTCGCCGATCCGGCGCAGCGTGTCGATATCGACGGCGGTCTCGCCGCGCCGTTCGACACCATGCGCGGTGCGCATGCCGGACCAGCTTCCCTCGAGCCAGTCGGCCTTGTTCGGCCGATAGCTTGTGCCGGCCTCGAATTCCGCATCGAGATAGGCAATCCGCTCATCGACAACCGCCTGCGTCTCGGCCCGGCTCATGATACCCTCGGCGACAAGTTTGTCGGCATAGATGGTACGCGTTGTCGGGTGTTTGCCAATGGTCTTGTACATCAATGGCTGGGTGAACATCGGCTCGTCACCCTCATTATGGCCAAAGCGGCGATAGCAGAACATATCCAGCACCACATCGGTGCCAAAAGCCTGACGAAACTCGATGGCGATCCGCGCCGCATGGACAACTGCCTCGGGATCATCGCCATTCACATGGAAGATCGGTGCCATCACCATCTTCGCGACATCGGTCGGATAGGGCGAGGAGCGCGAATAATGCGGGCTTGTCGTGAAGCCGATCTGGTTGTTGACGATGATGTGGATGGTGCCACCGGTGCGATAGCCGCGAAGCGCCGAAAAGGCAAAGGTCTCGCCAACCACACCCTGACCGGCAAAGGCCGCATCGCCATGAAGCAGAATGCCGACAACCTCGCGCCGATCGACATCATCACGTTGCTGTTGCTTGGCGCGGACCCGGCCGACAACGACGGGATCGACGATTTCCAGATGCGACGGGTTCGGCGCCATGCTGAGATGCACGGTCTTGCCGTCGAATTCACGGTCCGAGGATGCGCCCATATGATATTTCACGTCACCCGACCCGCCGGCATCCTCCGGGTTGGCCGGGTTGCCGAGAAATTCCGAGATGATGGCGCGAAACGGCTTGCCGAAAACATTGTGAAGCATGTTCAGACGGCCGCGATGCGCCATGCCAACGACGATCTCGCCAAGGCCAAGCTGCGATCCGCGCTTCAGGATCTGCTCGATGGCCGGAATCATCGCCTCGCCGCCATCCATGCCGAACCGCTTGGTACCGGTGTATTTCTTGTGCAGATATTTCTCGAATTCCTCGGCATCGACAAGGCGCTCATAAATCGCCTTCTTGCCGCGCTTGGTGAAATCGGTACGGTTGCCGATGGCCTCGATACGTTCCTGGATCCAGGCCTTTTGCGCCGGGTCCTGAATGTGCATGAATTCGACACCGATGGTCCCGCAATAGGTGCGGCGCAGCGTTTCGACGATTTCACGAAGCGTCGCGGTTTCAAGCCCGAGGACGTAATTGATGAAGATCGGGCGGTCCCAATCCTCGTCGGTGAAACCATAGGTCGCCGGATCAAGTTCGGGATGAAGCGGCTTGTTCTCCAGCGACAGCGGGTCAAGATCGGCAATCAGATGCCCGCGGATCCGGTAGGCGCGGATCAGCATCACGGCGCGAAGCGAATCCAGCGTCGCCGCCCGCATGTCATCGGCATTCATCCGCCGTCCGGCGGCATGGCCGGCGGCAACGGCATTGATCGAATCGGCCGGATCGGTGGCGCCGACGATGCGACTGGCGTTGCGCGCCCAGCTGGGGCCACGGTCGATTTCGGCACTGCTGTCGCCAAGCGCGTTCAGCTGTTCGAAATAGCGCGCCCAGCGCGCATCGACCGCCGACGGGTCGCGCCGCCAGGCGGCGTTCATTTCGGCAATGAAAGTGGCATTGGCCGCCGACAGAAAGGTCAGATCAAAGTCACCAGCCGGATCTGGCGGGGCTGGCACCTGCGCCGCGTCATCCATATGTAAAACACCCGTTCATGTTGTTTCCCGTCCCCAGTCTAGGCGCTGGCGGCTGAGATTCAAGCCATCAGCGTTTCAGACGCCCCGCGCCATGGCGCGGGTCACGGCATTGCCGATATCCGCCGGCGATTCCGCCATCTCGAACCCGGCCGCCTGCATGGCACCGATCTTGTCGGCAGCGCCGCCGCTGCCACCGCTGACGATGGCACCGGCATGGCCCATACGGCGGCCCGGCGGCGCTGTCTGGCCGGCGATGAAGCCGGCAATCGGCTTGCGCTTCGGCTGCGCGCTGTAGAAGGCCGCTGCCTCTTCCTCGGCCGACCCGCCGATTTCGCCGATCATCACAATCGCCTCGGTCTGGTCGTCGGCAAGGAACATCTGCAGGCAGTCGATGAAATTGGTGCCGTTCACCGGGTCGCCGCCGATACCGATACAGGTCGACTGGCCAAGCCCGACAGCGCTTGTCTGGGCCACCGCCTCATAGGTCAGTGTTCCCGAGCGCGACACGATCCCGATCTTGCCGGGGGTGTGGATGTGACCCGGCATGATGCCGATCTTGCACTCTCCCGGGGTGATGATACCGGGGCAGTTCGGGCCAATCAGGCGGCTCCGGCTACCGTCAAGCGCCCGCTTCACCCGCACCATGTCGAGCACCGGAATGCCCTCGGTGATGCAGATGATCAGCGGCATGCCGGCATCAATGGCTTCAAGGATCGAATCCGCGGCAAAGCGTGGTGGCACATAGATGACCGAGGCGTTGGCGCCGGTCTCGGCCATCGCGGCGCCAACCGAATTGAACACCGGCAGTCCAAGATGCGTCTGCCCGCCCTTGCCGGGAGTCACGCCGCCAACCATGATGGTGCCGTAATCAATCGCCTGTTCGGAATGGAAGGTCCCCTGCGAGCCGGTAAAGCCCTGGCAGATGACCCTTGTCTGGCTATTCACGAGAACTGACATGACTTTCCCCCGTCAGGCGGTGGCGGCGACGATCTTCGCCGCTGCATCGGCCAGATTGTCCGCCGGAATGATGTCGAGGCCACTTTCGGCCATGATGCGCTTGCCTTCATCGACATTCGTGCCCTCGAGCCGCACGACAAGCGGCTTGTCGAGGCCGAGCGTGCGGGCCGCGCCGACAACGCCCTCGGCGATGATGTCACAGCGCATGATGCCGCCGAAGATGTTCACCAGGATACCGCGCACATTCTCGTCCGAGAGAATGATCTTGAAGGCCTCGGTGACACGCTCCGTGGTCGCGCTGCCGCCGACATCGAGGAAATTTGCCGGCGAGCCGCCCTGCAGCTGGATGATATCCATCGTCGCCATGGCAAGGCCGGCGCCATTGACCATGCAGCCGATATTCCCGTCGAGCTTGATATAGTTGAGATCGAATTCGCTGGCGCGGACCTCGGCCGGGTCCTCCTCGGCGAGATCGCGAAGCTCCATCACCTCGGGATGCCGGTACAGCGCGTTGTCATCGAAGCTCATCTTCGCATCGAGCGCCAGCAGGTCGCCGGCACCGGTCACGACCAGCGGGTTGATCTCGATCAGGCTGGCATCAAGCGCGCTGAAAGCGTCATAGAGGCCATTAAGGAATTTCGGGAGCTGCTTTGCCGTCGCGCCGGCCAGCCCCATGACCCCGGCGAGCCGGCGCGCGTGATGCGGCTGCAGGCCGGTTGCCGGGTCGATGGCAACGGACAGGATCTTGTCGGGCCGGGTGGCGGCGACTTCCTCGATATCCATGCCGCCCTCGCTGGAGGCGATGATGGTGATCCGGCTGCTGCCACGATCCACAAGCAGGGACAGATAGAGCTCATCCCCGATATCGCAGCCTTCCTCGACATAGAGGCGCTTGACCTCGCGCCCCTGCGGGCCAGTCTGGTGTGTGACAAGCGTCTTGCCGAGAAGATCGGTGGCAACATCGCGCACCTCATCAACCGAGGAGACAACCTTGACCCCGCCCGCCTTGCCGCGGCCACCGGCATGGATCTGCGCCTTCACGACATATACTGGCCCGCCTAGCGCGGTGGCGGCATCGACCGCCTCATCGACCGAGAATGCCGGCTTGCCACGCGGCACCGCAACCCCGAAACCGGCCAGCAAGGTCTTGGCCTGATGTTCATGGATATTCATCTGAATTCCCCCACAAAACGGACCTCGGCCCGCACCCGAACCTATTCCAGAGACTCGACAACCTCGTTGAGCGCCCGTACGGCAGCGACCGAATGGTCAAACATCGCCTTTTCCTCATCATCAAGCGCGATTTCGACAATGCGCTCGACCCCGCCGGCGCCAAGCACGACCGGCACGCCGACGTAAAGGCCGGACAGCCCATAGGCGCCATCCACATAGGCGGCACAGGGAAGCACGCGTTTCTTGTCGAGAAGATAGGCCTCGGCCATCTCGATGGCAGAGGAGGCCGGCGCATAGAAGGCCGAACCGGTTTTCAGCAGGCCGACGATTTCGGCGCCGCCATCACGCGTCCGCTGCACGATCTCGGCAATCCTTGCTTCGGTCGACCATCCCATGGCGATCAGGTCGGGAACCGGAATGCCGGCCACCGTCGAATACCGGACAAGCGGCACCATCGTGTCGCCATGACCACCAAGAACAAAGGCCGTGACATCCTCGACCGAGACCTTGAACTCCTCGGCCAGGAAATAGCGAAAGCGCGCCGAATCCAGAACGCCGGCCATACCGACAACACGCGCCGTCGGCAGTCCCGCGGCCTGCTGCAGCACCCCGACCATCACATCGAGCGGATTGGTGATGCAGATCACGAAGGCTTCGGGGCAGTTGTCGCGGATGCCGGCGCCAACCTGCTGCATGACCTTGGTATTGATCCCGATCAGGTCATCGCGGCTCATGCCGGGCTTGCGGGCGACCCCGGCGGTGACGATCACCACATCGCTTCCGGCCAGCGCCGCATAGTCGTTGGACCCGGCAAGCGACGCATCGAATCCCTCGATCGGGCTTGCCTGCGCGATATCAAGAGCCTTGCCCTGCGGGATACCCTCGGCGATGTCGAAAAGCGTAACGTCGCCAAGTTGCTTCAGGCCGGCGAGAAGGGCCAGGGTGCCCCCGATGTTGCCGGCACCGACCAG
>Ga0181581_10003221_pt1 | contig 12763 bp, 12 predicted proteins | sample 071ome_22_FD_132433 | JGI IMG/M metagenome (GOLD analysis project Ga0181581, IMG submission 132433) | Coastal salt marsh microbial communities from the Groves Creek Marsh, Skidaway Island, Georgia - 071404AT metaG (megahit assembly) | ecosystem: Environmental > Aquatic > Marine > Intertidal... | reverse complement strand
TGCATGAAATTCCACAGGGGGTTCTACAAGTGTCACCAGTGGACCTGGCGCTTTCAGACTGAGGAGAGCCAAGATCTGTAACCTACAATAAAATAGTATAATTAGTATTTTGCATTTTTGTTAAGTGACAAATTACTTTTGGAACACTGCGGCTTTCAAGGAGAGAGGCGTTAGTTAGATCGCGCAAGTGGCGTTTTGACATTCTTCACCCCGTGCACGTAGAGTACGAACGGAAAACCGTCGTAGAAACCCTTCACGATATCCGCGGACGTGCCTGAGCGTAACTATCCGTGCGATGCGGGCCCGAGTATATGTGTTTGTAGACGCCCCCCCTTAGGTGCGGTTGTGCCCGTCTACTTCTGCGAACAGTTTGAAACTGAAAGAAGGCGAAGTGCGCTTGCCGTGCACCGAAGGTGTTAACACCTTAACCCTTGTGTACTTGTACATATTGTCCTGGTAACACAATACAACTATTGACCCCCGCGGATTCATGAATTTTACTACAAGTACGATTATTATTATGAAAAAAAACGGCCCTTTATCGGAATAAATTGCCAATTCTATTTTCGAATTTCGCATCTCTTAGTCAACCTTACAGACCAATTTCCGTAACTCGGTTTTTTCTAGGCGCATAAAATGTGCTCGAATACATTGTCTGCAAGTTTCGCCGAAAAATATCCCGCGACAGCACCGATATGGCCCAAATTGTAAAATAATGTCAATGTTGAAACCAGCGTCTCAGAGCGTCGGCTGAGGATGCGAAAAGTTGAAACCGCATGCAGTCGACGTAAAAGCGTTCGTTACACGTGATTCCATCGCGTTTGTCTCGCAACGCGCCGTACCGACGACATCGCGTGGACTAAAGTTGAGGGGGTACTCAGGAATGAGGCTTTAATCTCCGATTCGCTCATTTGCAAATTTCGTTTGCCGATTTGGTTTCAACATTGACATTCGTCACGATACCGTTCAAGTAAATTTACACTTTTACGTAATTACACGCCTCGCGGGGCGGATTTACAACATCCGCTCATCCCTAGGTGCAAGCTTTTTTCGTAGCAGTCTGCTACTAGCAGAAGGATTATATGGGCAAACAGTGTACCAAAACGCGTTTTTGGTACCCACAAAAAATTGAATCACGAGTAGTAGTAGTGTGAACAATGGTACCGTATCCGATATCGCACGTCTGATTCTAGTGATAATCATTTCAAATACTATTTTTGATAGTGATATAGATGTCATAGACGCTTACGAACATAATTTTCAGCGCTCAGCGGTATCCGTGAACAGACCAAACTGCTGTAGGGGAGAAATCTCTCACAGAAGCTTATCGGTCAACGAAGCATAGTAGCTTCCTCGTAGCACCGGCCTGAACCGAACCGGGAGTGGGACTTCGGTCAACTGTACTCGAGAGTGCGAATTCATGTCTGGGTATACGCTCAAAATTTCAGGGCTTTCATCTGCAGTGAGTGAAGAAACCGTTCGTGCAGTTTTTAGTACTTTCGGCAAAGTTATTGAGTCAAGGAAGGAGAACAAGGGGAGTAGTGGCGAGCGGGCTACGACTTTCATTACGTTCGCGCACAGGTTTGGTACAAATATATGACTTATAACACATCGCTGACATTCAAAGGCAGTGAAGACGCTATGGAAGCTGTTCGCAACATGCATGAGTCTATGTTATGTGGCTCACCAGTCCAAGTTGTCCTCACGCAAGTGTAGACCGAATTAAAGGAAGATCCGCTTATCTTTCTGCCATCTTGAACGTGTAATCGGCGGCACACGTGATGTAACGAACCCATGGTAGAGCCGAGTACCCACTCTTTTCAGCCACTTTTAAGTATCGAACTTGTGTGCCACTTGGTGTGTAGTACGGGATATTGAAGTCCACTTCTACGTGTTTGCGACTTGCACTTGAAGAATCTGATTTCACAGTCGGAACAGATAGTAGTAAAGTAAGCTCGACGTTTTTACCGCCGCTGATATTTTTTAACCGCCAGCTGATCGATTCTAGTTCTGGTTTGTACACGACTTCTCCAAGTTTACACTGTATTTCTGGTTTCGTGGCATCTGACTCAACAGGAATTGACAAATTGATGTATTGTGCCACGAATCTATCCTTGAATAAAGTGGATAATTTAACACTATATTTGACTTTTGTCCCTCCAATTAAGCTTCGTTTCGATTCGACCCAGACAAGAGGAGGGACGCCGGAAGAGAGTCGGTACGTCATCAACTCTGAAAGCCCATCTGGAGGGACAAAAGCAATGTTTCGATCTGTAGCGAATTGATGGAGTTTAACACAATGATGAAACTTCACATCTTCCATACTTGAAGAAATATTAAAGCCGTCACGTCCACTATATGGTGGTGAAAACGCAGCATTCAAGCCAAGGGTGCACTCAGGCATGCCACTTAGCTGGCACTTCATCTGCACTGCACCTTGTAAAGAAGATCGAGTTACTTCGCCGAAACTATTCACATGCAGCGAACATTTCTCCGTCAAATCCAAGAAAATTTCGTTTTTAGCATAACAGACACCCTCTGACCGCCATGAAACGGCATTAGTAACGGTGGGTGGAGCTTGAGCCAAGTCAAGGCGTTGCGCGTCAAGGGTGATGAACTGTTGAAGAACATGTCCTTCTGTGAATTGTGGGAAACCATAGTCCATCGTTTCATCTAATAGCTCGTAAATGAGTACAAAATTATCTCGTATAGATTCTTCCTCCAACTGCCCAAAATAGTGCTTCAGAAGTTTGACTAAGCTGTGAATGAACTTGAAGATGAGAGCAGGATTTGCATCTGTTTGACAGGTGAAGAGAAAAATCAAATCCTTGTGCCTGACATGGAAGAAATCATGTGCTCCAGATTGCAGCGCAAATGTGGGTGGTAGATGTAGTTCGCCAGCATCCTTGATAGCCGTTGAAAATTGAAGCAGATAATCTTGAGGAGGGCGCTCACCCCAGTCCCTTCTCAACAACGGAGTACAAGAAGAGTTCAATATGTCCAACGTGCAGCAATTAGCCACGCCGGACTTTAACATGCTTACAATCAAACGGTTTCACAAACGCAAGGGCTTGCGCTAAGTGAGATTAGCCCGAGCATCGACCCGTGAACGCGCAAAGGTAGCGCGCTCTCGCGCGTCGACCGTGCTCGCCAAGCTTCTTCAGCCTAAGAGAAAACCGTTTCAGGACGCCGCGACGGTGGTCATATTATAATTCAATTTTATGTATGAAAGTTTCATCGAAACTTTTCGACTAGAGCTCGATAAGCGATATTTGTCTTCTAAATCCCTAAATTTACCATAAAGAAACCGTGTTCTGCAAAATGCCATGACTCGACGGATTTCTTTTTGAATTATTTGAGTTAGAAAGAACTGTCGACGAGATGCCACCTTGCGTGATACGCGGCCACGTAGCTGGATACGCGGTAAGCGCGCCGCGCACCCGTCCGAACCGCGACACATAAAACAGCTACGGCTTGGACGGAACTGTTCTTCATGTCAGAAAATCTGGAACCGAACTACGAGACGGAAAAAAGTAAAGATCTATCGCATCACCAGATTCTCAGGGAGACTGACCACTACGACAGACTTGTGTACCCAGTTCATCGAGGAATTCTCTGAAAATGGTATCATCAAATATATGGTTCAGCTAGTGCGTGATGACCATTTTGCGCTGAGTCGCATGTGTTAACATGAGCGTAGGAGTCACTTTTGTCTGGGGCGAATGGTAGTGAGTTTGAAATATGTCTAGATGACTTGAAAGGGGTAAGTTCAACTGGTCATACGTGGTAAATAACGGCATCTTACACGCTGTCAGTTTAACTCGGATATGCTGTACTGTGATCTTCTACGTAATATTAAGCGTAACACACGTCGCTACTTGAACATTTTTTCTGAGGTAATTGATGAACTGGTTGAACAGCGTAATAGTATCGTATTAGAAGAGAACTTGCGGCACGAGGTATGATCAACGTACGTTCAGTTGTCAGGACCTTTAATCCCTCCTTAGAACAATGACAGTATGATGGCACACACTGGAGAAATTCCGAGTTCACTGCAACGCCGTTTTAATGTCTCGTTCAAAGCTGAAAGAACTGAATCAGTGTTGAAGCTGCGTGACATTCGCGCTTCTAGTATAGGACACTTGGTGGCCTTTAAGGTTCGGTTCGTGTTTGTGTACTTCATATCACGCTAAATCACTCAACAGGGTATTTGTACGCGTATCAGTGATGTTAAACCACTGTTGCAAGTGGCATGTTTCACTTGTGATATTTGTGATAAAGCCACTTACCAGGTGAGATCTGGTAGCCAGAAAAGTTAAAAAATTGAATTAAAAACGCGGCAAAGGAGGTTTCGGGCGAGGATTTCACGCCCTTATCCAGTTGTCCATCAAAAACATGCAAAACTGCTTCATCAGGTAAGACATCGAAACGTTTTTGTTTTTAGTTTTCTTCTCATAAATTTTTTACTAAGTAAACCTTGCTCTTGAGACACGGAACTCCAAGTTTATTGAATTCCAGGTACGCCGCACAGTCGCCATCCACGTTTGATCTAAACACATCATCAAAGGAAGCAAAAATACAAGAATTACCCGACGATGTTCCAGTTGGACATACGCCTCGATCTCTTACAATACATATCAAGGGTAATTTGGTACGGAGCGTAGGTCCAGGCGATACGGTAAATGTTTGTGGTATCTTCCTACCTACGGGGCATGCGTCCATGCAACATCACTTGCTCACGACTACATATGTTGATGTGATGAATATCCGCAGACTGAAGGAGAAAAATACAGATGTGCAAGTTGAGGCAAGTATGCTAGATAAAATTAATAGTTATCGCCAGCGAGGAGACTTTTATTCACAGTTGGCTGCGTCAATAGCGCCGGAGATATTTGGCCATGTTGACGTAAAAAAAGCGCTCCTTTTACTTTTGTGCTCTGGAGTTTCTCGAGGGCGACAAGACGGTGTTTCAATCAGAGGAGATATACATATATGTCTGATGGGCGATCCTGGAGTGGCGAAATCGCAGCTACTAAAGCATATTGTGCAGTTAGCTCCAAGGGCCGTATACACCACTGGAAGGGGAAGTAGTGGTGTTGGCTTGACAGCCGCAGTGCAACGGGACTCTATTACTGGTGAGATGGTCCTCGAAGGAGGCGCACTTGTGCTCGCGGACAATGGCATATGTTGTATCGATGAGTTTGATAAAATGGATGAAAGTGATCGAACGGCTATACACGAAGTGATGGAACAACAAACAGTCAGTATTGCGAAAGCTGGTATAACAACTACTCTGAATGCACGCACCGCAGTTTTGGCCGCGGCGAATCCAGCGTTTGGACGGTATAAACTATCGGCTACACCTCAGGAGAACATCAACCTGCCTGCTGCACTCCTAAGTCGATTTGATCTTATGTGGTTGATACTGGATAACGCCGATGTTGAGAACGATATTGCCCTCGCGCACCACATTCTCCATGTGCATAAATGTGGACAGCCACCTGCTAACGAAGAATCAACACATATGAGTATGGTTGATTTGAGAACATATGTTGCGCTTTCTCGAAAGTTTGAACCTTACATCCCAGAAGATCTCGCGGACTATGTCGCCAATGCATACGCAGAACTGCGGGTTGATGAATCACAAGCAGCAGAACAAGCTACTGGTTACACCACAGCGAGAACGCTGCTTTCAATATTGAGACTTGCACAGGCACTCGCTCGTCTTGGATGGTCGAGTCAAGTCACTGAGCAAGACATTAACGAAGCCCTACGCTTGATGAAAATGTCCAAAATGAGCCTGACAACTGAAGTCAAACACTCTGAAGATGATCGTGTGACCTCTATTTACAAGCTTCTCCGACAATGGGCAGAGTTGAATGATGACACTTCGATCAAGTACAGCGATGCCATGAGCCTTGCACTCAACAAAGGCTTCTCACAGGAAGCGCTTGATGCTTGTTTGCAGGAGTATGAGGCTCTGGACGTTTGGTTAATTGACGATCAGCGTAGTATTACGTTCGTTAGCTAGTACAATTTACATGTTCTCTGTTATATGGCAAATTTCACCACTCTGCTTAAATGCTTGATTGGAGAACGCTTAACCAGTGACTGAAAGTTGAATCTTTTCAAGTTTACGTGTCAACCAAAAATTGTCGTTTGTAACGTTAGTATAGCATACCTTTTCCATCTTCGCAAATTCCCATTCCTTATTCTACATACATCGATGTCAACATAATTTTTATCCATACAAAATTTTAGCAACGTACACAAAGTGGGCAGTTGCTCCTAGTGCGTAACCACTTAGATATGCAGTCTAAGTGGAAAACATGACCACAGTGACCCCAAGCTATACTCAGTCCCTCGTCTGTCGCAGTACTTGGATTTGCTTGGAATTCAATGCTAGGTTCGTGTAAGCTATTTCTGCATATCGCACATGTATCTGTACATATTGACCACGACCATACTGCTACGGCATTCCACTTGAAAATATTGAGTCAACTTGGAAAACGAAAGAAAACGTGCGCGTCTAAGTGTTACCTTCTTCACCTCGAACGTGGTCGGGCTTGCGTCTGTAAGGGACATGAAGTCTAGCAAACGTCGAATGGCGCTACGAAGTTCTTCGCGCGTTTGCGACTTCTCTATGTGCGAGCGGCGTAGAAGGCGTCGAACGCAGCGTCGATTTTTGTCTTCGCTATCCCTCTTTTTTACTAGAAAAATTTTAGTAGCCATAGGTGCTTGCACAATATTATTCTCCATTCTCCATCATGTAAGAACAAATCATCTCCATCATGTGAGAACAAATCATCATGCATCGGCGATTTTACGCACATTCACACCGGGGAACTTGCGCCAGCGTACGGGAAATTCCAACAGCTTTCCAGCGATGTACGGCACGCCTCGATACGATGTGACATCGTGTATTACAAGGCTCAGTCTCCTTACTTTCCGAATGGAGGTAGTACTGGAAACCCGTGAGCCAGAAAAAGAGATCGCTAAAATACGCTGATATGATAGTACTGATCGTACAGGTTTTCCTAGTTTCGCCTTACACGTAGATGGGGGTCTCTCAAGTACTATCGTATAATTTAGGCCCATTTCGGCGAAACTTTTCCTACGTAAGTTCTTACTTACGACACCGTTTTCAAACTTGTCCAAACGCCCTACAGCTCGAACGTCACGCTTGTTTCGAGCGGTGACACTTAGAACAACGAATACGCCCGTACCGAGCGCATAAGACCCGCAAGTAGCAGAATTTTGCGGCAAAACATCAGAACTACCGTCGAGACAACTTCGGGTCTCTCCACTACTCAAGTAGCTTGCGAGCGTTGACTTCGAAAGAACAACAGAGACTCATGTCCAACTGTGCTTTGCCGTGGGTAGAAAAGTATCGACCGACTTCTTTGAGTGCGCTGTCAGAGCAAAATCATGTTATTGAAACTATACTCAGACTAGTGAGTAAACGCCAGCTACCGCATCTGCTTCTTTATGGACCGCCAGGGACGGGTAAGACAACAACAATTGGAGCCATTGCACGCTTCTATTACGGTGAAAATGTAAGACCGATGGTCTTGGAACTGAATGCATCCGATGAGCGTGGTATAGATGTCGTGCGCAATGAGATCCAATCTTTTGCGTCTTCTTGCCGGTTGTTCAGTGCAGAATACAAGCTGGTGATCTTGGACGAGTGTGACAACATGACAAAAGAGGCGCAGTTTGCTTTGAGACGAATAATTGAGAAATATACACAACATACTCGCTTTTGTCTGATCGCGAATTATGCATCGAAAATCATACCCGCTCTTCAGTCACGCTGCATGAAATTTCGTTTTGCTCCTTTCAGCAGTGTTGTACTACGAAAGCACTTGGAAGCAGTTGCCAAGGCAGAAGGTCTCTCGGTAAGTGATGATGCTGTATCGACAATAGTTGAGGCTGCATGCGGAGATGTGCGCAGAGGAATAAATATCTTGCAAAGCTGTGCTCTTTCAACTCCAGATCGAGTTGACGTGGATGTCGTGCACGGGCTATGTAGCGTTCCAAGAAAAAGTGATATGGAAACCCTGCTGTTATCTCTCATGACAGATCCAGTCCCTAAAATCATGGAAACATTTTCTACGATTAAATGTCGAACTGGGTTGGATTTGGGAGGTGTACTGAACACATTGGGTGAACTTGTATTTACTTTGCATCTGACCGCCTCAGTCCGTAGTTTTATGGTGAAAACACTCGCAGACATACAAAACGCACTTACATGCGTCCCACAGGAAAAAATACAATTGCTTTCTCTTGCATCGTCTTTTGTATCACTACGCGACAGCAGTCATACGAAACATTGAAATTTACTTCATGTTTCGTGACTGGTATGTGTTATGGGTACTACAACAGGTACTACAACGGCCTAATTTTCATGAAAAATAGTCCCAACGAAAGGAGCTGCAAGTATGTGATACCTCAGATGCAGCCACTGCATCGGCGTCGAGCCATTTCAGCCAGATCTCGGACTATGTTATTAGTAGCTTCCGGTCTTCCCAGCGCTTTGGATCGCGCCGACATTGCGACAAGTTTACTTCTCAGGGGCCCAAACCACTGAGCCACTGTTTCCGCAATTTCTTCTGGGTTCTCACTGTACACACCGACGCCATTCTCGAGAACATACGGAATGTTGCCTTCTTCTTGACACGGTATACAACCTTTGAAAAATTAGATATTGTTAGAAAATATTGATAACCTTTACCATTAAGAATTATTGGTAAGCCACAAGTGAGTGCTTCGGCTATTGTTCCCGGCCCCGCCTTGGTGATAACACAGTCACACGCTGCCATGTATTCAGCCATGTTATTTATAAAACCCTAGGAAGAACAATCAGCCCAAGTTGTATAAAAAAATATGCAGTTGACCTTCACGACTACTTTTGTGTCCCATTTTCTCCTTGTGAGTTTGCTAGCTAGAGATTGGTTACGCCCGCATATAACTATCAGCTGATCATCAACGGAAAGTCTACATCATTTGTCATTTCTATCAAATCTCGTTGCGGTAAATTTTCATACCTGCGTGATAGTGCCTCAGTAATTGCCGCGATCTTGCCCATACCTTCCCCACCACCTATCAACATGACTGTTGAAGCATGTGTATCTAGCCCAAGCTTAGACCGCAAGGCAAGTTTGTTCGCCTGTGCATTAACAGTGCCGAATGCTGGTCGTATCGGGAGCCCGTGACAGGTGATTTGATCGTCTGAAAGGTTTCTCTCACGTGCCTGACTTGCCACCACACCATTCGCGACAAAGCAACGATCAACGTCCTGATGATATATGAGAAAAGAAACAAAGAGCTCATAAAAAGGCTTACCTTGTGGAACCATGTGGAGTGGCACCGAGTCAAATCCGTCACAACCGTGGCAAAAGCAGGCGTTAGTCGCTCGTGCCCATATTTTAGCATTGTCAAAACTTTGAGCTATTCATTTTTATCGTTGATGAGTATATTCAATCACTTATGGCCATACTTACTGGCACGTGCTGCATCAAAGGATGTACGCTTACAACCAGGTGAGGTCGATAATCCATGAAAGCTTGCTTGAACCTCCGCGCCACGATCGCGGCGTAGCCCTGAATAATTTTCACTTAAAAATGAGAGCTGCGATGAAGGCTGAAGAAGACCGACAATACCTTAAACATGACTTCATGAACGAACGCAGGTTCAGAGCACCGAAAGTTCAGTCGCCATAACCACGGATGTTTCACAAGAAAAAAGTAACTCTTGGGCATTGACGAAAACGGCCAGGGAGAGTTATTACTCCAGAGATCGACGATGTTGAAATTGAACTCGTCACCTGCATTCAAATCAGTAACGATACATATGATGGAACAGAATGGAGCTCACCATAAATAGATACACAGCTGTCATGAAGGGCCTGCGCACTTGCGCGATGGCCACCGCCTGTGTCACTACTGAGACAAAGAATATTAACTTTCTCTACATCGATCTTGGCGCTCATTCGCTGATTATCTAACTGCTGCGAGCTTGAAGCGAGCTTGTCCAACTTTTCTTCGAAGTTCTCTGGTACCTGTTGGTGGAGGATGTGTCAACTCAGTACCCACGGCTTTGGCAATGCTCACCTCAGGATGTTTAGCGTTCAAATTAGACGTTGAAAGCGAGTGTGCTCTCACGTCGTTGTCCCGTTTTGTGCACCGCATGAAACGTTGGTCCTTAAAAGAGTACAATGCAGGCTTGTTTCGCTCTGAGTTTGCGCGAGAAGTTGCGCTTGTGTATTGAAGACCGCAGTTGCCACGCCATTTGCGCTTCGATACGGCTGCGGATGGTCTATATGGCCAAAGTAGCGGTGCTTCGCCGTCGACCTGCTGGGATGCTCTCTCTATTCCTACGCGGTACATGTCGAAAAGCAAGCGACAAGTACGGCGAGGCCGAGGTCAGTAGTGCACCGGACCTGCCTCGATAACTTCGTGGATATGGTCCCTCGGGCTGTCGGGGCAGGGTAACTTGTCAATAACCCGAAAACTCACCGGTGACTTATAATATGAAGCTTTACGTACTTGATAAAACTTGTAATTAACGTATAATATGGAGTTTTACCCGATGCAGTATCCATGTGATGAAATTTATCCTCGGAAGACCCCTGGTAGTAGATACCACTACTAGACTTGTGATATGGATGTTAGTAACCGTATAGTTATGTATGCATAAGCTATCATGGACGAGAAATCATATCATTCTGAATTCTGGATCAGCTGAGACTCCTCACAGAACTAATTTAAGGCGCAGCGCAGTCTGGAATGGCTCGTGCGAATCGCGCATTACCCTAGAAATCGCAAAGTGAACCCTTCTTTTGCACATTTCTCAACGCGTTCGATCGATGTCGGAGACTACGCGTAGTTTTGTTTAGTTCTTGTAGCAGCTGGACATAATTCCTTTTCTGATGTCTATACTTGGCGAATGAGGAATAACGATGAAGGTCCGCGACGGTAAAGTTACTGCGTTCTCCGCGGTGGATGGTCATCTCGCAGTCTCCTCGCAAGTTGGAGCGAACTCTTTCAGAATTCAAATTTTCGATGCGTCTGGTACTGTGAGAAGCCAATTAAGCTGTGTAAAATCATCCTATCCGCTCGGTTTGAGTTGGGTTAATGATGGCCGAGTATTGTTATGTGTGCTCTCCAATGGTAGAATACTTGAGTATTGTAATGTTGCTCGCAAGTACATTACGAGTCACAGTCTCGTATTGAAAGAAAAGCATCTGGATATTTGTGCGTGTACAGCTTTAAAGACGGGCTTCATCGTAACGACTGGTGCTTCCGTGATTATATTTGTGGAGTATAAGTACCGACATTTGGTCATTCGGAAAATAGACTTATCAGAGTATGTTGTGAGGATTATGCAACTAGAAGTTACTCAGCGTCATGGTGGTGGTTGCTATGTTCAGAGCAACAATGCTTTATGTCTATTCAGCGGTAACGAAATGTATCCATGTGAGATTCGCCTTATATCCTCATTCGCAGTCGCTCCCTCTGGATATCTTGTTTCAGCCTTAACAAAACTTCATGAAGTCTGCATATTTTCTTCTGATTTGCAAACCTGTACTTTTCGATGTGTGCTTGACTGTGTGGCGGGAACAGTGACATCACTATTGAAATGGCACACCTCGAATTTCTTATTGCTCTTCTTGTGCGAGGAGATAATTTTACTGAAAATATCGACTGATTGCATGACAAAATGCTCTCAAAGTATAAAGCATCCGTGGTATGATGTGCTGGAACAACTACACTGGTGGAAGAACGGTGCCCATGTTTGCCTACCACGGGCACAGCATTCCCATACCAAATGGGTAAGTAGTTGTGAAATTTTTCAGTACATATTCGATATTAATCATATTGATTTGAGTGCGGTTGATTCTCTCAGACCCAGCATTTCCATCTTCGAGAAATTTCATCAAGATATTCCGAACTCTTTATCAATACATGGATTCACTTCTGACATTCCCACACAAGCTTCCGAGCAACACAGTTTCAGACGAAGGCAGCTAAGTGGGTTCTTGCGTGGATCAGGAAAGATGTATTCAGGCCTGAAAATATGCCCGGATTTGTTCAAAGGGCTCTACATTATGGACTGGTACATCAATTTCGTGGACAGCTTTGCAATTCAACAGTCTCCCACAGTAGCTGCCCAGATCTTAGACCAAATACCACCCCTAATTCTCGATGAAAACACTTTGAGGAGCTTGCGTAAACCCGTGCAGAACGTCCGGCCTATGAGCACACACCAAATTTTACAGTTTGCGTTGGTTCAGAGAGACTCTGTTGCGTTGTTTTCTATCCTTTCAGCACTGCAGGATGAGAATGACGTGTACCGAGTTATGAAATTTCTTAGTAGTGTACATTCGACTCGAGCTCAGACATGTACTTCTTCATTGAACAAGCACTACAGAAAGTATGTGCTGAACACAGAAACGTTGAACGTGAAACTTGACGTGATTGAGACACAGCTGTTGGCGGAGTGTGCAGCACGCGACTGGCACGCCGCAAGCTTGCTAGAAGACTCAAATACTCGAAGTAATATTCTAAAGCTTTTATCAGCTCGCATAGAAGAGTAGATGCTTGTAGCGAGGAAAACTTCTGGTCTAGATAGACCCTCGGCAAAGCTCGGGCAACTCAAAGAAAATGTATTAATACGCTTTTACTAAAGCTCAATTAAAACAGCTAACTGGTTTGCACGTTGACGAGCACTGCACAGCATGCAGCATGAAAAACTTGCAAGA